>JAABUV010002234.1_pt1 | contig 26638 bp, 13 predicted proteins | sample 5559971 | NCBI WGS metagenome assembly JAABUV01 (sample SAMN10711881, study PRJNA513362) | rock metagenome | isolation source: Antarctica rocks | place: Antarctica: Victoria Land, Knobhead nord | collected 2015-12-19
GACGAGGTCAACCAGCGCCCCGAAGGTAAATAGCACCCCACCTCACACAGGTTGTGTCCACTTACATGGTTGTGGACACAACCCGCACTCAACAAACAGTCAAGACGGCCAAAGCGTCACGCTTACCCCAGGCTGAACGCCGCCTCCAATGAACGAGCCTCACCGGTGTGTTCGGCAAATGCCCGGAGTGAGCGCGTCCTCCGTTCGCCGACCATGCGGGCCGTGGTTTCTGTGACTGGGTGAAACAGCCCAACGATGACGCCGCGCTCATCCCGGATCGGACTCAGCGAGAACGTGAAGAACGTCTCTTCGAAGTACCCTTCCGAGTCAGAAACATGCGCTGGTTTTCGAGGAATGAAGTTTCGCCCGCCCAAGCCCGCTCGAACGGGCCGCCCACGGCAGGCCACGCCGAGGCCCAACACTCGTCGTAACCCATACCCATGGCTTCGGGGTGTCGCTCGCCGACGATCACTCGATACCCGTCGTTGTAGATCTGGTTGAAGTTGGGGCCCCAAACGATGTTAATAGGGAAGTTCGACGCCAGGCACAGGCTCACGGTGGTCCGCAAACTGTCGGGCCAGCTGTTCAGGGAGCCAAGCGGAGTCGATGACCAGTCGAGCGACCGGATAAAGTCCCCCATCTCCCCACCGCCAACCAGCCAATCTTCCCGTGCGGCGGCTCCACTGAGAGAGTTCTCCGTGACGGACCTCACACCATTTTTGTTCGTCCATCCCCGAGCCCTTTGCAAACGATAGCTTATTCTCTGCACTCAAACGATAACGCGTCGAAGCGCTCCTTGGATGGTCGCTTCGAGGTTCTCAGGTGAGAAGCGATGAACTTGCCTCCGATCTCGGGTCAAATCAGGCAACTGAGAGCCCTTGAGGGGTTACTCGCGCGGGTTGGTTCGAGTGAGAGAAGAAAACGCAACGTGACTTTGTCAGCTTGGAGACCCTTTTGCCTTCTATGATGTCGAACTCGACGAGGTCTCCCTCACGCAGAGCCTTATACCCGTCCATCTCGATCGAACTGTATTGGGTAAACACGTCAGGGCCGTCATCCCTGCCGAGAAAACCCTAGCCCCTAGCATTGTTGAACCATTTCAGAACTCCCAAATACCTCAACCTTTAGACCTCCCACGGTACAAAGTTGCGGTCGCTGCCGTTTGCGGCTTGGATGCGACCCGAAGCTCGAGTGCGTACTTTCGGAATACGCGGGTTCAGGCCATGGTTCGACGCTTGACCTCGACCCTGTGGATCAGGCTCCGCCACCATCCTCGCGATTCCGGATCAAAAGCCGGTGCACCTGCCGCAGCACGATGGCCGCCGAGGCCACACTACGTCGGCCCACAAGCACTTCCGTCAGAAGTTCGATCCGCTTCAGATCGCGCTCATCGGTATCCATCCCATCTCTTGAACCTGACAGTTCTAATGGGCGGTACCATAATATTTCTAAAGAGCGCCTACACGGCGACTATACAGAAGAGCATTATCAGACGTTGCTAATCTGTCCACCGCATTAAGATGAGCTGCGCTGCGGCATCACAAGTTATCGGACGTAACGGCAGAGCACTTCGGACAATCTTCAGACTGCAAGTTCTGGACGCTAGCGTTTCAATGAGCGAAGGGGGTACCCTCTCGGAACTGGATTGCTCGCCGGTGCTGACCTTCGCGCCCCTATGCCTCGAACAACTTGTTCGCACAACCCGGCCATTCGTACGTGCTGCCCCTCTACACACCGGGATACAAACTGGTGGACACCGGACGTTCGGATTTTGATCGAAGACATAATGTCTCCGCGTCCTAGCTGTGGGTGCTCCTTCACTTAGATCTGGGCCACGGTTCATCCACCCGATCGTGAACGGCTGGAATATGTCAGGCATCTTCCAGGTGAGCAGCGGACCTCCGCTCACAATCACGTCCTCGGCCGACCTCTCCGGAACAGGCCTGCTGAGAAATCGGGCCGTGGTCACCAAGAGAGTGCAGCGCTACAGCAGGGGAGGGTGCAACACGACAGCAATCTCGTGCGTGAACTACGTAAATCCGAGCGCCTTCACGATGCCAGCGCCTGGCACCGCAGGTAACATTCGCAAGGGCTACTTGCAGCGGCCCGGCTATACCGACTGGGATACCGGGCTTCAGAAATTCATCACCATCACCGAACGGGCTCGCCTGCAGTTTCGTGCGGAATGCTTCAACGTCCTCAACCACACCAATATCGGGACTCCGATCACCGGTGTATCCTCGGCTGGCTTCGGCAGTATCAAGAGCTCGAACGATCCGCGCACCGCACAACTCGCCTTGAAGTTCCTCTTCTAAAGGTCTTCCAATCGCGCCAGGATTTCGTCCGTCTCTGTTCTTCACTTTACGTCCGCGACAAGAAACGAGGGTTCTTCTCTGCAGCTGCTAAATAGTATTTGGAATAGACGCCGCTTTGTTCAAACTGCCGGATCCATCGCAGTTCTCACCGTCGCAGAACCCATGGACCTGGTCGCAGCCGGAGTTCGTGGAGTCTCAATCATCGTCGGCCCGAGCGACAGCATCGCCAACGCACGGCCTGCTGTTTGGGCTGCCAGTGAGTTCGAACGTGCACTCACCCAGCAGCATATTGCCGTGTCACGGCATAAGACCGTGGGTGAGGCGTCCGCGGCTGACGTATGCGTCGTCATATCCGGAGCCAATGCCCCAATAGCCAGCGGCATCATTGCTCAGACCAAAGACAAGGTCGCCTCAAATCCCGAATCCCTCGGACTCTTGGCCGGCAAGGTTGGATCAAGAAGCGTGGTTCTGGCGTGCGGTTCAGATCCGCGCGGCTTGGTATATGCGCTGCTTGAGCTTGCAGATCGCATCGAATGTGGCAATGATCCGATGGCGGCGCTTGCGGTTGGTCAGCCTTTTGTTGAGAAGCCAACCAATCGCGTGCGATCCATCAATCGCTGCTTCCAGTCCGACATCGAGGACAAGCCTTGGTTCAACGACAAGGCCATGTGGTCGACTTATCTCACCATGTTGGCGAGCAATCGCTTTAACCAGTTCAATCTCTCCATGGGACTTGGATACGACTATCCGCAGCCGGTAACGGATTCGTACACCTACTTCACCTATCCCTTTTTCGTCGAAGTTCCAGGCTACGAAAAGGTGAAGGCGAGTGGCCTCAGCGATACAGAGCGCGACAACAACCTCGACATCCTGCGCTTCATCAGTTCGGAATGCGCAACTCGCGGCCTCGACTTTACGCTCGGGCTCTGGAATCACGCCTACGTGATGCCAAAAAACTCGAAGGCCACTTACCCGATCGAGGGGCTGACGCCGGAGACGCATGCGCCTTACTGCCGCGATGCGCTCTACGCAATACTAAAGGCGTGCCCAAGCATCACCGGTCTCACCATGCGCGTGCATGGCGAAAGCGGCATTCCTGAGGGTAACTTCGGCTTCTGGGAGGTCGTCTTCCAAGGCATCGGCAGACTGGATCGAAAGATCGCACTGAACCTGCATGCCAAGGGTACCGGCCAACAGATCATCGATATTGCTGAATCGACGAAGATGCCAGTAAGTCTCTCGCCCAAGTACTGGGCGGAACATCTTGGGCTCCCATATCAGCCGGCCTCGATCCGTGAGACCGAGAAGCCTCCGGCTGAACCGAACAAAGCCGGAAGCCTCTTCGAGCTCAGTTCGGGCGCACGGCGGTTTATGCGTTACAGCTACGGCGACCTGTTCAAGAAGCGGAGATCGTACGACGTCTACTTCCGCATCTGGCCAGGGACGCAGCGTGTACTACTGTGGGGAGACCCCAAGTTGGCCGCCGGCGATGGACGAGGGTTCCCCATGTGCGGCAGCCTGGGTGTAGACCTCTTCGAGCCGCTCTCGTTCAAAGGACGCGGCGGTTCGGGCATATCCAGCGCACTCTCGGGGCGCTGCTCCTACGCCGACCAGACCCTGGCGCCCAGGTACGATTGGGAGAAGTTCGCCTACAGCTATCGCGTCTGGGGTCGATACATCTACAACCCCGATGCGGACCCTGCATCTTGCCATCGTTATTGGGATAAGCAACTGAGAGCAGCGGGTCCAGCGTTCACACAAGCGGTAGCGAGCGCCAGCCGTGTCCTGCGCATTGTCACCACGTCGCAAGATCCCTCGGCCGCGAACTGGACATTCTGGCCCGAGATGTACACCAACATGACGATCGTCGATGAATCCCTCAACACGATGTATCGCGATACGCCGGGGCCGCGCGTCTACGGCAACGTCAGCCCACTCGATCCGCAGATGTTCGTTGCGATCAACGAGAACGTGGCCGACCTGCTTGGGGGCCGGAGCAATAGTCGGTACAGCCCGCTCGAGGTCGCGCAATGGCTGGACACCTGCTCAGCCGACGCTGAGAAGAACCTTGCGGAGGCGAAGGAGCGTACGCGCGATGCGGCGGCGCCGGAGTATCGTCGTGCCGTGCTCGACGTGCAAATCCAAAGCGGTCTCGGCAAGTTCTTCGCCTGGAAGATTCGCAGCGCCTCCCTTTACGCGATCTATCAGCAGACAGGTGACGGTGCGGTGCTGGAACAGGCCGTGAGCGCCTACTGCAAGGCACGCGACGCGTGGTCCACACTCGCGGATCGGGCCAGGGATGCGTACGTGAAGGATGTGACCTACGGTGGAGTGAAAAACATGCGAGGACACTGGCTGGATCGTCTGCCGGCCATTGACGCCGACATCGAGGTGATGCAGCGCGTCGCCTTGAAAGCTCCGGCATCCAACACCGGCATCAGTGAGGAGGCGAAGCAAGCGGCGATCCGCCAGGTGATATCGCCGACAGCGCGTCCAACGGTGTCGTGTCTGCATACGCCAGCGGCAACCTTCCAGCCGGGCTCTGCCGTGCCCATCGAGATCCGGGTTGGGCCGGGCGCTAGCGGCCTCCGTCTAAAGTACCGTCACGTCAATCAGGCCGAGTACTACGAAACCCTCGAGATGAGGGGTCAGAACGGTCACTATCGCGCGACGATCCCGGCAGACTACACAACATCCGAGTATGCGCTGCAATATTATTTCGAGTTGCAGCACAGCCCTCGGCAGGCCTCGATGTATCCCGGGCTTGGATCCGATCTGACAAACAGGCCTTACTTCCTGATCGAGCAGGCCTGAGGGCAACACGGGCCCGCAGAGTACGATCCCTGCAGGTTCGAAACGGAGGCCTGGCCTACGCCGAATACGCCTAATAGTTTACGTTGTCTCTAGCCGAAATACCGGAAACAGGTGTTCTCAACGAAATGCAGATTCGGATCAAACATCTCATCGAAAGTGTGCCCGGTGGGATGATGATCGTGCCGCTCGTGTGTGGCGCCGGGATCACAACATTGGCCCCGCGCACGCCGGCCTTCTTTGGGTCGTTTACGAGCGCGCTCTTCACGGGAGCGCTCCCTATCCTTGCTGTGTTCTATGTCTGCATGGGCGCGAAGATCAGCTTGCGTTCGCTGCCTCAGGTGGTGCGCCGCGGTGGTGCGCTCATGACCACCAAAATTGCCCTGGGCATTGCGGCCGCCTTTGTCTTGGGTCGGCTCCTGGGCGTCCAACCCGTTCACTCGGGATGGTTCGCGGGCTTGTCCACACTCGCTGTGGTCGCCGCGATCAACGACACGAACGGCGGCCTCTACATGGCGCTGATGGAGCAGTACGGCCGCCCCGAGGACTCGGCCGCATATTCCGTGATGGCGCTTGAATCCGGCCCGTTTCTGACCATGGTGTCCCTGGGCATCACCGGCCTTTCAGCCTTTCCCTGGCGGACGCTTGTAGGCGCGATCCTTCCTTTGGCGCTTGGCATGCTTCTCGGCAATCTGGATCCGGACCTTCGTGAATTCCTCTCCCATGGCGCGGCTGTGGTGATTCCTTTCTTCGCCTTCGCTCTTGGCACGACGCTCGACCTCCATCGCGTTTGGACGGCCGGTCTCCCCGGCCTCGCGCTGGGCCTGGCCATTGTTCTCGCGTGCGCGGTCTGCCTCATCCTGGTCGATCGCCTCATCGGTGGAAACGGAACAGCAGGTATCGCCGCCTCAACCACAGCGGGAAACGCCGCGGCCGTTCCAATGCTTGTGGCCTCGGCCAATCACAGCTACGCTGCGGCCGCAGGTCCCGCCACCGTATTGATTTCCGCAAGCGTCATCGTCAGCAGCCTCATCGTTCCCCCCTTGACTGCCTGGTGGAAGGCGCGGGTGACCCGAAATCGTGGCGTTTTTGCCGCGCAGCCTCAGCCGCAGGAGGCGGACTGAATGCGGCGGATGCTGATCATCGCCGACGACCTTTCGGGTGCCGCCGACTGCGCCGTCGCCTGCGTTGGTTCCGGCCTCAGTGCTGTCGTCGCATTTGGGGATCTGGACCGCGACCAAGCAAGCGAGGTGCTCTCGATCGATTGCGACACCCGCCATCTCACGTCTTCGGCTGCAGCCAATCGAGTCGCACGCGTGCTACGCCGCTATACCCCGGATCCTGAGCTTCTCGTCTTCAAGAAACTCGATTCCACCCTGCGCGGCAACGTAGGGGCAGAGCTCTCCGCCATCCTTGAGGAAAGACGAAACTCCAGTCGTGGGAAGGACAGGATCGTTGCCGTCATGGCGCCGGCCTTTCCCGCCGGCGGTCGAACCACGATCGACGGGCAGCAACTGGTGCACGGAACACCCCTTCACCAATCCGAGACCTGGAGGCATCAGAGATCGCGCGGACCGACCCACATCCCCTCCGTGCTCGCCATGGCCGGGATGCGCCCGACACCAGTGGGATTGAAGCTTGTGCGCTCCGGAGACGCCGCCTTACGGCAGACGATGACGGCACTTGCAGCCACTGCCGACGTACTGGTCTGTGATGTCGAAACAGAGGCAGACCTGCGTGCCATTGCGAATGCGTCACTCGTCCTCGGCCGCGAGACGGTGTGGGCAGGCTCTGCCGGCCTCGCTTACCATCTTCCGCTCGCTGCGGGCCTGTTCGGTAAGACCTCAGCCGTTGAGGCACCCACACTCGCCTTCGGCCCAACGCTGATGGTGATCGGCAGCAGGTCCAGCGTCTCCCGTGATCAGATAGGTCTGCTCGAAGAAGTATCGCGCATCAGCAGCATCCACCTTTCGCCCCGCGTTTTGATCGCAGGGGCGCAGTCACTTCAGCGGAGGGAGTACGCACGGAAAATAGCCGAGTCGCTGCACTCCGGCCGGGACACACTCGTGGTGTTAAACCGGAACGAGTTGCTGGATTCAAGTGAAAGTCAACTCCTCTCCAGCGCAATCGGAACAATCACGAGGCGCCTCTCAGGTGCAATCGGTGCCCTCGTAGCCAGCGGAGGGGAAACAGCGCGGGCGATCCTCGACCGCTGGGGCATTCAGAGCCTCCGGATGATCGGCGAAGTCGAGCCGGGTCTCCCCTTCGCTGTCACCGAGGGTTGGAGCCGATCGCTCCCCGTCCTGACAAAGGCGGGAGCCTTCGGCAGCCCCCACACTCTGCTCCATTGCTGGCAATTCTTAAACGCTCTCGATCGAGGTCTGGAGACCACGTACTCCGCGCAAGAGGGTGCCTCATGACAAATCGACCTGTGATCGCGATTACGATGGGCGACGCTGCTGGCGTCGGGCCGGAGATCATCATGAAGGCGCTCACGCACCCTGAACTTTATGAGAGGTGCAGGCCGCTCGCGATTGGGGATGCGCGTCGCCTCCTGGAGGCCGGCCGCATCGCGGGTGCGAAGCTCGCGGTGAGGTCCATCTCCTTAGACCAGATAAGCGACGCACTTTACAACCAAGGTACAGTCGACTGCATCGACCTCAAACTCACCCCGTATCATCTGCCCTGGGGCAAGCTTTCAGCCGTCGCGGGCGACGCAGCCTTCCGCTACATGGAAGTCGCTGCAAACCTCGCTTTGTCCGGCAAGGTCCAGGCCATCTGCACCGCTCCCTTGAACAAGGAAGCGCTCCATGCCGGTGGTCACAAATATCCAGGTCACACTGAGATGCTGGCTGCGCTCACGGGCACACGAGAGGTCTCGATGATGCTGAGTACGCCGAAGATGCGCGTCATCCATGTCACTACGCATATCGGCCTGATCGACGCCATCGCGAAGATTGAGCCTGGGCTCGTCGAGCGGACCATCGCCCGCGGGCATGCCGCCTTGCAGAAGGCCGGTATTCAGCAGCCGAGAATAGGAGTCTGCGGCATCAACCCTCACGCAGGCGAGAACGGCCTCTTCGGGCGCGGAGAAGAAGCCGAGAAGATCGAACCGGCCATCGCTGCCTGCCGCGCCAGAGGTTGGAATGTCGAAGGTCCCCTTCCGGCGGACACGCTCTTCTTTCGGGCGCAACGCGGAGACTTCGACCTGGTCGTCGCGATGTACCACGATCAGGGTCACGGCCCTGTCAAAGTGCTCGGATTGGAATCCGGCGTCAACATCACCATCGGTCTTCCCGTGGTCAGAACGTCCGTTGATCACGGGACCGCTTTCGACATTGCCGGTACCGGTAAGGCAGACGAGCGCAGCATGATTCAGGCCATGCTTCAGGCAATTCAGCTAGCCACCGTGGCTTGAGAGAACCTCAGATCCAAGTTAGGAAAACTGGTGATTAGACAATGAGTATGACCTTTTCCGTCGCATGTTCGTGCAACTCCTGGGCGCGATATCGGCTGACCTAGGGTTACAGGGGGGTACGGTAACGAAACTCGAGTCACAAGGGTCGCCGTCCAGACCTCTCATCAACCGGTCAGCCACAATCAACCAAAAAAACGTAGTCGCCATTCAGGTGAAGCCATTCTGTGGGGTGGACGAAGGCATCGATAGAGTCCTCGACACTATCCAGGAGAAGGGCAACGTCGCTCATCGAAACCGTCGTTCTGTCGTCACGAGACAGAACGCAACATCATCAGAGCGTTCCTGAACCTCTGACAACACAGACTAGGGCCAACATTCTATTACCTCGACCGTTATCAGACATCGCTCCTATTCCGCTGGGCCGGAGAATCACTCAGGTCCTCGGGGCCAACCTCCTTGTAGCGGTTGATCGAACGATAGCCCGTTGGCCGTGACACTCCGAACTGACACAGAGATCCGCAAACGAACTCTCCTCCTTCTGGTAACTCGACAGGAACTGCAGGCGTTGGTCCACGATACGAGTCTCTTTCCAGGGCATAACGCGATCATCGGCGGGCGGCCCAGAGCTGAGGAACCATCGGTGTTCCGCTTCGCTGTAACGCATGTGCTTGGTCTGTTTGTGACGCAAGTGCTAAGTACGCTGAGGGACTCCCGTCCCTGGCGCGCGCAAGGAGTGTCCCCAGTCTTCCGCGCTGCGCTTGTGCAGACCTCCGCTTCGCTCCGACCTTTCCGTTCCAGCTACCGCTTCCTCTTCAAGGGTGGGAGATACCCCTCTCCTTGCACTTGCCGCCCCTGCTGGCGTGGGCCAGGGCCAAGGCGTGTTTGTGAGCAAACACAGCACAGCCATTCAAAAGCGAGGACAACACCATGAACAGCACCGACACGGCCAAGGCACAGACGGCCAAGGGAGTCGTCGCCGAAACATCAAGCTCCTCATCGCACAGCTTGAAGCCGGACACTCCGAAGGCCTCACCGCATACCTCACCGCCATGGGCCGATTCCATAACTACAGCTTCGGCGACATTCTCGAGATCGCACGACAGAAGCCCCATGCAACCCGCGTTGCCGGCCTCCATGTGTGGAACCAGCTTGGCCGCAAGGTGATGAAGGGGCAGAAGGGTATCCGCATCCTCGCTCCCGTGATCGGCATTTGAAAGAAGAACTATACCGAGGCAGAAAAGGACCTCACGAAGCAGACCAGCCAGTGCTAGTGGGACTCCGCAGCGCGTAACGCCTTCGATGTGGCGCAGAGCTTCCCGAACTCTCGGACGTGTAAGCGGCAGCGTGGGAGAGAACCGCGAACGCCTGATCGACTTCATCGCCGTCCAGGATATCGAGCTTGAGTTTAAGGAGACCATCGCGCCCGCGTTGGGCATGAGCTCCGGCGGACGCATCGCCGTACTTCCCGGTCAGGGGGCAGCCGAAGAGTTCTCGACCCTTGTTCACGAGCTTGCGCACGAGATGTTGCACAAAGCAGAGCGCAGGACCGCAACCACCAAGATCGTACGCGAGGCCGAGGCCGAGGCGATTGCGTTTGTGGTGGGGTCGAGCATCGGGCTTGACGTCGGACACGCGTTACCCGACTACATCCACCTCTACCACGGAAACGCCGCACTTCTGGCCGAGAGCCTTGAAGTGATCCAGCGCACCTCAGCCCTGATCCTTTCCTCCATCGAGCCACCTGCCGCCGACGCCGCACCTGTGATGGCCGAGGCCATAGCCGCAACCTTTCCCCTTTCCCCCCGAAAGGGACGGAGGTTTAGGCCTTCGCCCCCGTTCGCCCAACCACGCTCGCAACCTCGCCCAAGGAGGGCTTTCAAATGCAAAACAGCAGCGCATTCCAGTACCTTGCCATCGACATCTCCACGAGTCCACCACCAACCCCCGCCGAACCTTCGAGGAGAGCAAGCTGCAGGAGCTTGCCGATGCTCCGTTCGACCTCGAAGACCCGTCCCTAAACCCGCTGCGAAGCCTGTGTCACCTGCCCGCTCCGCAGCGGATACAACACTTCGCTCTTCGCCGACGTGCAGGGCGACCAATGCCTGGACGGTCCTGCTCCCAAGCAAAGATCGCGGCGCACATCGACCGCGAACTCGCAGCCCGGCCCGAGCTTATCCAAGTCGAGAACGGATGGAGGAACGCGAGGGAGCAGAGACCCGGAGCCGTGCAGCGCGGCCACTTCCGCGAGATCGATGTGGCAGTTGAGAACCCGGACGGCGGAACCCGTCTCAGCATGTGCAGCGGCAAGGCCGCCATCATCGTCTAAGGCAAGCGCGTAGGCACCACCCTTACCGTATGCACGGACAATAACTGCCCGGTCCACAAGCCCCGCGCAGCCGCGCGGCAGGCCGCGGACCCGGCACCCACCACGGCACCCGCACCGGAACAGGAGACAGAGCAGGAGGCCGAAGCGGAGCGAGTGCGCAGACATGTAGGAACGGAGAGCGGACGTAGGAAGAGGAACGGGCTATGTGCACCCCTCTACAGACCGCAGACCGATTAGAGTCCTGGTGTTCATCGACGATGTGGCCAGCAGGCTATGCAGCTGGGGTGGCGTCGCTGACAATGTAGATGTCTCCTGCGTCTTTGGCTGGTGGATATCCCTGCGTAGGGGCGCCATTTGCGCTCCCGGTCTTTGCTGAGTGGGAAGTTGCAGGTGGAGCTCTAGTCCCCGGTCTCGGCGATGAGAGAGGCGAAGGTGGCGATGAAGGTCGAACCATTGGAACCGTCGGGGTCGGCCATGTTGGGGGTTGCGGGGAGCACGGTAGTGTCGGCGGGGCCTGGCCACAGGGGCTGGATGCGGCCAAGGCCTCCCTCGCTGAGCCAGTCGGTGATGAGTTCGAAGGCGGAGACGGGGTGTCCGAGGCGCAGCCACTCGGGGCTGGGGAGGATGCGGCAGGGGCAGGGACGGAAAGTTTGGCGGCCATGAGGTTGCGGCGGTGGGCGCGGACCTTTCTGGAGTAGCCGTTGTCCATCTGCGGGTCAAAGGAGGCAATCGCCGCGGAACCGTCAAAGGTCATGCCGCGGCGCCGGAAGTGGGTGGCCCCGGTGAGACACCAGACGTCATCGACGATAACGGTGGTGGACCGGATAAAGGCGGGGCGGCCGGGAAAGCCCACCGGGTGGAAAGTAGCGAAGCGGTCGGGGGCGGCCGCGAGCAGGGTACCCGCGGCTTCGAGGCGGGCGGCGAAGTGCTGGCGGGACCAACCTCGATACCTGGTGGCGAAGTCGCTTTCGCGGGGGGTGCAGACGATGACACGGAGGTTGGGGCGGATCGCGAACAGGGCAGCGATGTCGGCGACCAGGTCGATCTCCTGCGGCAGGGGCGGGCCGGCAGGGCGGGCGGTGCGAGCGAACTGGGGTGACTCGATGTAGATGAGTTCGCGGGCCTCGTGGATGGCGCGGCGGAGGCTCCAGAGGGTGTCGCGGAGGCCGGAGCTGGAGACGATGACCTCGCGGCGGACCTCGGTCTCCATGCGGGGCTCATTGCCCAGAGTGAGGGTTGGTGCGGGGGTGACGCCGACGGCCGTGGCGAGGTTATTGAGCAGGTTCTGCACGGTCGCGCCCGGGGCTGGCGGGGTGACGAGGCTGAGTTCCGGGGTCTCGCAGATGGCGGGTGTGGTCTCGAGCAGGACACCGATGCTGGTGTTGCTCGCAGCACTGTCAGTGGGCGGATTGAAGTTGTTACCGTCCATGGCCACGATCCAGCCGGGGGTGGGCGTGCCAGGCAGGGGGATGATGGGCTGTGCGCGGCGCATGGCGTGGCGGGCGAGATCGTAGGTGAGAGCGCCGGTGACGTGGATGCCGGGGGCGTGTACGTCGGGACCAGCGGGATTGCCGGGGTTGGCGCTACTGTGCAGCGCGGAGCGGGAGTCGGCGGCCCAGCGGCCCCCGGTGAGCACGGCTTCCCAGAGCAGGGTGTTGGGGGGATTGACGCTGGGACCCGTGGCGCCGGTGACGACGATGGTCTCGAAGCGTGCCATGGTGGGGAGGCGCGGGCCTTGGCGGGGCGTGGTTTCGGAGGCGAGCGAGCGCAGGAAGCCGATGACGCCAGAGGGCGCAACGCCAGGCGGGACAACGGTGGTAGGGATGCCGAAGAGCGGGTCGGGAGCGACGGACTGGAACATGGGCGGGATGGCGGCGACGATGCTGCCGCCGGCAAAGGGGTCGGCGGGCGGAGCGATCGGTCCGGCGGTTATGGGCATGGAGACAGCCGCCCACAATCTGCGATTGCCCAAACGCGGGGCCACGACGATGTCGACCGTCAGGTTGGCGGGGTGGGACTGGGCGGCGACGAGTTGGAAGGGGTTGCCGAGGAAGATCTGCGTGGGGGAGCCGGTATGCGCGATGGCGGCGCCCCCATCGCCGCGGACGAAGGAGGGAGCGTCGGAGGTGATGGCCTCGATCTTGATGAAGGTCTGGGGGAAAAGGCGGACGTGGGCACCATCGGGAGCGCCGCCGGCGGGGATGGTGACGACGATATCGTTGCCCGTGCCGCCCGAGGCCCAGGCGGCGCTGATGCCGGTGGCGGGCGAGACGATGGGGGTGGGAAAGCCGGTGGCTGGGTTGGGAACAGGAAATGTGGGCCAGTGGGCGGCGGCACCCGGAGTGGGGGGAACGGACATGGTAGAGCTGATGGTGGGGGAGACGGCTAGGGTCATTCCGATGTTGGCTCGCGACATGACGACCGTCGCCTGGCCGAGTGTGTCTGGCCCGTCGACGAGGTAGTTGATGACGACGTTGTCGCGCACCAGGGGAAGAATGTCAGGGGGGATGGCTAGATCGTCGGGGCCGACGCCGAGGGCGGCGGAGGCGGTGCGGTTGCCCAGCAGCGCCCAGACGGTGTCGATGACGGCGACGTTGTAGAACCGCTGGGCGAGCGGGTTGAGGAGGGCGGGCGGAACCAGGCGGGTGCGGCCGAGGATGCCGTTGGTGGCCCAGCCCCAGCGCAGGCGGAGGCCGTCGTTGGAAACGACGCCGGCAGCCGTGACCGTGGAAGAGACATCGATTCCGTCGCCCGCGGTGAGGGTGACGAGACCGGAGGCGGGGATGGTACCGGTCTGCGTGCCGGCGGCGTTGCGGGTCACGAGTTCGGTTGGAGGAACTACGGGCGGAAGGGCCGGTTGGTAGAGAGCTCCATGGAGGTCAATGGTGCGGACCAGCGTCGAGGAGGAGAGAGCGGCGATGGTTTGAACGCCTCCGGGGGAACTCGAAGTCGCGGGGCTCTTGGGCAGCAGACCGGCAAGCCAGGTCTGCAGATCGGAGAACATGCAGGCGACGTAGATGGGGTCGAGGATCTGGCCGCGCGAGTCGTGGAAGGAGATCAGGCCGCCGCCGGCGATGGCCTCGTCGGCCTCATACCACTGAGCCCGCTTGAAGCCCTCCAGGCCACGAATGACCAGCGCGGCTGGCATGGGAAGCAGCAGCGGATTGCCCGGCGCGACGTAGCGGTCCGTGGCGAGGGTGGAGAGCCGAAGGATGGCCTGGGGGTGAAGCCGGTAGATGGCGGCGCCTCCGCTGAGCGGTACGCCATTGGCTGCGTAGAAGGCGTCGGTGCGGATGCCGCTCGAGAGACGTAGCGAGACCGTGTCTCCCGTGGAGAAGGCCTGGGTCGCCGTATCGCCCGCGGCGCGAGTGATGGTGAAGTTGTTGCCGCTGCGGGCGGTGCACTCGACTACCTCGGTTTTTGATCCGGTACTGTTCGACAGGGTGAGCAGGACACTGCCGGCGGCGGGGGTGGGAAACTTCGCGCCATCTCCAGCGGTGACAGTGAAGGAGAGAGCGGCGGCGGAGAGGTCGGCGGTGAGGACCGACTTAGCAGGCGAGAAGCTGTATTGCAGGATGCCGCGAAAGGGGGCATGAACGGCGGGGATGTTGAGAGTGAGGGCGGTCACGTCGTAGTCGCCCGCGGAGACTGCAGCGTTGCTCCAGCGCGGGGAGAGCGAGAGGGTTGTCAGGCCTAGCGTGTCCAGGCCGTCGTTTTGCAAGTTCCCCTGAATGTTCTGCGGGGTAAGGACGGTGATGGGGAGGGTGGCCATGGGTTAGCTCACAATCTGCGTCTTCTCGGCATAGCGGCCGTCGCTAGCCGAGATCTTGACGTGGAAGCTCACAACATTCCCGAAGCAAAGGACCGTATAGGTGTAGAGGGGACCGGGGCCGGGGTTGCGGACGAGTTGAATAAAGGGCGGAGGCCCTGGCGGAGCAGCGACGGTGGGGATGGAGCCGACGGCAAGGTCGATGGTTCGCGTGGGTGCCGGAAAGAAAATGATGATTTTCTTGAAAGTTGCGACCACGCGGATGGAGTAAGGACCATCGAGCGGTGCCGACAGGGGAACGCTGGAGGAGAAGGTGAGCAGGATGCGTGCTGGCGTGCCCGGAATTTTCTGCACGGTGAGCGCCGAGAGGTCCGGTGCGGGGTTTACGGGACCGGGCGCTATGGTGGCGAACTGTTCTCCGGTGCGGGCGATGGGGTCCGTGATGCGGACGGAGAACTTGACCGGCCCGCTGAGCGGGTCGCGGCGAACCAGCGCGCGGTAGACGACCGGGGAGGCGCCGGGAAGACTGCTGATCCAGACACCGGAGCCGCTAGCCGGAGGCGTGGCGCCGATCTGGTCGAGGGTGGAGTCGAGCGCGAACAGGGGAATGGACTTGGGCGGGGCTCCGGCGAGCAGGGCGCGAGCGGCGATCCTGTGAGGGCCGAGGGGGGTCTTCTTCAGCGGCGAGGCGGAGCTCCACTGGACGATGAAGTCCGCGGGCGTGGGGCCGGCACCAAAGGAGAGCGGCGAAAGAATGGGAGCATCGGGCGGGGGCAGCACGACCCAGGCGGCGTTCGAGGTGGGCGAGCGGCCAGGCAGAGCGCCTCGCGTCAGGTCGGTGTCGGTCCACGCAGTGACCCGGTACCAGACGCGGCGCCAGGAGCCGGAGGGCGCGTCGTTGCCGGCGGCAGAGACGATGAAGCTCTTGCCGTTGCTGTCGACGGCGTGCTGAACGGTCCACCCAACCGGGTTGGAGGAGTTGAGGTGTACCAGCGGCGGGCCCATGCTGTCGAGCTCCTTCGCGGCATCGTCGACACGCACGCGGTGCAGGTCCAGCTTCGCCGGGCGGGAGCCAGGGCGGGTCTTGATGGTGATGCTGGCCTTGAAGGCCGGCGGAGCCGCGGCGGAGTCGAAGAAGCGGTTGACCTCGATGGTCGGGGCGGCGGGCTGCATGATGTGTGGCGCGGCTATGGCGGACAGCGAGTCGGAGGGCTTTGTGCCGTCCGGTGGAACAGCGATCTTGGGCCAGCCGCCTTCAACCCCACCCGCACTGACGCCGAGCACGACGTAAAGGTGGATACCGGTGGAGCCGCGGGGCAACACGACGTCGGTGCTGGTACCCTGCAGAAGTGTGGAGTTCATGCGGGTGAACGGGGTTGCGATGGTGCGATCGGGATGGGCGTCGAAGGCATTCTTGAGGATCAGCAGGCGCTGGTCAAGAGTCTGATCAGGCGTGGCCTCATGGAGGCCGTAGAACTGCAGGAGGATAGTCTCGTTAGCCTCGTAGACGAAGTAGCCATTCGCGTTGGGCTGTGCGACCCAGCCCAGCCCGGTGTGGCACTGGCCAGCGGCGTCGGGCAGGCTGGCCAGCGTGACGTGCTGGACCGGCACCACGGGGGGACGCGGGTCGGACGTGCTGATGATGGTGGGATAGGTCGGGGGGACTGAGCCGGGTTCGGCCGACCATGGACTGAAACGCTGTGGGGGGATGTGTTCCTGTCCCTGGGCCCAGAGTGCGAGGCCGATGTGGCCGGTGGGGGCGAAGTCCAGCGCGAGGCCGGAGAGGATGACGCGAAACCGGCGGTTGAGGCCTTGCGCCGCGCCGAAGCTTACCTCCGCGTCGCCAGCCTCGTTGAGTGCCTTGACGGTGACCCCGGCAGGTGCAGAAGGTGTGTCCGCGCCATTGAAGGATATGACCAGGGGAGGCTGAGCCCCGCCAAGCGACCGGGGCAGGCCTGGGGGGACTGCAAAGCTGGGCGGCGGATCGCCGGTGGTGGCGGCCGCAAAGAGGTATCCGGCGAAGCTCACCTGTTGCAGGGACCGGATACGCCAGTCCCACAGAAATTCGATCTCCAGCGAGGCCGGGCAAACGGAGCCGACCGGCGGCAGGGTAGGCCGCAGTTCGGCGCGGGCGATGCGGACCCGATCAAGCGGCGGCTGCTGGAGGTTGTCGTCCGCAGCGGTCCAAGGCGTCCACTGGCCGTAGATATCCTGGATAGCGGTGGCGTACTTGACCAGACAGCTCCCCGGGTTGGTGGGGATGGGGAGCTCATGGTCGGTGGCATGGAGGCGCCAGGCCTCGGGGTCGGGGGGCGTGGTGGTGGCGTTGTTGATGCTGATAGAGCGAAATCCGCCGCTGACACGCTTTTCCATCAGGGCCGCCGTGGGGGTGCTGGGACTGATCCCGGCGCGGGCCGCGGCAAAGCTGGCGACGCGGAAGAGCTGGCTGTCCCCGGGTCGATCCCAGCTGATCCGGGTAGAGGCGCGCCAGCTGCCGTCGGTGAACAGAGGACGGAGGGTGCCGAGCAACGGTGTGACAAGGTTTGCCGGGGGCGGTGGGGGCAGGGCGGCACTAGGCGCGGGAACGATGGCGGCGAAGTCGGCTGCGCCCGAGGCGCCATCCATGCCGCACTCGTAGTGAGCCGTGATCATGTAGTCGAAGGCGTTGCGCGCGCCGGTTACGTCTGGGAGCGACGGGTAGGCCGTGCCATAGCCGAGGGCGAGGTTCAGGAAGGGATCGGTGCTGGCGGCCATGAGCAGCATGGCGAGTGGCGCGACCTGGGAGGTGCCTCCAGCGACGGTCATGGACTTGCCGGATGAGTTCTGCGGCGGTGGCAGGGGTATGTTGATCTTCTGCGCGCCATGCTGGTTGGGAGGGAAGCCGGCGGCGATGGGTCGAAGCGGATTGAGGACGTCGGTGTTGACCTCAGTGATGAGGGTGAGGAAGTCGGGCGGCGACCAGGGAGGAGCGGCGACTCCAGCGGCTAGGGTGGCTGCCCAGCCGACGGGAGGAGCGCCGCGGCGCAGGCGTTGGACGGCGGCGGTCTGCGCGTCGGTCAAGGAGCCGGTCAAGCCCTGCGGCTCGCCGTGCTTGCCGATGCTGGGCCAGTCCGACTGCTTGACCGGGATGCCGACGAGCTCGATAGGGTTCCAGCCGGCGGCCTGGGTAAGCGCGCCAGTCTCGATCCCGATGGCCGAGGTGACGGTGATGCCAGCGGTGAAGATGAGGCCTTCAATGATCGAGCCGGCGAGGCTGATGACGGTCGATCCGGCGGGGATGGTGGCGAAGGCGACCAGGTTCGAGGGGATGGGCGCCCCGGCGAACGCCCAGACGATTCCGCCGAACGGGGCCAGGATGTTGGCGACTACCGTAGACATGCTGCCGTTAGTCCAGCTAACGACCAGGGTATTGCCGGCGAAGATCATGTTGGTGGACTTGAGATTGAGGTTTTGCTGGATGCTTTGCGCGAGGTGGGGTCGGGACCAGACCTGGAACGGCTCGGTGGGCAGGCCCAGGGTGCCGCGCAGCATCCAGCGCAGCTCGATGACAGGGGGCAGATCGCCGTTGGGGCCGCCGGGCCGGGGCAGGCCCAGGCGCTTGGCTGCGTCGGTCCAGTTCACGATTGCACCTTCGGCATGGAAGAGGGTTGGGTCGACGACATATTTCGGCACTTAGTCCACCTCTTCCCATGGAGCGTTGAGGAGATTAACATCGAGGATGTTGATGATCTGGTCGGTCGAGGCGGGGCCGTCCAGGTAGGGCTCCAGGTGGTGGATGCGGCAGAGGGCGAGCATGAGGTGTTTGCCGCGGGAGCCGGGCTTGAGCGTGACCAGAGCGCGCTGGCCGCCGGGGGCGGGGATAATGTTGTCCACGACCGGATCGCCGCCGACCTGCTGAAGCGCCAACCAGGGTTGCGGGCTCATGTCGTAGCGGACGGCCGCTGCGGGGCCAGGATCGGTGATCTTGGTGGGGATTGGACGGGAGCGCCACATGGGTTCGCTCGAATCGATGAGGATGGCCGCCGGCTGGGGATCGGGGACCGCTGCGTCCCAGAAGACCACCATGCGGGGGGCCTTGGGTACCGGTTGGGCGTCAAGGCCGGCGTCGATCAGGTGGCTGTCGAACTCCGATCCCTGGGGGTTGTGAGTGGCGAAGAAGGCGCCCATCCCCTGAAGTTTGCCGATGCTGGCCGCAGCGACTCCACGATGGGTGATGCGTGAGGTGCGGAAGGACTTGGCGAAGAGATCCAGCGTTGGGAAGTCTCCAGTGGTGAAGGAGCCGCGCCACACCAGCGTGCCCGGCGTGCCGTCAGCGGCAGCCTTGTCGAGCATCTCGATGTCGAGCACGTAGTCGGTGTCGAGATCGAGTGGAATGTCCATGCTGATCATCGAGTGCCGGATCGTGGTGCCACTGGAGGCGACGCAAGGAAGGCTGCTCGCGACGAGGTTGTTTACAGCGCTCTCCCACGGGGAGAGGATGGCGGCCACGACAGGCTTGAGGTTGGCGGCGCTCAGTGGGTACGGGTGAGGCACGGTGGGCGTCGAAGGCACGGGACGGAAGGATGATGGACGGAGCCGGGCCTGGAGCTTCTTGCCGTAGGCGTCGTAGAGTTTGCCGAGATTGTTGGTGGCGAAGACTACCTTGATGGGTTCGGCGGCGAAGACGTGCTGCTCGGCCTCTCCCGGGAGGGCGACCATGACCCAAGGATCAAGGCGCTTGGGAGCTTCGGAGTCAGTCTGGAACCAGAAAGACTGGACGGCGTTGGGTTTCTGCTTGTCGTCAGAAACGTCGCTGCCCTGGCGACGCTGGCGCTCGGAGCTGTAGGTTACGCGGACCTGGTAGGCCTGGTTGGGAATCAGAAGCGCGTTGTCAGCGCTATCAAGACCGAGGGCGGTGTTGAGCACGCCCTGCTTCTTCGTCTGCTCGGAGTTGTCGTAAGAGCTGCGATCGACCTCGCTGGTGCGCAGCAGTTCCATGCCGGCCACGTAGAAGGGTCGGTAGGTGTCGCTGTCGAGCATCCCCCGCGCGGCGGGCAGGTAGCCGATCTGGACACGGCCGGCGGCGGTGGTTCCTTTGATCTCGACGATGACGGGAACATAGATCTGCTGGCCAAGGGCGGCCTGCTCTTCGAGGATCTGCACGAAGAAGTTCCACGGGCCGGCGGGATCAGTCCAGGTGGAGGGAAAGGCGGAGGGCGGAACCACGTCAGCGAAGGTGACCGGGTGCTGATCGAAGAGGGTGTCCTTGTCGTCGGTCGCGGCCACCATGAGTTGCTTCATCTCTAAAAGGCGCTTAGGCACGATGAGGAAGACGCGCGTGTAGACAAAGCCTCCCGTGTGCAGAACGACCGCATCCAGCAGCGGACCGGGACGGTACTTCAGTTTGCTGAACGCGCTCTTGACAGTGTCGGCTCGGTTTGGATTGCCGAAGGCGATCAGGTCGCCATGGTCGAACATGGGGGAGGCGAGCACGCGGCTGAAGCACTGCGGATTATCTCCGGCTGCATTCTGCCCGGCAGCGGCGTTGGTCCCGATTCCCGATCCGCTGAAGAAGCCTGCACTGGTGAGCGCAGCTCGAGGGACGGGCTGGCCCAGCGCGAAGTGCTGCAGGGTCTCGTTGAAGCTGAGTGGCTGCGAGCCGATCACGTTCTCGACCGCATCTCCACCGCGTATGGCGAGGATGGGATTTTCCTCGAGCGGCGGCCGTGAGGTGTCGATCGGAGCGGCGGCTGCGAGGTTGAGGCTGGAAGTCGTGCTGATCTTGTAGAGGGCAGTGTGCGTGTCCCAGCGGGAGAAGGGAAGTACGGAGCGCAGGGTTGGGAGGTGTAGAGCATGGCGGAGGATCTCTGGCGCGGCGGGGCCTGGGAGGGGCGCCGGGGCGGGTGGCGGGCCAGGCAGCTTGGGGCAGGGGACAAAGGCGCCGTCCACTTCAGCTGGCATGATGCCGCGGAGCTTATCGATGTTGGGATCCCCGCAGCGCCAGCGTTCGGTTACCAGCAGCGCCACGTCAGGGGGACTTGAACGCACTGTGCTGGGCGGGTCGGGCCAGGGCAGGCCGTAGAGTTGCCAGCCGATGTCCGAGGTTCCCAGCGGCATCAACAGGAAGGAGTAGAGCGCGGGTGCGGCGGGCGCGGCGGGTTGGCAGACGGTGCCCCACTCTTCTTTCACGGTTTCGTCGAGATACTTGCTGGAACCGACCGCCTTGGGGCTGGGTTCCGGCACCCAGCTGAGCAGGGCCAACTGGGCTTCGAGCGCCTTGTCGCCGGACTTCGACTTCCACCAGGTGGCGGGTGTACCGCCGGCAGTGAGCGGGCCGAGCAGTTCAACCTTGGTGAGGGTGTACTTGAACCACACATCGCCACGCTGCACGAAGCCATCCGGGTTGGGCACCTCCGGTGTGCCGCCGAGGGGCTTGCCCAGGAAGTTGAGCGCGGGATCCTGGTTGGGCGGCATGGTCATCATGAGCGCGGGAATGGCGTCGATGGGAACGATCTTGAGCCCGCCCGGGTTGGTGTCTCCACCTGGAATGCCGTCGGCAAGGCCGCTGTCGATGGGCTTGTCGACACCCGTGCCGGTGACCAGCGCGGGCGAGCGGCTGATCAGCTTCAGCGTCTTGACCAGGTCGGGCGGATCGGGGATCGGGATGGTGCTGTCGCCCAGGGTGAAGCTGACGCAGCCAGAGACCGAGAAGAAGAAGAAGTCGACCTCGCCGCAGATGTCGCCGTGGATGCGGTGGTAGCTGTTGCCCAGCGGGTCTGAGCCGAGGTCGACAGAAAGGTCGGCGTAGGCGCTGATGTCGATGATGAACAGATGCAGCGAGCCGCGCACGGTGAGGATGCCGGCGACGCGGAAGGGGGAGAAGCCGAGCACGGCATCGAAGCCCGCGGACAATCGGGCATAAAGCGGACCGCCGCCCCAGGTGAAGGAGACGTGCAGGCCGGTTGCGATGGAGAAGCCGTAGACCTCGGGCAAGCCGCCGTGCGCGGGGATGCCATTGCCCGATAGCATCAGGTAACCGGATGCGTCGAAGACCTGCAGCACGGTCGCCTGGATCTGGTTGGCATACTGGCCGAGGAAGAGGTGCCAGTCGCTGGTGTCGTTGAAGTTGAAGAACGCTTCGACGGGAATCTTGATGGTGAGCAGGGGATCAATGTCGAAGTCGATCGCCAGGCCGATGGTGAGGGTGCCGCGCCCGAAGTCGAGATCGATGACCGCGAGGAAGACGCCCTCGGCGTTGCTTTGGAGCTCGGGGATAACCGCAAGCAGTTTGGCCTTCATCATCAGCAGGAGCCGCGGGCCGGGCAGCTCAAGCAGGATGACGCCCTTGAGGTTGAAGATGACGCTTGAACCCATGGTGCCGAGAATGGCGCCGACACCGAAGGCCCATGTATTGATCTTGGCACTCCAGAACGCGATATTCGTGGGATCGCCGCCTGTGGCCTTCAGCCAGGCCAGGGCGGGCGCGAGATTTTCGTGCGGGATGGAGCTCTCGTCCCGTGCGTAGTTCATCGCGAAGAGGCCCAGGAAGCCGTAGATGCCGATACCCGAGGTGGCCAGCGGGATGGCGACCGGGAAGTCGACTTCGAGAGTGACAATCACACCGGTTCCAGGTCCCCCCTGGGCCGGCTGGATGGAAGCGACACCCAGCCCGGCGGCGACGCGGACCTGCACGGGCACAAGGGTCAGGTCAAGCTGTCCTTTGAACTCGTTGGCGTTGATCTCCATGTAGCCGCGGCCTTTGAGGGCGCCGGGAATATCGACGCTAGCGGCGAACGCGGTGAGTTCAGGATCTCCCGGAGGGTCGAGCCGCATGCGAACGCGCGAGCGTTCGATGGAGACCACACCGAGATCGATGGCGAACCCGAGATCGACCTCGAAGAGCAGGGGGTTATTGCGTGCGATGCGCGCGCCGAGAATTTTGAGGATGCTGTCGAGTCCGGAACCGACCTTGATGGCTCCAGGTTTGGAGACGTCGATGGTGAAGCCTTTCGACGAATCGAACATGGGACGGAACTGGAACTTAGGCTGTCCGGGCGGGTTGCCGATAAGCAGGCCGGCTGCCTTGTAGCGCACGGTTAGCGGAGCATCGCGCGGAATGGTGATGAGCGGCTGTCCGCCGAGTTCCACGTTGAGCGAGATGGCTGTCTCGAGGTCGAGCAGGAGGATGACCTGAGAGCCCTCGGGCCGGTGCTGCACCTCGAACTCGCCGCCGTACCAGATGACGTGCTCGACAGTGATCCATGGAACTGCCGCGATGGCCCCGGGAAGCGCCACGCTCAGGATGTCGTTGCCCAGCTCCGCCCAGCCCCCGTCGCCGGCTATGGCGTCGGCGATGATCGAAAAGAGCGGTGTGAAGACGATGACCATGCCCAGGAAGTTGCGGCCGAAGCTGCGGTCCACCTTGGCGTTTGGCGGCAGCCATCCGGTCATCATCAGGCCGTCGCGGTCGGCGGGATCAGAGCCGAAGTAGCCGGTCACATCGACGATGTCAGTAGCGTCATCGATCTGGATAACGATGCGGACATCGATGATGCCGTCGGCTGGGTTCTGGCTGCCGAGTCCCTGGAACTGGGGGATGTCCGCATGCGAGACGCCGCCACTGGCGAGCTGATTCTCGGATGCTGTCTGGATGTCGAACTTGCCATGCAGCTCGCAGGCGACGAAGTGGTTCTTGACGATGCGAACCTTGGCACCGATCTGCTTGAACCAGCTGGGCGGGGCTGGGGGATGGGCGCTGGTTGGGTTATCGGGAACTGGAAGCGGGGTAGCCGGCGTGGCGCTGGGGCGTGAGACGTTGCCCAAGATGACCGTGCCGGGCAGGGGTACCGCGGCCCAGGTAGCTTCAATCTTCCAGAAGCGGTTGCGGTTCGGATTGCCCTGGTTGACCCAGTTCGTCATATCTGCCTGGGTGGTGATGACGAAGTGCTTGTCCGGGGCAATGGTCTCGATCAGGTGTTGGAAGGCATGGGCGCGGCGTTCCGACAGCGCGGTGTTGTAGTCGAGCTTGACCGGTCCGCCACTCTCGAAGCTGGCATATCCCTTGATGAGGATCGGAGTAGTGGCAGTCAGTGCCGCGAGCAGCGGGGTGATTGCGCTAGTGGCATCGCTGCCGGAGGTCCACGGAGCGGTGAGGCCATCGTCAACCGCCGGAGCGGTGTGGGTGTTGTCGGGGGGAAGCCCGAACGCCTCGACCTCTGTTTCGCTTACGTTGGGTGGCTGATCGAAGCGGAAGTATCCGGTGAAGCCGCTGCTGCCCGGGTTGCCGGGGAGTTCCGCCTTGACCTGCACGGCCGGCGCTCCCTGAAGCACTGCAAAGGATGCGGTGGCACTCGGGCCGCCTCCCTGAACTGTTCCGTTGATGGTCCAGGTTGTTTGTGCTGCGGTGGCGGTGTCGGTGTCGAGGGTGACGACAACAGAGGTCGGCGTCTCCGATACCAGCTTCAGCTGCGGCGTAACCAGGAGTGAGGTGCCCTGGGTGACCGAGGTGGTCTGGACGGCGGCGGCCGGGTTGCTGGCAGCGGTGCCACCGCCTGGCGGAAGAGCCGCCGAGGCAGGCCGGCGGTGGGCGAGGATGGTGAGGTGTACGGGCGTGGCTCCGGGCTGCGATCCGGTTGCGGTGAGCAGGATCGACCGGGTCTCGTGGGCGCTGAGGTCGAGATCGAAGAGCCGGCCGGGGGCGTCGGGATCCGAATCGTACTTCGCGCTGGCGGTGTAGGGAGTGAGACCGCCGTCCACGTCGATAACCATGCGGGTGTGATCGGGCAGGACAACCGTGGCGTTGGTGTCGTCGGTGCGTGTGATGGCATAGCAGAAGCCTGCGCCATCGTAGAAGCGCGCGCTGACCTTTACCGCGCCTGAGCCCTGGTCGACGATCTCGAGGTCGAAGTCGCCGGTAACTCCGGCGGAGGGTCCAATACCGATCAGCAGATTGCGCGCTCCGGCATCGAAGGCGAGGTTCTCCGCCCCATTGGGTGCGATGTAGAGCCGGATCTCGGGCAGGTAAAGGCCTGTCCAGTTTTCATCGAAACCGAACTGCGAGAGAATGTCGGGCGGGGTGGAATTGTTCGAAAGATCGAGTGTGGCGGAGCGGAAGCCGAAGCCTACGCAGCTGGACGCTCCGATGAAGGCATATGGCGGATCCATGGTGATGAGTTCGGCAACGCCAAGATCGCTGGTGTCGTCGAGACTGCTGGCGCCGGCAGAGAGCAGCGTGGCATTGAGTGGATCACCAACCGCCGACCCCTGGGAGAGACGGACCTTGATCTTGGGCAGGGTGATGCGAACGGTGGTGTGGCTCGGGTCGGTGAGCAGGATGCCGCTGGGATCGAGCTTGGCGCCGCGCAGGAAGGGCGGGCGGAGAACTACCGTGGTGAGCAGCATGTCGAGCACGAACTCAGTGCTTGGGTAGTCGGAGGGCGGAGGATCGGCAACGTTGTTGTCGTAGGCGGTGATGACCGCGGCCGAGAGTGCGAATCCTGACGCCCCTCCTATGGCCGCCACCGCGGAAGATATCTTCTGCGAGGCGACGCGGGGCGCGCTGAGCTGGAAGTTGATGTGGGCATCGCGGACGTCGATCCAAGGATCGCGGCGGCCGGGATCGTTCGCGGGGTGCCCTTCGGTGTTTTCGGCGTTGACGCCGAAGCTCATTGTCGATGGATCGATATAAGGGTGTACATCGCCGCTGAATTTAGCGATGCCGCGAATGACGATGCCTGTGTCGTCGATGCTGACCGTATGTTCGCTGACGTCCAGGACGGAGAGAGCGGCGTGCCACTGGCCGAAGGTGTCTCCGCGCAGGAGATACGGGCTGATCAAGTCGTAGAGAGCCAGGTCGTAGGGCACGACGGACACCTTTTGAAGGGGGGTTCAGCAGCAAGGGGGCCCGGAAGTGACGAAGCATATACCCGGCTCTGCCGTTCGTAAAGTGAATTGTATGAATTTCGCAAGGACGCTTCTGCAGGGAAGGAGCGTCTTCCTTCTCAGGCTGGTTGAGCAGTCTCCGCAGTTCAGCGATAGCCCCCGCCAAGCGATAGATAGTACGGTGTCAAATCTTTTCTGCTCCCTAGGCCGATTGTCTGGCACAATGCTCCAGCTTTCTCTTTGCGCGGTCCGCGGGGCCGCTACCAGGCGGATGCGTGGGCGCGAGCGCGGCCGCGGGTGTTTGCGGGATCTGGGAACCTAGCACGGACCCAAAGGAGCACCATCAACGGCAAGGCCTAGGCGATGCACTTCATCGGCTTGCTTTTCTAATGGATCTCTTCCACGACACCTTCTTGCGTACGGACTTCGCAGAGGTGTCCGTTTCTGAAACTGAGCCCTTCTGATTCGCAATGGAATTTGCAATCCGCTTAGGCTCTGAACTTTTCTTGCGCGGCGGTTCGTTAAGTAGGTCTGTGACCGAGCGAAGATCGTCCAGATAGTCCTGAGACGGCAAGTGTTCCAGAATGCTGCGGAGCTCATCTGCCTGCTCTTTGGAAAATCCGCTGGAATTCTTTAGCTCATGCATCATCTCGCACAAGGCATCCTCGCGTTCTCCGATACAGCGCATCGTGTGGAGGAGTGTGTGGAGCCGATGATAGGCAGAAGGCACCCACCCATTATTAATTCCTCGTGGGGTCGTACTCGTAGCTCTCGTCATGTCTGACCGTTTGGATGCAGAACGCATCTCCTGTTCCCTCGGCGAACCCGGCGCATTTCCGCGGACTCGAACCCGTCTCAAAGATCTGGAATCACCCTAGTGGGGGAGGAGGCCTCCTCCCTGCTACGGCCGGCTGTGCCGTCCTCCGGCACCCACCTCCGCGGGCCGTTCCCGCCCGCAACGCCCACCTTTAGAACCGAAACACATCTCCTGCACTCCGCGCCCGACAGGGTCACCAAGCCTTCCTGAGTCTGTATGTCTTTTCTAGAGCCGCATCCATCGGTTCTCCTGTTGTCAGGAGGAAGGCATGAAGAAGACCATCAGATCGTTCGTCGGCATGGACGTCCACAAGGCGGCCATC
>JAABUV010002235.1_pt1 | contig 26619 bp, 22 predicted proteins | sample 5559971 | NCBI WGS metagenome assembly JAABUV01 (sample SAMN10711881, study PRJNA513362) | rock metagenome | isolation source: Antarctica rocks | place: Antarctica: Victoria Land, Knobhead nord | collected 2015-12-19
CGCTGCGACGTGTTGCATCCCTATGCGCCGAATTATGAGCGGCGTGGTTGTCGTGTGCGGCGACACGATTGGCGCGGCTAATGAAGTACTTCGGCGAAACCCTTTCACGCTGGAACGCACTACTGTGGTTCATTTGATGTTATACAGGCGGCCGGATGAGTCACGTAGCCAGATCAGGTGGCGCCAGGGCTTGAGCTTGTAGTGCGCCAAGATACGACGCACCGTTTCGTCAGAGATGCCGTCCACCAGCCCCTCCACCACCATCTGGCGCGCCAGTTCCGCACAGTCCTACTGGCAGAGCGAGCGGTCGCGGTCGTCGGGCCGTTCGCAGGCCATGTTCACCGCATGTACCGTTACCTCAGGAAAAAACGGGCTTGCGGCCTGGTCGTGGCTTGTCGTGGAGTCCGACGACGCCCTGGTCCCAGAACCGTCGCGCCCATGTACGGACATGGCGCTCGGCCAAGCCCACCCGGTCAGCCACATGGCGTCGCATTCACCCGCCACCAACAAGATGGTCCGCGCCCGCTTGGCGCGCCCCACGGGCGTTTTCGATCTCCGCAGCCAGCCTTCCCGCGTGGTGCGGGCCGGTTCGTTGACCGCGCCGACCACCCGCAAGATTCGTCCGCGCATGGTCTCCTCCTTGGTCTTTGGAGACACTCACTATAGCAAGGGGACGATGCGCTCGACAATTCCTGACCCTTTTACTACTACGCGACGACACATGTCCTCTGCGCGTACGTCCGTGGATCGAGGCTGTAGCCAGCGGCATGCGCGCCGTCCGTTGCCCGTGGGTGCGCCCCACGATTGATGCTGTTGGTAAATGGGGCGGGTGAAAAACATGGTCAGGCAGCGCCGGGAAGACGGGCAAAAGAGGACGTTCTGGTCTTGGCGAACGGTGTCTCCTCGTCCCCGGCGACCAGGCGGGTCACGTTGATCGCGACGGCCGTGAGGACATGCGGGAGATGCGTCTTGATGATGCCGCGATAGCGGGCATGGCGCAGGTCGCAGGCATGCACGGCGTAGGAGATGGTCCCCTTGATCCCGGCGCGCGTCGCGTATTGTTCCTTGAAGGCGGGCGTGGCCTGACGCGTGCGAGCGGCCTGGAGGGCTTCGTGCGGGGCACGCGGGCGGACCGTGAGCCAGCGCGGGTCCTCCGCGGAGTGGGTGCAGGAGGCACGCTGCGGGCACGCCCGACAGGCGGCGCGGGCGAACGCGCTGGTGATACTGGGCTGGCCGCGCTGGTCGTGCGTCGGTTGCCACGTGACACTGGTCTGCCCCGTCGGGCAGGTCGCCCGCTCCGCATCCCAATCTAGGGCAACGTGGGCCACGTCGAAGCCCGCGGCCGCGCGTGCTTGCCACGACTGATCGCCCGGCGCCGGCCCCACCACGTCGACGCTGTCGGTGTCCCGACTGATCACCACCTGCGCCGCATCCACATAGCCGCTGTCGACGATGTGCTCCGCCGGCAAGCGGTCTCTCCCGGCCAGGTTCTCCTGCACCCGCAGCAGCATCGTCACATCAGCGGTCGTCCCAGGCGTCGTCTGCACATCCGTGATCAGGGGGGGCCTGTCCTCGTCGCAGGTCTCGGTCAGGTGGGCTTTGTCGCCCACCCCGTGTGTGTCGCGCGTGGTGCTCTCGCGCGCATCGGGGTCAGGGGGCGCGTGGATCAGCAGGGCGGAGGGCGGCGCAGCGGCCTCCGCACGCCGGCGCACCGCGCCCGTGGCGTCGGGCGCATCGTATTGCTGCACCCACACCGCGCGCAGCGTCCGCACCGCCGGGAGCGCGCGCAGCCAGGCCGGAGCCGTGGGCGCGTCGATGGCCCTGAGCAGCGCCAGCCCATCCGTGCCGATAGCGGCGGCGCGTGCCGCCCGCGCGGTCTTGGCCGCGGGCAGGCGGTACTCCTCGCTACGCCGGTCATAGCGGTCATGCCCGTCCGCGGGGACGTGCGCCCGCAGCCAGTCCGGCGCGGCCACCGCCAGACTGTTGAGCCCCGTCCGCACCGTCTCTCGGACCATTTCCAGGCGATTAAGCGTGCGGATCGCCGCGCGCACAGGGGTCGAATCGGTGCGTTGCCGCCCCCGCGCCTTGAACCAGCCCTGCTGCTGCGCCCGGCCCAGCAGGCGGTTCAGGAGCACACCCTCCCAGCCCGCCCCCACCTCGTCCGCGTCCTCCACCAACCGTGTCCGCAACTCACATAGGATCGAGTGGTCGAAACCCGCGTCCGTCAACTCCAATCCCAGCGCGTCTGTCCAGTCGATGCGTGCGCGCACCGCGTCGGCCGCCGGCCGATCCGCGCGTCCCTCGATGTACGGCAACACCGTGACCACCACCATCCGCCACGGCGCCTCGACCGGCCGCCCGCGCAGGCAATATATCCGATCCAGGTCGATGTCGCGCACAAACGCGCCCAAGTGGTCGCGCATCCAGATCGCCACGCTGCCCTGAGGGAACGCTGCCCGCGCCACCCGCGCCGTTTCCTCCGGGACCACCGCTGTCGTCCAATCGTACTGCAGTGACATCTCCGCTTCCTCCTCTGTCTGCGCTCTCCCGCATCCCTCCACGCCCACGCCGCGCTCCGCTCATGTGGGCCGTCCTTTTTCGTGATACCACACACCTCTCTCGCCTGCGCTTGAACCCTTGGTCATTTACCAACAGCATCTATCGTGGGGCGCACCCGTTGCCCGTGACGTGGCCCGCAGGATTATGATATAGTAGTCGCATCATGAACCACGGTGGTAGCCGGTACAGTAGCGGAGCCTCCGGTAAGACGCTATCTACTGCCCTGGTTGGACGCGCGGTTCGTCCAGGGCGTACGGCTCCAGGGTGTCACGAACAGTGAGCGCGGAGGGGAGCAGATAGTTGATAGCGTAACCTCCAACACCAAACGGATTCCGTCTGCACGCGCGCCGGACGCCTAATAAAAAATTTGGACTGTGGCGAGATCAACGCCTGAGGGATGACCAAGAGAGGGGATAAGCATGAGCAGCGCGGAACACCCGGCGGTCGAGCGTGTCTCCGAGCGTGACTTATACGATTTCACCAACGCGGTCCTGCGCGCGATCGGTCTGGGTGTGGCCGCCGCCGAGGTGACCGCGCGGGTGCTCGTCGCCTCGGACGTGCGCGGCATCGCCTCACACGGCGTGGCCCGGTTGGCCTACTACGTGACGATGATCGAAACGGGCGCGATCGATCCGCGCGCCGCGCCCGTCGTCGTGCGCGAGAGCGCCACGACCGCCGTGCTCGACGCGCGGAACGGCATGGGACACCCGGTGGGCGTGCAGGCCATGACGCTCGCCATGGACAAGGCCGCGCGGCACGATACCGGCATCATCACGGTGCGGCAGTCCAACCATTACGGCATCGCGGGCTACTACGCGATGCTGGCCCTGGAGCGTGACATGATCGGCCTCTCGCTCACCAACACACATCCCGTCGTCGCGCCGACCGGTGGCCGGCAGCCCACCTATGGCACCAACCCAATCGCCATCGCCGTCCCGACGGCCGGATCTGTGCCCTTTGTGCTGGATATGGCCACCTCCGTCGTGCCGCGCGGTCGGCTTGAGGTGGCGGCCCGCCGGCACGTCCCACTGGCCTTGGGCTGGGCGCTGGACGCCCAGGGCCGGGAAACGACGAACCCCGAGGACGCCCTGGCCGGCGCCCTCCTGCCCCTGGGTGGTGGAGTCCTCACCTCTGGCTACAAGGGCTACGGTCTGGCGACGGCGATTGAGATCCTCGCGGCGGTGCTGCCGGGCGCGCTGTACGGTCCGCTCGTCAGTCCGATGTGGACAGAGGGCAGCCCGAGCAATCTGGGACAGTTTTTCATGGCCATCAATGTGGCGGCCTTTGACGATCCCCCCGCCTTCAAGGAGCGCGTCCGCGACTTGCTCCAGCGTCTGAAAGAGTCGCCGCGCGCCGACGACGCGATGGAGATTCTCGTAGCGGGGGAGAAGGAACAACGTGCGACGATCGCGGCGCGAGCGCAGGGTGTCCCCCTCGACGACGCGGTGGTGAGCGACCTGATACGGATCGCTGATCGCTACGATGTCCCGGCACCCTCCGGCTTGCGCGCGGCGGCACGCTGAGCAGTCCCGCTGATGGGTATGGATGATGCGTTACTCGGCAAGGCTGCGGTGGTGGCGCGGGAGGTAGCCCGTGGCTTGATCATGCTGCGCGTTGGTGAGCGCATCCCTGGAACGGCGGAGTACGCCCAGGCGCACGATGTGGGATTCGGGACAGTGCAGAAAGCCCTGGCATCGCTTGTCTACAATGGCGCCATTAAGATCTCGTCGCAGGCGTCGCGGGGCACCTTCCTCGTCGCCAAGAATGCATCGGTGCTCTGGCGCGCGGCACATCTTCCCGCTGTGACCGGCATGCTCCCGCTGCCGAGTTCTCCGGAGCACGAAGGTCTCGCCAGCGCGCTGACAATCACCTTCGAAGAACTCGGTATCCCCTTTACCTTGAGCTACACGCAGGGAGCACGTCAGCGCATTCGCGCCCTTCTCGAACGACGCTGTGACGTTATCGTGCTCTCCGCCGACGCGGCCACGGCCGCATCGGCGGAGAACGCAGATTTCGTTCCCCTCCTGGACCTTCCTGATTGCCAGTACTACAAGCCTGGCGCGCTCATCGTCCTCATGACGGCTGACGCGGCGAGACATGGACCATTGCGGGTGGGCGTCGATCGCAGTTCCTATGATCATGAGATGCTGACGCGGCATGAGTTTCCAGACGCCCTATTGATTCCTGTCCATTACACGCACATCCCCCAATCCATCGCGCGCGGTGTCATCGACGCGGCTATCTGGAATGAGACGGCGCGCGGGCCGTTGACCCTGGGGGCAGCGCTGTGCCTGCGCCCGCTGGCACACCAGCCCGCGCGCGACCTGGCCGCGCGCCTCGGCTCCGTGACGCTGCTCGGCCGCCGTGGTTCCGTCGGCGTCGCGGCGCTGTTTCGCGACTATGTCGACGGAGCGACCCTGGGTCAGATCCAGCGCGAGGTCATTGATGGGGCACGCATCCCGTCCTATTAATGCGGCTACTCGTAACTATCCAGCGGCGAGGTCGGGGAGGAGCGGATGACCGGCGAAAACACTCTGAAGCGCGGGCAGGACCGCCTGGCCCTGTTTCTTGAGCGTGGAGAGGTAGCCGCGCAGCCGGCAGAAGACAATGGCGCCGGTGGGACTGCGGAAACAGCCGGAGACCTTCTGCTGCACCTTGATCATGCGCAGGTCGCGTTCGGCTTGGTTGTTGTCGAAGGGCACGCGCCAGTCGGTCATGAAAGTGAGCACCGCCCGCTCGTTGGTGCGCAACCGATCAAGCAGGTTACGGGCCTTGCTTTGCTTGGGCCGCCCGCGCTTCTTCGGCGCGGTGTCCGGCTCCGGCGCGGGCGGCGGGTTGGCGGCATAGCCCGCGGTCACGATGGCCTGGTAGCGCGCCACGAAAGCCGCGCCTACCGCGTCGTCGATGCCCGTTGCTCCCTGGTCGCGCGCCGTGTCTACATGCTCCTTGATCTCGAGCAGCAGGCCCTTCATGCGCGTGGCCCAGGGCTGCTTGTCGTGCTCCTCGATCGCGGTCAGTTCGCGCAGGTGATGCGCGTTGCAGAGCGCGTGGGCACAGTCAAACTGCCGGTAGGCCGTGAGCCCATCATGCACGCTGATGCCGTGGAAGTCCGGCAGGATGCCGATGTCCGTCATGGCGTCGCTGCCGCGCTTGGGATGCGCCGCATCGTGCGTCAACCAGGGCGTACTCGCCACATGGACCCACTGCAGCCGCCCTTGGATGCGCACGCCCGTTTCATCGTTGTGCAGCACGTCCACCTGACGCAGCGCGTCCTTGATCCGCTCTTCCACCCCCACGAGGCCATCGGCGCAGGTCTCGACGGCCGTTTGCAGCGTCCCTTTCGCGGGCGCATGCCCAAACAGGTCCCCCAGCAGGGCGCTTGTCCGGTCGTAGGGCAGCAGGTGATAGGTCAGCAGGTACACCGCCAGGGCTTTGATCCCCGCCCCATACTGCACGGTCGTGGTCACCTCAGCGGGAAACGCCCCTGTGGTGGTGTGCCGACACCGAGGGCACAGCTTCTCCTCCGCGCGATGCTCACTCACCTCCAGCCGCAACGGCGGCAGATCCACCACTTGGCGGCGCGTGTACCCGGTCGCGGCTACCCCGTCCAACGCGGCCTGGCACGCCGCACACGTCGCGGGGCTGTGCCTGATGACCCGGTCTGGCTCCGCCACCAGGGACAAGGCGCCCCCTGGATGTCCGGGCTGCCCGCCCACCGCCTTCCCGCTGCGCTGGCGCAGACTCCGGGGAGGCCGCGCGTACCCGTCGCTCGACGGCGGCTTGCTGCTGGTGCGGCTCGTCGTCTGTTGGTCTTCCAGGGTCTTGACCCGCGCGCTCAGGGCCGTGATCTGCTCCTGCTGCGCCGCGACAACCGCCTGCAGGTGCTCAATCACGTCGATCACCGCCTCCACGCCCCCCGCGTACACCGCCGTGATCTCGTCGCGCGTCAGTCGCATCGTGGTGCCCCTCCACCTCAGCCCCTGCCCTGCGGCACGGCTCTCTCTGCTCGTAGTCTACGCCGGACCTGCCTGATCCGCCAGCTGTGTCATACTTTGAACGACCCGCTGGATAGTTACGGCTACTCGTAGTAAGCGGGCGACAGCTTGAGTTCCGTCGTGTATTGCTCCCAGTCGTGCGGGTAGATGATGGTCGCGTCATGGCGGCGCTGGAGCGCTTCCACGCGGCGCGCACTACGATAGAAGCCACCCAGGTCGTAGATGATACCCGGTGCCTGGGGGGGCGGCCCCAGGCTGCGACGCATATACAGTGTGTCGGACGGGAGCAGAATAGTCCCGCTGTGCTCCAGGTGGACCATGAGTCCCACCAGGCCTGCCGCGTGCCCCTCGAACATGATCATCTCCACGCCATCGGCCAACTCCTGGTCCTGCTCCACCGGAGCGTAGGCGATTCCCTCGATGTCGCAGAAGTCGCGCTGCAGATAGGGTCCCCACGTTTCTTCCAGCGTGGAGTGGACACCGGCGAGCGCGGTCTCCAGTTCGCGTCGATGCACGATGATGCCCGCGCCCGCGCGCGTGCCGGCGAAAAGGCTGATCCCGCCCGCGTGATCAAGGTGCAGGTGCGACACGATCACGGTGTCGATGTCACCCGGCCGTAGGCCCAGTTGGTGGAGGCGACTCTCCAGGTGTTCCTCTGGCGCGGCGTACCACGGACTACGTCGCCGGTTCTCCTCTGGCCACCATCCCTCCATGGCGCGCGGATGGCATGATGTATCGAGCAGGATCCAGCCAGCGTCAGGATGCTGGATCAGCCACGTCAGGTTCGGGACCGTGACCCACTGGGCCGGCCGGTGGGGCGCGTCCACCGTGCCCGCGTTTATCAGGGAGATGTTGATCGCCAGGTCGTTCTCGATGCGTCCGTGGGCCAGAACGAACAGACGCATACCCTCTCGTGCCATAATCACCTACTCCTTCGTCCCACGGCGTCCGAAACTGATCGATAACGCGATGATGATGACCGCGCCCTTGAGAATGGACTGATAGTATGGCGAAACGTTCTGCAAGTTCAGGACGTTGCTCAGGATTGTCAGCACCACAGCTCCGGCGAACGCGCCCATGACGCTGCCGCGGCCACCGAACAGACTGAGGCCACCAATTACCGCTGCGGTGACCGAGTCGAGGCTATAGGGCTGGCCGACCAACGGGTCGCCGGACGCCATGCGGCTGGTTAGCGTCAGGCCGGCCAGACACGCGAACAGGCTGGAGATCAGATAGACCGCCAGTTTGATCCGCGCGGTTCTGATGCCGGACAGGCGAGCCACAACTTCATTCCCCCCCGTAGCATAGACGTGCTTGCCGAATCCGGAGACGCGCAGGACGACGAAGGCGCCCACGACGGTGACGATCAACGGAATCGCCGGGAGTGGCAACGGCCCCACCTGTTGATACGATAAATTGGTGAACCCGGCGGCGACTGGGTGGCCGGGTGCGGGCAGCACGGCCAGAGCGATTCCCTGCACCATGGTCATCGTGGCGAGCGTCATGATAAAGGGCGCCACGCGTAACCACACGATGCCAAGCGTGTTGACCAGGGCGACCGCCACGGCCATTCCGACACAGGCCGCGATGCCCAGGGGAACGTCGCCGTCGTGGATCATCAGGGTCGAGGCCAGGGCGGTCGTCAGGCTTATCACGGAGCCCACCGACAGGTCAATCCCGCCGATGAGCAGGGTGACGGCCTGGCCGACGGACACGATGCCCAGTGCGACCACCTGGAGGATGAGATTGTTGATGTTGAAGTGGCCGAGGAAGTCCGGCTCGATAGAGGCGGATACCACGATGACCGCGATCAGAAGCGCGTAGATGACGATGACGCCTTGCTGCCGCGCCAGCCAGTTCGGGATGATCGGTCCCTTGCGCCCCGGCGCGCGCGTCGATACCGCCATACCCCCATCCTTTCCTGTTTTATCGACGGGCTGTGTCCGCATGGGCGGGGCCGACCGTGGGGTCGGCCCCGCCCATGCAGGCTACTTCTTGTACAATTGGTCGATGACTTTCTCCGGCAGGTGCGTGTTCGCCCAGAAGCTATCGGGCAGATCGCGGCGCACGTACCGATGCAGGGTCGCGTCCGTGATCGTAGGCAAGGGCAGCGGGACAAACTTGGCCAGCGCCTGGCCTTGCAGCGCCTTGATGGCGAGTTGCAACGCCAGCCCGCTCTGCCAGGTGGGCTCGTCCGGGCCGATGCTATGCAGGTGGCGCGCGGCCCAGATCTTGAGGAAACCGTTGCTCCCCTCAGCCGTGATAGGCACAAGCGGCCGATTGGAGGCAAGGATCGCCTCGACGGCGCCCTGTGACATCGCGCCGCCCTGCGAGTAGATACCATCGATGTGCGGGTACGCAGCGAGCAAGTTTTCCATCACCGCCTTACCCTTGTCGTAGGCCCAGTCCGCCGGTTGGTGCGCCAGGATCTTGATGCCAGGGCCAAACTGCGATTTGGCGCCGTTGAATCGATCAGCGCTGACCGAGTTGCCGGCGATACCGTCGAGGGCCACGATGTTGCCCTTCCCGTGCAACTGCTTGTTGAGCCAGGCCCCCCCGATTTTGCCGAACTCTACTTCGTCGGCGGCGAGGAAAGCGGTGTAATTCGTGGTGTTGACCTTGGCATTGAAGATGATGATGACCACACCCGCGTGGTAGGCCTGTGTAAGGACCGGGACCAGCGCGTCTGGGCTTGTCGGAGTGACTAGCAGCGCGTCCACGTTTTTGGCCAGCAGATCCTCGATATCAGAGATTTGCTTGGACGCGTTGCCACCCGCGTCCGTGATGAGCAACTGTTTGATGGGGTGCTTCGAGGCCTCATACTTGAGTTCCGCGACCATCTGCACGCGCCACGTATTGACCACTGAGATGTTGCTGAAGCCGATACGCCATGGCGGGTTCTTCTTATACGGACGTGTGTCAACGCGTTCGCTTGCCTCGGCGATGGAACGATCGAAGAGGGTCCCCAGTGCCCCGCCCGCGGCGACGCCGCCGCCGACGAGGCCGAGGCGGCGCAGCGCGTCGCGTCGCGAGATAGGCCGGTCGTCGAGCATGTTATGGATGATGTCATCTTGATGAGCCATGAGAGTGCGCTCCTTTTGTGCGTTTACTGTTGCATGCGCGTGTGAGGCCATAGGCATTATGCCCCGCGCGTCCCTGTCCAGGTGTTACTCAGCCGCGCCACCACCCCCCTTCCGACTCGTATATAGGGCGACCGCGCCCGCGATGATAAGGCCCTGCGCGATGAGCTGGCCGCTATACGGCATGTTCAACACCGCGAGCAGGCTGAATAGCAGTTGTAGCAGCAGAGCGCCGGCGATGGTCCCGCCAAGGCCGCCGCGCCCGCCCTCGAACGCCGTGCCCCCGACGACCGCCGCGGCGACCGAATTGAGCGTGTAGCTGTCGCCCAAGGTCAGGCTCCCGGTTCCGATGTAACCGGCGAGGACCAGCCCCGCGACGCCGGCTAGCAGCGCCGACACGATGTAGACAGACAGGATGATGCGCCCGACGCTGATACCCGAGAGACGCGCCGCGCGGCTATTACCTCCGATGGCGTAGAGGTAACGACCGTAGACGGTGCGGTGGAGGACGATTAACCCCACCCCCGCCACGATGACCCAGAAGAAGAGGGCGGTCGGGATGGGGCCAACGTGGCCGCTCCCGATGAACCGTAGTGTGGGAGATGTCGCCCCGCGTGGGGCGCCACCTGTATAAACAAACGTCGCGCCCTGCACAACCGAGAGCATCCCCAGGGTAACGATGAATGGCGGGACGCGCCGTCCCACGATGATCAGCCCGTTGACGAGGCCGACAACGGCGCACAGGGCCAGGCAGAGCAGGACGACCGGAATGAGCATCTGATCGCTGCCGTTCAGGATATTGGAGGCGACGACGTCGACCATGGTAATTTGGGCCCCGACGGAAAGGTCGAGGCCCCCGATGAGAATCACCAGCGTCTGTCCGGTGGCAACGATCCCGAGCCCCCCAGCCTGCCGCAGCACATCAAGCAGGTGGCCTGGCTGCACCGACGCGGGTGAGAGTATCGCGGACATCACCAGGAGGAGGAAAACGGCTAGCCACACCCCGAGCACACGCGACGCGTTGCGCAGGCGATGCGCCTGTACGTCAGGGGGGGGACTCGCCTCGACGGTTGGCCGGATGCTGGGCTCTGTCGCGTTCATGTCGGTTCCTTCACCTCTATCGACGGGGAGATTCCCGCGGGTGTTATGTCGCGAAACGGCGTCACGTCGCACGACGCCGCGATTCGTGTGGCTCGACTGGCGTGTGACCAGGGTGTTCCAGCAGCGCACGCATGTGCGCCAACGTTTCTTGTTGCCGTCGCCAACTCTCGCCCATGGCGGCTGCCACCGTACGGTAAAGCCCATGGAGCTCCCGATACGCCGCGTGTCGCTCCGGATTGGGATCATATCGGACGATATCCCTGGTTGCCACGGCCACGGCGGACGGCAGATCTGGATACAGCCCGACGCCCACACCGGCCGTGAGAGCGGCGCCGCGCGCCCCCGTCTCCTCCGCGTCCGTCAGCGTCACTGGTCGTCCCGTGCAATCGGCAAACATCTGTCGCCAGAACGGACTGCGGCTGGCGCCGCCGGTCAGGGCGATGCTATATACCGGGGCCGGGAGCGCGTCGTAGCAGTCCAGCATCGAGAGGGCCAGGCCCTCGTACACGGCGCGCACGAGGTGGGCACGCGTGTGTGTGCGGCTCAGGCCGAAGAACTGTGCCCGCGCCGCTGGATCGAAGAACGGGGCCGTCACGCCGGTGGTGTTGAGATAGGGTAAATAGATGATGCCATCCGCACCCAATGGTATCCGCGCCGCCTCTGCGGCCATGACCTGATAGATGTCGACACCGCGCCGCGCCGCCTCGGCTGCCTCAACCGCACCGAAGTTAGCCGCGAACCAGTCCAGATTGAGCGTCCCCGCCGTATTGGCAAGCGAACGCATCCAGCGTCCTTCGGGATTGAGGAATAGGAAGCCAATTCCGACCGGTTCCATCTCCGGGCTATCCATAATCACGTTGTTGAGCGATGAGGTTCCAACGATGCTGCACGCGTGTCCTGCCGTCACCGCGCCGGCGCCCGTGACCGAGGCTACCACGTCGGCCAGACCAGCCACGACCGGGAGGCCCACGGGCAGTCCCGTCATTCGTGCGGCTTCAGCATGCACATGTCCGACCACGGCCGTCGACGGCGCGACAGGCGGGAAGAGGGAGGCGTGGCGCCCCAACCCACAACGTTCCAGCATTGTGCGCGAGAGCGTCCGCGTCCGCGCGTCGCACGGCACCATTGAGAGGTCCGATTCGTCCGTCGCGACCTCCCCCGTCAGGCGGTAGCGAATCCAATCCTTGCTGGCGAAGATGGTTGTCGCGCGATCGAGGGTGTCCGGTTCCCGCTCCTGCAGCCAGGCCAGGGCGGCGACGGTGTAACCGGGGAAGATAGCATTGCCCGAGATGTCGAAAATGGACGCTAACGTGCCGTCCGCAGTCCATCGCGCGAGGATCGACGCCGCCCGCCCGTCGTTCCACAGGATCGCGCGTCGTACCGGCCGCCCCTGGGCATCAATCGCCCATACTCCGGCGACGTGGCCGCACACGCCCATGCCCACGATGTCCGCGTCGGGCTGTCTGGCGCGGAGATCTCTCAGGGCGTCGCATACGGAGGACCACAGGTCGTCCATATCGACCTCGCTCCATTCAGCGCGCGAGCTGATGACCGTGGACGGGCGCGACGTCACTGCCATGGTATGCCCCTCGGGGTCGAACAGGGCAGCTTTCGTGATCGATGTGCCGAGATCCAGGCCGAGCAGGCAGGGTGGTCCCACCACTCCCTCCTTGTTTACACATCCTCGTGCGTTGATTTACAATATACTGTAAAATCGGCGTGGGTGTAAAGTGGGAGCGCGATAGTGGCAGGGCAATCGCATCAGAGGTCCTTTACCGACAGGTCGTGGGCGTCGCCCTTGCCTACGGGCACCCGATTCGGTGACGCCCGTGCATTCGCGCCCGCTACCGAACGACCGTCGGAGAAGGGGCCGTCATGCGATTGCCCTGGCGATAGTGGGGTGCACCACAAGAAAGTTCCCTTGCACGCGCACAGCGGTCATGCCAGTTGGCGACCGCGCCACACAAGGGAACTTTCTTGTGGTGCACCCGCGATAGTGTCTCATGCGGCTGGACAACCGACGCGAGGGCGACACGCCATCCCAGGCGTATCGTCTGCCACCGCTCAGCGAACGAGGGAAGGGTAGCACATGGCCACAGGGCCTGTCATCGAGATGCGTGGTATCTCCAAGACATTTCCCGGCGTACGTGCGCTCGACGCCGTGTCGCTTACCGTGCACGCTGGACAGATCCACGCCTTGGTGGGTGAGAACGGCGCGGGCAAGAGCACCCTCATGAAGATCCTGGCCGGGGCGTACAAACCCGACGCGGGCTCGATCTTATGGAAAGGGCAAGAGGTCCGCCTTCATAATCCTGTCGACGCGCAGGAGCGCGGAATCGCCATCATCTACCAGGAGTTCAACCTGGTCCCGGATATGGACGTGGCCGAGAACATCTTCCTGGGGCGCGAACCGCACCGCATACCCGGTGTCGTGGCCGGTCGGACCATGTACCGCTCCGCGCGCGACATCCTCGCTGGTATCGGCGTCCGTCTGGATCCCACGACGCCTGTACGACGTCTAAGCGTGGCGCAACAGCAGATGGTGGAGATTGCCAAGGCACTCTCACAACGCGCCGAAGTCATCATCATGGACGAGCCGTCGGCGTCGCTGACCGGGCACGAACTGGAGCGACTCTTTGCCATGATCCGGACGCTGCAGGGGCGAGGTGTGGCCGTCATCTACATCTCCCACCGCCTCGAGGAGATCTTCGCTATGGCGTCGGCGGTCACGGTCCTCAAAGACGGCCGCACCGTCGGCACACTGCCAGTGCAGGAGACGAGCAAGCAGCAACTCATCGGGATGATGGTCGGACGCGCCATGGACGAAACCTTCCCCCCGCTCTCGACCGATCGCGGCGAACCTCTGCTCTCGCTACGGCACATTCGCACCGACACGGGCGTGCAGGATGTCTCCCTGGACGTCCACGCCAGTGAGATCGTGGGGCTCTTCGGGCTGGTTGGCGCGGGCCGTACCGAACTGGCGCGCGCCGTGTTCGGGGCCGATCGACTGCGGAGCGGCGAGGTGATCCTGGCCGGGCGTCCGACGCGCATCACGTCGCCGCGCGTCGCCGCCCGCCATGGTCTCGGCTACGTGAGCGAGGACCGTAAGGGCGAGGGATTGGTCCTGCCTTTGTCCATCCTGCAGAATATGTCCATGGCCGCGCTGCCGGCGCTGCAGCGATTTGGCTTCGTGGCGCGCGACCGTGAGCGCGCGCTGGCCGAGGAGAACAGGCGCGCCCTCGACATCAGGACTCCGACGCTGCAACGGCCCGTGGTCAACCTCAGCGGCGGTAATCAGCAAAAGGTTGTCCTGGCCAAGTGGCTCTCCATGCGCCCCCGCGTCCTGATCTTCGACGAGCCCACCCGTGGCATCGACGTGGGGGCCAAGGCCGAGATTTATCACCTGATGCGCGACCTCGTCACGCGGGGGACCGCCATCCTGATGATCTCGTCGGACCTGCGCGAGGTCCTCGGCATGAGCGATCGCGTGGTTGTGATGCACGAGGGACGCCTGACCGGCGAACTGCCGGGCCACGAGGCCACCGAGGAGGCCGTGATGTGGCTCGCCACCGGCGAGAAAGACGTCGTTTAGCGCCAAGATGGAAGGACAGGGCTGATGGTCGCACAGGACGCACAGATCTTGGAAACTGACGTGGTGGTAGTGGGCGCCGGTTGCGCCGGCTGTATCGCCGCCGTCGCGGCGGCGCGGGGGGGGGCGCGTGTCCTGCTGATCGAGCGCAACGGCTTCCTTGGGGGTACCAGCACGGCCGTGCTCGACACGTTCTATGCTTTCTATACCCCAGGTCAGCGCCCCGTGAAGGTCGTGGGAGGGTTACCCGACCTCGTGGTGGAGCGCCTATGCGCGCAGGATGCATTGATCGAGCGGCCGAACACATTCGGGGCTGGCCTCGGCCTCACCTACAGCCCAGAGGCGCTCAAGCGGGTCTGGGACGCGCTCATAGCCGAGGCCGGTGTCTGCGTTCTGCTGCACGCCGTCGTCGACGAGGTCACGATGGAGGGGGCGCGGCCGGCCGAGGTGGTCGTGGCCACCAAAGCGGGGCGCTGGCGCGTGCGCCCGCGCATCGTCGTCGACACGAGCGGCGACGCCGATATCGTCGCGCTCGCCGGCCTGCCCTACACCCTTGCCGCGCGCGAAGGACCGGTGCAATCGCTCACCACGACCTTTACCCTGGCCAACGTCGACGTGGAGCGCGCCCTGGCCATCAAGCGCGCCGACTTCGTGGCGCTGATGCGCGCGGCGAACGAATCGGGCGATTTCCATCTCCCCAACGAGGCCGGTTCTGTCCATCGCACGCCCTCGGAGGGACTCGTCTTCTCGCTACTGGTCCAGCTCTTCGACGTGGACGCGACCGACCCCTGGGCGCTCTCGGCGGCCGAGGCGGAAGGGCGCCGGCAGGTCGCCGCATACGTGCGTTTCCTGCAGGCCCGCGTGCCGGGGTACGAGCGCGCCGTGTTGGTCTCGACCGCGCCGCACATCGGCGTACGGGAGACGCGGCGTATCCAAGGCGACTACGTGTTGACCGAGGACGATGTGCTGGCGGGACGCCGTTTCCCCGACGCGATTGCGCGCTGCGGCGCGCCGATCGAGGATCGCGGCACCGGTCGCGACACGCGCTGGGTTTACCTACCCGAAGGCGAGAGCTACGATGTGCCCTACCGTTGCCTGCTCCCCGTTGGGGGCGACGACGTGCTCGTCGCAGGGCGTTGCCTCTCGGCGACGCACGACGCGCACGCCAGTGTACGCTCAATGGGGACCTGCATGGCTATGGGCCAGGTCGCGGGTACTGCCGCGGCAATGTCCGTCGCGGCGGGAGTCTCGCCCCGGGCGCTCGATACAGTCTCATTACGCGCCTGCCTGCGGGAGACTGGCGCGATCTGTTAAGTCCGTGAGGGAGGAACGATGGCACAGGAGATCGGCGTAGCCTACGTCGGCTGCACGCACCCGCACATCTTTGTCCGGCAACAGATGCTCTCCGCGTTGCCCGACGTGCGCATCGTCGGAGCATACGACCCCGACCCGGCGTTGGCCGCCGCCTTGCAGGAGCGCCTGGGCATCCGTCCCTTCGTCACTCCCGAGGATCTGCTGGATCATCCCGACGTCACCCTGGCGATCGTGGAAGGGTGGGACCCCGATAACCCACGCTACGTGAGGTTGGCCGCTGAGCGCGGTCGGGACGTATGGCTTGAGAAGCCCGGCGCGCCCAACCTCGCCGCGATGCGGGATCTAGTGCGCGACCTGCGCGATCGCGATATTGTGTTCGAGATGGGCTACATGCTGCGCTTCTCTCCCGTCGTCCCCGCGTTGCGGCGCATTCTGGAGAGTGGAGTGCTTGGCCCGCTCACGTTGGCGCGCTTCCACGTCACCACCCCGGTCGGTGGCTCACGCGAACCCTGGCAGAGCGTGCCCGGCGACCTATGCGGCATGCTCTTAACGGACTGTTGCCATATGTTCGACCTCATCATCCATCTGCTCGGCACCCCACGCGCGGCCAAGGGGATGCTGCTCACGCTCGATCCCGGCCCCGTCGTACGCGCTCATGGCTTTAAAAGGGACACGCTCGCTGGACTGGGGGAGACAATCGAGATGCCCTTGGGCGGGTTGCGCTACGAGGACGGTGCGGCGGCCCTGCTGGACTATGGCTCCCTCCTCGCCACCGTCGACGCCACGGGGTGGGACGCCCAGCACTGGGTGGAGGGGTGGCGACTGGAGTTCTACGGGGCCAACGGAACCTTGCACGCCGGTGTCATGCCGCCGTGGTATCGCCTCTTCGTGCGCGACTCGGCGGCGGGGCACGCGCCGGGCTGGCACACATGGAAGGGTAGCGGCACGCAGGGCCTCGCCATCAGCCTGGCCCCTGACGCCGCCTACGAGGCCGAGTTGCGGCACACTCTGCGTCGCGTTCGCACACATGATACAGCGGGCAACACACAACGGCTACGCGAGGCCGAGACCATTGTGGCCATGGTCGACGCCATCTACCGCTCGGCGACCGAACAGCCCCCTATGGAGTTGGCGTTATGAAAATCCTCGACGTAGATGTCGTCGTGACCTCACCGGGTCGCAACTTTGTGCTCGTCAAGATTCAAACTGATGATGGACTCTATGGCTGGGGCGATGCCACGCTCAATGGGCGTGAGCTCTCCGTGGCCGCGACGCTGCGTGAGCATATCGCGCCGCTGCTCGTTGGTCGAGATCCCGATCGCGTCGAGGATACCTGGCAATACCTCTATCGCGGAGCGTACTGGCGCGGCGGCCCCGTCCTCATGACGGCGCTTGCCGGAGTCGACATGGCGCTGTGGGATATCAAGGGCAAGCGCGCCGGGCTGCCGCTTTACTCGCTCCTCGGTGGGCGCTGCCGGGACGGGGCACGCGTCTACGCGCATGCGGGTGGAACCTCCTTCGACGACGTCGTCGCGCAGGCGCGTGCCTATATGGAGCAGGGCTACACGGTTGTGCGCGCGCAGGTTGCCATCCCAGGTCTACCAGCGACGTATGGCGCGGCGGCGCGCTACGCCGAGATGACCGGACTGCCCAAAGGCGGCCTGCCTGAGGAGGAGGTGTGGGAGTCTGGTCCCTACCTGCGCACGATCCCGCGCCTCTTCGCTCATCTGCGCCGCGAGTTGGGCGAAGAGGTCGAACTGTTTCACGACGTGCATGAGCGTCTGACGCCGATCGAGGCGGCGCGCTTGGCGCGCGAACTCGAGCCGTACCACCTCTTATTCCTGGAGGACCCGCTACGTCCCGAGCATAAAGAGAGCTTCCGTGTCATCCGGGGGCACACGGTGACGCCGCTGGGCATGGGCGAGCTGTTCCACAGTAAATGGGAGTGTCTGCCATTGATCACCGAGCAGTTGATCGACTACATGCGCTGTGACCTGGCGCACATCGGTGGTATCACCGAGGCGCGCAAGATCGCGGCCATTGCCGAGTGCTACGGCGTCAAGACGGCCTGGCACGGGCCGGGCGACATCAGTCCGCTCGCGCACGCCGCGAACGTGCATCTCGACCTGGCCATTCCGAACTTTGGCGTGCAGGAGTGGGTCGCGCCGTGGCCGGAACTGCGCGAGGTCTTCGCCGGTGGCCCATCGTTCGCCGGTGGTTACCTAAACGTCGCCGATGCGCCAGGCCTTGGCGTGAAGGTCGACGAGGATGCGGCAGCCCGCTACCCGTATGCGCGGGCGTATCTGCCCACGGTCCGCCGCGCCGATGGCTCAGTGCACGACTGGTAGGCACATAGCGCGGTGGCATCTGGCCGCGATCGACGCGTCAAATCGACGGCGGGAACTGAAGCAGGGTCCGTGTCGCGGAGGCGACCACCATGAGGGAAGGTAGGTAAATGCCCACTGTACTAACCGTTCTGGGGCCAATCGATCCGTCTGAGATGGGGATGACGTATGCGCACGAGCATCTCCTGGGAGCGCCGCCCGAGTGGAGCCCCGAGAAGGAGGACAAGGATTTCGCTCTACTGTCTGTTGATGGGGCTGAACAAGAACTCACGCTCTTTAAGCAGGCCGGGGGCAGCAGCATCGTAGAGATGTCGCCCCCAGACTATAGCAGAAGCCCCATGGGGCTGCGCGACCTGGCGCTTCGGACAGGGATGCACATCGTTATGACCACAGGTTTGCACAAGGATGCTTTCTCGCACCCCCTCACGGCGACGGCGACGGTCGACGAGTTGGCGCAGCGATTCACCAGGGAGGTGCGGATCGGCGTCGGGGAGACGGGCGTGCGCGCCGGGGTCATCAAGGCGGCGACCAGCCTGAACACGATCACCGCGGGTGAAGAGAAGGTGTTGAGGGCGGCCGCGCGCGCCCACCAAGCGACGGGCGCGCCCATCTCGACGCACACGCAGGCCGGCACGATGGGGCTGGACCAGCTAGAGATCTTCCGCGCGGAAGGGGTCGATCTCGCGCGGGTGGCCGTGGGCCACGTCGACCGCAAGCTCGACTATGCCTATCACCGCGCGCTGCTTGACACGGGCGCTTACATCATCTACGACCAGATCAGCAAGGAGAAATACGCGCCTGACCGCGAACGTATCGCGTTGCTCATCCGGCTGGTCGCTGACGGATATGGCGACCGCGTCATGCTGTCGGGCGATCTGGCGCGCGTGTCGGCCTGGACATCGAATGGTGGCGGCCCCGGCCTGACCTATATCCTGTGGCGGTTCGTGCCCTGGCTCATCGCTGAAGGGCTGCCCCGAGACGCGGCCACGGCGATGCTGCGGCACAACCCGGCGCGTTTTTTCTCGCTTTGAGCTGATAGCTGATAGCTGATAGCTGATAGCTGATAGCTGACGGCCTTAGCACCTGGCCCTGAGCAGGTAGCCGGACGTAGCAGGCGTTGTGAGCGCTTTGGCCGTGGCCGCGTAGGCGGGTTAGGTGGGGGGGCGCCCAACATATGACGGGTATCATGAGGAGTCCGATGAAAGCCGTAATGAAAACGGCCCCTGGGGTGGGGCATATCGAGGTGCACGATATCGCCGAGCCCACGCCGTCGCCTGGCCAGGTCAAGATCGCCGTGCGGGCCGCTGGGATCTGTGGCACCGACCTGCACATCTACCATGACGAGTTCAAGTCGTGCCCGCCGGTCGTACTGGGCCATGAGGTCGCTGGCCAGGTCGCCGCGTTGGGCGACGGCGTGGAAGGTCTACGTCCGGGCGACCGGGGCACGACCGAAACCTATTTCTCGACGTGCGGCGTCTGTCGCTTCTGCCGCGCCGGCCGGGTAAACTTGTGTCCCGAGCGCCGCTCAATCGGCTCGGCCGTCAACGGCGGATTTACCTCGTATGTCGTCGTCCCCGCGCGCAACGTCCATCCGTTGCCCGACACAGTCAGTGACATCGCTGCGGCGTTGACCGAGCCGCTGGCCTGCGTGGTTCACGGCGCGCTCGAACTGGCGCGCGTGTCGCCGGAGGACATCGCGGTCGTGGCGGGTCCCGGAACCATCGGCCTGCTGACGCTGCAGGTGGTCAAGGCTGCTGGCGTTCGCGTCGTCGTCCTGGGTACCGATGCGGACGAGCACCGTCTGCGGATGGCCCGCGATCTCGGCGCCGACCGCGCGTGTAACGTCCAGCGCGACGACTACGCGGCAATCGTGCGGGAGTTCACGGCGGGGGCGGGGGCGGACATCGTGTACGAGTGCTGTGGGGCCGGCGCGTCCGCGGCGACGCTGCTAGGGCTGGTGCGGCGCGGTGGGCATTACGCGCAAATCGGGCTCTTCGGCAAGCCGGTTGCCTGGGACCTGGACCAGATCTGCTACAAAGAGATCTCCGTCACCGGAAGTAATGCATCGACGCCATCGGCGTGGCCCCGCGCGCTCCAGTTGATGGAACACGGTTTGGTGCGGACGGAGCCGCTCGTCACCAGCGTCCTGCCAATCATACAGTGGCGCGACGCCTTCGGCCGCTTCGAGCAGCGTGCCGGCCTCAAGACGGTGCTCCAGCCGGTCGATTAGACGCCGTGGACGGTTTCTTTCGCTTAATGACACGTTGCACCGACCACGGTGCTCTCTCTCACCGGGTCATGAAATCGTTGCGCCGCATCCTTTCGTCGCGCCTTTGAAGTACTTCGGCGCAACGACTTCATGGCCTGTTGGGGAGCCGCATCTTAATCGGGTTGGTGTCCCGTTAGCCGACGCGCGTACTTACGGACAGTGCCAGAGGCGGGCAATATTCATCAGGGCGTCGCGGTGTCCGGCCAGAGGACTGCGCGCGGGGTATCTTTATGCGGATCGCTGCATGCGCATGCCGGTGCTGTGTGGGCACGGAGTGTCGGGATGGACGACGCGCCGCTCGGGCAACGGCAGCAAGCGGGTGGTTGCGATGCGCGCATCGCTGTCGTCGACGCGCCAAGGAGCAGGTGACCGTGCACACGCGCCGGCGCGTCAGGCGCCGCGCTTACCGGTAGGCGACCTGGACGCTGTGGGTGGCGCTGTCGTCCAGCGTCGCCGTGATGGACGGGCACCACCCCGCCAGCGCGCCGGCGGGGTGGTCGTTGTAGCTGTCCTGCTGGGCGGTGCTATCCCAGCGGTACGTCGTGCCCGTGGGGGCGGCCGCCTGGGTGTTGGGCCCGGGCGGCCGCCCCCACCGGTTCCCGTGCCCCGCAGGCGCGCGGTCGCTATAGCCCGGCGCTGCCCACCCTCGGGTCTCGGCCGCTTCCCAAAGATAAATTCTGGGCCTACCAAAGATCATGTCGCCGGCACTATGGGCAACTGAACGTAGCTTGGGTGATCGGGGCCGGTGTACACCGTGTTGGTCGCGCCGACGTGGTAGCTCTCATCATAGGCGCGAACGGGCACGCCCGAAGGCGCATAAGGCTGAACGTCGATCCTGAGCCGGCAGCCTGTGCGGATCATCGCACTGCTCGGATTGAGCCCGACCTCGATCGCGACGACCTCGCCACTTTCAAGTGGCGCGTAGTCCACCGCGGCATGCGTGTGGACTGGCCAATAGTCCGTCGACCTCGCCTCATCGAGCGTGCGGTGCGATACCTTTAGCAAGCCGTGTCCGACCGGATGGACGTGCATCGGATCGATCGGATGGACCAGAGCCTCGTAGCGGATCTCCCGATCGTGCGCATCGATCACGCGCAAAGACACGAAAACATCCATGTCGCTGCTCGTCGACGACACCCACAAGCCGACCTTCATGTAGCCGACGAGCACCATGTCCTCGGGCAGCGGATCGCTGACGAACGAGATGCCAGTCGACCAACGCGGGGTGCCGCCGACCGGACCCGTCGGCGCGATCGAAGGTTTTCCTAGGTCGAGGTGGGCGTCATAGTGCGCGGTACTTTCAACAGTCGAGGGGTTCGCGCTGATTCGCAGCACATCATTTCGGCGCCCATCTCCCTTCCAATCCGACGGTCTGGCATCTAAGTACCAACGGCGGTACGTCGTCCGCGCTATGGGCCATTCAGCCTCCTCCAGAAGATAATAGGCGGCGTTGCCTGTCCTGACCTGGACCCGAACCGGCGCGCCATCCATCGCGCCATTGTCGATGCCCTTGAGCCAATAGTCGAAGTAGCGCATGTGTTCGGCTATCGTCGCCCCGTTGTAGGAGTACGGGAACCAAGCGTCGATGAAGTCGAACTTCTTTGCCTTCGCCCCCGTCGACCGAATGAAGGTCTCGCTGCTGCCAAGCTGGTGAATTGCGACACCGGCCTGAGGGCCAACGATCCACACCGGCGCCGTCGCCTTTTCAATGTCAGGACTCATGAAAATGGACCCACGCGGACCATACGCGGCCGGATCGTTGAAAGGGGTTGCCAGCACCCGGGCCATCCAGTCGGTCTCCCGCCGCTCGCCGCAGAAGTTCCTACCGGACCACGCCTTCCACCACCAGTTCCAAAATCCTTCACCGAAGATGCCGCCGATATACACGGTTTCGTTATAGATGTCAGCATCGGTGCCCACGGCAACCATCGCCTTCAGGTGCGGTGGTTGCAGGCTCGCGACGTTGTGCTGCGTCATCGCTAAGTAGGACATCCCCCACAGGCCAACATTGCCGTTAAACCAGGGCTGTGTTCCCGCCCACTCGATCGCATCGTAATAGTCTTCTGCTTCTTGGACGCTGAAGGGCGCTTGGAGACCGGGGCTCTTGCAGACGCCGCGCGCGTCAACCCGCATGCATACATAGCCGTTCGGGACCCAAACCGATGAATCGACGCTTTCGTGATTTTCATATTGGAGACCATCCGGATTACCTGAGAAATAGCGGTCCTCCATCTCCTCCTTCTTCAGCGCATCCTCGTCGCTGCAAATGCACTCATGGTAGAAGCTCTTTCCGTAGAACCCGTTGCTCATGATGACCGGATATTGGCCATCGTCAGCTGGGCCGAAGACGTCGGCATAGACAAAGGATCCATCGCGTAATGGGACTTTGACGTCCGTCATTTTGACAATACCGCGGATGTTGCGCCGAAGCTCGTTGCGTGCGGCGGCGGCAGTGCGCAGCCTTCGGGGCTTGTTCGCCGTGAAGACACCCGGCGTTGCGTTGAGCTTCTCCAAAAGGCCCGTGACCATGGGATCATCGGCGAAGCTACCGGTGCCCGCTGTTGTTCCATCAACCTTTGCCGGGTCAGCGTCGGCCTGGTCGAAGTTGATGACCATTGGCCCGATGATCTCGTGCACAATCGGCGCAATCGTGACGCCGGTCTCGCTGTTACCGTCCTGGTCCAACGTTTGGATCAGGCGCGCAAGATTGGTCACGACCGGATCGCGCAGCTTGTCGATCTTCCCGGCGATGCGGTTGACAAGCTGCGCCACGTTCACTCTCGGCGCGCCCTCGACCGTTCCGAGGACGAGCCCACCCACGAGGAAGGTGACCGCCTCCCCCTTTCTATACTGGAACTCGCCGCGTTCATTCGTCATGCCCGTTTTCGTCGGTGTCTGATATCTGAGGCCGGAGATGGGGCCTGCGAAGAAACCGGTGGCGACGTCCATCGCATCTTCGGCTGTCGTGGCGTTGCGCATTGACCTCTCACTTTCATCTGTCATCGATAGGGCTTCCCAAGCGGACCAGACGTCGCGCCGCGATCGCTCGCCGCCGAGACCGAGCGACGAACACGTAGGTCACGCCACAGTCCCGGCGCGGATGATCGCGGCTCGCGCGTCGTGGACGTCCGCCGCGGCCGCGGGCGGATGATGCGCGCCGACCTGCGCTGCTGCGCTGCAAGGCGGGCGTCGTTCGCCGCGCCTCGGACGTTAGCGGCCTCCGCCACCGCTATCGGGTGGTCACGATTAGTCAGCTCAAGTGAGCGGCCCGACCGCGCCGTCATGTCGCTCCCCGACAGAACCCCCGATTCGGACGGGGACCCTGTTGATGCGCCTCGGCCATCGCCGGTGATGAGAGGCGCTCTACACGGCTTTGATGGGTAACTGAAGATAAGAGGCGCGAGATCCGCCGGTGTGGATGACGTGCTGTCCGCTGTTCTGGGGGGTGTAATCGCGTGTCGCGGGCATGATGGCCCCCAGCGCGTTCTGCGCGCTGATGACCAGCCGGAGCTGCTCGCCAGGGTAGAACACCAGACCGATCGGGAACAGGTCGATCTCGACGTCGACGATCTCACCGGGGTTCAGCTTCTCGACCCGATCGAAGCTGTGGGCAGGAACGGCGTCGGTCGTCAACGTCTCGTCCAGGTGTCGAGCAGACACGCGCAGGCGGCCGTTAGAGCCCTTGTACCGCAGCACCGATGCGCCCCGCTCGGTGAGGTCCTGCATCAGCGCGCCGTGATTGGGCACGGTGAACTGCTGCAGATGACTGCCCTGGGCATCCAGCTTCTGGACGAGGACGAACAGGTCCATGTCGTCGGCGCCCGTCGCTTCGACCCACAGTCGCGCCTTGGGGTAGCCGACCATCACCGTTTCTTCATTGAAGCGGAGCGTGAAGGAGACCAAGCCCGGATCCGATCCCACATCGTATGCCACCGTCGCCTCTTCTGAGGGCGCCTGGGAGCTCAATGTGCGCGAGCGGCCATCGAGGAAGTATGTCGTGTAGGCGACATCTTCCGGCGGGAACGCGCTCGCCGGTTGATTGACGCGATCGCCGCCTTCCAGGTCGAGGACGGAGTAACGGACGCGCGGCGTCTGCTCCCAGCCGTTGTCCTCACCTTTCAGGTAGTGATCGAAAAACCGGCGCAGATCCTCGACATTCGCCTCTTCGTAGTAGTCAGGCCATTCCTGCGTGTCGTGGATGCGGAGCCACTTCTCTTCCGACGCAATCCGCCGCCATGCGCGGAACGTCCCTGCCGTATGCAGCGTGTTGGAGTAGCTGGCGACGACGTACGCCGGCACGGTGATCTTGTCGAACCGTGCGATCTTGTCCTCCCAGAGGTCATTCATCAGCGGGTAGCGTGCGGCCTCCGTGAGGATGTCCTCGCGTCGGTTGTTGCCGGCGTAACTGTTGTGCTGGAGTCGCTCGGCGAAGCCGATGTCCGGCATGCCGCCGCGCATGACGAGATCGCGATACACGTCGCTCAAACCCTCCCACGGGTTGATCGCCGTCAGATGGGGAGGCTGTTCGGCGGCGGTGAACCATTGCGAGATCGCGAGATAGGAGGTCCCGCTCATCGCAACCTTGCCGGTGCACCAGTCCTGGACGGCCAGCCACTCGATCAGATCGTGGCAATCCTTGCCCTCCTGGCGCCCGAACATGGTGCTGTCGCCCTCCGACTGGGCGATGCCCCGGGGGTCGGGATTGCAGATCGCGTAACCCTGCGCGCACCAGTACGCCGGGTCAGGACCTTCGAACTTCTCCAGTCCCGACAGGGCCCCGTTGTCCATGCCGAGCATGGCGAACAGCGAGGTGACGCTCGGGGCGGTGCCCTGGCTCTTACCGTAGGGACTCCAGGCGACGATGACAGGCGCCTTCTCGCTACCGGCGGGACGAAGCACATCGACATAGATCGTCACACCGTCGCGCAAGGTGACCGCAACGTCCTTTTCGAACACGATGTCGACCGGCAAAGGTCGGAACCTCGGCGCGATCTGAAAGCCCGCCGGCAAGATTCTGGCGCCAGGATCGAACCCACTCAGCAGTCCGTGTGCATCGCCCGCCTCGTAGTGCGATGGCTCGAATACGTTCTCTTCATGGCTCATACGTGTTTCTTCGCCTTTCATCTCTCTGGCGGCGGAGTGTTATAGTGGACCCCTTTGAATCTCTGGGTCCACTATAACACTCCGACCGCAACGGCGCTGCGCCAGGCGGTCAGTCGGGGGCTGCGTGCTCTTCATGCTCATCTCGAACCTCGCCTCCTGCTAGCGCTGACGAACCGCGCCGGAGCGACGGTACGAGACGGAGCAGAGAAAATCAACAGGCGTCGAGATCATCCCTCGGATCGATAGGCGTTGAACATGGCCACGGACAGCGACAGCGCACCCCCGCGGCCTCGGCGCGGACGCAGACCCGGCGTGAGCGGAACCCGTCAAGCGATCCTCGATGCCGCGCGTGCTCGCTTCGCCAAGGACGGATACACGCCCACCATTTGGGGAATCGCTGCCGACGCCGGCGTCGACGCGGCGCTGGTGATGCAGTTCTGGGGTGGTGCGTGGCTGGCTTATGACCGGGACCCTCCTCGACGCGTCGGATGCGCGCATCTACCTTGATTAGGTCGAATGTTCCTATTTTACGGCAGTCCATCATCGCGTCGCCGCTGTTACCCACGGCGCATCACGTCCGTTCGCGGTGCTCCAGCGGGTGCCCACGGCCTAGAAACTCCTCGGCCCGCCCTTCTCTTCCAACGAGCCCCGCGCCCGTCGCTTGCGACCGCTGGCGGCGCGCGGGGCTCGTTGGAAGAGAAGGGGGCGCGGCCGCAAGACGGCCACCGCTCGCCGCGCAGGCCCGCCGCTAGAGGCCGTGATCCGCTCGGAAAAGCGGCCTGGACGCGAAGCGATAGCGCCCGCATCGTGGGGGTGGAGATGCGCCAGTGCGTTTCCTGTCCCCACAGCGAAAGGTAGGCAGCCTCATGGTCATGCACACAGCCCCCGTGTCGTCCGTCGTCCCGCGCACCGCGACGGAGATCCTGACGGTCATCGCGGCGGAGGAGCCCCCGGCGCCACCGCCGATCAGGTCGCCCGCGCCCTCGGGCGCGGCCTCGACGGCAAGCTGATCCAGGGCGAGATGGAGGAGCTGGTGGCGCGCGGCCTCCTCGACCGGCGCGGGCTCGGCCGTGGCACCCTCTACACCCGTCACACGACATCCTGACCGCGCGACGATAGGGCTGGGGGCTGGGGGGCGCTTTTGAGGGTAGGTTAGCCATACTGCCATTATGCTACCTGCCGGGCAGAGGCGGGTGAGGCGGGTGAGGCGGTTGGGAAGGTCGCGGGCCAAGGCAAGGGGATGAAGTAGCCGCGTGGCAGCGGA
>JAABUV010002236.1_pt1 | contig 26616 bp, 27 predicted proteins | sample 5559971 | NCBI WGS metagenome assembly JAABUV01 (sample SAMN10711881, study PRJNA513362) | rock metagenome | isolation source: Antarctica rocks | place: Antarctica: Victoria Land, Knobhead nord | collected 2015-12-19
CCGCCGCCCAGCCCGCCGCCGCCGAGTCCGCCATCGGCCAGCCCGCCGCCGCCCGTGGCGAGCCCGCCGCCGCCCAGCCCGCCGCCGCCCAGCCCGCCGCCGCCTGTGGAGAGCCCTCCGCCGCCCAGCCCTCCACCGCCCAGCCCGCCGCCGCCTGTCGAGAGCCCTCCGCCGCCCAGCCCGCCGCCGCCCAGCCCGCCGCCGCCTGCATTTCGTCGCGACCTGCCACCGGCCTACGGCATGCCGCTGCCACTGCCCACAGCGGTGGAGGACATCAATGTGCGGGGCCGCAGGGGGCCGCCCGGCGCACCTGCCTCTGCAGCGCCCCAGGCGGCGCTCACGGCGGTCGCGCCGGTGGCCATGCCTGCGGCGGCGCCCGCGCCGACATGGCCGCCCGGCGCCGTGAAAGACATTCTGGTGACTGGTGGCAGGTGCGCGGCTGCTTCGCCTGCTTGCTCGGTTTGCGTACCCTTCATACATTGAGAGAGATGCTGCATACTCTCCATGCATGGAGTGAGCTTGCATGGGCCCGCACAGTGTCATGTCCGTGCTTGGTCTGCATGCCATGGAGCTGGAGGCTGGGCGAGGCGCGCGGCCGCGCGTGCAGGGGCAACTGCTGCATCTTTGCCCTGCAAATGGCGTACGCGGCGGGGTCCAACGCGAGCGTTACTGCGGTGACCTCCGCCGCGGTCGCGCCCGTCGCCGTGGTCTGCTCGGCCGGCAAGCGCCTCGCGCTCACCGCCGCCGACCTGGGCGCGACGTCGAGCAGCGGCGCGCCGAGCCCAGGGTTGGGGTTAGGGCTGTGCCCCAGCAGCGCGAGCGCCGCCAGCGCTGCGGCGAGCGGCGCGGCAGCGGGTGTCGCGCGGGCAGCGGCCGCGGGCGCCGCGGCGGCGCCGCGTCCGGCGGGAGCAAACCCCGCGCGCGCCAGCATCGCGGCGCTGTATGATGTGGGCGCCAGCAACGGCACCGTCAGCGCGTTTGTGGCGGAGGTGGCTGTGGATGCAGGCTTCCAGGCGCGCTGGGCCTGCCCTATGCTCCAGCACAGGGCTGGGGTTAGGGTTACAGGCCCTGTGCAGCACCCTGCCGTGATGGATTTGCATGCCACAGCATAGGGACGCTGTGGTGTCAGTTGGTGGCAATGTGGGAAGCGGTTGCATGCAAGCGAGTGCACAGACTCAATCCCTGGCTGGACAGTGCCCCCTCAACAGATATCTGCCATGATACCTCGTCGTGCGCGCGTGCCCCTCTCTTTTGTGTCGTGCCTGAGCACCTTCACTTCAGAGATGCAGCGCTCGCCAGTCCTGTTGACTGCTGCAGCTCTTAGTGCGTATGCCAAGCCGCAGCGTATGAGCCAGTTTCAGACATGCTTGCCGCCGGTCATGTGCAGCGGCGTGCCTGCATGGCGCCCAGGCTGACCCTACCCTGTTTCGTGATGCGCAGGGCGAGGTCGTGGTGGGCTTCACAACGCCCTCAGAGCGGTCGCTGGGAGGCGCGGGAGCGCGCGTGGCCGTCGCTGCGCAGCCCCTGCGCTACGAGCGCCGCGCCGCGCCGGCCTGCGTGGTGACCACCGCAGCGGAGGTGTTCTAGGGTATGCGGTAGCAGTGATTGTTTTGGGTTGTCATACGTCGTGCCTGCGCGCGCGCACCAGAGCACGGCCCGGCATGAGTGACCCAGCTGTCCTGGGAGCTGCTGGGGCAAGTTGTGCGCTTGCTGGAGGATGGTCCCTGTTTTTGCAGTGCTTCAAATTTGCCTGACACGACACGCATTGAGACTGTTGTGGTCGGTGCACGTCTCATGCACCCGGCGCACAGGCAGCGCTGGCCTCCATCACTTCAGGGTCATGAGGCAGAGTCCTTGCACCATTTGGCGCGTGCCGCCATCAGCCCTGGGCCCTCATAACTGGCAGCCTCAACAACAAAGTCCCTCTTTTCTCACCGCATGTCCCTGCAAAGGCAGCCACGCCGCATTGTGCTGCCCGCCACGCGCGCGCGCGTGCCACCAAGCGCCCGAGTGGCTGGCACAAGCAGCATGCAGATACACACACACACGCGCGCTGTGTACATGCCTCAGCAAGTGGCAGCGGCAGCTAGGCACCGTCGCCGCGCCCTCCCTTCTCCGGTCCCCTGCCCACATGCACCATATGGCTCCCTGCAGGAAACCTGCGCTGCAACAAGTCAACACATGGGAGCGCATCCCATGGCCAAGCCCCGATGGGCAAACCCAGAAAAGCACAGCACAACGGAAGCAAGGCGCCCAGTGGGTCTAGATGGCCCCCGCGGCGCAACGTGCGGGGAGGGGCCTGATGTCCACCGGGCAAACCAGGAAACTACGCACAGCTAGTAGGGCAGGCTCGGTCCGCCGGATCAGCGGACATACTCAGCTGGCGAGGGGGGGGGCCAATGCACAAGCTCATTTCGATGCCCCGCTGCAATTAGCTGCTCGACCGGGGTGTTCACGGCAGCCTGCGGGCCGGGTTGCAGCATGCGGGACACCAAATCGGCCGGCGACGGCAGGTAGGAGGGGCAGACGCAGGACGCACACGCAGCAGAGTGCACGAATCGGTTCCAGTCGGAAAACGTGAAGGGGGGGGGCGCCACTGCAAGCCGGACGAATGCACGCCCAACAGGTCGGTAGCAGGACTGTGCTACGCTTCCCCGCGAGAGCCCATTGATAGCGCCGTTCTAAGCAGGGCGCACCAAGCCCATACCGCCCCAGCCGGCAGCCGCTGTCCCCAGCTCATGAGGCCGCCGGACGCGCGCGCGGCCGCCAGGGCCGGCCATGAGCCCTGCCGGGACCGCTCGCCCAGGCGCATGCGCCCGCAGCCAGGGTCAGTGTCCTTCAGACCTGGGGCCATGGAGGCCCTAGCGCCGGCCGAGGCTGGGCGCCGAGCCCGGCGTGGCGGGCCCGAGCGCGCCGGCGGCCAGGCGCACCGGCCCCGAGCGACGGCGCTTGGGGATGGAGCCGTTGCGCAGCAGTGGCGGCGACAAGCCCAGCTGAGGCCCAGACGCCAGGGGCCCCGCGTGGCATCCGGCCCCGGGCGGGACGCCCAGCGGCGAGCTCAGCGCGTGGCCCAGCTCGTGCGCGGCCTCGCCGCCCGGCAGCAGCGCCGCGACCGCCGCGGCCGCCGCTGCGCGCCGGTGCTCCGGGGCCCTGCCGCGGCCGCGGGCGCGCGCGCGGTCAGCGGCACATGCGGGCCATGGCCCGGCTCTTGCAGCGCCCGCGCTGCGCAGCGCTGACCGCTCCATGCGCGGTCACCCGGGCGAAGCAGACATCCCCGGCAGAAGCACCGGCTCGCCGACATTGGAGCGCCGCGGCCGGCCGGCAGGCGCAGCGCAGAGCACAGCATAGGTGCCGGCAGGGCACGGCGCCCTGCTGCCGCCTGCGCAGGGTGCCACAGCTGACCGCAGCATGCCGAGAGGCACGGCACCGCACAGCCCGCTCGGCGGGAGGCGCGGGCAGCCCGGCCGCCATGGCGGCGCGGCGCGCGCAGCGCAAGCACGGGCAGGTTTGCGCGGGCACAGGCTTTGCGCGAGCGCGCACTGCAGGGCGGCGGAGGCGAGGTAGTCGGCGATCACGCGCAGCGCCTCGTCCTGCGGCAGCCGCGCCAGCGGGCCGCCGCCGCCGCCCGACCCTTTACCCAACCTCTGCCCCAACCACAGCCCCGCCTCGCTCTGGGTGCGCTTGAGCGCGTCGGGGCCGGCGCGCGCGCCGCGCGGCGGGCCGGCCGGCGGCGCGTCGGGCTCGCCGGCTGGCGCCGGCGCGTGCGCAGGGCCGGGCGCATGCGCGCCGGCCGGCGGCGGCGGCGCATCGAGCGGCGCGCTCGACTGCTCCACATCGGGCGGGCGCTCCATGTAGTCCAGGCCCAGCACGCCAAAGGGGCTGCGCGCGCGCGGCCCCGCGTCAGGGTAGGTGTAGGGTAGGGTAGGGTAGAGGGCCACCTCCATCTGCGGTGAGTCAGCGCGCGCCACTGCCGCCGGCGTTGAGGCTGAGAACCTCGAGTCAGGCACACGAGCCAGGCTGCGCATACGACGGCGACGGGCGCCTCAGCTGAATACACCATGCTTCGCGCAGCAGGCGCCGCCCCTGCGCGGACGCGCGGCCGCGCGCTGCGCCGGGCGAGCGGCGCGCGCCTGTGCTGCGGCATCTCGAACGGCAGCGACGCGCTCGGCAGCAGGTCCTCGCCAGACGTACCCGTGCCCTCAACCTCGCTGGGCGCCGCGCGCGCCGGCCCACGCTCGCCTGCGCCGCGCGCATGCTCAGCGCCGGCGCGCGGGGCTGCAGCAGGGCGCCGCGCGCGCAGGCCGCACGCGGCCGCGCGCCGCGACGGCGCAAGCGCCGGGCGCCTGGCGCCTCGTCGGCATGCAGTATGTCAGTGTGTCGGCCGGAAGAGCTCACGGCGGACGCTCATGCCGTCTGTAGTGTGCTGGCTGCTGCTGCAGGTGCTGACCTCCTATTTGCCCCAGGCCACGAGAGCAGCAGGGGCGGGCATGTGGCACCCCATACGCGACTTTGGCTCATGCCGCGGATGCGCCCGGGGGCGCACCAGTGAGCGCGGAGTCGCCGGAAGCATCGGGCGCGCCCTTGACGCTCTCCGCCATCGACGCCTCCTTCCCGGCCTGCAGACCGCCACCCTGGTCAATTGCTGCCCTCAGCTGCAAACGGCTGCAGGTGTGTGCCGCCTGACAAGCGCCTGCTGGCCGTCGCCAGTCCGCCGCGCCTGGCCATGGGGATTTGCGCAGCCCGCTGTGAGCAGGGCGGAAACATGCACGCAGGTGCGGGGTGGGCGACACGTTTTCTGTACCAACTGCTACCTAAATGCACTTGAGTGGTGCACCGTGTTGCCGGACTGGCGTGGTTCAGTGATTCAGTACTGTCTCTTCCGTGCCATGTGAACATAGCCCAGCCCGCCCACAGTATGACCGCAAACACCCGGGCCCTCTCAACGCTGGGCGCGGCACCGGCGCCTTGTCGGCCGGGGCGGCCTCGCTGCCGCCGCCGCCGCCGCGCAGCAGCTGGTCCAGGCAGTCCTCGTCCATGGGCAGGTCCAGCAGCGCGTCCATGCCCTCCAGGTCCCTCTGCGCGCCGTGCTTGCCAGCCATGAGTCAGCGAGCACGAATCATCGCTGTCAGGTAGAAAAGATTGAGTTGTTGACCCCTTCGACCTCAAAGGGTGAAACAGCCTTTATGCTGCCGTCTCTGGACACAATCAAGCCAAATGCAAGTCGGTAGACCAGCTGGCCGGCGCCGCTCCCTACGGCACAGCTGCCCCTTCGGGAGGGCGACCCAGGCAGGACGGGTGCAGGGCGCTTCACGCAGGAGGCCTGCCGCGAGGCAGCAGAGCAACGAGCCTCGCGAACTAGCCGAGCGGGGTCCAGCTGCAGGCACCCGCGACAAGAGCGGGCATAGGGCTAAGAGCATAGCGCACCTGGCTGCCAGGGTCGCTGGCAGGCCCTGGCGGCGGTAGCGCCGGCTGGCTCTCCCGGGCTGGCAAGCCTGCACCCCACAGCCGCCTACTCACCATTCCGACCTCGCGTGCACCGCAGGTGCCGCGAGTGTATTGGCCGAGCCACCGACCTACTTCAACAGCATGTGCCCGCGATGGGGAGCCGTGCCACACTAGCTGCGCAAGGGCTGGCTGCTGGGGTGCTAGAAGGCCCGCCTGCGTCTTGTATGCAGACCGGCCGAGCGATGAGCACACAGCCGTCAGATGCTGGAGCACACGAGGCAAGCCATGGAGGCGCAGCGGTGCCATCCCCGCAGAGCAGGCCCCCGCTGTGGCTCTGCCGGGTGCCGTGGTAGCGCACCTGCGCACGGCAAGAACCGCGGCTGGAAGCCGCCCGGGCTGGCGGCCCCGGGCAGCGCGCATGCGCCATACCCGAGCGGCTGGCCCCACACGTAGTCGGTCGTGGCGGGGCACATCGCGCCCGGCCCGGGGTGCTGGGGATAGTAGAACTCGCGCACGTCCAGCGCGCGCGGCTGCGCCGCGGGCGATGCCCGGCCGGCCAGCGTGCGCTGCCGCGTCTTCTGCATAGATCGCCTGTGTCTGCGCCGGATATCGTCTTCCTGCAGCCAAGAGAGTATGCCTGGGTTCCGGATCGCGAATCTGTGCTTTTGCTTTTTCGCTAAAAGATGAGATTCTGATTGCCATCGGCATGACTAAACCCTCAGATCTGCTGGCATGTGGCAGCAGCAGGCGTTGCCTGCTTCATCCTGGCATGCCTGAAGATTTACATTGCCTGATGTGTCCGACGTCACTTGCTTTGTGAATATGGCACGGTTGCTTGCTTGCTTGACCCCCATTGCCTCAGCAGCCCTAGCTAGCTGTAACAACCTAACACTGCCTGCGTGCGCCGAAAGGCGCGCGGGGCATTGCTTAGCGGCTTTGACAGACAGGCCTGCCGGCTTGCGGGTGGGGGCTGCAGGTTTGTGCACTTCGTCGTCCGGGCGTGCCGAGCAGGTGTCTGAGCCTTTGCTGCACGCCATACACGCAAGTTTTACGGTGCAACAAGTAGCAATCCATTGCTGCCTCAACGCTGCTGCCAGTGCAGTCATGCAGCGTGCGAACGTCTACCTGCCCGCAGCCCGCGCACACCAGCAACACACCAGCGACACGCCAGCGACACGCCAGCGACACGCCAGCGACACGCCAGCTGACGAGCTCTTCCAGACACACAAGACAGCGACACTCACAAACCCTGGCCCTGCCCGCAGACGCGAGCGCGCTCACACGGCCGATTCAACGTCGATGTCAATGCTCTGCGCGGCCTCCGGCGGCCCCTCCGCGCCCGCGCCGTTGCTGGCCGCGGGTGCGGCCTTGTCCGTGTACGACACCTGCACGTGGCCCGGCGTTCCCGGATGACACACGCATAGGTCATGGCGAGGTGGCCCCATCCAGGCAGCTCACACGCATGCGTGCAAGCACGGCACGGCTGGCAGGCCAGCCCTCCACACGCCTGCAGCGCCATGCGGCGCAAAGGCTGGCCATGCCTCGCCACCAGCTCAGTCGCGCTCAGGTAGAGCTGTGACCCGCACTGCATGCGCGCTCGCCGCCAGGCCAAGCACCCGCCTGCAGCTCAGTGCGGTGGAGGCTGCAACCCCTCCGCCGGCCCCGCCCTGCCGCCCCGGCGCCAACCTCCGGCGAGGCGCCCGCGCGCCCGGACTTGGCTCGGGGCCGTGCAACGAGCGCGAGTCGCTCCGGGTCCCTGCAAGCCCCCGACCAGGCGCCCCCGCCGCGGCCGTAGCGCGGGGGCCGGGCGCGGGCCGCGCGCCTGGACCATGGCCGCGCGCAGCAGCTTGCCGGCCAGGCGGAAGCCGCGCCGGAACTCGCGCAGCACGGTGCCGTCCGGCACCTCGTCGTTCTCCTCGCGCATGATGGCCTCGTGCAGCTCCGGGTCGAAGGGCGCGCCCACGCCCGGCACCGCCTCCACGCCCAGGCCGCGGAACGACTCCACCATCTGCTTGTACAGGCCCTGCGCGCGCGCGCCGTCCAGCTGGTAGGGTTGGGGCTTGTGGCGGCGCTGTCCAGCCCTTGCGCAGCGCTGCCGCGCTGCAGCTCTGTACCCCGCGGCACAGGCCCTGGCGCAGCTGCAGGCCGCAGGGCAACCGCGCGCCAGGCCAGCTCCTTGCGCTGCGCAGACCTACGACCTCCCGCACAGCGGAAACCCAAGCCGCCGGGACGACGCCCCATGCTTGAGCCCGCCCTGTCACGGCGCGCCTACCGGCAGTCCTGTCGGCCCCCAATAACTGCCCTAGAGTGGGGCAGGCAGCCGGCGCGCCTGGTACGCCGCCTCCAGCTTTTGCTCGCCCTCGGTCTCGGCCTTGAGCGAGTTGCGCGCGGACTCGAAGCTGTCCACCAGCGGCACTAGCGCCAGCACGACGTCGCCCTTGGTCTTGTCCGCGATCGCCTGCTTCTCGGCCGCCTGCGCGGGGCGCAGGTAGGGCTACTAGGGTATACAGCACTTTATATCGGATATATATTAGGGTGGGGGCAGCAAGTCAGCTCCTATCGCTGCGCCATGCGCCTTGACGCGGGTGCGGCAGCGCAGCAGCCAGGCGCATGCGGAGGAAGCGATCCGGGAGCTGCCCGTGGCGGCGCGGGCCGGCCCGCCCCGGCGGCGCGCTCGGGGCTCGAGGGGGGCGCGCCGTGCGCTTGCGGAAATTGTCAAAGTCGGCGTTCAGGCGCAGGAACTGCGCGTGCGACACCTCCAGGTTCTCCTCGGCAGCGGCCAGCTGCGCCGCGACCGCGGCGCGCTCGCTCACCAGCGCCGCGCACTCCGCCTCCGCGTCGTCCACCAGCTTTGCCTGCGCGCCAAGGAGCACGGCGTGCGGAGCGCTTTTGTAACTGGTACCAAATAAAGAATTGTGCTCCGACCCCGCGTCTGCAGCAGAGGCGCACCTAACTGCCCACACTACGAGCGACAGACAGGGAGCGTGTGCTGTGAGTGAGTGCTGGCGTCTGCCCCCTGCTAAGGCAGCCCAGAAGATGTCCAAGGCACGGGGCTGAGGTGAGCTGCAACACGGTGTGCAGTAATGCGCACCATGGCCTCTTCATTGGCGCCGCCCTCGGCCAGCGCCGCGCGCGCTTGCCTGATAAAGACCTCGTGCGGCGCGCCCTCGTCCGCCAGTGACTCGTCCGGCGAGCTCTCAGACGTGCTGCGCATTGCAACACAGCATGCTTGCAAGGCCTCGTCTTGTTCAGCCCGCTCTGACCCGACCATGCAGGAGGACACCGTGCTAGTCCACCAGACGTGTGTGCGACACACCGGCACGGCCCAAGGCCGACATCGAGGTGCATGCATACGCACACGCACACGCCGCCTGGAGGCGACACACACGCAGGCACACCTGGCGTCAGGCCCGCCGTCTGTGTCCGCTGCGCGCCTGACCTGCACAGCCAGCACGCACCACTGTCCTCTCAGCAGAGCCTTCCAGAACGGGACAGCAGCCACGCACGGCTGCGCACAGGCGCACCAGCCGGCACTGCCTCCCCGGCCTGCTGGAACCGCCTCCACGACTCCTGGCACACAGGGCGCAGTGCGCCGGTGACGACGGTGACCGCTGCCCCGCCGGAGGCAGCGCCTGCGGCCGCCCGCCAGAGCCACGCTGCAGCCGACAGCTGACGGCGCACGAGGCCCAGCCGAGCGCACGCAGCTGCATCGTGCTGGCCATTACTGCTCTTGCAGCACCCCGCTGTGAGCACTGACCAGCTTGGGGAAGGTTTGCCTATTCAGGCCTTTGAGAAGGCCTGGACTTTCACTCACTTTCCGAATCTTAGTCCAGGACCTGCAAGTGATTGTAAACCGCTTGGCTTGCTTAAGCAGAGCGAACGCTGCAGAGTATAAGAGCAGGCAGCAGGCTCGCGACAGCGCGACGATCCCAGACGCCGCTGCCATGCTTGCCGGCGCGGGCGTGGCCCCGCCGCGCCGGCGCTCAAGACGGCGCCAGTCCCCCTGCTGCCGGCCTGCAGGCCGTTCAGCGCAGTTTCCGCGCGGCATTGCGCGCCGCGGCCCCTCGGCGCCGCGAGCCGCACCGCGCCGGCCAGCCAGCGGCTGGACCTGCTGGAGCAGCTGCACACCTGCGGCATGACGCCCTTGGGCGGCGGCATTGGCCCCGGCCCGCCGAGCGAGAGCGAGTTCCACGTCAACTTTGGCCGCGCCGTCCGGACGCTGCGCGAGGACATCCCGAGGTGCGAGCACCGCCGCCCGCCCTGCCGGCCCAGGCTGTGCGCTCGAGGGACGCGCACGCCGAGGCAACCAGTGGTAGCTGCACTGCGCCGACCTGCTGACCCAGCGTGCACTGCCTGGGGATCTGTGCACAGGCCCGCAGCTGTGCATGCGTGTGCACGGGCAGGCGCTGGGCTGGGGCAGCGGGTCGGGCCGAGCGAGCCGCGCGCGCGCAGGTTTTTCATGCAGGCGCCCACCACGAGCGTGCTGGCGGAGGAGGGCTTTGTGTTCGTGGACAGGATCGGCCGCGTGCACCTGGGCGGGGACACCACGGTCGTGTACGGCGTGGACGCGTACCGGCGACACCTCTTCATGCTGCGCCTGTACTGCAACCTCGTGTTCTCCCGCTGCTCGGTGCGCTGCCCAAGGCCGCCCTGCGTTGCCACAAGCTCTCAGGCGTGTCGCCAGCGGCTGTCTGGCAGGCCTGCACACCCGGGCGGCCCCTGTCTGCTTAAGCTGCGCCAAGGGCGCCCAGCACATGGCACAGCCCTCGGACCAGCCTTCTGCGGCGCCGCCGTACCTGTGTCGTGGTGGCGTTGGGCATATGCGCCCCAAAGATCTCAGCGCTTTGGAGTGGACAGCTTGACGAGCGTAGGAGCTGCGCAGCACGCAGGGCCTGGTGCAGCGGCAGGGCAGGCAGCGCGGGCCCGAGCTGTGCGCCGGCACCTGCTCACCGTCAGCGACGGGACACTGTCCAGGCGCTGCAGAGGTCAATGCGTGGTCGATGTGAAGGCCGCCGGGCAGCGCATGGCGTGTCATCGGCCCTGCGGCCGAGGCTGCATGGTCAGGGTTGCGCGCGGCCGCAGGTGGAGGTGCTGCGCATGTGGCCGCGCGACACGCACACCGTGGCGGTGCGCTGGACGCTGCGCTGCGCGCCGCGCCTGGCGCCGGGGCGGCCGCACAAGGTGCTCGCGCTGGACGGCGTGTCGGAGTATAAGTTCAACTCGCGCGGCTTCATCCGCGAGCACTCGGTGCGCGGGGTCAGCATCAGAGGCCAGGCCTCAATGCGCGTCCTGCGGCCTGCGAGCCTCGTGCGAGGGCGGGCAGCGCTGCCCGCGAGCATGTCCTCCTTGCGGGCGCTGCCTCGGGGTGGCTGGCGCGGGCCGACCGGTGGGCCGAGCGCCGGTCCAGTACCCTTGTGTGTACGGTGTGTCTGCATGTGCCTGCCGAGTGTGCCGAGTGCTATTGGGACGGGGATGCGCTGCAGGCTGCTGTGCCGCCACTTGTCAGGCACGCAGGCATCCTCGCAGCCATCACGCTCTGAGCGCCGGCGCTGGGCGGTGCGCAGGCTGACATCATCAATTGGGACGACGGCAAGCGCGCCCAGAGTAAAGCGCTGGTGGCAATACCCGGTGCGGCGATGCCAGCGGCCTTCCAAAGCGTGCGCGATGTGGAGCTGGACGCCTGGAGCATGAATCCATAGTGGCAGCACGACTTGCCTGTGGCGTGCACACGCTGCGTGTGCATGCGGTCGCTGTTGTCCTGGTGAGAGTCTCGAGGCGCTCTGCTGTGTTGGTGTTGTCTTCGGCTGCGATAGTTCCGAGCTCTGAATTTTTGTACTGAAGCCAAGAATTGTTTGAGCCTGCCGCTGGGCAGGCGGCAGCCGGGGCGCTGCAGGCTCGCCTGCGCTGCTTAGGTGTGTGTGCACAGCAGGAGAACGAAGACTCGGCGCCTTTTGAGCCTTGCGCCCACAATCTGCTAGTTGGTGGGATAGAAAGAGACTGCAATTCTGCTCAGAGCCCGACCGGGATGGCCAAGCTGGATCCTGTGAGACCTGCGGACCAAGGGCGCTCGGACACTGCCAATGCGGTCGTGTCAAGATGCGCGCAACCAGCACATTGTAATGACGAGAAGGTCTTGATGGAAAGACTTGGGCCTGGCACAGCTATAAGCATGCATTACCTTGCTGCTCAACAGCGCACATGCTATGCAACAATCACGCTATGCGCTGACTGGCGAAGGGAGCAGGTCAGCAATAAACAAGCTATCAAGGGAAGAAGGAGACACAGCTGTCGGCGCGCGGCTCACCCAAACAGGCCACGCAAGCCGACGTCAACAGAGGGACAGCAGAGCCTGGTATATACATACAGAGGTATTGCGCCATGCAACATTTAGCAGCATGACCGTAGCGCCATAGCATGCGCGCGCGACTTCACAGCTGCTAAACTCCGCCCCGTGTGGCAGAGCTGCAGGACTGCGGCAGCAGGCCCTAGCTGCGCAGCAGCCACCGTGCAGCAGCGCCAGGCTCCGGTCGGCGTGCAGGCTGTCGCTGGCGGCCGCACGCGTAGCGCCCGGGCCACAACAGCGCGCGCAAAAAGCACGCAGCCTCTTGGGCCCATGCGTTGGCGCGCGCCAGCGCGGCTGGTAGCTTGGCCGGCGGCCGGACCGACATGCACCGGCGCAAGCAGCCTTTCACGGAATATCCGCCCCTCCCTGCCCCAGCTCAAGCGCCCGCGGGCGCGGGCTTGGACAGCAGCTTGCGCGGCAGCCGCTCGCGCGGCGTGTGGCGCAGCAGCCAGAGCCGGCCCGCGCGCTCGGCCAGCGTGCCGCCCGCCTTGAGCCCGCGCCGCGCCAGCTCCGCCTTCAGCGCGTCGGCGCCTAGCGCCTGCAGCGCGTCGGGTCCCGCGTACGCCTCCAGGTCCACCGGCGGGTAGGCCTTGGGGGCAGGGCTAGGGTTAGCGTCCCCCGCAGGCGCGGCGGACGCCGCGGGCGGCGACCCCGAGTCCGCCCCGCTGGCGGGGTTGTCGCGGGCGGCGAGCGCCGGCGGCGCAGCGGCGGCGACGGGCGCCGGCGCGCCGCCCGGCGTCGCCGGCGTGGACGCCTGGTGCTCCAGCGCGAGCGGCGCTGGCGCCAGCACGTCGGGCCGCGCGACCGCGGGCAGCGCCTGCTGTTCAGAGCCGCTGCTGCTGCTGCTGCCGCCGCCGCCGTCGCCCGCGGCCGCAATCACGGCCACGCACGAGTCGCTCAGGCCCGAGGGCGCCGGGCGCTGCGGCTGGAACGCGGCAGCGCCGGTCAGCGCGTCGGCGCCGTCGAGGCTGCCCTCGGAGTCGCTGCCGCTGGAGAGCGCCTCGTCGTCCAGGGGCACCGCGCCGCGCGCGCGCTTGACCGGGGCGGCGCTGGGGTCGGCGCCCCCCGCCGCGCCGCGCTTGCGGCCGGCCAGGCCGGCCTGCACCGCGGCCGACACCGCCGCCAGTGCGTCCGCCTGCTGCTCGCGCACGTCGTCCATGCTTACCTGCGGCACGGTCGCTCGCGCTTCAGCTCGCGCCGGCGCACGTCATCAGTCCATGCCGCTCCACGAGCATGCGGAGGCCGCGCCGAGAGCACGGCCACCAAGCGACACCCTGCCTTGGTCCTTAGAGACGCGGTGCTCCAGGCCGTCGCAGCCAGGTTGGCGCTTGGAGGCTGACGCACGCGCAGCCAAGTGGAGCTGCGAAGGACAGCAGCCAGGCCGCAGCGCGGCGGGCGCGCGCCTGCTTGCGCGCCTCGCGGACCGCCTGCCGCTCCAGCTCGCGCAGGCGCTTGCCCTCCGCGGCCTCCGCGGCGCGCTTGCGCGCCTCGGCCGCCCAGTCCTGTTTACACACACCCGCACGCTCTTATGTTAGCCTTTACCGCCAGCAACAGGGACGCTGTGCGACAAATCGCATCGCACGGCAACGCCGCGCACGCGGGCGCGTGCACATTCTGGCACACATATGATGCACGTCCTAGCACACATACGAGGGCGGACTGACACTTGTGTAACGTGCACTTGAAACTAGCACATTTGTAACCTGCGCTTGGAACAGACCTGCAGCTTCTTCTCGGCGTTGACGTGGCGCAGGCGGCGGCCGCTCAGGTCGCGCATCGCGTCCTGGTTCTCGGTCTGCGCGGCGCGCCCCGCGCCGCGCAGCAGCGCGCCGAAGCCGCCCTTGCCGCCGCGCAGGCGCAGCAGAACGCTGAGCGTCGCCTCCGGCCCCACGCCGCACTCGGCCAGCGTGCAGCCGTCGCGCAGGTCCCGCCCGGCGAACACCAGGCGCTGAGCCGCGGTTGGAAGCCCCTCGGCATCCTGTGCCGCGCACGCCGCGCCTAAGACAGAGCCGGGGCGCAGAGCTGCGGGCCCGCTTAGCCGCTGGGCGGCGGCGCGCACCTGAACCCAGGCCTTCACATCGGCCACCGTGTCCGCTGCGCGCACGTGCAGAGCGCGCGTGCCACTGGCGCGCACAAAGATCTGCATGGCAGGCTAGTCAGACGCAGCCTGGAGAAAGGCGACTGGGGGTCTCACGCTATGTAGAGATCTGTGGGTTGGTTTACAGGGATGAATTGTGTGGCGGAGTGAGGCTGCTCAGGCCTCTTTCTGGAACCCTAATAGGGAGGAGCAACCTTTCGAGGGCGTTGCATGAACACACTGCTCAGCACGTCTGAGTCCTGTTTTTTAGCGATAGCGTGTCCGTAGTTGCAGAGGGCTTAGTTTCTGGGCTCATCTGCGCACACCACCACAGGTGCTGCAAGGTCTTACTGGGTGCGTTGCAGGATGGCAACGCTCTACGTGGACTATGTGTCGCAGCCCTGCCGCGCGTGCCTTCTCCTCTGCAGGCGCGCCCGTGCTTAGTATGAAATGTGCATTGGCTGCGTGCATCTGTTGCAGTCATCATTTCCAACGTACTCAGGCTGGCCAACTTGTCACAAGTGCTTAACGCCTGCTGTCTGACAGATGTCACCCCTGCCTCAGGGCCGCAAACATCGAAGTCCAGGAGAAGCTTGTCTCGCTCTTCAAGGGCGACAACAAGACGCCCGAGTTCCTGGCGCTCAACCCGCTGGGCAAAGTCCCCTTCCTAACGGCAAGGCCTGGCTCCCTGCCTGTCTGCAGGCCTCCTGCTGAGCCCGCTGTCACGCTGCGCTCAAAGCGTGCGCCCGAGCCGCGCGCCGCTGTCGCAGGACGGCGGGTTCAAGCTGCCCGAGAGCGCGGCCATCCTGCGGTACCTCGCCACCACCCGACAGGCAGGCAGCCCTGGTGGGACCAACCACGCACTCCAGTGCCGACCGCGCGGGCGCGGAGTGCGCACTGCCTGACGTGCGGGGGTGGGCCGGGCAGGCTGCGGACAACTGGTACCCAGCCGACGCGCAGTGGCGCGCGTGCGTGGACGCCGCGATGGACTGGCACCACTCCACAGTCCGGCGCGGCGTGACCGGCCAGGCGCGCAGGACAAGGCCGCCTGCACCCTCTGCTCGCTTTGCTCGACCTTGCATTATTTGACGGCAACAAGCAAATGCGCTGCGAGTCGATAGGGATTAGTCAGGCGCATGTCCACCCCTTGCCTGCCCGGCCGACCGCACACCGCCCCGCACACATCGATACGACGCCGCCAGCTCCGAGATATGCACGAAGGGCGCGGCAGCGCAAGGAGCGGCAGCGCGCATCGGCAAGGAGGCCCGCACCGCGTGCATACGGACCGCGCGCCTCCGGCCCCGCAGCGCGCCGACCGACGCGCGGCGCCTGCCGCGGCAGGTGTGGAACCGCGTGCTGGCCGGCATGGCCGGCCTGCCGGCCAGCCGCTCGGAGGCCGAGCAGGGCGCAGAGACCCTCGCCGCCGCTCTGCAGGCGCGCCCGGGCCGGCGCCCTCCCGCCCGCAGGCGCCTGAGCGCCTTGCGCGAGCGGCCACTACCCGACAGGGAGCCCGCCCGAGCACCCGGCGTGGCGGGACGCATGCTGTCCTGTCGGCACACGACACAGGCTGACTCGCAACAGTGCCTTCGTCCCATGTGTGTGGGCTCATTGAGTGCGGCGGTGTCTTCCACTGCAGCCATCCCCCGCGTCGACGTCGGTTTTGCCCCAGCGCACTCGCCGCTCGCAGCATGTCCAAGAAGAAGCGCAGGCGCTGCAGGGCGTCCGCTCCGGCCGAGCGCTCGCGCGCCTGTGCGCCGCGGACAGTGTATAGTAGAATTAGAGTAGGATATGACCGGCGCGCGCGCGCGCAGGCGCTGGAGGGCTACTGGCTGGACGGCAGCGCGTTTGTGGGCGGGCATGAGGTATCGATCGCCGACCTGCTCATCACTACCGAGCTGGAGATGCTCCGCCTGCTGGCCGCCTCGCCGGAGGCGCGCCACGGACCCGCCGCAACTGCGGGCCGGCGCACGCCTGTGCCAACCTCGCGCCAGCGACCGCTTGCGCGTGCACGTCCTCAAAAACGGTGCTCAGGGGCCGCCAGCACGCAGTGCGGCTCGTAAGCGACATTTACGGGCTCCGCCGGACACCAGCAACGCATCCGGCCGCAGTCTGCCCGCGTCCTAGCAGGCACCCGGGCTGCAGGCTCCCGGCCCAGTGCTGCGCACCCGCCCTGGCGGCTCGCCCTGGCTTGACATGCGCTCCATGCGACCCTTAACCCACCCTGCCTCGGCGCCCGGCAGGGCCCGAGCGCGGAGGCCCAGCTGGCGCCGTTCCCGCGCGTGCGCGCATGGCTGGACCGCGTGCCCGCCGCAGTTGGCCGCGACCGCTACGACAAGGTGCTCCGCGCGCGAGTGCCACGCGCCCGCGCTAAAGCCCCCCTCCTGTCCTTGCTGCTGAGGGGGATCGCGAGTCCCGTGCAGTGGTGGACCTGCTTCAGGCCAATTGTCAGAGGCTGGGATGTCGTTACAGGATCAAACAGTTCAAGTGTAGGTTTGACAGGGTGCTCTGCTGCTGGCTGAGACAGCATGCACGGGATCGCTCGCAGGTGAACGCCATCCTGGACAAGGTCACGGCCAACGCGAAGCGGCGGCTGCAGCAGCAGGCAGCAAAGCTGTGAGTGTCGTGGCAGTGCTGCACCAGTTCTGTGTTCATTGGCTTGTGCTCTGCAGCTGTTGTTATCCTGTGTCTTCACATGCTAACGTACAGCGGGCTAGGTGTCTGCCGCATTCATAACCAACGCCGCATCACCACCAGCCTATGTAAGGCCGAGCTCAGGCAACTCTTAAGGTTTGAGACATGCGCCGCCACTGAGCGACCCCTGCACAACACACTGTTCGTGACACCCTGCCCATCCAGCTGGCACCATGGCCAACATATGCGCACAAGCTGAATGGGCCATGCCTGCTAGCCTGGCGCACCATGCATGCCCACGTTCAGGTCTTCTGCACACTGCACTGAGGACTGGCCCCGCTGCGGCCACACCAATCCCCGACCGCACCAGGCCCCCCTGCCCCGCTCACAGAGGCAGGCAGGCGGCCAGGGCCGCGAGCGCCTCGGGCGGCGTGCCGGGCAAACACGCCGCCAGCGCCGGCAGGGCCGCCGCGCCCCTGGCGGCCTCGCCAGCATCCAGCCCCCCGGCCCCCGCCCAGCCTGCCGCATCCGCCCCAACCGCCGCCGCCGCTGCTGCCGCCGCGGCCGGATGCGGCGCGTCCGTCAGCGCCACGCACGCGCAGAAGAGCTCTTGCAGCCAGGCCACATCGGCCGGCGGCGGCGCCAGGCCGCCGCGGCCGGAGCGCGGCGCCAGGTCGGCCGCGCTGGGCAGGCGGCCCGTGCGGAAGTAGGCGCGCAGCGGCCCGGGGCAGGACCCAGGGTTAGGGTCCGGGCACCCCCCCGCGGCGCGCCCCGGCAGGAAGCCGGCGGCCGCCCAGAGCGCGAGCGCGCGGCGCCACAGGCCCTCCAGGAGCGCCGGCCGCAGTAGCGGCGCCCAGGCGGCCGCGCCGTCCCAGTCGCCTGCGCAGGCGCAAGCGCTCGGGGTGCCGGCGGGCCGCGGCCTTGCACGCCGCCGCGCTGGAACTCGTGCGGCGACGCGTGTGCACGTCTGGTTGCTGCACCGCTCGCGTCGAGCATGCCAGGCAGCGCACGCGCGGGGCCCGCGCTCGCCACACAGGTTCCCCTTGGGTGAGCACCCAGGGCCGCCACAAAAGCCCAGAAAGGAGCTTCCAAACATAACCTGCACGCTCCAGGCGCTCGCATCGCCGCGCATGGGCCCCAGGAGTGCGCAGCAGGGCTGGGGTAGGGTGCCACCTTGCGACGCGGCGGCGCGCGCGAGCGCGGCCGACGCCAGCGCCGGCGCGGAGTCGCAGTACGCGCGCGCCAGCCGCAGGCTCCACAGCGGCACGGTCGGCGGCAGGCCGCCCGCCAGCGCCTTGAGGCCCCACCCGCCCTCTGCGGCGCCCCGGCCACACCGGCTGCATGCCTGGCACGCACGGCGAGCTCGCCACGGCATGGCGCTGCCAGCGCTCGCAGGCGCAGCATCGCTCAGAGGCCCGCATGCTGCAGGGCAGGGTTGGAATCAGCCACTGCAGGATACGTTGAGCCGCTGCAGTGCGCACACCAGGCGTGACCGCGCGCTGGGCGCTGGGCGCCGCGATGACGCAGCAGGGGCCCCGCCCCGCGCGCTGCTCCGCGCGCACAGGGCGGGGTGAGGTGTGTCGGGACAGCCCGCTAGAACAGCGCGCACCTGCGACCTGGGCAGTGCCCCGCGCGGGCTGCCCGGCCCCGGGCGGCGACGCAGGCCCGAGCAGCGCGGCGACCAGGCAGTGCAGGAACAGGCGGCCGCCCAGCGCGCCCGGCTTTTCCTGCGCGGCCCGCGGCGCCTGGGGCCTCAGCGGGTTGGGAAAGGGCGGGCTCAGGGTCAGCCCTGGCAGCTGCGGAGGCGGCCAGCCCGGGGACCCGCCCACCGGTCATCGCGCTCACTTGCAGCACAGGGGTCTATTTTCCGCCCTGGCGAGCCAGCTCACGCGCTCACAGATCCGCCCCGGCAGATGCACCGTCTCACGGCCCGGCTGCAAGGGCGGTGGGCGCTGCGGGCCTCCTCAAGCCGTAGGCGCTCCCAGGTCGCGCGCCCAGCACGCGCGCATGCAAGCAAGCCCCAGGCAACGCCGCTCTCTGACCCGGCCAGACATGCAAAAGGGGGCCGAGTGGGAGAGGCAGTGGCACAGGAGAGAGGAGTGTTAAGAGTGCGCGCAGACACGGTGCCGACTCAGCGTGCATGCTCGCTGCCGCCGCGCCTGCGTGATGCATTCGTGCAGCGCGCCGCGGCAGAAGCGCTGCAGCGCCGCGGCCGCCGCATCCTGCGCTCCCGGCGCCCGACCTGCACGCGCAGCTCGGGCCATCACTCGGGGCGGGATGGTGTGCACGCCGCCGAGCGGCCCGCCGCGCAGGGGCGCGCTCGCGGGGCGCCGCGGGCGGGCGGCGGGAGGCCCAAAGGCCGGGCGCTGCCCGCCGGGCGGACGTGCGTGAGGGGCCGCACCGGCGGCGCCGCCACTGCCCGCGGTCCCCTGTTCGAGCATCTCGGCAAACGCCGCCTCAGCCGGCACGGCGCCGAACGCCGCGCACAGGCGCGCCAGGTCCGCGCCGCCGTCCGCCGCCGCGCCCCACGCGTCCTGCGGCCGCGCGCCCGCAGGGCTTGGCGTGCGGGCAAGGGCGCTCCAGCCTGTAACGGAAGCCTAGAGACAGGTCAGCTCACCCGGTCGCTGCAGCCCGTGCCTCCTGCGGCTGCCGTTCTGCGGCCGCCTGCGCCTGTGAGGCCGGCCGCCTCAGAGGCGACCGCCGCGCCTCTGACCGGGCACCCCCAAGGCTGCGCGGCTTCGCGCCGGACCTCCAGCAGCGCTGACACCCGGCGCGGCTGCATCCTGCAGCGTCCTTGAGAGAACTGGACCCTGGCTGCCAGCTTTTCGCGCCTGGGGCAGCGCGTCGGGCTCGGCGGCGTGCGCGTCCGGCGCGTCGGCGCCGGCCGCCTCGGGCGCCGGCGCATCGGCGGCCGGCGCGCCCGCGCGGCGCTGCACGTATACGGCGCCCGTGCGGTACAGCGCGGCCAGCGCGGGCCCGGCGGGAAGGCGCTGCTGCCAGAAGCCCGGCCCGGCTACGGCGACCTCCTGCACCTGCGCGCGCCGGGACTAGGGTAGGTTGGGGAACCCCTGTCCTTGTCGGGACGGCATGGGCGCAGCCGCCAGCGCGAGCCCGGCTCGTCGGCGTCCGACCGCGTGAACTCACACCCGCGGCTCGGCTGGCCGGTCGGCCCGGGGCCGCGCCTGCGAGCGCTCTGGGAGCAGGCACGGCGCCACGCGCTCCACGCACGCCCCACCGCCAGGGCCGCTGTTCGCCGCGGGCCCGGCCCGCCCCCGCGCGGCCGCCTCGTCCCCGCCGACAGCCACCGCGCCCGGCCGCCCCGCCCCGCCGCCGCCGCCCGCAGCCGCCGGGTCACCCCGTGCCTCCATGGCGGCCGCATCACCGCCCCGCGCAGCAGCCACGCCGGGCCCGGCGCCGCCGTCACGCGGCTCGGCGGCGCGCGGCGCGGCCGAGCGGGGCGCCGGCGGCCGGTCCGGCGCGGCGCCCGCGGCCAGGTGGATGCGCAGCGGCGCGGCCGCGCTGCGGCGCGAGTCCACGTCGATGGCGTCCACGCAGCGCGGCTGCGCCGCCAGCACGTACAGGTGCCGGAACGCCTGCGCCGCCGCGCACAGGATAGGGTAGGGTAGGCCACCCTATCGTGCTCAGCAGCTGGTCGCGGCCCATGACCCGGGCGGCTGCGGCGGAGCGCGCGGCGCGGCGGCCCGACGCACGGGAGGCCATGCGGGTGCCATGGCCGCTCTCAGCCAGCACGGCCGCATGACAGCCCCGCCATGACCATGCCGGTGAGGGAGCACGCAAGGCGCAGCCGAGCACGCAAGGCAATGCGCCGCCTGCGCAGCTGGGTGACGCCCGGGGCGCGGGCCGCCCGGCGCGCGCCTGCCGGTGGCAGCGCTGGTCGGTCCATGACATGGAGAAGCGCAGGAACAGCGCGACACGAGCGTGGCCAGCGTGGCCACCAACGCATTGTCCGTCGCAAACGTGTGACAGGGTAGGGTGGCTTGGGTGGTGTAATTCTAGGGTTGAGGCAGGGGTGAGTGCGCCTGCAGGTGGCAGCGCTGGTCGGTCGGCGACATGGGGAAGCGCGGGAAGAGCGCGACCACGAGCGCGGCCACCGACGCGTCGTCCGTGCCGAACGTGCGGCCGCCGCCGCCCAGAAACAGGAAGCCCAGCGCCATGGACACCGCCGCGTGGCTGGCGTAGTTGGCCGCCGCGCCGCCGGCGGCCGCGCCGGCGGGCGCCACGGGGCACAGGCGCTTGCGCAGGCCTGCGCGTTTCAAGTCGTTCCAGTCGTCGGTGACCAATGCCGACCGCAGGGGCCGAACCTGACAGCCGTGGCGCCAGGCAACAGCGGCAACAGCTGCCCACGCGCAGCAGGAGTCCATCCCTTCCGCAGAGGCGTGAAGCCTCACCGTACTGGCTCAAAGACAGACAGTGCGGCTCCTCCCGCACGACATGCTCGAGGCTGTGGCGGCCGCACGGCGGGGGCCACCCACTGGCGCCAGGCGTCGGTGCAAGCAAGGCGGCACTTGGTGTGATGATGTAAGTTGTGACAAGTGTGGAGTGACCAGACGGGCGGGGCAAAGCGCCCCGATAGACAGGGGCCCCAGCGCGGCGCGCCGCGCAGCAGGCGCAGCGTGGGCAGGTGGCCCGAGCCGGCCATGACGGCGGCCAGCGCGAGCGCCGCGGTGCACAGGCACGCCTCCAGCGCCGCCTTGTCCAGGCGGCCCCAGGCCGCCGCACCGCCTGCAGGGTTAGGGCCAGCAGGGTTAGGGGTACGTTGTGCACAGGCACGCCTCCAGCGCCGTCTTGTCCAGGCGGCCCCAGGCCGTCGCGCCGCCTGCAGGGTTAGGGCTAGCAGGCTCAGGTTTACGCGGTGCACAGGCTCGCCTCCAGCGCCGCCTTGTCCAGGCAGCCCCAGGCCGCCGCCGTGCCTGCAGCGGCCCACAGCGCTTGCAGGCTTAGGGTTAGGGAAGCTGCAGCGGCTCGGCTCCAGTCGCGTAGTGCCTGGGGGCGCGCTCGTACCTGTAACGCCAGGCCCGGCCCAGGCTCTGCGCAGGGCAGCCCGCCCCAGGCGCCCGCTGCGCTGGCAGGGCCTGCTACAGCCGCCCGGTCTGCGGGCAGCAGCTGGGAAGCTTGCACACCAAGCAGCGCTAACAGGAAGTCTGTTCTGCACAAGGACTGATTACGTGCAGAGCAGGCAAAGGTCCTTTGCGGGCTCCAAAGCTCAGGCATGCCAGGCAGGTATAGGCCCCGAGGTGCTGAGGTGCAGCAGCAGTCTGCAATGGGCGGCGCCCATGCGCGACAGCAGGCAATCGAGCAGAGGGGCGGGGCGTGCGCAGGGGCCGGCGGCGGCGGGGCGTGCCCGATGACGCGTCCGGCGCGCGCGCCTTGGCAGCCTGGAAGTAGCCGCAGTAGTGTGTCAGCAGCCCGCACGCGGCCGCGTTGGCGCTGCCGGCGAACTTGATGCCGAGCGCCAGGCACGCGCCGGCGACCGCGTTGACGTGCGCCTGCAGTCAGGGGGCTGCAGTCAGGGGCAAACAGGCAGCAGCAGTCAGGGCTAAGCAGGTCGGGCATGCATCTTTAGGCAGGACGCTATACCCCTAACCCTGACCCTCACCCTATGGAGTTGCAGTCAGGAGCAGTCAAGCAGCAGCAGTCAGGGCTGGGCCGATCAGGGGTGCGCCTGCGCGAGCGCCTCGGCGTCCTCGTCGCCGGCGGCGTCCGCGGCTGGCCCCACGAACTTCGCCACCGGGCCCTGCGCGCCGCGGCCGCGGGCGCGTGAGCCTGACGGTGAAACCGCGGAGCGCCTGCACAAAGCAAGCCCGTGCCCGTGCCCTTGCGGCGTCCGGCCGGGCCCGCAAGGACCAGGTCTGCCAGGTCTACCCTGTCAACGCGCAGCCTCGTCGGGCTGACCTGCGCAGCTGCGCGCTGCAGGGCTGCACGCCCGCCCTAAGCCGCCTGTCGCCTGGCCCATTTGGGGCAGCTCCTGCGCGCATGGTCGGGAGGCGCATGGCGCAAACATGCCGCACCAAGGGGGAGCCGCCCCGGGGCGCCGCGCCTGGATGAGCGGCGGCAGCTGCGCCTGCACCCAGGCGTCGCTGGGCTGCACGTCGTCCCAGAGCACGAGCGCGCGCGCCAGCACGCGCAGCTGCACCAGGTCCGGGCGCACGAAGTCCAGCGCGAAGCGCGTGTCCGGCACCGCGAACGCGGCCGCGACTGCCGCGTCGCCCGTCTTCAGGAACATGAGCGCCAGCGCGAGCGTCGCGCCCGGCGAGGTCACATCCAGATTCACAAGCGCGCCCTCCAGCACCACCTACGCAGCGCTGAACATCCTACCTCAGGGCGACAAACCCTACCCCGTGAGCGCCAGCGCCAGCGTCGCGCCGGGCGACGTCACGTCCAGGTTCACCAGCGCGCCCTCCAGCCCACCTGAGCCGTGCCGAAACCCTACATACCAAACCCTATCGCATGGGCCCCTGCACACTGGCGCGCCTAGCGACGTCAAGCCCAGCGTGACCGGGGTGACCGGCGCGCCTCTTCAGAGTCACCCGCCGCGCTCGATGCCTGGAGTCCCTGTCTGTGCACTCGTGTGTGTTGCACGCAAGTACATGTATGCGCAAGAGCATGCATGCCCAGCACGCTCCCTCAGCATTGGCGCGCAGCTGGGCGGTATGAGCAGCGCGGATCCAGGATCTGTTGCCATAGCCCTGCCAGCAGGGTGCCAACGTGAGGCCGCGCTGCACACCCCAGCGACCACAGGCTCCCTGCCGCAGCGCACTGCTCTGCTCGCTGACATGCCCGGGGCGCGGCAGGCTCCGCCCCGCGCGCGCCGCCCCGGCAGGCGCGCCCGGGGCCCCGGACGCGGGCGCCAGGCGGCCCACCTGGGAGACGCCCTGCGCGCCGTAGCGGCCGCCGTCGTCGGCGCGCGCGCCCGGCGCGCCGCCGCCTGGCGCGGGCGGCGCGTCGGCGTCGGTGCCGAGCGTGGGATCCGCGCCGATGACGCCCGGGCCAAACACGCGGTTGCCCGCCGCCGGCTGCGGCCCCGCGCCGGCCGCGCCGGCGCCGGCGCCGCGGCCGCCGGCGTCGGCGCAGGTGCCGCCCACCATGAAGTGCCTGCCGCGCGCGCGCGCCTTCGCTGCGCCCTGACCGCAGGGTAGGGTGGGCGGTGGTCAGCGACTCCCGTGAGCGGTCCGCCCTGGCATGGCGCGCCTGCTGCGCGCATGGCGCCAGGTGCGCAGGCCGGGGCGCCGCTCGGGCCAAGCCTGGGCGGCCTCTTGCTCTCGGCCGGCCTCCGCACAGCCTGTCAGCCGGCGCATTCACTGGGAAGCAGCATGCTGCCCTCTTCGGAGACCCGCCTCCGGCTGGAGCGGCGGGCGGAGCAGGCGAGCGCGCGGCAGATTGAGATTAGCCAGCCCTACACCCTGCATCGCCGAGCGGCGGGCGGGGGCGGCCGGGCCGCACCGAAGCCGGTCCACGATGTGCAGGTCAGCCAGGCCGGCCGCGTCGTGGCCGCGCCCCAGCGTGATGAGCCCCAGCGCCAGGCCCGCCGCCAGCGCATAGCCCTCGCGGTCCTGACAAACCCAAAACGATTAGGTTTGGGGTGGACCTCACTTCATGTTTGAGAAACCATGATTTTTACCCCCCCATTTTTTGGGGTGAATCACCTGCGCAACCGCGCCGGTCGCGCCGGCCGCATCGGCATTGTTGCGCGGCGCGCCGCCGTCGCCGTCGGCGCCGCCGCCGCCGCCGCCGCCGCCCGGCCGGCGGCCGATCTCCTCGATCATGATCTCCGTCGTCAGCCTGCGCGCGCGCGCGCGCGCGTCGGGTGGCGGCGCGGGCCGCCCCGCGCGCGCTCTGCCTACCCTGGCTCGCGGCAGCGGCGCCGGCCGCCGCCGCAGCACGCCGCTCCAATCGAGCGCTGGGCGGCCGCAAGCTCGCGGTTGAGCGCAGGCGCGGCTTATGCGCAGGCCCGGGCAGCCCCACGCGCGGCGGGCTGCGCGCCGGTGGCAGGAGCCCTGGTAGAGCAGGCCGACGCCCAGCAGCGCGGCCGCCTGCACCAGCGGGCTGAGCTCGAGCTCGGGGTAGGTGGCCGGGTGGCGCGCGGGCACGTGCAGGAAGAGCATCTTGGAGGTCGTGGCGTCCAGCGTGCCGCGCTTGGCGGCCGCCATGCCCAGCAGCACGCCGATGGTGGTCGCGTCGTGCTCCTGGCTCAGGTAGCGGTACAGGTCGGTGCTGCTGAGGCACGCCAGGTGGCCTGCGCGCCGGCGGCGCCCTCCAGATCAGGGTTAGGGTAGGGTATGTGTACCCTGGCCCTAGCCCTAACCTCCGCGCCCCGCCGCCGCGCCCCGGCCCGGACCGCGCGCGCTGCCGCGCTGCGTGCACGACCCCGCGGGAGTGGGCGGAGGCCGCCCAGCAAGCCCCAGGCCGCGCTGCCCTGTTCGCGAGCCGCGGCGCGTCCCTGGCGCTCCGATGCTCGGCGCGGGCACGGCCGCTCCGGCGTCACGCCCGGGATGGGGCGCGCCCGGAACCCTCCGCTCGTCGGCCAGCCCTCGCTGACAGGAGTGCACGCGCGTCCAGGCGCACGCGCGCGCCCGCCCCGCAGCGCCCCGGCAGCTGTGTGCCGACCCCGCGGGTGGCCGGGCGCGCGCGCCTGTCAGGCCCAGGCCCATGAGCATGCCGCCATGCGTGTACGACGGCCCCTTGGGCTTGTTGTACACGAACCACGCGCGCGTCAGCGCCGCCGCGCCCGGCACCAGCCGCAGCCCTGCCGCGCGGCGCCCCCTTGGGCTTATTAACAACGAACCATGCGCGCATCAGCGCCACGGCGCCTGGCGCCAGGCGCAGCCCTGCCGCGCAGCGCCCAGCGCCGCCGCGCTGCCGCGCGTGCGCTCATTGGACAGGGTTAGGGTTATCCCTTAGGATTACCCCTTTCTGGGGAGCATAGCAAGCACCCGCAGTCCGGCGCGGGGCACCCGAAGGGCGCGCTGCGCGCGCCCCGGAGCATGGGCGCCAGCGCCAGGCCCGGGTGACAGGAGAGGCGCCGGGGCCGGGGGCCGGGGCGCGCCCGCCGCGGCGCCGTTGTGGAACTCGGGCCAGGCGGTGGTGTCGGCGGCCGCCCCGCCGCCGGGCGCCGGCTGCGCGGCGGTCAGGTCCAGGTTGACGACCGCGTTGTGCTGCTCCGGCAGCTGGCCCGCCAGGCACAGCGCGGGCACCGGCAGCGGCTCCGTGGGCAGCGGCCGCAGCGTGCCTGCCGGCCGCGCGTGCGCGCCCGTCGCGCGCAGGCGCCCTGGCGCAGCCTCACACCTAATACAGGCTCCGAGGCCCTGCTCCAGGGCTTGCGCAAGCGGCAGGGTCTACGGCACCCGCAACACCAGCACGCAACACCAGCATGCCGCGGCGATCGCAGAATTTCCATCACTCACCAGGCCCGGGTCGCGCGGCGCGGCCGGGCGGGGGCGCACCCAGCGTGAGCGCGCCGCGCCCCAGCGGCAGCGCCATGGTGCGCGTGCCGAGCGCGAACAGGCGCGCCTGCTGCGCGGCTGCCAGCTCCGGGTCGCCCGCCTCCGGCGCGGCCGCCACGCGCAGCGCGGCCGGCGTCGCGCTGCCCAGCAGCGCGCGCACCTGCCGCGGGGTAGGGTCTAGGCGCGCCCGCCGCAGGGCAGATTCAGGCGCGCCCGCCACTACACCCCGGCAGCAGGTCTGTGGCTGAGCGCGCTGTGCCGGCAGGTGCCGGCTTTGCTGCGAGCGCTCTGCACGGGCGACGGCCGCACGTCCCGGCACTGCTCAAGGAAAGCGCATGGAACAGCGTGCCGCAGGCCGGCGGCAGCGTGGCTCCCCCAGAGAGCAGCGCGTTCTGACCCTGACCCTGCAAGGCCCTGCGTCCGGCATGGCGCGCCAACCCCGCCACCAGCGCGCGTCTCAGGAGCGTGCGCCCGCCGCGGGCCGTCGGCCGGCCGCCGGGCGCGCGCCTCGACGAGGCGCAGGTCACGCCCAAAGCGCAGCTTGGCGGCGCCATCGGTCAGGCCCTCGATGCCGTCCGCCTGCGCCTCGCCGCGCAGGCCGATGCCGCCCTCGGCCTCGCCCACCGCCTCGCCCCATGACAGGCCTGCGCGCGCGCGCG
>JAABUV010002237.1_pt1 | contig 26604 bp, 46 predicted proteins | sample 5559971 | NCBI WGS metagenome assembly JAABUV01 (sample SAMN10711881, study PRJNA513362) | rock metagenome | isolation source: Antarctica rocks | place: Antarctica: Victoria Land, Knobhead nord | collected 2015-12-19
ACCACCTGAAGGCCGAGAAGCAGCGCGAGAAGGCGATCGCGGACCAGTTCGAGGCGCGGCGCGCCAAGAACAAGGTGTCGCGCACGCGCAAGATCCAGCGGCGCGAGGAGCGCCTGACGTCGGTGCGCGCCCTGCCTCGATTTTTACGAGTTTTACAGGTTTGCGGTTTGTGTAACAAACCGTAGTTATAACCTGGTTGAAAATCATTATAGCCTTTTTTTTTGCCCAACGCCGCCCCTGCTGGCCTTCCCTCGCGCCCACGCCGGGGCCAGCGCGAGCGGCGGCGTCGAGGCCTGCGGGAGCGCAGGGGACAGCGTGTGCCTGTTTGTCAAGTGCGGCACACGCACGGGGGGCCACGCTGGCTGCGACGCGGGCAAGGCGCCGACCGTGCCTGTGCACAGGGCAGCGGCCTGCTGGGCTGATGTCGGGTCTTCTCTGACATCCCGTGTGGCGCGCGGCGGCAGGGCACCGTGGCGGAGACCAAGCCCGCTCCCCCGCCGGCGGCCAAGAAGTGAGGACATCCGTGAGTGCTGGTCCAGGACGCGCTGCCGTGCGCGGCGCATCCATGCGCGGCAGTGGCTACCAGCCGGGCAGCGGGGGGGGCTGGCGCTGCTGGGGAGCTGTTCAAGCTCATTTCGGGGTTTGGTCAGAGGCGTAGGCGCAGCTAGACTGTCAGGGGTGCCTTGAGAGCCCTGCATTCGGGTCCAGGTGGCCGCATGCAGCCTGGCCTGCTGCTGCGTGTAATCATAGCCGTTTCCATCTCGCAAGGTCCAACGCAGTGGGTGAGCGCGCGTACTAGAGCTCCCAGTATATGTCAAATAACGACGCCAAGAGATGCGACAGCTGAGTGCAGAGCTGGAACCAGCACGCCAGCGGCGTCAAAGGCCTCTTGTGCAAGCGGTGCACATGTGGGCTGGCGCATTGATAGAAAAATTACTCCAGAACATTACTGGATGCATTGATCGTGAGATAAACTCAGGCAGTGCTTGTTTATAAGTGCAACAGTCGAGCACTTGCACACTGCCTCAGCCCACCAGCGCGGAGCCTAAACACAATGCCGGCGCCTCTGCAAAAGCAACAACTTTGAAGGCGAAGATGGTGAGCGCGCCGCCTCTACGGCACGTGCACTGCACGCCTGGCCCCAGCAAAGCCGCTGGCAGCTCTGTTTCACACACGCTAGGAGATAAAGAGCGGCTACGCTACAACGCGTTCCTGCAGAAGCGGAGGTTGCCGGTGCCTGAGTACGCGGTAAGGGCGCTGCTGCCTCCTGAAGCAAAGCCGTTTCGTGTGCGGGTGCGCACTGCGCCTGCTGTCTTCCACACGTGCTGGCGTTGCAACGCTGTAAGTGTGCTGCTCTTTGAGAAACCGCCCACTGCTCACGAGCGTGACCAGCACGCTACATCTGACACATAGTGTGCACGCTTACTTGTGTCTCTCAGCAAACAGCCAAATGCCTGCGCAGGACACGTTTGACCTTGAAGAGCAGCACAGGCCTGGGAGCCTGCCCGTTCTGCATGCGATCTTTCCACCAGGACAGGCCGCAGAAGCAGTGTTGAACGACTTCAGCTCCGTGGCGGCACTGTTCTGCACCACCCTGGGTACGAGCTTGCTCTGCTTCTTTGGCCCACCTGCCTCGCGGCAGGTATGGTTGTATCAACATGTGACGGTGTGCATGAGTCTCTATCAAGGTTGAAAGGCGAGCGAGTGTGGTGCTGAGCCTGCTGCGCCTATGGCAGGCCTGCAGCGCGCGCGTTTGACGCTGCAGGTGATGACGAGCGCCGTGTGCAGCAGGTGGCATACAGACTATGTCACGGTAGCGCCCCCTGCCGCCTCCAGCACGCTGTGCCCTGGAAGTTACGCACGTCACCTGCGCCCCGAATTTGCACGAGCTTGGTTGTTCCCCACGCAGACACTGAAGCTGGTCCTCTTCAGGTGCGCGGGCTGGTGACCTACTGCGGCCCAGGGACGTTGTTCCTGGACGACCAGGATGTGGACAGGCCAGGAAGCGGCTTCATGCGCTTCTTTGGGGAAGACAAGCAGGGCCACGCTGTGCGGCGGCATGGGGCGGTGTTGCAGGCTGACGCGGGCGACATCCTGCTGCTCAAAGGCCGTGACTACCCCGGCAACGAAGGTGGGGTAATATGCACAGCTCGAGGCAGCGTGGTCAGCTGCATGCTTGCTGCAACATTGGCATGTGCTTGAGATATATCATATGCCAGTAGCAGCATGCCTGCACGCTCTGCCACAAAACTTGCTGGCCGTGACAATGCGTGCGTGTCCTCGCTACGGATACAAGGACGCCACGCACTGACCAGAGCAAGTTCAATTTGCGATGCTAGTGCTGGGCATTGCAGCGCTCTTTGCTCTGTGACTGATACGAAATGGTTCGTGACTTTGAATCTCTAGAGTGCTTGCTCTGCAGGCAGGGGTGCCGTGCACTGCTCGCCGGTCGCGAGCCCGACCTCGCCGCGGATGCTGCTCGTGCTGGACGACTCTGCGCGGTTTACAGATGACACTGACTGAGGAATTGCTGTGCTTGACTTATGGGAGTTGTAGCAAGTCCCATCAAGTCGAGCCGTAACATATATGAGTACATTGTAAGGCATGCCAGTTTGATGGCAAGCTGCAAGCACGTGAAGTGCCACGTAGGCAGCGGTAAGAGTCTGCTGCTGCTCTTGTATGCGCTGAATGTCATATCTCAACGCCATGTAAAGGAAAAAGCCATGCTGTAACTCAGCGTCCGGGCAACTGCATGCCTGGCTTAAGTCTGCTCAGAGGTGAGGCCATGGAGCAAAACGCACTGCTAGGCTCCCCTGCATGGACCAGTTGGTGCCTATCCAAGCGTCAGATCGACGTGCTGATATCCCAGCAGCCAGCACCGCATGGGCAGGCGCTGTCGCACACAACAAGCAAAAGATGACTTGTTTTGACAGAGAACATCGGTAAGGTATTACGGAAATGGTTCCGGACCCAAATTATATGAGCGATGAACTCATTTGCACCAGCATTGCCATATAGCTTACCAGGTCCCTGGAGTTGTTTGAACACTGCACTTGCAACCAGTCACACAGTGCAGCCTAACTTCAAGTTGCTGGAGTAAGCAACAACCGGTCTGCGCTTTGCTCGCCACCTGCCACCATGGTTCAGACACAGACTGCTGTGCAGATTGAGTCACCTAACGAAGAGCATGTCGTCAAGGTTGTCAAGGAAGCGCCTGTTCCTGCCCCGTCTTCTGGCCAGGTGTGCACCTGACAACACAATACATTACGTGTGCATATGCGAACGAGTAAGCAAACAAGCACCAGGACAGCCTAATCCTTACTGCTGTATGTTATTTAGCTGTTTACTGGCTCTTGCACCCTGCTGGAGCTCCTGGGCCACGATTTGCGTTCTTTGAGCTGCCTGCGCTTGAAATGAGGCATTGGGTGTCATGGGTGTCTGAGCAGCAAGTGCAGCTCTTGTGGCCCATTCTGTGTGTATTTAACGCTGCTGTGCGCCCTCTCCAGTCTTTTTGGACTGTGTATGTGATCATGCGGTAATGGGACGCAGCCGCTGTTGCCTGGTCCACACCAGCACGTCTGTACGAGCTGCTATGGCGCACAGCTGCCTGAACGGTGTCTCCTGTAGGTGCTGCATCTTACATTGATTATAGGTGGGTAAACAAGGCTGCAAAGGTGCCGCTGGAGTCTCAAGCTGCAAGCTCCTTTTTAAACTATTGCAGCCTGCATTGCTTCCACACAGCAAATCAGCAAGCAAGCACGGTGACGCTGCCCGCGCGTAGGTGCTGGTGAAGCTACACCTGAGGCCCGTGAACTCAGCAGACCTCATGTGCGTCCGAGGGGTCTATGCAGGGTATGCCGCCGCAGTAAAGCTGCCATGTAGTGACGTACACCCGCCTATGTGTTGTCCTGCATGCGCTTGCTTGGTGTTCACTGACAAGCTCTCAGCGTGCTTCAGCTTCAAGCCAGAGGCTTACCCTGCAGTACCCGGGCTCGAGGGCGTGGGCGTCGTCGTGAAGACCGGCCCGGGTGCTTCAAAGCTCAAGGCACGCTCTCAGTTGCATGCTTGTGCGCGCATTTTATTCCCTTTTGTACTAGGATGTGCAAATCTGGTTGGCAGTGAAGCCAGTGTTTGATGTTTGCATCAGATTTCGTGCGGTGAGCTGTATTTATGTGCCGCCTGGGTTGGCTCAAAGGGTAGCACATGATTGAGTTGAAAACTGCCTAGAGCATCGTAGGGGGCATTTGCATGCATTGGCAACATTGCATGGACATTATACGTCCCTTAGTGCCTCATGACAGCCAGAAGAAGGGCGCACAGCATAGTATCCGCAGTGAACCATGCAAGCCTGCATGAGCTCATGTCAGTGCGCGGATGCAATCATGCATGCATTTGCATGCATTGGCAACATTGCATGGACATTATACGTCCCTTAGTGCCTCATGACAGCCAGAAGAAGGGCGCACAGCATAGTATCCGCAGTGAACCATGCAAGCCTGCATGAGCTCATGTCAGTGCGCGGATGCAATCATGCATGTAGTCCCCATGGCGGCATGTTGGAAGCCTGCCCTGTGTTGCATTTGCTTGGCTGTTAGCAGCGCCTGCAGCACCTGATTGACCCGGCAGGTGTGCTGCATGTCATGCAGCCCCTGTGCACGTCCGCGCGGCACGCCTCCACGGCAGCTCACCATGCAGCATGCGACGGCGTGCAGGAGGGCATGCGCGTCGTGGCTGTGCCCTGGCCGACCGCAAGCGGCAATGGGACCTGGCAGCAGTACGTGTGCGTGCCCGAGGAGCACTTGGTGCGCGCCGAACGGTTGTTGTAGGTGCTGCTGGCATTGGCAGAGCCTGTGTGTTGCGATCTTTGCTTACCAGGCTAGGTGCCCTAAGCGACATGGGAAACTTGTGGTCGATTCTTTACGACGCGTTGTTCATGGGATTTACCTATGACTTTAAAAATGCAGCGGTAGGTGCATGGTTATCATGCCACCGGAAGGACTCAGTGCCTGATGCCAGTGCGCGTGTCTCTGTTTTTTTCTGTCAGGTGAACACTGACTACCTACAATGATTTGCATGGTGCTGACACGCTGTGCTCTTGCACAGATCCCGATACCAGATGAGTTATCTGACACGGCAGCTGCGCAATTCCTCGTCAACCCTGTGAGCCTACCCCAGCGTCCGCCCGTTTAATGGCACTTTCAGCAGCGGGCGTGATGCGCAACCCAGAGCAAGGGTTTGCTGCTTTTTAGTATGGTGTCTGCTTGCAGAAGGGCGAGTGCATGAGCGGGCTTGGCTATGTCTAGCTATGGCGGTGGATATGGCTCTCGCGCCCTCTTTGCAGGGCGCTCAACAAGCACCGGTGCCAGCCGCGCTGGGCGTGCCTCCTGCGGTGATAACCACAAAGTTATACAAAGACCTAGCCACAACCCTAACATGACAGCCCCGCGCGCATCTGCAGGTCACCGCGTACGGCTTCCTGGAGGTGCTGCAGGTCCCCAAGGGCGAGTGGCTGCTGCAGACGGCGGCCGGGTCCACGCTGGGCCGCATGCTCATCACACTGGCCAAGCTGCGCGGCGTGCGCACGCTCAACGTCGTGCGGCGCAAGGCGCAGGCAAAGGACCTGCTGGACAACGGTGCGGGCTATTTGCATGATGTCCTGTCGTGCAGGACTTGCATGATTGGTTGCAGAGTATGTCTGTGATGCCTGTGTCCCTGACATGCGCTTGGGACCCCTGCCCAACACCATGGCAGCTGTTGAAACGCTTGCGCACACCTGACGCATCTCGGACGTTGGTGATGCATTCAACGACCACATCAGCGGCCGGCTCTGATCATGTGCAGGCGCTGCATGCATCACCACCTCCAATGCGTCAGGACGTTCGCAGCATCCACGCCCTGTATGACTCACAGGGCGTGCCAGTCCTGCTAAACAGAAGGCCGTGGGGCACAGGCGCGGACGCCGTCATCGCCACCGACGAAGTGGAGGATGTCCCGGCCAAAGTGAAGGAGATCACCGGGGGCAAGCTCGCGTACGCGGTGCGAGCATGCCCCCAGCTAGTGATGCTGTCCTGGCCATGCACAGCAGGCTGCCTTTTTGTGGGCTGCATCACTTCCCGCACTGCACCTTTACATCCTTTGCACAGGCGCAGTGTGGTTTCCAGGCCCGCGGCGTGCGGCGCAGAGCGAGCGGGGTCCTCAAAGAGCGGCTGCCGGCAGCCGCGCATTGCTCGACGCGGGCTGCGATGCGCGCGCAGGCCGTGGACGCTGTGGCGGGACCGATGACAGGCACCGTAGCGGCGTCCGTCCGCGAGGATGGCCTGGTGCTGGTGTACGGCGCGCTGGTGCCGCCCTCCGCCTCTTCACTGCCCCATGTGGTCGTTGCACATCTGATAAGAACGCATTTGCAGACTTTTCCCCCTTTTTTGGGCATGAGTGAACATGTTGCAGGACAGAGCTCGCCCATGCGCTCTGTAGACTTCCAGGCATGTGGGAGCTTGCACGCGCGACGCTGCGCGGTGCCTCCGCATCACACGCAGCTGACCCGTGGCAGAGCTCGCGCGCTCTGCGCGTGTGCGTGAAGCCGTTGATGCCGCCCGCGCGCAGTCCGGCTTCACCATGCAGGTGGGCGTGGCGGACGTGCTCTTCCGCCAAGTCCGCATCCACGGCTTCTGGTGCGCGCCGCCCGCCGCAACATGGGGCCGGCTGGCTCGATGCAAGCGCAACGCAGTGTATCACTGCATGAAGACAGCGAGTCGGTGTTTTGGGTAAGAAGCAGATGCGGAGAGTGGCTCAGTGTCCTTAGCATCACCGCGCTGCACAGACCTTACGGGGTGCAGTGCAGCAGCGCTTCGGCCCTGCACCCCATTTGTGTGAAGGCGGCAGAGCCGTAGCCGGCTCGGGTTGGCTCTGTTGGCGAGAGCTGCCGAGCCGTGCCGAGGGAGGGCTGTGCCGCAGGCTGGGCAAGTGGCTGGGGTCGCTGGGAGCCAAGGCGCCCGAGGTACTGTCCACGCTGGTCGACCTGCTCGCCAAGGGCGCCATCGCGCCGCTCAGCGGTGCGCGGGGATGCCGCGCTGGTACTTCCTGCATGCACGCAAGCAACACCCTCGTGCCAGTTTATAATCTGCGAGCACACTGGGAGTTTGCTACATGCGCAAGCCGGCCGAGATACACAAGCTGGTAGTTACTCTTATACCAGCATGCCCTGCAGCAGCCGGGTCTTGAGAGCGTAGTCTGAGCCAAAGCACTGCATGCATGGACATGCATGGTGGTGCCAGTACCACAGTACGCTGCTGCGCGCAGGGAAGAAGTTCCCGCTGGAGCAGGCCAACGAGGCCATCAAGGCCAGCCTGGAGGTGGGCCGCTCGGACGAGGGCAAGATCTTCCTGCAGGGCTGAAGTTGACAGGGGCAGCCCCTGACCCAGCTCCTCGGGGCCGCGCCGGCACCGTCTGTGGCTGATGGCGTTCGGCGCTTCATTGGCAAGCGCTGCTGCAGCTGCTACTATTATTGTTTTTAGCGTCTGGTGGGTTGGCTGCTGTGCGTGATGCATGCACACAGGGCCAGCACAACTTTAAAGCAGGACTTGTTTCTTTCAACTTGCGCATTGCAGCCTGTTTGTGGGGTCTCAAAGTGTTTGGTTTTGGGTATGACAACTGGTGCGCTCTGTCTGACCTGTAAAGCAAGCACATTTGCAAGCGCCCGTTTTGCATGCATCGCCGCAGTGTAATCAAAAGTGCGTTCATACGCATCTCCATGCGTCGCGAGGCGTGGCAGACATCGCAGGGCGGACCAATCACAGGTGATGCACTTTTACAAGCTGGTGCACATCCGAACGGCTCGTCAAGCCAGCTCGGTCCAAAGTGCTCCTCCAGCCCTGTTCCTGCTTTGCCAAGCCCGTACAGTTACACCCCGTTTACTCCTGAGAGGAGGTCAGCAAATCACACACCCGTGACATCGCCAATGCACAGGGCAACGGCCACGCCGCTCTGCCTCCTATCCACACCACTCTGTGACAGTGCACGGCATGCTGGCGGTCTGCGTCTGCTTGCAAGCGCGCGCTCGCATGCTGATCGCCCTGGTCGAGGCCGGCACGGCCGCGGTAGCAGCCTCAGCACCGGTGCCCAGCGCGAGCGATAAATGCGGGCTCGAGGGCCTCCGCACGGCTGCCGCGCGGCCCACCGCCTTCCCGCGTCACTGCGCGCTGGCGCCCTGCGCCTGCCGCACATGCGCGCCCGCGCCGTTGTCGCCGCCGCCATTGCTGTGGCCGTGGCCGTTGCCGCCACCGCTGCCCGCGCCGTTCGCGGCAGCGCCCAGCTCGCGCAGCTGCAGCGGGCGCGAGGGCGGGTGCGCGGCCACAATGGCCTCCAGCTCCGGCCCCGACACCACCTCCCGCTCCTCCAGCGCCGCCACGGCCGCCGTCAGCGCGTCGCGGTGCGCGTCCAGCATCTCCTGCCGCAGGCGCTGGCGCATGTTAGGGCGCCGCGGCTTTTGAGCGAGCTCCGAGGACGTGATGCTACTGCACGGCTGAGGGTAGGGTAGGGTCATCTGTTTATCCTAATAGTACCCTAATCACGCCAAGCTGCGCGCGCAGGCCGGCGTGCATGCATGCCCGGCCCGCACGGCGACCGGCTGCCGCCGCCCCGCGGTGTCCCATTGGGCGGGGGGCGCGCCAGGCTGTCCGCGTAGCCGGCGCGCACGAGCTCGTACGTGGCGCAGCGCAGCTGGTACAGGTTCTGGTCAGCCGGCTGGAACATGCCGCCGCGGATGCCGCTCGCAAACGTGTCCTCGTCGATGTTGTCCACCGTCACCTGGCGCCCCGGGCCGCCCGCCTCGGCGGCTGATGTGAGGGCGGTGGGGCCGCCACTGGGACCTTGACTGGCCCACGCTTGGCCCGCGCAGCAACCCGCGGCTAACCCTGGCGCTAGACTCTGGCAGCAGCGAGCGGCCACGGGGCCCAGGCCGGCACGCTGAGGCGGCGCCACGTCGATGGCACACACGCACAGGATCCGAGTCACTCCACCTCCGAATGAATGCGCTGCGCCACATGGCGGCGTTCAGGCGGCGCGGCGAGGGGTCTCAGCGCGAGCGGGGGCGCGCCTCGAAGGAGCGCATGTTGTACTCGGCGTGCCCGCGCGGCGCGTACATGGTGATGCCCAGGTCGGTCATGCCGTAGTTGGCCACCACCTTCTGCGCCAGCTTCCCGGCCGCGGCCAGGTCCCGGATGCTGTACGTGCCCGGGCCCTCCGGCAGCATCACCTGCGCGCGCGGCCGCGCCCGCCGCATCGGACCGACGCGCACTCAGGCTACGTGCAGACTGCAGGACAGCAATGACCCCGAGCTGTCCCAATGCACCCACGTCCAGGGCACGAGCAGGCCGGGCGGGCGCCGCTCAGCCGCCCGCGTCCAGGGGCGCTGCGGCGGTGCAAAACCTGACCCTAACCCTAGGTGAGGGGCCCGCGCACCTCCTCAGCAGCGCGCCCCGCCACCGTGACGCGCAGCCGCTCCAGCAGGCGCCCGCGCGTGGACATGGTGTAGTCCTCGTCGGTGCCGCGCAGGAACGTGGTGCGCGTCCAGTCCTGCCCGCGCGCGACCAGCGACACGCGCTCCACGCGCTCCAGGCGCGGCCGGCGGCCGGCGTCGAGCGCGCGCTGGCGCAGCACCGTGGCCGCCACCGCCTTGCCGCCCTCGTGCACCGCGAAGCGGTGCCGCTGGCGCAGCCGCTCTGGCAGGCCCGGCCGCCGCACGCCCTGCCCCAGGCGCGGCCGCATAATGTTTACACAATTTTTTACCCCGATTTGGATTGCCGACTTATCCACACCAGGAGCCTTGATTTCGCAATTCAATGCAGTGCTTGATGACAAACATTGCGGGGTACCTCAACCTGAACCTGGACGAGCGCAAACCCTGCAAGGGTTGCGGGCGGGGCGAGCACGGCGAGCGCGCCTGCAGGATGCGGTCCATGCCGTTGTAGACATCCGCGGACGTGACAACCTCGCCGCCGCGCCGCACCGCCTCCAGCGCTGCCTCGTTCATCACGTTGGCCAGCTCGGCGCCTGCGGCGGCCGGGCGCTCATGCGTCGGGCGCGAGCACGCTGGCGCGGGCTGGGCCGCAGGTGCGTGTCACCCGTCGCTTTGGGCCATGGCTTTCCAGGGTGCGGCGAGCCACCTCAAAGAAGTGCGCCCTGCGGATGCATAGCTCCCCCCTGGCAGCTTTCCGCAGTTTACACACGCCTGGGCGTGTGACAATCCCTGAGACATCATGAAAGTTAGAAAGGAATTTCAAGAACCCCTCTAGGTGCATGCCGTCTTCGCGCTGAGACCACCCGCAGGCGTCGCCCGGCGCACGCCCGCGCCGCGATGAGCGCCGGGCGAGGGCCGAGCGGCCGCGGCGCGCCTGACAAGCCCGGCAGGTCGCGCGCGAGCTGCATGAGGTCCACGTCGTCCGCCAGCGGCCGCGTGCGCGCGTGCACCTGCGCCGGCCGCCGCCTCATCGGTCGGCGCCCTCGCAGGTATAGCCTAATGACACATACCCTAACCCTAACCAGGCACCCCCGCAGGCCAGGCTGTGCAATGGCAGGCAGGCCGCTGGCGCGCGCCACGCCCTGACAGCCGGTGCATGAAATCGATGCTGCTGCATGCGGCCAAGGGCCGGGCGCTCGGCTGGGGGCGGCCACCTTCAGGATGTCGTACCGCCCCTTGGTATCCGGCCGGATGATGCAGATCTTCTCGTCAAAGCGCCCTGCGCAGGCACTGGCAAGCGTTAGGCGCGAAGCGGCGCTTGCCCAACGTCTGCAGGAAATGGCACCTGGCATCGTCTGCATCACATCACGTCTCTGCGCCCCTCGACTCCCTGGTCGTTCACTCGCCACTGCAATCTTAGCCGCCGCAGCGGCGCGGAAGCCGCGGGTCGGCGAGTGTGGCGGCAGCATGACGACAGAAGGGCGCGGACATGGGCACAAAATCTAGTGGTCGCGCTTTTGAGGCGGCGCGGCCGCGCGCAGCAGCGCATAAACGAGCAGAGGAGGCGAAACTTGGCGGCTGAACAAGCATAGCAGCCGTGCGCACGTGCCTTGGAGCAGGGTCTGGGGGAAGAGAAGGGAAGCTGTGCACATGTGCCTTGTCGCAGGGTTTGGGGGAGGAGAAGGGGAGCTGTGCACAGGCGTCTTGAAGCAGGGTTTGGGGGAGAACAAGGGTGCGGCGCGCCTGCGCCCAGCAGCGCCGGGTCCAGCAGGTCGGCCATGTCATGCGTGTCTTGAAGCAGGGTTTTGGCAGGGTTAGGGGGAGGGCTGCACGCCTGCGCGCAGCAGCGCCGGGTCCAGCAGGTCGGCGCGGTTGGTGGCGGCCACAAACACGACGCCCTGCTCCGGCGTGAAGCCGTCCATCTCGCTCAGCAGCTGGTTCAGCGTCTGCTCGCGCTCCTCGTTCGTCTTCTGGCCTGCGGGGTTGATAGAAGGCATGTCATTTTTGATACTGAGTTCGTTATATGCACTATGCGCATTTATATGCTTGTATTATGTAAGTCTTTTCTCAGGACAGCACGCATGTGCATAGAAACACAACTGCTGCTATGCCGCAGTCCAGAGACGCCAGAATGACCCATTGTGAGCCCCGCCCGCGTCGGCGCGGGGCCGCGGCGCACCGGCCGTCGCGCGGCGCACGCCGAGCGCGTCGATCTCGTCCACGAAGATGATGCAGGGCTCCTGCTGCACGCGCGCGCGCTTGAACAGGTCGCGCACGCGCGCCGCGCCGACGCCCACGATCGCCTCCACGAACTCGCTGCCCGACATCTGGTAGAACGGCACGCCCGCCTCGCCCGCGATCGCCTTGGCTGCGGGCGCCGCGCCGCGACGAGCCAGACTCAAAGCAGCACACATCATAATACTACGCATCATTCACTGAGTACAGATTAGTACTAGTGTGAAAAGTCTGAGCTGGTCAAGTATGTTGGCTGAAGCCCTTGCACGTAGCATCCCAGCAGCCACAGACCTGCACCCACACTTCTAGATCACTGCCTACATAACCAGGGCATCTGCCACGCAGCGCGGCTCGCGCGCCCGCAGCCCAGACAGCACCCGGGTCCCCCAAAACTGCCTTGAAAGCGCACGGGAGTGCATGCGCAGACCCAGCCGGACCAGCCCCCGGCGCAGCAGGCAGCCGCGCCTTCCCTCGCCTAAGGTCGCCCTCAGCATGCACCCTTGCCTGCAGTGCGGCGCGGGCGCGCGGGGCCCGAGTACGGCCCGCGAGCGCACCCAGCAGCGTCTTGCCGGTGCCCGGGTCGCCCTCCAGCAGGATGCCCTTGGGCGGCTTGCCGCCCAGCACCTGGTACTTGCGCGGGTTGCGCAGGAACTGCGCGCCCGGCCCCGGCCCCGGCGCGTCAGCCGCGGCAGAGCAGATGCCGAAACGCGGTGCCAGCATTGCCTCGTCCAGGCTGAGGATGCACGCGGGCGGCAGCCGCACTCTGCCAACCTAGCCCTGTTTTGGAGGTAATACGCATCCGCCGGCTCTCGCACACCAGGGCCTTGACTAGGAGCGCCAGCTCCCGGTCCACTAGAACCAGCAGAGCACGGCCACCTAGCAGAGCACGGCCACACCCTGACCACGCAGCCCAGCTTGCGCGGCGCCTCGTCGCAGCCGGCGCAGGCCCCGCGGTCACCCCTTGCATGCCCAGGAACCAGCGTGCGCTGCCGGCGGGCGGGGCGCGCGCCTCGACCACGTAGCCCAGCCGCGGTGGGCACTGGCATGCCCTGGTTAGATTCAGGGTAGGGAACCAGCGTGCTCTCCCAGTGGGCGGGCGCGCGCCTCGACCACGTAGCCCAGCTTGCGCAGCGCCTCGTCGCAGCCGGCCACGTCCGAGAACAGCACGCCGGTCTTGCCGTCCTTGCGCGCCTGCCCCTTGCTCTGCGCGAACTCGATGGCCTGGATGGGGTCGTTGGGCATCTGCTTGCGCGGCCTGCGCGCGCGACGCACCGCGCGTCGGCCGCGCGGGGGCACAGGGGTACAGCGAGCGCTGTCATGCGCGCGCATGCAGTCGTCCAGCGGGCGCCCGAGCGGCCGGTGCTGCCCTGCGCGTCTGCGCTGCAGCTCCTTCGGCCTCTGGTCCTGTCAGCGACAGTGCGCACGATCCCATACACAGCCACATGCTGGTGCGCAGCAGCACGGGGTGAGTTCCTGAAAAGCCTAAGAGGGTTTTGAGGCGCGCGCCGGAAGATGCCAATGCCGAGCGTGACGATGAGGAAGGAGAACGAGAAGGCCAGGAATGCGTACGTCGGCCCCAGGTCCCAGACCCACCACAGGCTGCGCTCCTGCGGGCTGGTCTTGTACTCCAGCGCCAGCAGCCGCTCGCCCGGGCAGTCGTACTCCGCCTTGCCCGCGTCGACCCACTGGCTGCGCCGGAAGTCGCGCAGCGCCTTCTTCGGCAGCTTCTGCTCGTACGCCTGGAACAGCTGCTCGAACACCTGCGCCGCACGCTCCCGGCTCGGCAGGGGGGGGGGGCGCCACGCCCGCGTCCCGCAGACACCGCACGAGCGGACGCGGCAGCTCCGACGCGCCCGCCAGCAGGCCGCCAGCCAACGACGCCCACCTTCACCTACTTTGAGCAGGGGATGGGTACTGGGTTATTTTAAACCCTACAGCTGCCGCGCCTGGTTGTAGCCCCACTCGGTGACGTCCACCGGCGTGGGCTGCGTGCGCTTGGCCCGCCACATGCCGCCCTTGGTGCCGCCCGCCAGGTGGTCGTGCGTGAAGTTATCCGCGCCCGCGTACGGCATGTTCGCCCAGGCCTGCCGCGCAGGGTAGGGTGGGTAGGGTTGGGGTGGTCGTGCGTGAAGCTGTCCGCGCCCGCGCATTGCATGCTCGCGCAGGCCTGCGGCGCGGGCGGACGCGCGCGGCGGCCCTGCGGGCGGCGGCGCGCCGCGCGCGCGCCAGGTGCGGCGACGCCGGCGCGGCGACGGCGTGCAGGGCCTGCACGGAGCCGCCGCACGCAAGCGGGTGACGCGGTCCGGCGCGCGCCCGCCTGGAGAAGCACAAGCCGTGATGCCTGTCCAACTCTCGGCGCACGAGCTGCTTGGCACGGGCTGCTGCGGAAGGCGCGGCGTGCGCGCCGCGATGCCACCTGGCGTCGACCATATGCGATACCCTAACCCTATACCCTATATAGACACGACCATATGCGCCGAGCCATGCGCGGCAGCCCGGTTCACTGCTGCCGGCGCAGCTTGAGGCGAGTCTGGGGCTGGGCGCGCGGCGCGCGGCGGGCGCGCCTGGCTGCCGTCGGCCTTGGTGACGAGCGCACGGAAGCCCGGCCAGGACGGGAGCAGGAAGCGGCCGGCGTCCTGGAACATCTCGACCTTCCACGGCTCCGCGGCGCTGTTGTAGTAGGGCGACGTCCAGTTGCGCTCCCGCAGGCCCTGCGGCGGGCGCACCCGCTGGGTCCAGCTTCAAGGACACGCGCTCTCGAGCCTGATCTCGAACCTGACCAAACAGCTGCCAACAATGCATGGCAGGGCGCCATTGGGAGTGCGACGCATGCGGGGAGCTCGTGCGCCGCACGTGGAACAGCTCCATGATGCTCATCTGCGGCAGGTCCACCCAGCGCGGCTCCGAGAGCAGGTAGGCGCCGCCCGCGGTGATGACGTCGTCCGGGATCCACTTGTACTCCTGGTCGACCACGGGGCCCTCCGGCTCGTACGGCGCTTGCACAGTGTGCTTGAGCGTCAGGTCGTCCAGCCGCGGGCCCTCCTTCTTAATCCGCAAAATGTCCTGCGCCGAGCGCGCGCAGCGTCAGGCCCGGCGCTTGGCGCTAGGACTTTTGCGGCCCTGGCCAGTTGCGGGCTCCCGTTGCCTGCACGAGCCACCGCGCACACGCTGCTGCATGCAAGCACACGGCTCTACGACCTCAGATGCATGCATTTGCGGAAACACCAAGGCTTGCTGCGAGGCGCCGCATGGCTTGTCAGCAGACTTTGCCGCAGCTCGCTACGCTGTCCGTTTGTGTGCTTGTCAGCGCATACCCGAACCTACAGACCAGCCCGCAAGTAGCCAGCACGGCTCCGGTAAATCAGCAGTGTACACAGTAGCCGATGGCGACACCCTGACTGCAGCCCTTCAGGGCTGGGCACGCCTTCTTTGTGAACCTCTGGTCAGGCCTCGGGGGCGGCCCCTTCTCCTCTGCCTCCGCTCCCTGCGGCCACAGCAGGTCTCAATGCATGCAGCTGCTCGTCTGCCGGCACTGCACACCTTGTAGATTTTGTAAAAAGGCCGGCAACAGCTGTTTCGCTGACAGCGCACCATAGCTGCCGGCGCTTAGCAGGCATCTGCCAGCCCACCAAACTTGATACGGAGATACAAAGTTCCTCGTTTGAGCAGCGGCTAACGCTCGGCTTGCTGTGTCCACCAGGACAGAGCATCGCCGGCGTGCCAGCCCATGGGCAGCACACCTGCTGCGGCGCAGCCCTGCTGCGGCCGCCAATGCCGAACAAAGCGTGCGGGCCGCGCAAGCGCACGCGCGTCTGCGAGCGCAGCGGCCGCCGCACGGCCTCCCGCAGCTGTACGTGTGGCCGCAGCCAGCTGACCGGCAGGCAGCTGTGCCGCCCGCCGAGCGCGCATGCGCTATGCCCCCAGGCGCTCGGCTGCTGCAGAGGCCAAACAGCCTGGGTGAGCCTCACAGTTGCGAACAGGTAAGTTGAGCAGAAAACTGCAATCGCAGGATTTCTACGCAGCTAGCTGGTCACGTCAACAGTGTGCCATGGCTGTACAGCACTGACACTGCTTACGCGAGCAGGGCGCGCTGCTTTGAAAGCGCGCTTGAGGCAGCCTGTGCAGCGCAACTGCGGGGTGCACACCGCGCTCTCCGGTGCTTGCGCTCCAAAGTAGCGGCGGCCGCTAGTGCTCGGGCCTGCACACAAAACACGCTAAGTTAGAGTGAAGGGCGCAGTGTCGCTTGCAGAACGTGCAGGGGCAGGCGTGCTACGCAGCACGCATTGCGCACCGGCTGACGGAGTCACAGCCATGAGGCTGTGGCTATGGAGAGCAGTCACACTGCCTTGGCCCGGCTGACTCACACTTCTTGAGCGCTACATGCCTGCCACCAGCGGGCGCACATCTGCCCGCCAGCCGGCTGCTTCCTGTTCGGTCACAGCAAAAGCTTCTTTGGCACAGGCTGGCGAGCCGGCACACCAATGCAAAGCAGAGGTCTGGTCACAGACAGCAAGCTTGGCCGCTGGCAGGCTTGAGCTCCAACTAGACGACCGCTGCGGATGAGCAGCCCTGACCCTAAGGGAAGGGAATACGCATGCAAGTTCGAAGGATGTCGTGACACAAGCGCAACTTAACGCAACGGTGAAGTTGCGCTTGTGTGACGACAGTGTTGATAGCCACAACGCTTGTTGACAACGCTCGACGTAGCCAACACAGCTTACCAGAGTCCCTAGAGGCGCCTGACTAATACCAGAGTCCCTAGAGCGCCCTAGTATATCTTATTTACAACACAGCCGCACAGTGCAGCCCACCCAGCACAGTGCCGCTGAAGTAACAAGCAGCCCAACTGCGTTTCACGCGCTGCCTGCGACCATGACTCAAACTCAGACTGCTGTCCAGGTTAAGACGCCCAACAACGAGCTACACGTCGACGTTGTCAAGGATGCACCTATCCTCACCCCGTCGTCTGGCCAGGTGCGTGCCTGGGAACACCGTACAGTATGTGAGCACGTGCACTTGAGTGGGCATGAACAGCCTTTACAGCCTAGCTTTTCACTGAAGTGAGCGTTGTTTCATAGGCTAACAGGTCCAGTCAAGCACCTGCACTGCTTCAAGCCGCCTATGCTGAACTACGAGGAGGGTGTCATGGCGTGGGAGTGGGGTGGGAATGCTGTCGTACCTCCGCGCTATTCCGCTGGACTGCATGATATATGTGACTCGCAATGCCGGGCTGATGGCGCTGTTGCCCGCTCCATACCTTAAGCAGCACGCCGCTTGCACCAGCAAGCTCGTTTGAGCCGCTGGAGTATACAGCTGCCTATACCTTGTTTTGTGTAGACACTGCGCCTTTCAGCAGCAATTTTGGATGGGCAAGGCTGTCTTGGCAGGGCTTGGCATTGGATATGTGTCGCAAGGTGCCAAAACTAGTTTGCAGCCTGCCTCGCATCAGCACGGCAACCAAGCCATGTGACGCTGCCCGCGTGCAGGTGCTGGTGAAGGTGCACCTGAGGCCCGTGAACCCAGCAGACATCGCGAGCATCAGGGGGCTCTACGCCGGGTAAGCCGCCACACTGAGCCATGTCATGTTGTAACTCACCCCCGCCTGTGCATTGTCCGTTATGTGGTCGCTTGGTGTCTGCTGAGAGCCCATCTCCTGGCGACTCGCAGCTTCAGGCCAAAGACCTACCCTGCGGTTCCTGGGCTCGAGGGCGTCGGCACCGTGGTGAAGAATGGCCCAGGCGCTTCGAAGCTCAAGGTTGGCTCACCGCCTCGTTCTGACGATCACAGCACCTGATGAGTCAACTTCTCTGAAGTGCGCTGTTTGGATTTGCAAGGTGCTTGTCACGGTTCAGTATCAAAGTCAAGTCCTTGGCTATTCAAAATATGCGGTGTCGGCCCATGCGGTGGTGCACAATGTAAGCTGAGGTGCAGTTGCCTAGTGCCCAACGAGCGTGCAGTGGGCATATGCATGCAATGGCAGCATTTCACACGCTCCACACCTTCTTACTTGCCTGATGACAGCCAGCAGAAGGGCCCTGCAGCTTAGTGTCCGCAGGAATCTTGCGAGCTGCACGAGCTCCTATTATGCAACAACGGGACATGCCTTGTTCCGTCCCATTTTAGCGTGCAGAGAGGCATGCGAATGTTACAGTGGCCTGGCCGTTAGCAACACCTGTGGGAACTGATAGAACCTGGCAAAAGTGCTGTGTGGCATGCCGTCCCTGTTCCCGCTGTACGGCGCGCCGCCGCAGCAGCTCACCCCGCAGCCCGCCATGGTGTGCAGGAGGGCGCGCGCGTCGTTTCGGTGCCCTGGCCGACAATTGGCGGCGCCGGGACCTGGCAGCAGTACGTCTGTGTGCCCGAGGAGCACCTGGTGCGCGCTGGCCGGTGCTTGCAGTCGAAGGGGTAGGGTTATGGTAGAGTTAGGGTAGGGATTTCAGCACCGCTAGAGCCTGTGCGGTGCAGTGCCTGACCAAGGAGCACCCGGCGCGTGCCGGGCAGCGGCTGTCTGTGGATGCGCACGCTGCCCGGCATCAGCAGAGCCTAGGTGGTGCGATGTCTGTTTGCATGGCTGACGTGAAGCGGGAGGGGACTCGCGGTCGGGTGTCTGGGTTGCGCCGCGCGCATTTTCATTTGTGACCACACATGACAATACTGCACTGCTGCGCCATGAAAACGCACTAAACTAGGCTCTCATGCCGACCCTTATATGCATGCATGCTTGTGGTCACCATATGAGTAGAACATGCCTTTGATGATGCGAATGGTGCTGACATGGTTTGCCCCTGCGCAGATCCCGATACCGGACAAGCTGTCTGACACGATGGCCGCGCAGTTCCTCGTCAACCCGGTAAGCCCTCCCCGGCGTCCGCCCACATCCTGGCTGTCTCTCAGCAGGCCGTCTGTGCAAGCGGCGGGCATGACGTGCAACCCAGGGACGTGGTGGCTGCCTTCAGCACAAGGTCTGCTAGCATGAGTAGGAGTGCGCGAGCAGGCTTGGGATGTCCTTGGTGCTGAGTGGAGTGACCCCAGTGCCTTGCCGTGCCATGCTAGCCTTTGTGCCGATCTTGCGGGCACCTGAAAGAAGCAGCGCTGGCCGCGCTGTGCGCGCTGACAGCGCCCAACTGCCGAGACCTAGCCCTGAACCTAACATAACACCTCTGCGCGCCCCGCAGGTTGCCGCGTACGGCTTCCTGGAGGTGCTGCAGGTGCCTGAGGGCGCCTGGCTGCTGCAGACGGCGGCCGGGTCCACACTGGGCCCCATGCTCATCGCCATGGCCAAGCTGCGCGGCGTGCGCACGATCAACGTCGTGCGGCGCAAGGCGCAGTCAAAGGACCTGCTGGACAATGGTGCGGCCGGTTGTGGTTGCAGCAAGACGTGGTCCCTACCGTGAAGGGTCCCCCTTCACGTTTGCTGTGACATGCTACACATACAACAGGTTGCACATTAATGTCCAACAGGTACACCTCGAGCGCTTAAGTTCGACAATATCAATTATAATCATCATGAAACTGCGAATACCTGGAAAAGCAGTTTTTTTTTTCTGAAAACGGAGGTAGAGCTGCATGCTTATGCAGAGATGCCTGTGATGCATGAGCCCCTGACGTGTGCGCCTGCGCCCCCTGCCCACCACAGTGGACAGCTGTTCAAATGCATGCACATGCCTGACTCATTTGGGCATTATTAGCGCCCACAACCAGGGGCCGGATTGGCTGTTTTTAGGCGCTGCATGCATCATTTACGCAGATGGTGCATCAGGGCATGCGCAAAATCGCACTTCTGGATGGCCACACAGGCATGCCGCTCTGCGACAACCAAAAGGCCGCGGGCGCAGGCGCGGACGCCGTCATCGCTACCGACGAAGTGGAGGACGTCCCGGCCAAAGTGAAGGAGATTACCGGCGGCGAGCTTGCCTATGGGGTGCGGGCATACTGCATCCACACGTTGTCGCTCGCCGCGCAGGGCAAGCTGCTTCTGTGGGCACTGCATCACTACATGCCCTGCATCTTGGCATCCTTTGCATAGGCGCATTGCATCGGCACTTCACCCGGGCCTGCAGGCGCAAAGCGAGGGGTGCCCAGGCACCGGAGCTGCTGGCCGCCGCGCATCACAAGATAGCGCGCAGGCCGTGGACGCTGTGGCCGGATCAATGACGGGCACGGTGGCGGCGTCCGTCCGCGAGGGCGGCCTGGTGCTGGTGTACGGCGCGCTGGTGCCCGCCTTCTGCCTCTGCACTGCTCCTTGTGGTCGCAACACACCTCTGTTGTGATACAATGAGGGTGCAGACTTGAGGGACGCGAGTCCCATGATGGGAGGTCGCTCGCGGCCAGACACCTGGAACACGAACAACAGTGCGTGTTGACGCGCGTCTGACGCTGGGGCGTGTGCATGGCATGCGATTGACAGTGGCGGAGCTTGCGCAGTCTGCGCGCATGCGTGAAGTTGCCTTGGCTGCTGGCGCGCAGTCTGGCTCGCGCACCATAGAGCTGGGCGTGGCTGATGTGCTCTTCCGCCAGGTCCGCATCCACGGCTTCTGGTGCGCACCGCCCGCCACGACGTGGGGGCGGCTGACACAATGCAAGCGGAAAAACAGGGTATCCCCAGGTGTGTGATAGATGACTGTTAGGACGAGGGCAGACAGGACTCATTTTGCCGGCTTTGGCGGCGCCGTGTTCCTGTGACCCACTGATGCAGAGCAGCGCGTCAGCGTTGCCACCCGCCTTGTGCCATCAGCAGAGCCGAGGCAAGCGCGGCTGCAAGCTTCCAAGCCATGGCCACGGGACGCCGTGCTGCAGGCTGAACAAGTACCTGGAGTCGCTGGGAGACAAGGCGCCGGAGGTGCTCTCCACGCTGGTCGACCTGCTCGCCAAGGGCGGCATCGCGCCCTCCAGCGGTGCGCGCGAGGCCGCGGCGTCCCTGCCTGCCATGGCATACAAGCCCCACAGATGTGCCACGAGTGACTCCACAATAAGCGCATCAATTGGAAGCCCCAGGCCTGCCGCGACAGCTGTGGTGCTTGGTCAGCCACGCTGGTGCGCAGGCATGTGCATCCACATCAAGCACATGCACCATGCCTGGCACCCGCTTCGCATGGTGGCTTGCACGGGGGCTGCATCCAGCAATTTAAGTCGTATACATTGCATCCTCAGATCACTCTCCAAGCACACAGGGAGGCAGCAACCTGTGCAAGCAGGCGGGGAGATGCTCCGATGCTGGTGGTAAGTTTCATCCATGCATGCCCCGCAGTGTCACTATGGTGAGAGCGCAGACTGTGCGCAGGCATGGCATGCGTGTAAACGCGTGGTTGTTCCAGCGCCGCGATGCGTCGCTGCGCGCAGGGAAGAAGTACCCGCTGGAGCAGGCCAACGAGGCCATCAAGGCCAGCCAGGAGGCGGGCCGCTCGCAGGGCAAGATCTTCCTGGAGGGCTGAGGCCTGCGAGGGTGCAGTCCCTGACTCGGCTCCCCAGGGTCACGCCGGCGGCCTCTGTCAGCTACCCCCGCGTGGCACCCACCACTTGGCGCTTCGGCGTCTTCATCGGCAAGCACTGCGGCAGCTGCGAGGGTCATTGTCTTATTTAATTGGTGTGGGTGACTTGGATACAGGATTCAGGAACTTCGCATCTTTGTGGGAGGGCGTGCTGTGTTCAATGCGCGCGACAACCTGCTTGTGGGCTCTGACGATGTTGGGGCGGTGGCGTGCGTGGCAAGACCAGTTCGTCGTAAGATGGCTGGCGCGCTGTGCCTCACCTGTTCACAAGAGCACGGTTGCAAGCGTTCACGTAGCATTCATCGCTAAGCTGTGATTAAAAGTACGACATGCATGGCTTCATGCATTGCAAGCACTTTGCTGCAAATGGTTTGTAAAGTTCAAAAAAATTGCACTTAACAAGCTGACACACATCTGTACGGCCGATGCAAAGCCAGCCTAGCGCACAGCGCTCTTCCGGCCCGGTCCCTGCCATACCTGGGCCCATACGATTACATCCCACGTCCAATAAGGAGAAGAGGACAGCAACCCAAGCAGCGCACAACATCGCCGCTACACAGGCAGCGCCAACGCTACACCGCTCAAACGCTACGTCCCGGCCCACCACTTCATGCAAAGGCATGGCATGCCGGCGGTCTGCGTGAGCCGCAAGCGCGCACCGCAACGGCTCTGATGCCGGCCGCCATGGCCGAGGCCAATATCTGCCGCAATGCAGCGCCAGGGCCCAGCTCAAGCGGGCGGAGCGCCGCACGGTCATAGGACGCCCCGCCTCACCGCTGTCACTGCGCGTCGCCGTCCTGCGCCAGGCGCGCGCGCGCGCGCGCTCGCGACGCCACGGCCGTCGCTGTGGCCGTGGCCCTTGCCTCAAGGCTTTGCATGTGCAACTGCAGCCAACTAACCGGCAGGCAGCTGTGCCATGCGCGCCTTGCCACCAGGCGCTCACCTGCAGCGGAAACTGCCAAGCGACGCGGATGAGCCTAAATGTGCGAACAGACGAGATGAGCAGGAGACTGCTTCGAGGAATCAGCCACATTCAACTGTGGTAGTCTACGGACATAACTCCCGCTAGACGACCGCTGCGGATGAACAGCCTAAGCCCCCTAGACCCTAAGCGCATCGAAGTGCGAGCGCAGCAAGCACAGCAGTGCGCCTCCCGAGATCTTGAGCTGGCACCCAGGAGTACCTGTGAGCACTGCGCGCTGGCAACCAGCAGACAGTGAGTGTGCACGGGAGGAGTGCAGCTGCGTGAGGCCAGGCGCAGCCGGGGCGCCCGCCGGGGGGCAGGGGACGATGAATCCGTACACGGGCACCAGCTCGCTGGCGACGGTGTGCCCCGAGACGCGCTTACGGCCTGGATCGGCTTTGAAGCCTAGGGCAGGCCTGCAGTCCTTGCACGGCATGTGCCCGCTGGATATGCGTGCCGCCGAGGCAGTGCAGGGCTGATAAAGAGCTTCATCGCTGCGCATTGCTGGCTGACAGCGGCGCTGACGCCGGCAGATCCTGCGCATATCAGCGGCGACCGTCGGCGTCGTGTATGGCAGCTGGACGCTGTCCGGCTACAAAGTGCGGGCCCGCGGCTGCGCTCGCCGCCCAGTGCTGTCCGTGCCAGCACGTGCATACTCACGGCCGCAAGTGCTATCACCCATCTGCTGGCTTGCTTGTGCGGCACACTAAGGCCACCCCTTTCCAGATGGGTTCTTCCCACTGACAAGCACGCTGTGTGGGCTGTGCAGAAGCTGGCGGCGAAGAACAAGGCAGATAAAGAAAAGGTAGGGAAATCGCAGGTGAAGGCGGCCGCAGGTCACCACTAATGGGGACCGGGTGTGCCTTTGATGCTGCGGGAATGCTGCAGAGGCGCATAGCCCAAGCGCCGGCTCGCGGCCACCGTCTGTTGCGTCAGCCCCCAGCTGCCGCACGCTGCAGGGAGCCTTGGCGAGTGAGCGTCGCGGTGCACAGCAGTTTTGGCCTCTGCAGTAGTGCGTCCCGTGTCACCAAGCCCCTCACTGGTCAGCAGGCTGATGCCGCAGCTGACATGCATGTAGTACTCCATACTAGCACTCCATGCTGGCAGGGATCATGTGCCTGCAGTTGAGAGGCATGCATCGGGACTCCTGATCTGGCGCTGTGAGTGGACCTACGTGCGTGCATACTTGGAGCGAACAGTGAGCGACTCCACACACGCAAGACTGACTCTCAAAGGAGCAAGGCTTACAAGGGGGCACACATGCACAGCAGTTCTGGGCAGCAGCCTAAGCTGGTTCACAATCTGGTTCACACGATAACAGTTTCGCGCAAAAGCAGCTCTGCCCGTTCCACCTGCGCATGACCGGGTATAGGTTGCCCCGCCATACTGTGTGAGCACAGGACTCGACCACCATACGCATACGTAGTACTTTGCTACTAGCATTACTCTGCTAATGCTCCTGCCACTTCTAAATACCTGGCTATGCCCCTGTCTCGCTGTGCGCGCACCCGTTCGGCATGCATGCCACCGGCAGGCACATGCACTGCTTACATGCAGGCAGTATGGCACATGCGCACCATGACAGGCTTTCTCGCACCGCTGCGCACAGCGCACAGGTGCAGCCAAGACCATGACGGCCACGGGTGTGGCTACCGCTGCCACCGCAGCACCCCACACTGACCCCGGTCACTTGCCTGTGGGTTGCAGCCCTGCGTTGCGTTGTAGGCACTGCCCTGCCAGGATGGGCCACTTGTGCTCATACGCATGTGCTTATGTATTTGATGTGGTGGGGGCGTTCTAGCGCGCTGCCTGCAGCATTCGTAAATGCACCCTCAACCTGCTACGCATCTGGAACATGCATCGAGGGGCATGCCAGCATGGCAGCCGCATGCTGGGCGGGGATAGCTACTACGCGATTCGTCCCTAGGGCACGTCATCGGTGAGTTTGGCACTCCAACAGCTTGTTTGTCTGAAAGATGTACCATGCATGCGGGTGGTTAGCAGGCTCTTTCTCAGCCAGGTGCGCCAGCTGCTAGGAGCTAGGCACTCCTTGATGAAATGCAGCGGATATGCACAGGGTACTAAATACTCTGGTCTGATTGGACTTGCAAGCAATCAAGGCTTGGGCAGCAGCGATAGTTGCTTTTGAAACAACAGTGAAGCAGTTGCGGCATTGCCATTGGTGTACTTGTGCATTGGAGTGCAAATGTGCTGGACCATCATGCTATCAGCCTTTGGATGTATATGCTTGCATGCTTCCTGGTCTGAATTGCTGCATGCTAGAGAGCGTGAGTGATGGTGTCTGTGTGTTGCAATCAAGGACTAGATGATGGTCTTAGGTGCAGTATTCCTCTTTGTCCTATCAGCTGTAAGCTGCTATCATGCTGGCTGTTCTGCTAGAACAAGGTGCCTGCAAACATGGTCAAACGCATGCACCAAGCAGGTAAGAACCGGGCAACAGGCCTGCATTGCATAGATTACAGGCGATGCGACGCTGGTCTCATAATTCACGCAGAGGCTTGGCCGTATGACCAAGCCTGCACCTTAGAAAATAGCAGGTAAAAAGAATGCAGTGCTGGATAGCATCTATATGAGTACAGGACCGTCAGCTTATTTCAAGTACACTAAACTGCTATGCCACCATGCGCCAAGGCTACGCACAGCCACAGACGGACTGATGCTCATGCATTGCGACACACAGTCAGCTAGTAGCCTTGCACAGGGCACAGCACCAGTGCAGGTCTACACTCTCTAAACAACCTGGCCCTCACGACCGCATGATGCCCTGGGCTGCAACCCAGGGCGGTGGCTACAACCCCCAGCCGTGTTCCCCAAGCACGGAAGAGCCCACGACTGCTCCCACACTCTCGCCCCACACCTATTCATTCACGCCTTGGCGCAGGTGCAGCCCGGCGGTCTCCTGCCGCGTGCCGCAAGCAGCGGCGCCGCGGCCGTGGCGTACAGCAGCTCGGTATTCTTCTTCGCATTCACTATGTTGGGGTGGTTTAGCGTCAGCTCCTGCGCGCGCACGCGCAGCCACACTCGCATCAGCACCTCCCTGCCTCGCACTGCACCAGTACATGCATTATGTTACTGCGCAGCAAAGGCGAGGCGCAGAGACACGTCAAGCCTTTGCGCTGCTCAGCTGCACGCTCTGGTACGCCCCGACGCCTGCCACTGCGAGGGGGCATGCCATCTTCCTACCAGGGCCACTGCATGCATTGGCGGCGCACCCTAAGGGCTGGGAGGGCGCAGAGCCCCGAGGTGCTGACGCCGCACTGCACCTTAAGCACTCACCAGAAGCTAGGTCTGCTGAGTGGCTTGGCTCGAGCATGCAGCGGGGCGCGCCTTGGTGCCAAAAAGGATGTTGTCAGCAGCCTCCACGCCCAGCATGAGCGAATGGTCCTGGTTGCCCACCTGGCACGCGTCGTCCCCCCTGTCTGTCGGGAGGCCGTGCTGCAAACGGCTGAAAAGCCGATGATGCCGTGCTTCAACAGCGCGGTGCGCAAACAGCGGAAGCACCGCAGTACCTGCTCTGCCTCCGCAGCTTCGTGAACAGCGTGCCGCGCGCGCGCACCTCGTACTTGTAGCTGCCGAAACGCCCGCGGCTCCAGATGCCGCGCGCACGCAGCCAGGGCAGCGCCTCCGCCAGCACCGCGTCGCGGCCCAGGGTCGGGGTGGGGTACCCGTGCTCCAGCCGCCTACGCACGCTCACGCCCACAGCTTGAGCCGTGGTCTCTTTGTCCATGCAGTGGTCCCCGAGCAGCGGCAAAAGCGGTGCGCGGTTCCGCAGCTGGTCAGCACAAATCATGCTGACAAGATATCAAACAGGCATTCGCTGCATGCAGGGGCTGCTGACTGCGGACCGCCTGCAACGCCTCGGGGCGTGCATAGGCTGTGATAACATGCACGTGTGCGTCCACCACGGTCCGCCTCTGCAGCAGCACCCAAGTTCCCGTCAGCTGACTTTGAGATATGCCAATGACAGGGGCGCGCCGATGGTAGATGGACACAATCTGATCGCCCGCGGCCAGCATGCGCGTGGCCAGCGCGCCCGCCAGCGTCTCCGCGACCACCGCGGGCCACGCGCGGCCGCCGAGCGGCCGCGCCTGCTGGCCGACCGGCTTGAGCGCGGACTCGCACACCTCGAACATCAGCGACCAGTACGGCCCAGACTCCGATGCTGGCGCGGCGCCGGCCGGCGCTGCGCTGCCGTCGCCCTGCGCAGCTCGGACCCGGTGTGGGACCTGGCAAAACCTGCCAGACTGCCCAAGCCCTAGGATTCTGCAGGCAGATCTGTCTGTCTTAAGCTTCTGGTAAAAGTACCCTATTGATTGCAAAGCGGCCGTGCGCAACAGCAGCGCTGCGCTCAATATCCCGCACGGGTGGGGACGCATCGCACCAAGCAGAGCGTAGGCAGCCGGGCGGAGCCCGCCGGGACGTTGCTCGGCGCGTAGTGT
>JAABUV010002238.1_pt1 | contig 26601 bp, 28 predicted proteins | sample 5559971 | NCBI WGS metagenome assembly JAABUV01 (sample SAMN10711881, study PRJNA513362) | rock metagenome | isolation source: Antarctica rocks | place: Antarctica: Victoria Land, Knobhead nord | collected 2015-12-19
GATCTTCGAAGGTGAAGCGATAGATTTGATGTCAAAATGTGCTGATGTAAAATAAGAATTAACTATCTTTGCATCTGCCTGTGGGAAAAAGAATCTTGAGAGAGAACATAGTCATTCTCAGAATCTTTGCAGCGAAGACGTCTTTCTCATGATCTTGAATATCGACGATCAATTCTTCGTCTCGCTAACTTTCAATTCAACACAGAAAAGCACGAATATTTCGTTAATAACATTAAGAATGCAATAAGTGCTCATTCAAAACATGAGCATACTGCTGAGTTGAAGTGCTAACTCAGATGAAGTAACATCATCAAGTCTTCTGAAGAAAGAAATGATGAACAGAAAGAATATGAACAAATTCGATGATGAGAAATTGACAATGACGTTGAAGAGAAGAAACGAGATCAACAAAAAGATGAATCAACAATGAAGAAAAGCGACTCTTGTAGAAATGTATATTGAGTTTGAAGTATAAAAATGAGGAATATTTTTCGCAGTTCACGCTCTGTTGACGCTGTGTGAGGCGGCGAGGCCTCTTTACGTGAAACTGCGTAGTAGAAGATAATAAGGTAGCACTCTATTGATGGTAGAACTAATTGCTAAGGAACGAAAGCGAGAGCTCGCAGAGTTTTCATCTTCTACCAAGCCGCTACCCCTATTCACTCGTTAGCCCCTTCGGCCTAACCTCGCGGGCTAGCCTCGCAGGCACGCATCGTTCATAGTCGATGAGATGCATCCTCACACGCTGCAAGGGAAAAACAGCATGTTTATGATAAAAGATCATTTCTTCTCAGCAGTTGCATTTATTCACTCATCATTTATCTCATTCTTTCACTTTCTCAATGAGCTTTCAGCGCTTACTCATCATCTTTCAATCATCAGTCGCTCGATCATCATCATAGCAAAGTCAACAACAAGACAGTCACAAAAAGCATTTCAGCTTCTATTATCAAAGTACACATCAGAAGTCATGTGAAAATCATTAATGATGCTAGCGATGCAGATGATTGCAGCAGAATGAAGATGAAAGAAAAAGATGATGAGTGCAGCAACGATGCATAAAATCATTTGAAAGAGTAGAAGAGTGATGAAATGTTTTTGTAGCAAGAAAGTTAAAGAGTTGAAGAGTGATGAGATTGACATTTTTCGTTGACGTGATTTGAAAAATGACGACGTTGATGTGATTCAAGTCTCTGCATTGATCATCTTAGTTCTTTCTCACAATGTAGATAAACATCGTCAAATCAAATAAATATTCTAAATTCTAAAGTATTGAATCTTCACAGAGATTTCTAATGATTGTCATGATGTCAGATCATCAACTTAATTTAAAACATAAATTGTCGATATTTTAAATAATCTTGATTCATTGAATCTGTTTTGCAGTTCAATGAATCAAGTCATCAATCTAATCATCATCATTCTAATTTAGTTTCAGCAATTCTGTTTTGATCATTTCAGTCATGTGTGCAAACTTCTGCAATCTTAAGTCAATAAAACTATTGTCTAGTCTTGATTCTGCTCAATTCATGTATATAAAAAGTTGAGTTTTCATTCTTTTCTTTCATTCTTTGTTTTTCATCTTGTACATTATCTGATGTATTGTCTTGTATCTAGATTTTATCAAAGTAATAATAATAATATCAGTCTTTTATATTGATAGTATCTTTAGTTTAGCTCAGTCTTTGACATTATGAAAGATTTACACTTTCTGCAATGTTTTCATACATTAAAATCTCATCTAATTATTCTTTCACTTAAATAAAGTCATCTTACAATTTCTTGATCAATGATGAGCGTGCTGTTGAACAGTTCACTCAAAGTATGATTGAAAATTCAGTCAAGATCTTTCATGTAATGCAAGAGCTTCAAAATCAAGTTTGATAATATGATGTTATCATTTCATCTTCATTCATTGTTTTCAGTTCTTCAATTTATATAAAATTGAATTCTCAATCTCTTGCAATGATAGCTCAGATTATTGCACAAATCTTGAACAATCAATCTTTCTTTCTTGTTCATCTTTCTGTGAATTTTATTATTATCTTCATTGCTTTTAAATTCAAGAAGCTTCTTGACATATTTAAGTATGAGAGAAACAAAGATCAATTGAATGCATGAAAGCAGAGTTTGATACAACGCATGAATATGAATGATGATCATTACTTCTTTTATCGAGTCAAGATCATTTATGTCGAGTCATGATTCATTATAGATAAGAAAACTCACAATCTAATGAATCAATATTGAGTCAATGATCTCTGTATCATTTTCATCTTTGTAAATTGATGATATAAGTTACATCATTGCTGCAACAACTCTTTTAAAACAAAAGATGTTCATTTATATTTTCATGAAACTTTGAAGCAAAACATGAATAGCTTTGTTAACTACTACAATCTCTTCTATCAAAAGAAAGAATGTTCTTTGATGAAAGATTTCTTGTTGATTGACTGTTTGAAGTATAATGTCAATTATTTCACTTAAGTTGTTATTTTCTTCTAATAAAACTTTAATGAAATTTGATCATTCATTTTTCATCAATGAATTCAAGCATTTTTTGACATCAATGAAGAATTTCAGCAGCTTAAGCATCATCAATCTCACTTCATCTTCATTATTGTTTCATTCATCAAAGTCAAGAACATCTCTGCGTTGACTAGTAACTTTTTGAATTCAAAGATCATCATTTCTGTGACTGTTGTTTTGATAATATCTTCATCTTTTTCTCTCTCATCTTTCAATGAGTCAATGAATTTAAGTTTTGTCATTATCATTGTTTAAGATAAAATTCTGATCGTTTCTGAAATCAAGAAAATCTGCAACAAGTGAAAGCTATGCTATTACTGCAAGTTGCAACATTCAAGCAAAATTGCTAAAGAATACTCAAATAAGAAGCTTTTCACTTTGCATATCATGAACATTTACGACAGTGATATCATTAATATAAATGAAGAAGTCTTGCTGTTTACAAGAAAAGTTTAGTTTCTGAGTTAAGTCACGCTCAGAAATCTGTATACATATCATCTTGTTTACTAGTCTCAATCTTTTCACTCTCACTTCAATTATATAGAAAGTTTTCTGCTAAATCTGTTTTAAATCTCTTTGAATTCAATTCAACATTCAAAAATAGTCACATGATAATATCATGAATTATGTCGTGCTCAACTTGACAATGCTTGACAAACTCTCTATAGTCAATCAATTCTCTCAAGTTATCGAAAGCTTCTTAATAATTAGCTCTATCATAATATATATTCATTCTGTGTCTGCTTAGAATATCACATTGTCATATCATTCTTATAGATCTCGTCTATTCATTTAGTAGACTTGATCATCACAGTTCTAATTATTTCAAACTCTTCTTAAAGATGATGATTCAATATTCAAGCATGATAACAGCAACGCAATTGCAATAAAGTTGAAATGATGATGTTTCAATCTTACAAGACATCATATCAGAAAACGAACGTTGCATAACAAAATCAGAAAGTGAAGAAGCAGAAAATGAACTCTTTCTTGATATTGATGAACAGCTGACACAAACAATGCTTCAATGTGATAAACTGCAAAAGAAACAGAAGTTAGCAATTATTCAATCAGAGATTGAAACTCTGCAAGTCATCAAAATGAAAAAGAAAAGTCATTGAGCTTTCACTTGAACTCTCACAAAGAACTTGAATGATTTATGCATCATCTTCATAATGTCAACGATGACGAAACAAAGTCATCACAAGATCGTTTCACAGAAGCGAAGATTCTCAATGTATTTGAAGAAGTATCATGACAAAATCATAAGAGAACATAAAGAGTGAATTCGTGACATCGAAATCTCATTTCAAAATACTTCTTGACATTTTAAAAGTGATGAGAAAAAGATTTTGTACTGCATGATTTATCTGAAGAGTGAATCAAAGAAACTTTGATTCAATCATGAAGAGACTATGTCTGCAGCTTAGCAGATGTGATTTGATTTTATCAACTTTCTTCTGAATCTAATCAAGAACTCAATGAATCAAGACATAAACATGACTCAGCAGTATGTGAATGCATCGCAACGTTCTGATCAAATGATATGAATGTTTGCAGCTCATTTGAACACTCTGAAACATTAACTTTCATTGTATAGTGATGAGCGTAAGTGAGCTCATTTATTCATCAAGTTGAGATCTGAGTTGCATGTGATCATTACTAATGTGCAGTTGATTTCTATCACACGAGATGCGTTAATCAACCTTGTCGCTCGATTGAAAACAAATCTGCGAAAAGAATACATCTTGTCATTGAAATGACTTTGAGATGAGAACTTGCATGATCGAGATAAAGTCAACAAGAAGATTCATTCAAAGTGAAAGAAATCTCATTGATCAATCAGACTTGATCTTTCGTCAAAGACAAGCTCGCATGCTTCATCACATTATAGCAAGAATTTGTTCAACATAACGTGTTACATGTGCAATTGAAAAAGTCATTACTTTACTGATTGTAAAGATGAAAAGATCAAGAATAGATCAAAAGAATCTGATGTAAATCAAGTATTCATTGATTTAATGTTGCATATGAGTCATCTCAAGATTTCAAAAAAAGACAAGCTCTTGATGAACACTTCAAATCATTGAGAGAAAAACAAGAAGTTTTCTTCGTAAAGACTCTTATATATAAAAAGCATGTAATTCAGAAAGATCAAAAGACAGAAACAAAGATTCACATGAATATCAATGTCAAGATGAACGTGATTAGTCAACGTTTCATCATCAAGCAAAATATATCATTGCTGAACGTTGATCTTTCAAGATCTATCTGAATGAACGATCAGAATGTTTATTGTTATGACGTCTATAAGATGTGTTATCGACTGAGAGACAGCTGAAACATAAAGAAAAAAGATATAAGTATCTTCTATGCTATTGACAAGAAAGAATCTTCTCTGATTCTGAGTATATCAAGTATGCAATTCAAGCGTATTTGAATAAACATGATTGCAAGAACATGATGTTTTGACGTGAATGAGCATGCATTTGAATTATTCTTTGCACAAGTATTTGCAAAAGTTTTACAAGATGAGTCTACTGTGTATGCTTTTGTCATGATCAATGTCATTGAAGAGTTGATCATTGAACATTAAGTGAAAGCAATGAATAACGTGATGAGTTGTATTACAAATGCGCTTAAAACGCAAACTTTACTCGTCAAATTGAAAGAGTATAAAGATGTATTCTTGACAGAGAGTGCAGACAAACTGTCTTTACATGAAGATCACGATCATGCAATTGAAATCACTGCAAAGTCATTGTATGAATCATTGTATAATTTGTTGAACACAGAATTAACGACTCTGAAACAGTATTTAAATCATGTCTTAGCGAAAGAATGAATTAAGCACTTCGTCAGCTTGATTGATGCGTTTATTCTATTCATTCTTAAAAAGAATGATAATCTTCATTTATATGTGAACTATCGAGATCTGAATAAGATCACTGTCAAAAATCGTCATTTGCTGTCTTTAATTAGTGAAACTTTAGACAGACTCAGTAAAGTCAAGCAGTTCACTAAGTTAAATCTGAAGAATGTTTATCATCATCTCAGAATTCAACGTGAAGACGAGTGAAAGATGATGTTTCATACTCATTATGATCACTTTGAATATATGATCATGTCGTTTGATTTAATCAACATGTCTGTCATCTTTCAGACTTATATTAATAAAATCTTGACAAAGCTTTTAAATGACTTTTATGTTGTTTATTTGAATGACATTCTAATCTTCTTCGTAAAGAAGACTGATCACATAAATCACATGAAGCAGATTCTCGAGAGATTAAGAAAGTTCAAGCTATATGCTAGCTTGAAGAAGTGTGAATTCTTCATCACTAAATTGAACTTTCTAAAATTTGTCGTATTCAAAAAGAGTGTTTCGATAAATTTAAGTAAAGTAGACATCATCAAAACGTGATTCAGATCGAAGATGTATCAAGAAATACAAGTTTTTCTGAAGTTCATCAATTTCTATCGACATTTTATACATCACTACTCTCAGATAGCAAAGTCTTTAACAGAACTGCTGAAAGATAGTGTAAAAGATGTAAAAATGAGCTCATTCATATGATTAAGCGAAGCGAAACAAGCTTTTAATCAGCTTCGCAACGTCTTTATGAAGATGTCTATTCTAAGACACTTTGATTCAGAGCGACATATATGCATCAAGATTGATGCATTCAATTATGCAGTTGCAAATATTTTGTCTCAGTCAGATGATGAAGATCAGTGACATTCAATTGCATTCTGATTCAGAATGATGATAAATGTCAAAAGAAACTATAAGATACATGATCAGAAGTTTCTAGTCATAATAGCGATGTTTAAACATTGACAACACTATGTGAAAAACAATTATCATACTGTTGAAGTTCTGACTGATCATAATAATCTGAAGAGTTTTATGAACGTTCAAAAGCTAAATAAAAGATAAGTCAAATAAATCATGAGATTGTTGATCTGCGACTTTGAAATAGCACATAGATCAGAAAAGATAAACTCGATCAATGCATTATCAAGATGATCTGATTATAAGAGTGAGAACATCTTTGCGAATCATTTGCTGCTCACTCTGCAGCGAAAGCTGACTAGAATAGAAAGCTTAAATAGCTTTATATTCGTAGCGATCAGAGAACTATACTGTATATGAGTGATTAACAATGTCAAGAAGACGTTTATTCACAGTATAAGTATGAACAGATATTCAGCAGAACATGTCGAGAGCAGACTGCAAGATGAAATTTACTGTACATGAGTGATTAACGAAGTTGAGAAGATGTTTGTTCACAGTGTCAGTGAAAACACGAGTACGTGCATTCGCAATTTGTAAAGAGTGACAGTAACAGATTTTAGCGCTTTTAATGATTAATATTTTGAATATTCATTTAATCTCATGTCTCAGATTTGCGTCACTTTTAGCTGAAACATATTCATAAAAGCATCAATATTCATAAAAATATCAACATCTTTAAAACTTCTATGAGCGCAGTATGCGTCTTTATCATTTGATTCAATAAACATGATTATTCTGACATTTGTAGCATTGATAGTTGCAACGTTGAATAATTAATAATTAATTTGACTATCTAAATAATAGCTATTTACACAGTTTAATATATGCGTTGAGAAAGTCAATGAGAAAGTTAATGAGAAAGTTAATGAGAAAGTTAATGAGTAAACTAATGAGATAGAGAGTCATGTAGAATGTTTGATAGAAAGTCATGTAGAATGTATGATAAAGTCATGTTTGATGCTCAATAGAAAACAAATTTGATTCTTGATTGCGAAGCAATTCAAAGCTTGATGAGAAGTTATGTAAAGAATCATGTGTTATGAGTCTGCATAAAGCGAATCATATGAGTGTATTCTAACTAGAAGTTCAAAGCTAAAGAAGAAAGAAAGTGAAACACGTCAAGAATCTTATACTCACGAAGACGCGCTAGATCACTAGTGTGTCAACATCAGCTCTATACTAGTCTATAATAGTCTAACACAATCTATGTTAGACTAACTCAGAGTAATAAGACACGCTCGCAACATTACTCTCTCTTTTCATTTAACAATGTTCTCATTGCTGCAGTTTGATCAATCTTTCTTTCGATTTCTATCTTGACTTATTTGAATATCATTTATGAAAGTCATTTACAATCTTCTGACATCTTTCGAACTCATTTTCATCAACGTTGTATCAATGTAGATTGACGTTGTATTCTTTTCAATTGACACGATATTGTAATCATCATCTATAGTGTCTGAAATTCAGAATGTTCTTCACTTTTCATTCATCTTCGTCATTCATCACTATAGAATCAGACAACTCATTTCGTTGTTCTTTCAGAGAATTCTTCGAATTCAGTTGCAGCAAATTCAAGATAAACTTTGAATAAATCTTCATTGTCGATGACAATTTCAGTCAATATGCATGTTTGATCTCGATCAGAATCTTGAAAGATTCTAGCATCTTATCATCTAGTTTCTTTGATGATCTTGCGATCATAATGTTTCTAGAATCTAGAAACATCATGTCATCTATCTTGTAGATCATTTTCTTTCAATGCTTGTCAGTTTGTTTCTTCATTGTGATTCTGACTCTTGCTAATGCTTGCTTGATCAATGCTAGTGATCATTTCATGTGTTCAAATATATTCTTCGCTTTGCTTACTTCGATTCTAGCTCGAATGATCTCATATTCAGTTGAATTCGAATCGAAGCTCATACGAGAGTGAAAGTTCTTATTCAGAAAGAACGTTGACTGTTCAATTGACGACGAAATAGCATTGTTATTGACGAATTCAGTCATAAATAATCAGATGAATCAATCATCTTGCATATATGAGCAATAGCTTCGTAGATATTGTTTCACATTCTGATTCGCTCTTTCTGTTTGATCATCAATTTGCAAATGATAGTCTGTGAATAGTTTCATCTTGATGTCGAGTCTCAGACATAAAGACTTTCAGACAATCAATATGAATTGTGAATCACGATCGAACACTATTAATCTTGATAGTTCATGAGTTCTGAAGACTCATATCAACAGTAGCTTGACTGTTTGTTCTGCGAAGATTTCTTCGTCATCTGATCAACACGATATATAATGTCGTTTCTTAGACAATCGATTTATGACTGTCAGAATCGCGTTGTTTTCATCACTTTCTGATAGATTGATAATGAAGTCTAATGATATGTTCTGTCATCGTTGCTCAAGTATGAGCAATGACTTTAGCAGTTCATTGATTCGATCTCTCGATGCTTTTAATCTACGACAAATGTAACAGTTTTGAATGTAGCGTTTGATCATCGTTCTCATCTTCGATCAGCAATATGATCATCTCAACAAGTCTAAAGTTTAATTCATGTCAGAATGATCATTGATCAAAAGATCATGTGCTTCTCTTATTAATCAAGTGATCATTGACTGAGAAATTCATAGTCTATCATCTTTTCAGAGTACTTCATCAAGTACTCTGCAGTTGTCTAGATCAATATCTTGACAGATTCTTCTGTTCTGTTTCAGAGCTGCTCGAATATTGATACATAGTTGATTCATTCAATTTTCGACTATAATTCGATTCTGAATAGAAATCATCTCTTCAATTGAATCTTTGTTAACTTTCAATTTCTGTTTCGAATTTAAGTCAAATATGAACAAGGTCTGAGTCAGATCTTGATCATCTTCTATTGATTGCAGTTCAAATGTGCTTGCTGATAATAGCATCTGATGCTGATATAGCTTTCAATCATTATTTGATTCAACTGACTTGACATCTGACATTCTGATCAGCACGTCTGCTTTCAGATTCTGCTTTTCTGACTGATATATGATCTTGAAGTTATATTCAAATAACTTTTCAGCTCATTTAGTCTATCGTCTGATCAGTTTCTTGATGATCATGAAGTACTTCAAATTCAGATGATCAATGAAGATCTTGATCAAAATATCAGTACATTTCAATTTGAAACATCAGTGCTTCAAGCATTGAATAATAGTCAAAAGCTCTTTGTTGTAGATCTCGTAGTTGCATTCTGCAAAAATCATGTTCTTGCTATAGAAGATCATTGAATGTAGAATGTTTTCATCATCATATTGAGACAATACTTCGTCGTTGACATAGTTTGAGAAGTTCGTTTTCAGAATAACTTCTCTGATTGAATCAAAATGCTTCAGAACGAGAGCTGTTGTCATCTGTTGCTTCAGTTTCTCAAAGATCGTCTGACAGATTTCTGTTCATTCAAATGAATGATCTTTTCAAGTCAGCTTTATCATGAATCGAATGATCTTTGAGAAGTTCTTTATGAATCATTGATAGAAATTGCAGAAGTCAATAAAGATCTGCACATGAGTCAACGATCGCGACACTTTTCAGCTTCGAATCACATCTACTTTTCAAGAATTCATTCGTAGATCATTGATGAATATCAATAGTTCAAGAAACGAGATTTTCTGAATCTTAAATTCACACTTGTCTATGTTTATCTGTAGATCGACTTCACGAAGCTTGTTTAGTACTTCTTTCACGTGAGTTTTATGTTCTTTCAATGTCTTACTGTAGATGAGAATATTATTCAAGTATGTCTGACAGAATTTATGCAGACATTTGAACAACACATCGTTGATATAATGCTGAAAAGACGCAGATTTATTAGTCAATTCAAAGAACATTACTCTATACTTGTAGATATCGAAGAAAGTAACAAAAGTAGTTAAATTCTCGCTTTCTGAACTCATGCGCAGTTTATTGAACGTGATGATTATGTTGAGTTGAATCAGATACTTACTGTCTTGAATTCAAACTAGTACTTCGTCTATCAAGAGTATTGAATAACGATATCTTTTAATCAGAGCATTCAGTTTTCGATAGTTCATGCAAAAGCAAAGACTATCATCTTTCTTTTCAACAAATAGTATTGACGAAGCAAAAGAAGTTTTGCTGAGTATGATGAACTTCTTCTTCAAATTCTCTTCTAGATACTCTTTGATCTTTTGTAGCTTGTGACTCAACATAGAATACAATCGACTTTTAAAAAATTGACTCTCTTCTTCTAATTCAATCTTATGATCGTATGATCGATGCAAGAGCAACTGCGTTGTCTTTTCTTTATCAAAAACATTCAGAAAGTCGTGATAAACTATTGAAAGCTTCTTCTTCAATTCATTTAATGACATGACAGAGATCATTTCATTCAGTTTCGCGAAATCTTCAACTGAGCTAAGCGCTTTGTTGATTTCACTAATGATCAAGAAGAAGATCTTGATCTTCTTATTCTTGACTAGAGTTTGATATACAGCGACTTCAATCATGACAATATTGATGAGTCTCTTTTTCTCAATTGATTGAAAGAGACAAAGTTGATCGAGATCAACTTGAGTGCTTTGCTTTTGTATGAGTACAGATTCAGTGAGTTGAACAGATTCAATAAACTGATTCACTAGTTTTGAGTTCGTGAGTCGCTTCAAGATGATTGTTGACGTAATCATTGAATTCAAGTTCTTTGGTTTCATTTTGCAGATCTCGCTTGATTCAGATCTGTGAAATGCTGATTGACTGCTTATCTTCGAAACAACAGGTTTCGATGTTCAAATATTCAACAAGAATATTAATCGATCGTTTGCAGAGTCTATCAAAATCTGATTTCTTTTCAATCAAAGATTTTCAATGATTATCTTGTGCTGTTCTAGACGAGTTATCAATAAAAACATCATTTCATTCTTGTGTTCTTGTATCATGATCAATATATATAGAGTGTGTGTAATCGACTTTTGATCAGAAGTTTCATCATATGATTGAATCAACTTTGATTTTGACAGCGATATTGACTGAATATCAAAGCGTTCACATAGCTTAAGCATCAAAGATTCATCAATGAAAGTCATGTCAATGACTTCAGTATTTATCAGAGCAAAAGATCTGAATATCTTTTCTAAACTATTCAAGATAACGTCAACAGTGAACGACTTGAAATCAAATGAATCATCAGACATGCTGATGAAACAAAATATGAGTATATCGCTCTCAGTCACTACTTTGACGAAAGCAGATCGTTTTTCGAATTCGCTGCGATTTCATGCATCTGAGCTGACTTAAGACAGTCACATGCTCTATGTTCTGACTTCTTGCATTTGAAGCAGAGTTCTTTTTTAAACAACTTCTCTCTAACAAAGTCAACGTTTGATATTCTGAGTTTCTTTTATGCAGAGATTGAAGTTGAGATCGTAGTAGTGATCATCATCGAGATGTCAGCGATAGAGCGAGCGACTTGAGTCGTTGATGTCTTGAGAACTGATCGAGCATTCAATTTCGTCAATCGAACGTCGACTTGCATGCAGATGTCGACGAATTCATTCAAATTCATAGTTCGTTTGTTGATCATGACTTGCTGAAGATCTGAGCTAATCTTATGCTGAAGATTATTTAGTAGAGTTTCGTTATTGTATTCTAGTTTCACACTAAGTCTCTGAAATTTCATTCAAAATTCATGAAAGAAGATCTTGTTTTGATACAGCTTCAAGAACTGTCGTTGAGTCGTATGATGTTGATTGAGATCATCGTACATCTTATTTATGATCGACAGTATCTCTTCTGCTTCAAGAAACGAGTTCGTGATCGTGTTTCTCATTCTGAGTGCTATGTGTTTGATCGTCGTTTCACTGACTCGACTTTTCACATAGACAATCTTCATTTCTTCGATAGAAAAATGATTCTTGTTCATCTTCAGCTTGTTTTGCATTCAAGACAATTAATTATTCACATTCTGCTTCGAATCTTTAAACAAAGATGAATCAGATAGCTTGATCGATCTCGAGAATTGATCTTTCGAAATCAAAGTGCTTAGTTGACTTGATGTCACTTCTAGATGATGTATAATCACGTTCTTTTTCTTCATCTTTTTCTGTAAACGCATTCAAACAACATTCAACATTGTCTGTGTAGCTTTCAACTTGATGTTGATAACTTTCAATTCGATGTTGATCTTGTTAACATCATTCAACATCTGAATCATGTCATTGTGAATCTCGATTTCAATGTCATGCTGTTGACATATGTACTTGATAAAGACAACGAAATCGTCTGCTTCATGAGTGCTTATTCAAGCATTCAATTCAGTGCTGATGCTGATCTTGATCATTTCATGATCAAAAAGCAATGCGTTCATATTCTCTTCTTCTGTATTCAACGACACATTCGTGTCTTTTTCTTCTGATGCTGTTCGATTCTGTGATAGAAGTGATTCTCTTCTAGCATTTTGAAGTTCATAGCGAGTAATGCTCACTGATTCTAATTCTGTGCTTCTAGTCATTGTGTGAGTAGAAAATTGCTGATTGAAATTCGACTGAAATTTCTGATTTCAGTTCTAGAACAACACGTTTATATTCTTCTGTTTTTCTGTTCTGACGACGAGTTCAGTAAAGAGTTAGTTTAGAGCAATGCGTTCATGTTCTTCTGTTCTGTTCTAGAAATTTCTTGATTTTTAACGAGTCTTCTGAGCTCAATTTTCGAATTTCAGTTCTGATTCAAGTTTAAATGATGTAGCTTGTTTTTATATCATCTACATGTCGATAGCAAGATTGATGAGCTTTGAACTAATGTTATGAGTTTGCATAGAGCGAATCATATGAGTGTATTTTAACTAAAAGTTCAAAGCTAAAGAAGAAAGAAGATGAAACACGTCAAGAGTCTTATACTCACGAAGACGCGCTAGATTACTAGTGTGTCAACATCAGCTTTATACTAGTCTATGATAGTTTAACATGATCTATGTTAGACTAACTCAGAGTAATGAGACACGCTCGCAACATCATGTAGAAAGTCATGTAGAAAGCATTGTTTGAAGCACTGTTTGACTCATGTTATGCACTCGATCAACACGTATTTTGAAGCATGTAGAATGTTTGATAGAGTGTTTGATAGAAAGCTCAGTAGAAAACCCACTAGTAGAAAGATCAATAAAAAGCTTGATTGAAAGATCAGTAGAAAGCTCACTAGAAAGATTGATCGAAAGCTCAGTCAATAGCTCAGTAAATGACTCGATTGAAAGCTCACTAAATGACTCAATCAAAAGATCAGTAGAAAGCATTATTTGAAGCACTGTTTGATTCGTGTTATGTGCTTGATCAACGCGTATTTTGAAGCATGTTTTGAAGCGAGTAGACTGATTAGTAGACGAATAAGTAAATAGCTGAGTTGATAGCTGAGCTGTAGCTGAGTTGATAGTTGAGTTGATAGCTGAACATGTTGATATTTTGATTGTTGTTGTTCTAGAAAGTAGAAACTATAAAGAGAGAAAGAAGATGAAAACTTTAAACTATTTAGCGTCAGCTTTATAGAGCTCGAAGTGAAGATTATTGAGTAGATAGATGAGTGAGTAGATGAGCGAGTAAAGTGAGCGAGTAGATGAGCAAGTAGATGAGCGAGTAGAATGATGAGCATGTAGAGTGATGAGCATGTAGAGTGATGAGCGAGTAGATGAGCGAGTAGATGAGCGAGTAGATGAGCGAGTAGAATGATGAGCATGTAAAGTGATGAGCATGTAAAGTGATGAGTGAGTAGATGAGCGAGTAGATGAGCGAGTAGATGAGCGAGTAGAATGAGCGAGTAAATGAGCGAGTAGATGAGCGAGTAAAGTGAGCGAGTAGATGAACGAGTAAATGAGCGAGTAGAGTGATGAGCATGTAGATAAATATTTTAGCTGAATTAGCTGAGTTAGTCGAATTTAGTTCAACGCATATGAACAAAAGCAGATTATATCGACAAAAGCGAGATTCAGTGCAGTGATATATGAACAAATGCAGATTTTATTGACAAAAGCAGAACTTAATTCAGCGAGATCAGCTAAAATCTCGATTTTATTCAGCTTTAAGCAATAAATGTCACTTTAACTAAACTCTAAAATTTAGTTCACTTTACAAACTGTCGATGTGACTCAGATGTGACTCAGATCTATTCTAGTTTCATCTGTGCTTCATTACATTAAAATGCATTTACATTAATTCTCATCTTGTTTCAATCTTTGTCTTCAATTTTTTCTTATTTCATCTTGTTTCTTTTCATTGTTTTGCAAAAGCTCAATCTTGAAGAGAGAAGTTATTGTCATGATGTCAGATCATTAATTTGATTTAAAACATAAATTGTTGATATTTTAAATAATTTCGATTCATTGAACTAGTTCAATGAATCAAGTCATTAATTTAATCATCATCATCTTAATTTAGTTTCAGCAATTCTGTTTTGATCATTTCAGTCATGTGCGTGAACTTCTGCAATCTTAAATCAATAGAACTACTGTCTAGTCTTGATTTTGCTCAATTCATGTATATAGAAGTTGAGCTTTCATTCTTTTCTTTTGCTCTTTGTTTTTCATCTTGTACATTATCTGATGTATTGTCTTGTATTTAAATTCTATCAAAGTAATAATAATAATATCAGTCTTTTATATTAATAGTATCTTTAGCTGTCATAATGTCAGATCATTAACTCAATTTAAAACATAGATCATTGATATTTTAAATAATCTCAATTCATTGAACTAGTTCAATGAATCAAGTCATCAATTTAATCATCATCATTTTAATTTAATTTTAGCAATTCTGTTTCAATTATTTCAGTCATGTGTGCAAACTTCTGCAATCTTAAATTAATAAAACTATTGTTTAGTCTTGATTCTGCTTGATTCATGTATATAAAAGTTAAGTTCTCATTCTTTTCTTTCACTTTTTGTCTTTCATCTTATACATTATCTGATGTATTGTTTTGTATCTAGATTCTATCAAAGTAATAATAATAATATCAGTCTTTTATATTGATAGTATCTTTAGTCTAGCTCAGTCTTTGACATTATGAAAGATCAACACTTTCTGCAACATTTTCATACATTGAAATTTTATCTAGTTATTCTTTCGCTCAAATGAAGTCACTTCACAATCTTTCAATTGATGATGAGCGTATTGTTGAACAGTTCACTTAAAGTGTGATTGAAAATTCAGTTGAAATCTTTCGCATAATGCAAGAACTTCAAAATCAAGTTCAACAACATGATGTTATCATCTCATCTTCATTCATTGTTTTCAATTCTTCAGTTTATATAAAATTGAATTCTCAGTTTCTTGCAATAATAACTCAGATTATTGCATAAATCTTGAATAATCAATCTTCTTTCATCATTCATCTCTCTGTGAATTCTGTCACTGTCTTCATCACTTCTAAATTCAAGAAGCTTCTTGACATACTTAAGTATGAAAAGAACAAAGATTGATTGAATGCATGAGAGCAAAGTCTGATATAGCACATGAACATGAATGATGATCATTATTTCTTTCATCAAGTCAAGATTGTTTATGTTGAGTCATGACTCATCATAGATAAGAAGACTCACAATTTAATGAATTAATATCAAGTCAATGATCTTTGTATTATTTTCATCTTTGCAGATTGATAACATAAGTTACATCATTACTGCAACAATTCTTTCAAGACAGAAGATACTCATTTATATTTTCATGAAACTTTAAAGCAAGACATGAATAGCTTTGTTGATTATTACAATTTGTTCTATCAAAAGAAAGAATGTTCTTTAATGAAAAATTTCTCATTAATTGATTGTTTGAAGTGCAACGTCAATTATTTCACTTAAGTCATTATTTTCTTCTGACAAAATCTTGATGAAATTTGATTATTCATTTTTCATCAATGAGTTCAAGCATTCTTTGATATCAATGAAAAGCTTCAGCAGTTTAAGCATCATCAATCTCACTTCATTTTTATCATTGTTTCATTCATCAAAGTCAAGAGCATTTTTGCATTGACTAGTAATTTTTTGAGTTCAAAAATCATCATCTTTGTGACTGTTGTTTCAACAATATCTTCATTTCTTTCTTTTTCATTTCTTGATGAGTCAATGAATTTAAGCTTTGTCATTGTCATCATTCAAGATAAGACTCTGATCATTTTTGAAATCAAGAAAATCTGCAACAAGTAAAAGCTGTGTTACTACTGCGAATTGCAACATTCAAGCAAAATTATTAAAGAATGCTCAAATAAGAAGTTCTTCACTCTGCATATCATGAACATTTACAACAATGACATCATCAATATAAATGAAGAAATCTTGCTGTTCATAAGAAAAGTTTAGTTTTTGAGTTAAGTCATGCTCAAAGATCTGTATACATATCATCTTGTCTACTAGTCTTAATCTTTTCACTCTCACTTCAATCATATAGAAAGTTTTTTGCTAAATCTGTCTTAAAACTCTTTGAATTTGATTCAACATTCAAAGATAGTCACATGATAGTATTTTGTATTTTACATCAAGCTCAATCTAAAGTTCTCACTCTCACTCTGATTGATAGTGAAGTCTTTGCTTATGTCTTTATGAATAAATTCTTCACGCAACAATATCATCTTTTCTTGCATCAATTAATTCACTCTCACAGACTTTGAGAATTTAATGATCAAGTCGCTTTAATCGATGACATTACTTATGTCATTGAAATCACAATGATTCTTGATGAATACATTGAAAAACTATTCTTCTATGTTATTGAATTAAATCAGTACTTCATCATCATGAGTCTGTCATGACTTCATCATCACGTCATTGATGTTAATTTTGAACACAATATTCTTATCTTGTTTTTCTTCTTTTGTCTTAATCATTATTGCTCATTTCTCATCAAGATTTATGATCTTAATCAACAAGAAGAAAATTTCTCGTTTGAAGTTAACAAAGTAACTTTCTCTCAATCTCACTTTTAATTCACTCACAAGAAGTAATTCAGTTCATGAATCATTCACAAGAAGCAATTCAGTCTACAAATTGCTTACAAGAAGCAATTCAGTTTACAAATCATTCACAAGAAGCAATTCAGCATTCAGTTTGCTTGAAAGAAGCAATTCAGTTTTCAGTTTACTTGCAAAAAGCAATCTAGTTTCTTATTCACTCAAAAGAAGCAACTCAGTTTTCAGTTCACTCACAAAAAGCAATTCAGTTCTCAATTCACTTGCAAGAAGTAACTTAGTTTTTCATCTGCTCACAAGAAGCAATATAACTCTTCGTTTACTTATGAGAAGTCAATTAATATTCAGCTCATTCATAAGAAATAAATCTTGTTCAATCTTGTCTTTCATTTGAAACAAGAAGCTTCTAATTATATTCTTCAAGTCATTCAAAAAGAATACTTATTAAAAATCAAGTGTTGAAATTCTTTTCTTTTTAAAACTTCTATTGTTCTTTAAACAAATCAATTCAATCAATCTTTTATACAATTTGACTGAGTTGAGTTGAAAGCTTGAAACTTTGATCATGTTGCTCATGTCAAAAACATTGAAGTGTTTAACATCATTTTAAAGCAAATCAATGTTTTCTTGAATCTTAAATAAATCTTGTCTTCTAGTTTAGATTTTGATGAGTCAAAATCACATCATGTGATTTTGACTATTTGTTCAAAGAACAGCTCAACTCTTGCTCAGTTCTTGTCTTGTTCTCAAGACAGTACATATGATAAAAATCTTCATCTGAATCTTCATCAATTGAAAAAGAAATTTCATTTAACTGCATTCATGACACAAGAAGATCTTAAAGTCTATTGACAAAGTAAGAACGTTGATTCAGTCACAATTCTATCATTCAGATATTTCAAGTTTCTAAATATTTTCTTCAAGAAAAACGTTGATATTTTGTCTTTGCATTGAGCTCATGATTATGTCATACATTTTAAAGAAGATGCTCAACTCTCAGTCTTCACTTTGTACAACATGAGTCGTGACAAAATTCTAGAACTTCGTTGTTATCTGAATGAAAATCTGAGCAAAGATTTCATTTGAGTCAGTCACTTTCAAATGATCATCTTTATTCTCTTCATCAAGAAACTTAAAGAAGAACTTTGCTTCTGTGTAAATTATTGAGATCTGAATGCTATCACAGTCAAGAATTGATATTCTCTGTCTCTGATCTCAGAAATGTTAAATTATTTAAGTCAAGCTAAAATCTTTATCAAGCTGAATATCATCTCTGCGTTTAATCGACTTTGAATCAAAGAAGAAGATGAAGCTCTCATTATTTTTCACACTCAATTTGAATTATTCAAGTATTTAATCATGCTCTTCAATTTATGTAATGAGTCTGTCTCATTTCAGAAGTACATCAACAATACTTTTCATAAACATTTAAATAAGTTTTATACAGCTTATCTGAATGACATCTTGATCTATTTTGACAATGAACTCAAGCACAAGATTCATGTCAAGCTCATTCTGTGAAAACTGTAAGAAGCAAATCTTCAGATGAATATAATCAAATGCAAGTTTCACATTATTCAAGTTTCATATCTAGAATTGATAATCATCATTGAAGAGATTAAGATGAATTCTTTCAAGATAAACATCATTGTCAACTGACTCATTTTAATCAACGTTAAAGACGTTCAAAGTTTTCTAGATTTCACGAACTTTTATAAAAGATTCATTTATGACTATAGTAGAATAACTATCTCGCTCACTCATCTCATCAGAAAAGATGTATTCTTTGTCTGATCTCAGAAATATCAAATTGCATTCAACATTCTTAAGAAAGTTTTCACTTTCAAGATTATTCTTCATCACTATAATTCAGATCACAAAATTGTGATAGAAATCAATGCTTTGAACTATGTGTTCAAAGACATTTTCTCTTAATATGATGAGAACGAGATTGTTAGAATCATGTTTAGAGCAAGTCATAAAGATACAGATAAACGAAGAATAAATCAGGTAAATGAGAATTCAAAGCTAAAGAGCGAGATCTATCGAGATGCAAAGACTATATGTACAGAAGAAAGAGAAGCGTTAGACTCGATAAAGTCTAGACTCGCTTCAAGAACGTGCGTCTCAGTAAAAGACTGAGCACGCTTGTAACATTACTTTCTCTTCTCAGTTAAGCAATGATCTCATTGCTTCAATCAGTTCTTTCTTTCTTGTTCGTTTCATTATCGTTCTATTCAAGCATTTCAAGCTCATTTCATCAGACGTTTCAAGTCTATTTCTTCTTGACATAGAGTGTTTCAAGCTCATTTCATCAGACGTTTCAAGTCTATTTCTTCTTGTCAAATGTCATTGAAGCAGACTCACTTCTGATTCAGATTTACTGCATAGTAGAGCTTGTTCTTTTCATGTCATTGTAACAGACTCACTTCGAGTGTCGTTCAAACAGACTCACTATCGAGTGACGAGCTCAGTCGATGAGATCAATCGTTGTCTTCTGATTCATGTCTGCTACACGCATGTAGCAGAGCTTGTTTCATTCGTGTCTACTACACGCATGTAGTAGAGCTTGTTTCGTTCGTGTTTATTGCATTCAATAGAGCTTGTTCTGTTCGATGACAAGCTCAGTCAAGAAATTAACTATGAGCTTTGTCATTGTAGCAGACTCACTTCGAGTGACGAGCTTGATGATGAGATCAATCGTTATCTGTCTTTGTAGCAGACTCACTATTCTTGTCATTCAAGCAGACTCTTTCTATTCAGCTTCAAATATTCAACGATGAACGAGTTTCAGCTCATATCTTCGTGTTTTCAGATATATAGTATATGTTCTATTTTCTCGAGACATATAGTATATGCTACTCTGTTTGCAGTACATATTATTTTTACTGTTGTCATCAATGTCGTGAATAGAGATAAATCGTAGAAGATATGAATAAGAGAAGATTCGTGACTGAATCGAGTGAGTTGTCATTGAAGCAGACTCACTATCGATTTGTGTCTACTACACGCATGCAGCAGAGCTTGTTTCGTTCATGTCTACTACATGCATGTAGTAAAGCTTGTTCTGTTCGTTGACTGACTCAATCAAGAGATCAACTATTGACTTGTCATTGTAGCAGACTCACTTCGAGTGTCGTTCAAGCAGACTAACTATCTGATCAATCGAGTCTGATCGATCGAGAATTGATTCGTGTCTGCAACATGTTGCAGAGCTTGTTCTGTTCATGTTTATTGCATTTAATAGAGCTTGTTCTGTTCATACTGTTGAAATTTCTGAATTCAACTTCTGATTCTAGAAATTTCTGGTTTCTATTCTGATGACGAGCTCAGTAAAGAGCTAGTCAAGAGCAACGCGTTCGTGTTCTTCTGTTCTGATTCTATCGAAATTGCTGATTTTGAATCAGAGTTCTACTAAAATTGCTGATTTCAGTTCTGATGACGAGTTCAGTAAAGAGATCAACTGTTGTCTTTCGATTCATGTCTGCAACGCGTCGCAGAGCTTGTTCTGTTCAATGACGAGCTCAGTCAAGAAATCAGTCGAGAGATCAATTTATGTCTGCAACACTGCAACACGTTGCAGAGCTTCTGCTTTCGATTTCGACTAAACTAGAAAGCGAATCACTGTCGTGTGATATGTACGAAGCTTTAAATAATGTTAGAATCATGTTTAGAGCAAGTCATAGAAATACAGATAAACGAAGAGTAAATTAGATAAATGAGAATTCAAAGCTAAAGAGTGAGATCTATCGAGATGCAAAAACTATATGTACAGAAGAAAGAAAAGCGCTAGACTCGATAGAGTCTAGATTCGCTTCGAGAACGCGCGTCTCAGTAGAAGACTGAGCACACTCGTAACAGAGATTCTTCATTCAATCACTTACTTTTTGAAGAAGCATAACTCAATCGAGTGTAACTATGAGATCTACGATAAAGAACTTATGATCATTGTTTGCGCTTTCAAGAAATGATGATCAGAGCTTGAAGACTTTATTTATTCTATCAAGATGATCACAAATTATAAAAATCTTGAGTATTTCATGTCAATTAAGCAGTTGAGTCATTATCAAGCTCATTGAAGTGAGTTTCTGTCTAGATTTAACTATTGCATCGCTTATCATTTTGACAAGATTAATGATAAGTTGAATGCTCTGACACGTCGCTCAGAAAATCTTTTTAAGAAGAAAGATACATTCAATTCTTGACATTAATATCAACATCAAACAATTCTGAAAACTTATGTTTTAGATCTTAATATTGTTAAGAATTTCATCTTCAACATCTTTAACATCAAGATCATGAAGTTTCAATCACAAATCATTGCTTTAGATTCAGTTCAGTTATATCTGTTTTCAATTATCTCAGCATTTTCGCAAATTTTAATTTTCATGAATTTAGAAATTGAAGAATTTGATGTTGAAGATGTCAAGTCTCAGCTAAATTAAGATATTCTGAATCTTGATGAAGATTCTGCTGACACTTTTATTTAAACATTGTGAAAGCAAATTGAAATCAATGACAAATTTGCAGTTTAGATAATTGAAATGCTTTGCAATGAAGCACGACATCACAACAAGATTTCTCTAATTGAGTGTGAAGAATACGAGAATCATTTGTACTTTCAAGAAAGAAAGTATGTGCTTAACTCAGATAAACTACGTCTTCATATCATTCAGCTCGCTCATGATAATGTCATTGATGATCATTCAGAAAGAGCAAAAAGCTATGAACTGATCAGTTGAGTCTACTGATGATCAAACATTTATAAGTATGTTCAATGCTTCATACAAAACTGTCATGTGTGCACACGTTTTAAGCTTTTTAGACAACAAACTCAAGAATGATTGCATCTTCTTTTAGTTCTTAAACGTCGTTGATGTGATATCTTCATAAATTATGTAAATTCTTTATCGTTCAGTATCTTTATGAGTATCACATATAAATATATTTTAATCTTCATTGATCATTTTATCAAAATGAAACATTTAGTTCTCATCACTTTTATGAAAGTTGAAGAAGTTATCAATTATTTCTATGCTTATGTTTAAAAACATCATGATTTACTTAAGTTTTTCATGTTTGATTGAGACATACAATTCATCTTCAATGTTTAAAAGCATATGTGTAAAATGCTGAAGATAAACATCAAGTTATCAATGATGTATCATTCTGAGATCGATGATCAAATTGAAAGAATTTGTTAAAGATCAGCATAGAGTGAGTCATATGAGTGTCATTTAACTAATAGATAAATACTAAGAAAGAAAAGTATCTACAGAAAAGAACTCGCTGTTATATGTGTATGCTCTAGCTCTGTGCTAGACTCGAAGAGATTGATGTCTTACACATATGAAGCAGAGTCTCGATGACAACATGACTAGGTCAGATTCTCACTAGACTCGATTAGAATGAAATCAGGCGAAGACTAAATGAAGAATAGACAAAGACTAGAATCGTAACATTATTTCTTCTTCTTGACTATTCATGTTCGCATGAATGTTGTTTCTTAGTGCGCTTTCTACCAATCTTTCTATCAATCTTTCAGATCATCGAAATGTCTATTATAGTCGACTCACGATGTAGAAAATAGAGAAATAGAGTGACAATCTTTTGTAGCAGACTCACTTCAAGTGTTGTTCAAGCAGACTAACTATCGAGTGACTGACTCGATGACGAGATCAATATCGAACGCGTCTTTGAAGCAGACTCACTGTCGATTCGTCTCTACTACACGCATGTAACAGAGCTTGTCTCGTTCATGCCTTTGTAGCAGACTCACTATCGAATGACTGACTCTGTCGACGAGATCAATCGTTATCTGCTCTTGTAGCAGACTCACTAATTGACACAGAAACATGAGATAGATTGATTCACTGATAGATAGAGCAATGTGAGTAGATAGATCATTGCATTGACGAAAAATGTCATTGTAGCAGACTCACTAGAAGAGAATCGACTGACTCATTGAAGAGATCGATTTGAATCATGTCTTTTTCATGAGCTTTCAAGACGAAGAGAAAAAGAAATGATTTGAACAACTTATTTTGACTCGTCTGCTTCACAAGCTTGAATTGATTCTCAAGCAATCAACGAAGATGCTTTATCGTTGATTCTATCAATCGAGTTGCTGTTCTTAGTTCATTTAAATATTCGAAGAATCTCTTACGAATAGAAAGTGATACAAATTTGAAGAATTTCTTGCGAATTTCTGAACAAACGAAGTAAATTGTTTCATATCGTCTACACGTCGATAGTAAAGTTGATGAGTATTTATCTAATGTTAGAAATCAGCATAGAGTGAGTCATATAAATGTCATTTAACTAATAAATAAATACTAAGAAAGAAAAGTATCTACAGAAAAGAACTCACTGTTATATGTGTGTGTTCTAGCTCTGTGCTAGACTCGAAGAGATTGATGTCTTACACATATGAAGCAGAGTCTCAATGATAACATGACTAGATCAGATTCTCGCTAGGCTTGATTAGAATGAAATCAGACGAAGACTAGACGAAGAATAGATGAAGACTAAAATCGTAACAGAATTAATGCTGTCATGAAGCATTATCTTCAAGTCTTCGTCAACTACATGCAGAATGACTGAGCTAAGTGACTTTCTGAAGTCAAATTTGTTGTCAATAATGCATTATCATTAATCACTTTAACATCATTCTTCTTAATCAATTCAAGTCAGAATTCACGTCTAAACTTCAAGTTTTCTGAGTTTTTGCTTAAGAATCTTACATCTTAAGCTTGAAACAAGTTAATTAATGTTGAAGAGTTCATCAAGAAAATGAAGAAATTAACTGAGCATTTACATGATGAAATACTTATAGCTCAGATCATTTACAAATTCAATGTTAATCTCTTTTGTCATTCTTGTTCTAAATACTTCATCGAAGATGAAGTTTGACTGAATGCTTGCAATCTCAGCATCGCTCATCTTACTATCAAGTTAAATGATCATAATGTTGATCTCTTCAAGATCAAGCGTGTCTTTAAGAACAATTCTCTGATCATTAAGTTAAATCTTTCAACATTCATGAAAATTCATTTAATCTTTCATGTCATTCTTCTGAGTTATATCACAAGTGATTTTCTTTTAAATCAACGTCAGAAATCTCAAGAACTTGTTATCATTAAAAATGACAAAAGATTCTGATATGTAAACAGCATACTAAACTTCAAGCGTGATAAACATTATAATTCATCTCTGCTCAAGTATTACATCGATTGAGAAAATCATTTTTCTACTTGAAAATCTTTTCATCTTCTGAATAATTGTGAGCAAATGCTTAATGAATATCATCTCGTCAATTCTGTCGTTGAAGAATCACATGTATTGTCATGTGTGATGTTTCAATGTCAATGTCAAAAACTTTAAATTTAATCTTCATTGTTTCAACTTAGTTCAAATTTGACTCAGATCTTGTCTAGATCTGACTCAGATATCTTGTTTAAATTTGATTCAAATGTGATTTAAATGTATTTTAATTTTGCTGTACATCATCATATTAAACTGCATTTCATCTTTCTTTTGTTCAAATCTAACTCAGATCTTATTTAAATTTGACTCAAATATTTTGTTTAAATTTGATTCAAATGTGATTCAAATGTATTTTAATTTTGCTGTGCATCATCATGTTAAAATGCATCTCATTTCATCTTACTTTTCAGACATCTTGCTCAGATTTGACTCAGATGTGACTCAGATTTATTCTAGTTTCATCTGTGCTTCATCATATTAAAATGCATTCACATCAATTCTTATTTCATTTCAGTCTTCATTTTCAATTCTTTCTCATTTCATTTTGTTTCTTCTCATCATTTTGCAAAAGCTTAGTCTTGAAGAGAAAAGTTACTGTCATGATGTCAGATCATCAATTCAATTTAAAACATAAATCATTGATATTTTAAATAATTTCGATTCATTGAACTAGTTCAATGAATCAAGTCATTAATTTAATCATCATCATCTTAATTTAGTTTCAGCAATTCTGTTTTGATCATTTCAGTCATGTGCGTGAACTTCTGCAATCTTAAATCAATAGAACTATTGTCTAGTCTTGATTCTGCTCGATTCATGTATATAGAAGTCAAGCTTTCATTCTTTTCTTTCATTCTTTGTCTTTCATCTTGTACATTATCTGATGTATTGTCTTGTATTTAAATTCTATCAAAGTAATAATAATAATATCAGTCTTTTATATTGATAATATCTCTAGTCTAACTCAGTTTCTGACACTAGTCTAGCTTAGTCTCTGACAGCGATTGTCAATCTATCAAAAATATATCAAGAGCTATTTAAAGTCAAACACTTTTACAAAAAGTACATTCTTTGTTTAAAGAAGCGAGATTGTCGAGTTTCACACTTTTACATGCTGAGAGAAATGAAATTGTTGATGTTGTTTTATAACTTCATCTTGTAAGATGACAACGTTAAGCAGAATGAAAGCATGTGACGCATGATGAATCTAAGATATCGCAGCGTATAGCAGCATAGATAAAGATTATCTTCGCGAAACTCTCAAAAGTTCAGTATGATCAATGTAAATTCAATGAAGATTTAAATTTCAATGTGCAACATATTTAATACTCTCTGTTGAGATTTCGAAGACGATATAAGTGATTAAGGTGAATGCTGACGATGTCTCGAAAGTGATTCAGTCGAATATCTGACATGACAGTAGTAACGACTGTTTAAGAATATGCTGTGAATACACTCTATTTGATAGTCGCTAAGGTATCAATGTAGTGTGGGTCAGCGCTAATGGCTGGGATCCTGCCCTGTGCCAAGGCTAGCCCTATCGACCTCGGCAACAGATTAGCCGCTTGGAATTTCGAATCCATTTACGCCCACTGGCAACGGCATGCACAATGGTAATGTCGTTCAAATATTTCAACGCTAAGCAGCGTTCAAAATAGATATGTAAGAAGTCAAACTGAGGCTTAAAGGGGATGGACTTGGGCAAGGAAAAGTGAATGACAGAGAGAGAACAAAGTCCCTTGGAGAAAATGGGAGGTGAGGCATTGGATTGTGATTAATATAGTATTCTATACCAGCATTAGCCAGTTCCATCGCCTCTATCTTCGCTCTATTCTCTATGTAATAATACAGCCAATTATGTAACCCATTCCTTCACATTGTGCAGTTGATAGATAGCACATCTTGGTAAAGAGCGAATGCCGTCGACCGTCGGTAGATAATTCCCGATCCACCCCTTCAGAACATGGCAATTGGGTTGGTGGCATTCGCCGGCCTCGCCTGAGTAACATCCCAGTGTTCCACAATACAAGTTCCATTCATACGGTAGATATCTGCCAGAGCAATCGGC
>JAABUV010002240.1_pt1 | contig 26593 bp, 38 predicted proteins | sample 5559971 | NCBI WGS metagenome assembly JAABUV01 (sample SAMN10711881, study PRJNA513362) | rock metagenome | isolation source: Antarctica rocks | place: Antarctica: Victoria Land, Knobhead nord | collected 2015-12-19
GGCGCGGGCGGCGCGCTGTCGGTGGCGGCGAGCGAGCTGGGCGCCGCCGCGGGCCCGACGTCGCCCGCGCAGGCGCGCCCGCGGCTGCGCTCCCGGCGGCAAGCAGCCTGCGAGCCTACACAACGATACTTTTCTTAAGACGACACGCCTGCGGCTGCGCTCCCGGCAGCAGGCACCCTGCGAGCACGACGGCTGTGCGGCCCAGGCCGGCACCCCGCACGCGGCTGCTCGCGTTCAAAGCGCACCGCCATCCACAGCAGCCCCGAGCGCAGGAAGCTTTCCTGCAGCCCACTTGCAAGCGCGCCACGCAGTCCGGGGCGCAGGCGGGAAGCTTCGGCCGGTGGCTGGGCTGGAGCGGCGGCGGCGGCGGCGGCGGCGGCGGCGAGCAGCAGGCCGCGGGCGCGGCGGCGGTGGCGCTGCGGCTGCTGCCCGGCAGCGGCGGAGCGCCCGCGCGCCTGCTGGCGCTGACGCGCGCAGGCCTGGAGTGCTGGCAGGCGCGCTCGCCTGTTTTGGCGCTCATGCGCTGCACGGCCCCAAAAGCCGGCAGGCGCGCCGCTGCACTGTTTCAGCGGACGTACCCAATGTTGCAGGCCTGTGCACAGCGCCCAGAGCTGCACCTGGGCAGGAAGGGGCTATCCTGCGGCAGACCTCCCCCACAGGAGGGGACGGGAGCATGGGCGCCGACGGCGCTGCGCGGCGCCCGGCGTCACGCCGCAGCTCATCAACGCCCAGCTCCGGAGCAGGGCGGTCTGTGTTTAACACAGGCCGGCAGCGGGCAGCGCGTCAGCGGATGCCGTGGCGCGCGCAGGTGCCCGTCGGAGCGGGCGCGCCGGAGCGGCTGCTGTGGACGGCCGGAAGCCCTGTTCAGGGTTCCGACCGCCCGCTGGACCTCGCACTCGCGCGCTCGCCGCGCGGCGCGTCGCTGATGGCCGCCGTCATGTCCGCCGACGACGCCGGCCAGGTGCCCCCGCGCGCCCGGCCGCGTCGCGTGCGTGAGGCGCCTGCCGTGGCAGCGCCAGTCACGGCCTGGGCAACCGCAGCCCGTGACCGGCGCCAGCGCATCTGACGCCCTTCCTGCTCGCAACGCTGGGGCCACCTGCGTCATCGAGCACGGCGCAGCAGCCCCCACTGACGCGCGCATGCATGCAGCCGGCCGCGCATGCGCTGAAAGCGCCAGGCAGTCGCAGCCGGCCATGCGGCGCAGCGGGCACGCGCGCCTGGGCGGCTGGCGAGGCTGCAGCAGCGCCCGGCGCGCTCAGGCCCGCCCCAGCTGCTGGCATGGCTGACGGGGCGCCGCGCGCGAGCAGCTCGCCGTGCACGCGCTGGACGTCCCTGGCGCGCGCGGCGCGCCGCCGACCTGGCGCGACCTCGGGCGCGTCGCCGGACGGCAGGCGGAGCCGGGGCTGCGCCTGGCGCCCGCGGCCGGCCTGGCGGCGGGCCTGCTCTGGCGGCCGCGCGCCGCGCTGCACCGCTGGGCGCCCGGCGAAGGTGGGGCCCCCGCACAACGCAGTGCTGCGCTTTGCCTGCGCCGGCTTGCACAGTGGAGGGCGGGTCACCTCGTGCGATGGGCTAGCAGTTGAAGCTCGAATGCCAAAAGTGTCTGCGAGGTGTCTCGGAAAGTCCTCTTGGCATCGAGCAGCATACCTGCCCCGTGGCCACTGAACGCCGCCTCGCGCGCGTCGCCGCTCGGCCGGATCAGGCGCGCGCCAGCAGCGAGTGCGGCGCCGGTCAGCGTCTGCTGCCGGGCGCGCAGCGGCGGTCAGGCTGCGCGACAGCTGCTGCAGCGTCGCGGCCGCGCCCGACGGCGCGTTCTGGGCGGTGCTGGGCATCGACGGCGGGGTGTCCAGCATTGCGCTCCACCCGCCGGCCGACCTCGGCGGCAGGGCGCCTGCTTCTGACGGTTCGCTGGCCTGGAGAGCCTATGCATGTTGCTTGTCTGTTTGCAGTACAGAGCCTGCGCCACCCGAAATGAAGCAGCATGGAAGCTTGAAGCATGCTGAGTGAGACGCCATGGCGCTGATGCTGAAAAACATATTGTAACTGTAATAACCGCGCGTTGCAACGGCGGTGCTGGTCGCCGCGCCGGCTCACATGGCTGGCGACCGCCGGGTAGCTGCTGCCGCCGAGGGCGGCTGCTGGGACACAGTACTCAGGAAGCGCCGGCAAAGTGGGATTAAGTTCAAACCGCTATCTTCGGTACAAATACTTAGGGGTGCACACGCCGCCTGCAGGGGACGCGCAGCTGCCAGCTCAGGTTGTCGCGCGCGGCGGCCCGCCAGCCGCCACGCTCGCGCCCGCCGACGGCGACCCGCCGGCAGCGGCCGCGGCCTTCCGACTGCTAGATGCGGCGCTGTCACGCGGCGGCGGCGGCGGCGGCGTCGGCGGCGGGGACCTGGTCGGGCGCCTGCGCGACGCGGGCGCGCTGCGCGGCGGCGGCGCCGCCAACCTGGTGGCGCAGTATAGCACCAGGCGCGCCCGTGTGACGCGCGGCGGCGCAGCGGCTCGGCCAGCAGCCTGTCCCAGGGCTGGGCGATGCGCAGCGCCTCCGCGCTCAGACCTGCTACGCCTCAAAGCTAAGCCTGTCCAGCGCTCTGCCGCACGGCTGTCACATTGTGGAAACGTTAATTATCGGGACACGCGCCTCGCGCGGCAGGCTGGCGGACACGCTGCCGAAGCACTGGGGCGGCGGCGGCGGCGGCGGCGCGGCCGGCGGCGCCGGCGACGTCGCGGCTGCGCTCGCGGACAAGCTGGGCCGGCACGGCGCGCTGCTGCGCGCGCTGGGCGCCGACGGCCTCGCTGCGCTTGACCCCGTCGCCACGAGGTGACGGGCGGCCGAGCTGCCCGTGTCATGCTGCTTCGGCTTGCTCCTGGCGACCTCAGTGCATTGAAATACTGTGCGTATGTGTCGTCCAAAGCATTCATCGGTATGCTGGGCAGCAGGCTGCCAGCCTGGCTGATCAGCCCAGCGGGGGCGCGCCGTCGGCACCGGGCGCCGCCCCACGGAAAGCCTGCCTCGCTTGCAGGGTGCTGATGGAGGACGGCGATCGCCTAGGGTGCCGATCCTAGGGTGCTGAATCTAGGGTGTTGAAGGAGAACGGCGAGCGCCCAGGGTGCTGATCCTAGGGTGCTGAACCCAGGGTGCTGATGGAGAACGGCGAGCGCATGGCGGCCGTGGCGGCGGTGCGCAGCGCGGAAAACCGACTGCTGGGCGTGCGCGGGCACGACGCCGGCGCAGCGCCGGCGCCGCTGCAGCGCGCGATCGGCGACGCCGGCCGCCGCTGCATGCCCAAGGCGCGCCAGGCCGTGGCAGAGCTCCACGTGCGACGCGGGGCTCGTAGCCGGAAGCGTTGCAGGCCGCGCGCGCGGAGGCGCCACGGCCGCCACCTGGGCTGTGCGCGCGGCGACGCGGGGCGCCGCTGCGTGCGCCGTACTCGTGGTCGCCGCAACAGCTGCCCGACGCCGACGTGGCCTCTCTCGCCATGTGGACAGCTGTTCGGCAGGCGGCAGTGTGCTGTGAGCCTGCCAGCAGACGTTCATTGGGCGGCGCGGCCGCGCGCAGGTGGCCGCCGAGGTGACCAGCCGCAGCGAGTGGGAGGTGTTCTACGCGGCGCCCTCGCACTCGGCGCCCGCATTCCTCGCCGCCGTGGACGCGCTGGCGGCGCCGCCGCGCGGCGAGGCGGCCGGCGGCGGCGCGGGCGGCGCGCGCCCCGGCACCGGCGACCCCGACCAGGGCGCCGCGGCCGCGCTGGAGCAGCTCGCCGAGCTCGCGCGCGCCGTCCAGGCAAACTCCCACTTGTGCCCTAGAACCTGAACCCTAGCATGCCAGCCTGGCTGAACAGCCCGGCGCAGAGCGCGGCTGCATGCGCGCCAGCCGCCCCTGTTGGCGGCAACGCGCTGGTAATGGCACTTGCGAGCGTTTATTCCTGAGGCTGCCCGCCGAGCGCGCCGCTGTCGCGCGCGGCCCGCGGCGCGCCCCACCCACGCGCGCGCCGCGCGCGCAGGGCGCGTTTGCGGCCGCGCAGCAGCAGCGCGCCGCGCAGGCGGCCGAATTCCCGGCGGCCGCCGGGCGCGCGTTGCGCGGTTGCGCAGAGCCCGAGTGGCTTGCGGACGCGCGGGCGCGGCCGCGGCGGCCGGCGCGCAGGCCGCCTACGAGGCCGACCGCGGCGAGGTGCTGCAGGCTGTGCTGGAGCAGGCGCTGCGCTTCCGCGAGCAGGGCGCGCCGCAGACCCTCTAGGTTTCTTTATAGATTTAAAGGTTGGGATGGTGGAGCAGGCGCTGCGCTTCCGCGAGCAGGGCGCGCCCGCAGCCCCTCATGGCTTTCATGTGGAGCGATCGCCTGTAGAGCAACAGGGGAGTCCCTGTGCATGAGGCCGACACCCTTGTGTGCACTCGTGACTATGGCCCTGAGACCGTTGTGTGTGCACGCGCCGCAGGCGACCGCACGACTCATATATATTTGCTAGTTCATGCGGGACGATACACTCCATCACGCTATAGTTCATGAGCGGACCTTAAGACCCCATGGCTGCAGTGCAGGGTGTTGCAGATGACAGCCGCGACGACCTAATAAGCTCACGGCCATGCGCCTGCCCCGCAGGCGAGCCCATGGGGCCCGCGCTGGCCGGCAAGCTGGAAGCGCTGGCGGACGCGCACGGCGCGCATGCGCAGCTGTTCGACCTGTGCGAGGCGCAGGGCGACTGGCAGCGCCTGCTCGACCACATGGCCGCGTCCGCCGCAGGTGAGCTCGAGTGCCAATGGCAAGCTTCCAAGCTAGATCATTTCTCTCAGTTGGAGTGTCACCAATCTCTGAAGAGCTGCTATCAGAGGTGGTGCGGAGTAATGGTGCTGGGGCCAACTCTCACATCGCAGTGTCACATCAGAGGTCGCAGTGGTGGCCAGCGCAGATGGATGTGCGACAAGGGCGCGGGCGCGCGGGCTGCGCGGCCAGCGCTCGCTTGCTGTTGGGGCGCCGCCGCGCGCCTGCTTAGCGCGCCTGCGCAGCGCCTGCTGAGCCCTGCCCTACCCTAAGCGCACCGCCTGCCGCGCAGCGCGCTCATGGACATGCGGTGCACCCTTGCGCTGATGCTGACTGTCAAGATGAGGATCACCCTACACTAACCCTAACCATACCCTATCTCGGCGGCGCGCGCCAGGCGGCGGGCAGGGCCTGTACGGCGAGCAGCCGCTGGCCGAGTACGTATTCTGGCGCCTGCGCGCCGACGGGCGCGCCGCCGACCTGCTGAGCCTGCCGGACGAGTTCGGGGAGGGCCTGCTGCGCTGGCTGGCGCGCCAGGTCCGGCCCCGCGCCTCGCGGACCCCAGAGCATGTTTTAGACTGGGGAGAGGGGGCCCACTGATGCGGCCGGTGATTCGGGTCGTGACCCTCGACCTCCCTGACCTCCCAGCCTGCTGGACGACCTCTGGGCGGGCGTGCCACAGTGGCCTGCAAGCCAGACTCTGCCCTGCACCCTCCCGGTCACTGAGCCTGCCATACATCTAAACACCTCGCCCCACGCAAGGTGCCGACCCTGCTTCCCGCACCTTGACCCCCCCCTGGATCCGCGCGCCCCGCGCAGGGCGACGATCGCGATACGCTGCGCCTGCGCTGGCCTTCGCTACCAGCGACTCAGAGCCTGTGGCTCCTGCGCAGGGTGACGACCGCGACACGCTGCGCCTGCGCTGGCTGCACGAGCTGCGCCTGGCCCGGCCCGGCGCCGCGGCGGCCACGCTCGACCGCGCGGCCGCGGCCGGCGCGTCCACCTGCGCGTCGGCCGCGCGCGCGGCCTGCCTGGCCAAGCTCGCCGCGCGCGCGTCCGCGCCCGGCGGCCTGGCGCCCATGCCGCCGCAGGCGCGCAAGGCCCCGGCCTGACAACTCTGGCCTGCAAAGCTGCGCACCCAGCGCCGCTGCAGGTGTAGGATAGGGTGAGGGGTTATGGCTAGGGTTTTAAGGTATGATTACCCTACCCTGACCCATCTGCGGCGCAGCGCAGGTGGCGGCGCACGTGCGGCGCCAGAACGCGCGGCTGGCGCTGCTGGCGGTGCAGGACGCGCTGGGGCGTGGCGCCGCGCAGCCGCTGCCGCCGGCCGGCCTCGTCGCCGCAGGTGCGCATGCTGTGCCCCAGGAGGAGGTTTGGGGACATCGTCATTGCGTGGCCAAACCTGAGTGACTGCACTGCGTCCTGCACAGGTGCCTGTGCGGGGAGCATGCGGCTGGCGGTTGCCTCAGCGCCTGCACCAGCGTGCCTGCATGTAAGTCCTGGCTTGGGTCGTGGGGGCCGAACGCGACGGGTGCTGGAACTCAGGCTGTGCAGTGACAGAGCAGCTGTGCCGCGCCGCGCCAGCGCTTGAAGCGCCGGACGGGGGCGGCGTGGTCCTGGCATTTGACGTGCTGGCCGCGGCGGGGCGCGCCTTCTGCAAGGACCACAGGCGCGCTGCCCGGCCGCGGTGCTTGGGCTGCGCCCGGGTGGAAGGTCGCCGGATGGGCGAAAGCATACAGGCGGCATGGGTGCATGCGCTTGCGCGCACAGCCTCATAGCCTGGTCACTACTTCACTAAACATAAGTGCCCACGGCAGACAGCGCGCGCGCGAGCAGCGAGCAACCCGCCTTTGCGCAGGCCGTCGGGTGTGCTCAGCGCAGGACGCCTAGGTGACAGCCTGCGCGCGGCAGAGACATGGTGGTGGCGGCCTGGCGCGCGGCCGTGGCCGCGAGCGACTGGGGCGCGCTGTCGGCGCAGCGCATGCGGCTGCCGGACGCGGCGTTCGCGGCGCTGCTGGCGGGCACGCCGCTCGCGCGCGCGGCGCGGCGCTGCTACAGCGCGCGCGCGGACGAGCGCGCGCTCTGCGCAGACGGCAGGCGCGCCGCGCGTCAGCGCAACCCCAGGGCAGCGACCGGGCCTTCAGTGTCGTGCAGGGTGTGCTCAGGGGCGCGCGCGCTCTGTGCACAGACCTGCTGTGCTTGTTACAAATGTCAATCACGATGCAGACAAACCGGCGACGAGGGCGGCACTGTGTGCAGATGCTGGGCCGCGGCACCCGCTGCCCCGGGCGGGTCTGCATCGTTCCCGGTCCTGCGAGTGACGCGCTCAGCGCCGGTCTGTGTTCGAACGGGCGCACCGACCTCTGGGCGCACCGGCAGCTTGGTATTATGGGAGACAAGCATTGTCTGGCCTGCACTTCTAGCATTAGCCTTGTGTGGTTGCATGACCCAGTCCTGCCCCGCATACAATGCACCTTCAGGGACTACCAACATGCGCATCACCTCGCTCCATGAACGATGTGCCTAACAGGGCTCACTGACAGTGCTCATCCCCTAGGGATGCCTATGCTAGGCCTATGTAGGCATGCCGGACAAGTTTGGGTCGGGTGCATAGAGCCCATGCATGGAGCCCATGAACTGCAGGGCATGCAGCCCTGGCATTGCAATCTAACACCTGGTCGCCTTTGTGGCCCAGCTTTGAGGACGCTTACCCGCCTGAAGAGGCGGAGGCAGCTCTGGCGAGCAGCGCCGCGGACCTGGCGCCGACCGTCGCGGCAGACATGCAGAGCGCCTTTTTGCTGGGTGAGGCGGCCCTGTCAGTCATGAGTGTGCCTTTATGGACACAATTGTGATGTATTGTAAATACATCTGTGTTCCCTACCTATTGGTGCATGCTTATGGGTTCAGCCCTAACAGTCAAATGTTGCTCTGTGGCTTGTTCAACGACTGTAGAACCTGAAGCAATCCAAGGCTTTGCTGCGCACTGCACTCAGGCAGCAGTGTGCAACGGCACGCAGGCAAAGCTGGGGAGGTGGCAGGACCTGATATGTATGAGGACGAGGATGTGCAGCTGTCTGACAGCTCATATTACAACGATGATGTCATGTTTGAAGAGTAATGCGGTGTAATGTCCTTGCTCAACCTGTGTGTGCTGAGCTCAAACTGTCTGTATCGAGTCTGACACCTCTGACACCAGCCATGATCCGGACACGCTTAATTTGGGTGCACATACATCCATCACATCAATGTCTGCCTGAACCTGCCGCCCCTGACCACCACCAACGGCACGCCCCATGATGATACACCCAACATCCTAATGCCCTACTCCTAGCCATCAGCACAGTCGGAACTCAGCACTGTACGCGCTTAGCTGGTCGCCTTGTTCTTGGCGTCCTGGGCGGTGCCCTGCGCCTTGCTGCCCAGCTCGTTGGCCTTGTCGCCAGCCTGGTTGTACTGCGCACACGCACACACACCACCAGTCAACTCACTGACGCAGCACACCTAGACAAAACCTTGCGTTCGGCGTCACACACTATCACAGGAGACACCGTGCACATTCGCTACAACCTGCCAGCAATACTGCAAACAGCGACGAGCGTGTGCGCAAAATGACGTACACCACATACACATTCAGGTCCTGATACGGATCCCCCTCCTCCATGTTTCACACAAACCCTAGCTAATCACGGTGCAGCTATGCGCAAAAAATGAGCTGGGTGCATTCGCACCGTGTCCTTGGCTGCGCCCTTGGCCTCGTCGGCCTTCTTGCCCAGGGTGTCAGTCATGCTGCCGGCGTGGTCCTGCGTCTTGCCGGCCAGGTTGCTGCCATGGTCCTTGGCCTGCTCGGTCTGCACAGCCAAACAATGTGTGAACAACGCTTCAGCACCTGCAGGTCGCACTGCTCTCTCACACCAAATGCTTGCAGACAGCCAACAAGCAAGTCCAGCCGCACCGTAATCAGAACCCTTACTTGAGATCAACAGGCATACTGCCAGGCAGGCGCCGCACCGTGCCCGCCACAGTGTCCTTGGCCTGGTTGTAGACGTCGCCAGCCTTGTCCTGGACGGCGCCGGCGGCGTCCTTGGCCTGCGCGCAAACACTTGCGTCAGCGCTGCCGACAACATAGCCAGCACTCCACAAGTACCATCCTTCAGTACGCTGCCTTGCGCACAGCTTTGGCTCCCCTGATGCATTGGATTGGCACAAAGGATCCGTGCACCACTTGTACATTTCCGGTGATCAGCCAACCCCAGGGTCCAAAAAGGAGCAGGGCGCCAAGCCAGGCGCAAGTGACAGCCAAAGGCTGTGCCAGGCAGTCTGAGGACGCGTCGCATGCTGATTTCGCACCTGGTCGATGAGCGACTTCTCACCAGTCATGGTTGCTAAGAGGTTGGTTGAAAGGAGTGAGTAGAGGAGGCGAATAGCTGAGAGTTGTCTGAGTGAGTTGAGATTTGTGAGGGGACACCAGTGCAGACTGGTGTAGGGGCTGCCATGAGGGAACAAGAAGAAGGAGTCCAAGGAGTCTTGGCATTAAATGCACTCATTGGCTGCTCAGCTAGCAGGCCGGAGCAGCCCCCAGCAATAAGCAAATATTAGCTGGTAAGCTGCAGCCATATATCCGCTGCTGGCCCCAGCGCCATATGTCACAGGCGCCGCAACAGGCCAAGGATACGCTGTTCATTGGGAACCTGGACTCACGCGTGACGCGTCGGCTTGTGTATGAGCTCTGCTGCCAGGTATGCAGCCTCGTCACGCTGCACGTGTCTATGGTGGCAACATCTCGCAGTGCCAGAGGCACTGCCTCACTGTGATCTGCATACTAATCGCGCACTGCCAGCGCTGTCGCGCATGCCACCCCGTACTGGCGCGCAGGCTGGGCCGGTGACGCGCGTGTCGTTGCCAGAAGAGGCGCCCGGCCTGCATAAAGGCTATGCCTTCTGTCAGTATGAGGACCTGGTGAGCGCGCCCTGGTCTGAGCCTTATATGAACACGACCTCTGAGTCTCACATAAGCACGTGTCCAAAATACTGAAGGACGTGCCCAGCGCCCCAACGCCGCCGGTGCTGGCGGCAGGAGTCCGCCGTGTACGCCAAGCAGCTCTTCGAGAACCGCATTAACCTGTTCGGCCGCCTGGTGCGCGTGAAATATAGCGAGCAGGGCAACTGCAACTCCTGAGGGGCAGGGGGAGCGCCGAGCGGGACCGCATCTCATACACACACTCTCCACCAACGCATGCGCACAGACCACTTTTCAACCATGCGCGGCCTTGCCTCTCCCTTGATGAAATCTGCTGCTACACACTGTTACGGCTTGTCTGTCCACCTGCGCGCCACGCGCGCGTGTATCGCTAAAATCCCCCCGCGGCGCACCGGCGGCGTCGGCCTGCCCAGCCAGCGCGGCCTCCGGGTCGCCCTCATTCGTGTTGAGCAGGCGCCAGTTGATGAGCGGGTCGTGCACGAACGCCTCCAGCATGGCCATGACGCTGTCCTTGTTGCCGCGCAGCACGCGCATCACGCTCTCGCACGTGTGCCGGAAGTTGCCCTCGATGCCGGATACCTCCATAGCTGCGCGGCGCGCGACCCGCTCAGCGCACCCGGCGCTCGCGCGCGGGGGGGGGGCGCTGCGCGGCAGCCGGCGCGGTCGCGTTGTGCAGAAAAACACGATGATGACCTGGTGGCGCGGGATCTGTCTGGAAGACGTCACCTTCGCCTCACTCAGCAGGGGCATCGGGCCTGGAGCGGCAAACGGCGCCCCGACGAGACGCGCGTGTGAGCGCACGCGCGTGCACAAGACGACGACCAGCGCATGTGCAAGTGCGCGTGCGCGGCGGAGCGGGGCGCGCACCCTTGACCATCATGCGCGTCAGCCGGAAGGGCACCTTCTCCGGGAACTTCTCGCGGTGCATGGACGCCTCGAAGCAGTCGCCAAAGTCGATGTGCAGCAGCTTGCCGCTGTAGCGGTCCAGCATCAGGTTGCTGGGGTGCCGGTCGCCCAGGCCCAGCAGGTAGCCCACCTGCCGCCGCGCGGCCGCCCCCGCATCAGGACACGTCCCATGCAGACCCTGTGGGACGGGGGTCCTCTGTGGGACGGTGACCTCTCCGAGTTGTTGCGTTCAGGCAGTAGGGACCCCGCTCTGCACAAGCATGCGTGACAGCACACACCATGTGCACACCGGGCGGAGCGCGCTGTCAGGCACCACATGGCAGGCCACTGCAGGCCACTGCAGGCTAGGGCAGGCAGTGCATGCAGCGCCGGGCAGGATGGCCGGCGCGCCAGCGCGCGGGCCACGCGCACCATGCTCATGACGGCGCACGATCGCGTGTACGTCGTGCGCCGCTCCAGCCAGACCTCGCTGTTGCGCGACTTGAGCCACAGCACCTTGTGCACGTCCTCGCCTGCGCCGAACGCGCAGGGCTCAGGCGCTGGGTGCGCATAAGCGCAAGCGCCCACACGCGCCACGGACGTACGTCAATGTCAGCGTACAGCTCAGAGGCCCAGCCGTGTCGGGGTAACGCCTAAACCAACACGTTATCATATGCACCAGCAGGGCACCACAGCACTCTTCATGGCTGGGTGTGCCAAGGACAGCCAAAATGTCAAACACAAAATGGCATGAGAGGCTGGTGCGCTGCTGTGGGTTTCCACAGCTCGAGCTGCATGACGCCATCAGGCGCGGCACAAGCCGGGCGGCCCGCGCGGCGCCAGCATCACGTGCGAGCATGAAATTGGCATCTTTTTCCCTCCTTGTTTTGTTTTTTTTGCCTCTCTTTTGGCGCACCGGATGTGGACTCGAGCGCGTGCTCGAACACCTCGACCTTCTGGATGACGGTGAGGTGGTCGTAGTCGGGCGCCATGCCCAGCATGAGCCGGTGCTCCACGTTCAGCGGGATCTTGCGTGCGTCGCGGTACTCACGGATGAGCGCGTGCAGCGTGTCGCAGTTGGGCACCCATCCGATCAGGCCTGGCCAGCGCCGCGGTCTCAATGACGCAGCACGGCTTGGCGCATGCAGCGCGCTGACGGTGGGGCTGCTCATGCAAAGCACGTCTGTTCCGCGTGCTCCAAACAAATGCGTCAACATGCAATGCGTTGGCAACGTGCGGGAGACCTCAGTGACCTGCCTCGCTCAGCGCACGTTTGCATGTGCGACTGCCCTGGCTTGTAGGTGCGCTCTGCGCCTGCCTTTGTATCCTGATGTGCACTATGTGCCGCTAAGTGTCTGTATGCCATCACCCTCGGTTGGCACAGGCGCATCGGCCGCACGCAGGCGCGCTCGCTCGGGACGACGCCAATTTATGGGCTGGGCGGTGCCCCGCCGGCGCCGCACCCGAGTTGGGCGACAGCGGGATGACGGCGTAGCGCGCGATGGACAGGTCGCGCTCGGCGGTGGTGCGGTCGTGCGCGAGCATGGTATTTACCAGGCCAAACAGCTGCATCACGCGCTCGTCCTGCCGCAGGTCCTCGTGGCCCTGCACGGCGCGCGCGGCCGCGTGAGCGGCGCGCGCGGCCGCGTGAGCGGCGCCCCACCCAAAAGGCACGCTCGCGCGCTCGTGCGCTCGTCCTGCCGCGGGTCCTCGTGACCCTGCCCTGCTCGCCCACCTGTGTCGTGCAGCCGACGTGCGCGCCGCCACCCGCACATGCAGCACGTCAGCAGCAGCGCGCCGGAGGCAGGCGCGCCTCCCGCCGGACCTCGCACCCGGTGCCGCCGCGGCCGCAGAGGGCCAGCCTGCGCTGCACACGCCGCCGCCGCCGCCGCCGCCGCCGCCGCCGGAACAAGTCCCACGGCGATGGCGTGCGCGGGTGGCCTATGGTAGGGTACGGATCGGGTGAGGGTATGCCTATGCTGGACGCGCCTTCAGCAGGAACATGTACTCGGCGCCGTCGCTGCCATGGATGGTCAGCTTGCGCGGCCGCTGCTTGGAGGTGATCACGTGCAGCTGCGGGGCGAACGCCGCGATGGTCACCACGGGCTCGCCGGCGATGTACGTGCCGGGCACCGCCAGCTCCAGCCCCTGCGCGCGCCCGGGCCCGCGCTCTGGGGCCGCCCAGCCCTGCTATGCCGAGCGGCCTTGCCGGCCCTGAGCGCCGCACAACTCTGTGGGGGATTGTGCCTCGCGCCGCCACGTCATGGCTGGCCGGTGCAAATATTCTGGACGCCGGGCTGCACACCGCATGCGTTTGTGCACCGCTGCTCAATACAGCCAGAGCTTCCCATACCGAACGCGTTTGCAGAGCAGCCCGCAGCCCGGGCGCGGCGGGCGGGGCGGCGCGGGGCGGCGGGCGGCCGCGCCTGCGCGCGCACGAGCGCGGGCGCCACGTACTGCAGCTCCAGCACGGTCAGCGAGGGCAGCTGCTTGTTGATGCGCTTGAACACGTGGTAGTACAGGTCCCAGGCCTGGTGCAGCTCGGCCTCCTTGCGGCTGGCGCGGTACTTCTGGCACCACTCGTACGCCTCCGCCAGCTCGCGCCCGTACGCCTGCGCGCCGCGTTGTTCGACGTCAGGGTGCTGCCGCGGCAGGATGTGCCGCGAAAAAATATGTGAAGTCATGCAGTTTGTTCTCACCAACGCATCCAGCAAATCTAGTTGGTAAGACGGCATCCCAAAAAGGTCTGGCACTGTGCAGGCGGGGTGCGGGACGGCGCCGGCGCCGCGCCTGCACGAACGCGATCTCCTTGAGCGTGGTGGGCCCGCTGCGCGCCATCATCTCGTGCAGCGGCAGCAGCGTGGCCAGCATGGCCTCCACGTTGCTCTCGCCAAAGTACTGCCGCGACGCCTCCTCCAGCGCCTCGTGCCACATCTCGTGCCACAGGATGGCCATGCGGATCAGCTCCGTGCTGACCTGCGCGCAGGGCGGCCCGCTGGAAGGGAGAGGGCGGGGGGCGGACGGCCGGGCACCGCGGCGCGCCGCATGCGGGGTCAGCGCACGCGTCGCCTGGGTCCGGCAGCGCGTGCCTCGGCCACCGCGCGGTCGCAGACACGTGCCTGCTGGAGAGCATGCAGTATGCAGGGGCTCACAGGCACGACTATGGCCACCTGCACGGACAAGCGGACATACATGCAACACCGCACGCGGATGCCAAAACCCTTCTGTGGGGCCTGAGGGTGCGCCTAGGCCAGCGCACCAGCTGCGCCTGCTCGACCAGCGTGGCCGCGTGCGTGCGCACGTTGTCCACGACCGCCATTGCAGCCGAGCGCCGGAAGGATGACTGGCTCTTGCAGGCCACCAGGAGCGGGTACATCAGCGCCTGGCCCGGCCGCGCGTCGGCTGCCTCAGCGCGCGCGCGCCCCCGGCAGTGCGCGCACGGGCGGGTGACGCTCAGGGGAACCGCCACGAGAACGCCAGGCCAGCGCCGCAACATTGTGACCCCCAAGCGCCCAACCTCGGCCAATGCGGAGCTCCCCAGCAACAGGCGTGGGGTGCAGCGGGCGCGCAGCACAGGCGTGTCAGCGGGGCTGCCGCGCCTGCGGGTGGTGGCGCCCGATGCGGCACAGCAGGCTGTGGATGAGGCCGCGAACGTCCTTCTGCGGCGTGTGGATGCGCGCGATCACCTGCCGCGCGCCGTCCCCCCCTCTCCGCCACTGGCAGCACTGGAAGGCATGCAGTGCCGGTTACTCAGGAGTATGCTTGTACAAAATGTGCGCGCAGCTGGGAATGCCAGCGCACCTCGCCATGCTGGCAGAGTGACAGTGGCACATTGCAGCACCGGCAAGGGTGCATGCTAAGGTGAGGGGCACCTGTATAGGGTTAGAGCAGGGCACCTGGGGGATGACGACGAGCCAGGTGTCGATGGACACGTGGCCGAAGCCCTCCTCCAGCGCGGCGGCCACGTCGGGCGCGGCGCCGTGGCTGAACCACAGCGTCAGCAGCCGCAGGATGTCCTGCAAGCTCGCGCCCCGCGCGCCGTCCCCTGCCGCGCCGGCCCTCCCGCGCGTCAGCACCGGGCGCGGTTCTCATCTGGCTGTTTAAGTCGCCGCGAGCTAAGACTTCTGGTAAGAGACACCCCTTGTTCAGCTCCTCTGCTGACATGCAGGCTGCGTGGTGACAGTGACAGTAGATGCCGCTGCTGCAAGCGGTGCCTGGACAAAGTTGATGCAGTGCTGCAGCGCTCGAAATGCGCATGCCAGGCTGGCCCCTGCTGCAGCGCAGTGCCACAGGAGAGAAGCTGGGCAGGCGTGTGCCGGATGCATAGGTTTAGAGTCAGGGTTAGCACAGGGCCACGACAGAGGCGGGCGCGCGCCGGACGCCTGGCCCAGCGCGACGCTCTTGAAGAACGCGGCGACGGCCGGCGCGACGTGGCGCTGCGCTGCGGCGACGTCCGAGTGCGCGTAGTGCTCCATGGCGGTCACGTTGAAGAGCGCCCAGTCGTGCCACGCCTTGGCCCACTCCGGCGCGGCCTGGGTGGCCAGCCGCAGGCTGCCCTTGACCTCGTGGATCACCTCCTCCGACAGCTCCTGCGCGCACGGGTACAGGGAAGGGTGTCATGGCGCCGCGCGCCGATGCGCGCGCGGCCACGACAGCGCGCGCGCGGCAGCCGATAGCTCCCTGGATGCGTGCGGCCCCAGCGCGCTGAGCTCGCTACAGCGCGGTCTGGGACTCGTGCGGCAGGCTCCGCCATGGGGCGTCTCCCTCGGCAGAGTGAATCATTTGAGCAGCCCGTGCCAAGCTGCATGTCTTTGAGCAGGGAGGTTGCGCTAAATCGGCCTTTGCTCTTCACGCTGCCCTGCCACAGGCAGGGGCCCGGACAATCCATCATCATTGCGTGCTGAGCAACACAGCACGGCACATGAGCAGGAGGGCGCGCGGCGCCGGAGCCACCGCAGCACGTGCAGGGCCGGCGCGCGCCTTGCCGGTGAGCGTCCAGAGCCAGATGCCGAGCCGGCGCTGCACGCGCGCGAGCAGCGACGCGCGGAAGCCGCCCGCGTCGCGCCCGGCCGGCGTCGCATACAGCGCGGCCATGGCCGGGCCCAGCGGCGCGCACGGCGGCGCGGCCGCCTGCGCGGCCGCCACGTCCGCCAGCGCCGGCGGCGGCGCCGTCACCTCGGCCGCCAGGTCCTTCAGCCTGCGTGCCGCCCCCAGGCCCCTCACACGACCTGCTGTGGTAGCCCAAACACTCGCGCGTGTGCAGCTCTCAAGACGTTGCACTTCACTCGAGGCTGCCGCGTGATAACGCAGGCACTAAGAGGCAGAGTGAATCACTTTAAGCACGCTGCGTGCTCAGCGCAGGTGCCAGATTCTAACATGTGGCACTTTCAGTCTCGCAAGTGCACGGACACGCGGCATTCCCAGTTCCGCAGACACGCTTCAATGGTCAGCAAGGCTTGCACCCCCACGAGCACGCGAGGTCAGAGCACGGCGCCCCGCTCGGCACCTGCTGAGCGCGTCGTGGCGGTCGCCGCACTGCCACAGGTGCTTCACAAAGCCGAACATGATGTCGGGCTTGCCGCTGCCGCCGCCGTAGCCCGCCTGGCCCAGCGGCACGTCCGCCGGGTTGTAGCCGAGCAGCTGCTGCAGCGTCCGCAGGCTCTGCCTGCCGCTCGCGAGCGCGCGCCTTGAGCGCGGGCTGGCAGGCGCTCAACATGCGCATCGCCTTGCACCGCACTGCTATGTGAGAGCAGGTTCTGAGTGGCGGGAAGCAGTGTGATGTCCATCGCACCATGCTCTGTTTCCAGCCGGCAGCGCGGAGTCAGCCCATTATCTTACTTGACACAGTTCCGTGCACTTCAGGTCGATGAGGAGCACAGGACTGCGCACGCCATGCGCGCTTCCAAGGGAAGGCACCAGACTGCTCAGAATCCCAAGACCGGGGGGCGGGCTGGTTGGGGGAGCCGCACTTGGGCCGGGCGGACTTGCGGCACAGCGACGCGAACTTGAGCCAGGTGTGCGTGTCCTGGCGCATCGGCAGCACCAGCGTCCGGACGCTCAGCAGCGCCTGCCAGACCTCCACGTTGCGCTGCACGCCGCGCAGGCGGCCGCGCCACATGCCGCGCGTCAGCGCGCGCCGCGCCTCGGCGGCGCCCTCGTCGCCTGCGCGGCGCCGGCGGGCGTCACATCAGCATGATGCACATCCGTATGTCACAGTAGCTGCTATCATGCCCTGTAGCAGCTGTCGAGGGTCGCATGACGTCTTGCATGGCATACAGCGTCTCACCACCCACGTCACATGACACCACTTTTTTCCACACATCTTACACCAGCACCCACGCAGACAGCTCGATCGGACATCGCGCCGGCATCGAGGTGCACAGGCAGCAGCGGCGGCGGGCGCGGGCAGGCGGGGCGCGCCCTGCGCGAGCGCGAGCGCGAGCGAGTAGTCCACGGTCTCCTCCAGCTCGGTCAGCTGCTGCACGCGCACCATGTCGCCGTACGCGCGCTCGTAGCTCTCGCCGACCAGCGCCGCCAGCTCCGCGCCCAGCAGCTCGCGCGCGCGCTCCACGCACGCTGCGCGCGGCGCCCGCCCCGGTCAGGAGCGCCGAGGGAGTGCGGAGCAGGAGTGCAAGGCGGAGCAGAATGTGCCAAACACCAGCACAGTAGACCTTCCAACCCTGACAGGGCTTGCAGCAGGGCTGCCGGACGAGTCAATACAACCCTAGAAAGGCCGGTGTGCGCATGCACTGAAAGGCGCCGGGTTAGGGTAGGGTGGGGCGGCACCTTTGGCGACGCCATAGTCTCCGCGGCGCACGGACAACACCGCCGACAGAAAGGCGCCGGAGGAGGTGTCGGGCACATCGGCCGCCGCCATGGCGCCCACGTACTGCGCCATCTCGTCCCTGGCGCCGCCCGCGCCCACATCAGTTTTCTTTACAGGGCCTGCTGGCCCGCGCATGATCCCTGCCGCACCGATGGGCGCCAGACAACGCGTCGTGCACGTCAAGGCGGTCACGGCGCCCAACATATCGCATGCCTCCCACTCCTAACGCCACACCTAAGTCACCGAGCCGGATGTTTTGGCGAAGTTCACGCAGTGACTCCAGCAGGTGCTTCCTGTGCAGTTGAGGCTGCAGGAGCTGTCAGGAAGATGATTGTCCAGAAAAACTGTGCTGCAGTATGCGGCGCTGACTATATGACAGCAATCAGGCGCAGCCACAGCCACACGACAACATGCAGGCCCCTACATCGCTTTGCATCGCGTGAGGTGGCCTGTGGCTGCGGGGTGGCGACGCTGCCGCAGCAGGGCGCGGCGCCGGCGCACCACTCGCCCAGGTGCCAGGCGGCGTGCGCGGCCAGCGCGGCCATGTCGCGGCGCACGTGCGGCTCTACCCGCCGCCACTCGCCGCGGCACAGCCGCCCCAGCTGCTCCCACTCCGCCAGCGCGGCCAGGCACCTGCCGGGCAGCCCCGCCGCAGCGCATGGGCGCCACACGGCTGCGTGCGCACGTCGGCAGGTTTCATGCCTGTCACTGGGGCGCAGCTTCAGGCGCTGCGCTGGCTGCCCAGACACCTGCACTTGGCTGTGATGGGCGGTTTAAAAGGTGGTGTGTCTGCATCTGCTTCCTGCGAGCGTCACAATTCATCTGCATCACGGGCGCTGCTCCTCAGCGCGCTCCGCCGCAGCACAGAAGCACAGGAGCATGCATCGAACGCGCCCAAGCACAGCCCACGACACCGGCAGCATCAGCGTTGCGCCGGATACAGGGCAGGGTCGGGGCTGGGAGCGCGGCGGGGCGCGCCGCATGCGGCCCAGCGTGGCCTCCAGGTGCGCCTGCGAGGCCGGCGGGCTGGCCGCGTACTTGCGCTCGTACGCGTCCAGCGCCTCCTCCCACCGCTGCAGCTTCTCGTACCACGACTCCTGCGCGCTGGGTTAGGGAAGGGTAGGGCGCCACGCTCGCCCCCACGCTGGGCGGATGCGTTCGTGCGTGCAGCGCGCGGCAGGGGGGCGCTGCAGTGGGAAGCAAGCGTACAACGCTCGCGCACCGAACAGAAACGTGCATTGCCCAGGCCCTACCCTAACCCTGTCGGCCGCGCCCGCGCCTTTAGCTCCATGTGCAGGTCCTGCTGCGCCTTGGTGAGGATGCCGATGGCGGCCTCGGGCTGGCGCAGGTGGTTGTTGATGCTGATCAGCGCCTCCACTGCCGCGCCGGGCGTCTGGTGGTACTCCAGCTCCTTGTAGTGCAGCGCCTTGGCGAACGCGTGGCACTTCTCCGCCAGCGCGCCCAGCGTTCTGCGCGGACATTTCCCCCAAAGAAAGTGAACCCGCTTACCTGCGCCCCGGTCCCCTGCCGATCAAGCGCCTGGGTCACAGGCGTGGTGCGCGAGCGGGTCACAGGCATGGCGCGCGACACTTAACCCTTAGCTAAACCCAAGCATGTCGGTGCAGCGGAGCAGCCAGGCGTACCGCGTGTCCAGCGGCAGGCTCTTCTCGTCGTGCTCCATGAACTCCGCCAGGTTCAGCAGCGTGGTCACGATGTCCGGCGGGATGGTCGGCGACGCGAGCGCGGCCTCCAGGCTGCGCACCAGCGCCTCCTGCGCCGCCGCCGGACGTCCAGTGAGCCTTTGGTCATAAGAAGGTTAGGGTAGGACGTCATCTTTGTTTGTGCCCCTTGCCTCATGACAGGTGATGGGAGGCCCTCCCCTGGCCTCACACCTCTGGGCAAAGGCCTCTCGTCACCTTTTGTAAAGCAGGAGGGAGAAGCGTGCGGGTGAAGACTTATCAACACCCCCTTCACTGATGGTAGTCATCCAGTGACCATAAGAACCACGTGACATGCAAGGGAAAGCCGCATGAGCCGCGCAGCGCGCCGCGCTGTTATTTTGTGACACTGTAGAACATGCGACACAGGAAGGATACGCATGCCTACTCGCGGGGCGCCCGTGCGGGTGGCGTGCAGGACAGGCCGGCCTGCGTCATGGCGCGCCATGCCATGGTGTCAGTAAGCAGGTTCGGGGCCAGGGCTGGGGGAGCCTGCCTGCATGCTGCCCTCCAGCTCGCCCCAGCAGGACACGAAGCCGGCCGGGAAGAGGTCGCGCGCCATGCCAGGCTGCACCTGCGCCCGGCGCAGCAGGCGGCTGGGCGCGCGCATGCCCAAGCACATGGATATACTTGCCCATAATACACACAAGCTGTCTGAAAGTTAGTACCTTCTTCGGCAGCGCAAATTTGTCCCGTACAGCATTGCTTGTTAAAAACACAGCATGCTCGCTGTCAGCCAAGGCGTGGCTGGGAGCAGGAGCCAACAACCGGCCTTTGGGAGGACCGTGCGCTGCGTGGCACCCTGCAGGGCCGGGCCGAATGGCCGCGGGCCGCGCCTGCGCCAGCGTGTGCGTGGCGCGCAGCGCGGGCGACGGCGACTCCTTCAGCAGCTCCACCGCAAAGTGCCGCATCCACTCCGCCCAGTCCTCCTTCGTGCTGCGCTGGCTGCTCTCCCACGCGCGCCGCAGCGCCGCCTCGTTCACCGCCAGCCGCTGCGCGCCTGCGGTGCAGCACAGCCAGTCAGCGATAGGGTACCCTGACCCTAACCCTAAAGCAGCACCTCTCAGGCGCTCATGCCGCCCGCTCTGACGCTGCGCGGCTTGCACGCGCCGCGCGCGCGCGCGCACCGGACGGGTCCGGCATGGGCGGCAGCGCGGCGGCGGGCTCGGGCGGCGGCGCCAGGTCGTCCACCCAGCCGTGGCCGGCCTCCCAGTCCTCCGCGTCGCTCATGCAGGGCGGCTCGCGCAGCGTCACCTTGGCCGCCAGCAGGCTGAAGCGCTCGTGCGCCATCTTGTGGCGCGCCATGATCTGCGCGCCGCGCACCCGGCCGGCCTCGGCGCCCGCCGCCCCGCGCGCCGTCCACGGCAGCCCCGCACTCCGTCACCGTGACCAAGGGCGCTGCCTGTATGTCACCGGCTTCTCTCACATGGGAAGCCCGGCAGCGCGCGCGGCAGGTGTGACGAAGCACGCAGTGCACTCCAGGCCCAGGCGCAGAGGGGCGGGCGCGCGGAGGGCGGGGCGGGCGCGCGCCTTGCGGATCGTCGGCACAAACAGCGCAAAGTCCGGCCCGAGCGCGAGCGCGAGCGCGCAGATGGTGTCGGCCGCGTCGCGGCGCAGCTCGTCCGGGCCGCCGTCCAGGCAGCGCAGCAGCGGGTGCAGCACCGCGGCCGCGTAGCCCGCCAGCGGCATGCGCGGCAGCAGCCGGCGCATGCTGTGCAGCGCCGCGCGCCGGATGTCCACCGGCGTGCCCGCCACGCCTGCAAGGACAGCGGGCGGGCTTGTTCCTACGCAGCTCGGTCCCCGACGCGTGCCGCGCCGGTGCGTCGGCGCGAGCCCGCATGCGCCGCGGGCCGCCAGGCGCCCGCCGCTGCCCCGGCACTGTGCATGGCTTCCTACGCGCAAGCGCCTACCACGCCAGGGGCGCGATGTGCTGGCCCCTGGAGCAACACAGGGGCGGTTCCCGCACACGCTCCCGGGAGCAGGGAGCGCCCGCTCTGCATTGCTGAGGGGTGTTGGGGGGGGTGGTGCAGGGGCGCGCGCCGGGGTGGATGAGCCGCACGAGCGCGGGCAGCAGCAGCGGCAGGTGGTCGCCCAGCGTGGCGCCCAGCGCCTCCAGCGCGCCCAGCGCCGGGCGCACCAGCTCGTAGCCGCCACCGCGCTCCGCCTCGCCGAACAGCGCGATGAAGCGCGGCAGCAGGCCCGGCAGGTACGCGCGCATGTCGTCGCGCAGCGACACTGCCGCCGCGCCGGCGCCCCGTGAGCCGCGCCGCGCAGTGGCGCACGGGCAGCCTTGGGTGCTAAAGTCGCGCGCCAGATTGGCGGCCGGCAGGTCTCCGGCGCCTATCACATCTTTTATTGCTGTCTCCTGCTACTCCACTGTCGAGACGGTGCACTCTATGGTCCAAGCCCAAGTTGCAAAGTCAGGTATTCGTAGAACAGGTGACATGCCCTGACCGTTCCACTGCCCAGAGGGCTGCATGAGCCAGCTCAGATCAAGCGACAGCGCTCCCAGCAATGGCACCAGCGACGGGTGAAACCGCAAGGCCGCTTGCGAGCGCCACATCTGACGCATGAGTGTAATGGTGCACACTGTCAGTTTAACCTCACGCCGTGCTGCCCAGCCGGGCCGACGAACCGCACCGGCCAGCTCTGAGATGAGCTTCAGCAGGTGCGGCAGCAGCGCCGGCTGCGGCGACGCGGGGCCCCAGAAGTCGGCCGCCAGCGCCAGCGTGTCCGGCAGCCACTTGCGCATGTGCGCGCGCAGCAGCGCCACCAGCGCGGTCAGCTGCTGTACCAGGAACTCTCGCAGCGCATCGTCCGCGGAGCGCAGCACCGCGAACAGCACCGGCATGACCTGCGCGCGCGGACGTGCCGGCTCGCCGGAGCACTTGCGCGCGCGGGGGGGGCGCACGCAGGCTGGTGCCACCGTCTGCGAGGGGCGGCGCTCTGCTCCTGGTGGCACACCGCTGAGTGAAGCACTGGCTTCGCAGGCGTACTCTTGACAAGCGTGGCCGTGAGCAGCAGATGGTTGTGAGACACTGTGTTTATATGGGCGAGCTCATGCGCGGTCGCCGCTAGTCAGGGAGAGCGCTGCGCAGCCGCCACGCATGCGACCACGACATGCAAGCTAGACGGGCAGGCCACAGTGCTCCAGCATCGCGTGCCGGAGGCCGGGGCCCCCCGCGCGCCTTGGGCAGGTAGGGCACCGCGCCCAGGTTGAGCGCCTGGAAGATGTAGAACAGGCTGCGCACCACCTGCGCGCGCATATAGGGTTAGCCCTACTCTCCCCTCCCTGCCCTTACCCTACCCACCACCTGCACACCACCTGCGCGCGCGCCAGCATTGCTCGCTCCTGCGGTGTGGTTATGGACAGTGGGATCTCCGCTGTTCGCTATTGGCCTGCCGCATACACCACAATCCAGCGCGCTGTTCTAGCTGAAAGCACATGTCGGCCGCATGCACTTCTACTTTGTAACCCCACGCACCCCACACAACCAACAAAACCCATTTCACAGCAACAGACAGAAGCGTCCTGCTTTGCGTCGTCGCGATGGAGAGCGCCGCGCGCGCCCGCGGCGCGCGGCGCGCCTGCGGGTGGTGCGAGGACATGGACGGGTCGCGCAGCGTGCGCATGAGCGCGTTGATGGCGACTGTGGGATAGTACTCCTCGCTGCTGGTCACCAGCCCCGTGGCCGGCAGCAGGTCCCCGGCAAACTCGTCGCCCGCCAGCAGCCCTGCGCGCCGGCGCAGCGACACACGTCCACGCCTGCCAGCTGCTGCCAGACCAGCGTTACGGGTCCATAGCACACTTTTAAATAGCCGAAAGCTCCCGCGTTCAGTCCTGCATGCAGCACAGCAACAGCGCCACAAGGCGGGCTCATTGCTGCGCAGCGGACCGATGGCACTGATCACCTGGCTGCGCGACAAGCCCAGCTTGCACAGTCTGCAAGCGCCTGTTGCATGCGCACCCTGCCACAGGTTTGCACACTGTACACCAACGACTGTGTAAAGGTCCAAAATTTCGGCAGATGCATAGCCATACTCGGCCGTGTTCGACACCTTGCACATGGTGCGCTCTTGGACACGAGCGGGGCACCCCAACATCCGCGCCGCGCACCCAGCGTGCTGAGCGTGCGGGCCTCGCCCGGCGCGGCGGCCGCGGCCGCGCCGGGCTGGCGCTGCGGGCGCACGCCCTCGCGCTCCAGCTTACCTTCGCCCTGCAGGTCCGCCTGGTTGACCTTGTGCGTGTGCGGGTCCAGCGCGCCGATGATGCCCAGCGCCTGCGTGCGCGGCGCCGGCCCCAGTCTCGCCGCGCCGACGCCGGATGCTGTTTCAGAGCGATGGGGAAAGGGCACGGCTCGACGGCGCCACACTGTGAGCGGGGGCTCCGAGAGCATAGGAGTCATGTCCATCTAATATATGCTCAGCAGCGCAGCAGCTGCAGCCGTGCGAGTAGCCACGGACGCTGCCTGCAAAAGCTTTACAGCCGCAGTGCTTCAACATGGGGCCAGCCTGACGCCCCGCCATGCCCGTGGGCGCCGCCCAGCCACACAGCATAGCCTTCACAGCTGCAACAAAGCTTTGCATGGCCAGGGCGGCCTGAAGGCTGTGAAGCGCCGCCTCCCAGCACGCGGGTGAGCCGCCGGGGCGCAGCGCGGGCGCGCGCGCCTTGAGCACCTCGTGCCGCACGGGCGGCGTGCCCTCGTTCAGCATGCGCAGCAGCACGCCCAGCAGCTGCGGGTACTCCAGGTACGGCGTCACCACGATGCCCGTGCTCTCCACTACCTGCGGGCACGCGCCACGGTGCTGAAATGCTTAGGGTTAGGGTAGTACAGGTAGGGTGTGAGCGCAGCGCGGGCGCCGGGCGCTGGGCGCCCCCGGCGACCACTCACGCTGCGCAACCAATGCCCGCGCCCGCCGCGCCCAGGCCCGCGCGTGTGCGGCAAGCGTCGCGCCCGCTCGCGCAGGGCGGTGAGAGGCGCCCGCGGGGCGGCAGCGCGCGCGCCTGCCCCAGGCACTCGACGGCGACGACGCGCTTGTTGCCGGACGCCGCGTCCTGGATCGCGTCGATGATGAGCGGCAGCACCTCGCAGATGTGCGGCCGCAGCCCGGGGCCCGCCACGCGCGCCAGCTCCCCCGTCGTTGCCAGCACGCTCGCGACCACGCCGCTCTCGCCGCCGCCTGCCGCGCCAGCGCGCGCCCGCCTCGGCGCGCGCCGTCTACGGCCGCGCCGCCCCCGGCAAGCATGAGCCTGAACACACACCCGTGCTGGCCTACAGATTTTAAACTCCTACACAATGCACAATGCGACAGGGTCCTGGACAAATCGCTGCAGGGTCGCAGGCCTCTGCTCCTGTGCCTCTTCCCGACCGTGAGACGCAGCAGGGCAGGGCGCTGAGCCATGCCCCTCGGCAAGAGCGCCCCGCCCTGCCCGGAGGCCCACCTTGCACGGCGGCGCCCTTGGCGTTCGCGCCGGCGCCGGGCGGCGCAGGGCCCGCGATGAGCGCGGGGCCGGCCGTGCGCAGCTTGGCCACGAGCGCCTTGAGGATGGGCGGCACGTACGGCAGGACCAGGCGCGGGCAGGCGTGGATCAGCTTGCCCAACAGCAGCGCGCTCTCTGCGCGCGGCCGCGCGCGAAAGAGGCGTGGCCGCACAGCAGGGCACAGCGGCGGGCCTTCGGCAAGCATTCCGAGAGGGCCGCCCGCGCGAGAGGCGGGCTCGCTGTTTGCTTGATGGGCCTATAGTGCCAGAAGCGGAGACGCTGAAACAGGGGCATGGGGCGCTGCGACCGGCGTCCTTGCCATGACGCCGCAGGTGCCCGCCGTCAGGCGGCCCTGGCGCAGCGCCCTGACTCGACTCCGCGCCACGCTCCACAGGTTCAGGGATCCCGGAACGAGGATCGAATGAGGATCGCCTGCAAAAGCAGCGCGCAAGAGACAAGAAACCCTGGAGTAGCTCGGCAGGGCCGCACCCTCGCGCTGGCGCGAGTCGGGCGAGTGGTCCATGTCGTTGAGCAGCTGCATGAGGTGCCGGCGCAGCGCGGGCAGCACGTGCGCCGGGTTGAACGCGGCCAGGCGGCCGACCACGCCCACCGCCAGCGCGCGCACCGCCACCGCCTCGTCGTTCAGCGCCACGAACAGCGCGCGCAAACTGCGCGCGCACGCGTGCGCGCTTGCTCAGCCGCCCGCGCGCATGCGGGCTGCTTGCCGCTTGCAGCGCTTGTAGAGGAAAGCAGCCGGTGCCCAGGTGCGAATGCAGGCTGTCCTGAACATCCAAGCTGCACAGCAGGCGATGTCACATGTATGTCGCTCAGCAAGCGGACACGATGGCAGGCTAGGGTACCCTAGCGCCCTACCCTAGCGCGCACCAGTCGGCCTGCGCCAGGTACGTGTCCAGCGGCGAGGCCGCCTGCATGGACTGCAGCACAGTGCGCCGCACGCTCAGGCTCGTGTCCGCGCACGCGGCCATGAGCAGGCGCGCGACCACAGCCTCAACCGCGCGCACGTGCGCCGCGCGCTGCAGGCGCCCGCGGCCCGCGCCCGGCTGCGCCACCATGCGCTGCAGCACCTGCGCGCGCGCCGCCCGCCTTCGCTTTTTGCTGCCATGTCAGTGCGAGTGCCCAGGCCAGTTCCGCGGCGCCCTGACGCCCCTCGTGGCTGATGCCGTGCGCAGTGCCGACGCCAATGAGCTTCGCCACCAGCATTGGCAAGGGCTGGCACAGCCCCAACACTCGTGACAAAGCAAGTGAAACAGGCTCACGCCAATACTATCCCATTGCGGAACCCGCATCCGCGGCAGCGGCACGCCGGGAGCATGCGCGCGCGCGCGCACCTGCGCGGCGGCCAGCGCGGCGGCCCGCCGCGTGGCCACGTCCGACTCGTCCAGGTACGACACGACGTGGTCGCGGCAGAACTCCAGCAGGCGCGCGGGCCCAAAGTCGAAGCTGCCCAGCGTCTGCAGCGCCAGGCGCGTGAGCGCCTGCTGCTGCAGCTCGCCTGGCGCAGCGGGGAGGCGCGTCAGCGCGCGCGGCGGCCGAGCGCGCCCTGCAGTGCAGGCATGCTGTACAGGCACATGAGCAGCCCCGGGGGACCATTGGAAACCTGCCACAGTGTCCACAGATGTTGCCGCGTCGCTGCACTCTCTGTACCTCACGCCTCTTCACCTTGATTGCTGATTGCAGGAAATGACCAGGGTTGGGCAGGAGCTGACAATCTGGACACGCAGTGAGAGGCTGCGCAGAGGCGCGCTGTATCCAGGGAGGGATAGGGATGCTCTGGACCAGGGACGCCGGGACAGGGCCCCGAGCGGCAGGGGGCGCGGGCGTCGCACCCAGGAGCAGCGCCTGCGACAGCGCGTGCAGCTGCGCCTGCGACAGCGAGTCGCGGTGCGGCCGGCGCGCGAGCACGAGCGAGAGCAGGTCCAGCAGCTGCA
>JAABUV010002243.1_pt1 | contig 26557 bp, 31 predicted proteins | sample 5559971 | NCBI WGS metagenome assembly JAABUV01 (sample SAMN10711881, study PRJNA513362) | rock metagenome | isolation source: Antarctica rocks | place: Antarctica: Victoria Land, Knobhead nord | collected 2015-12-19
ACAGGCACGCAGGCGCGTGCCAGGCCATGAACAAGGGAAAGAAGAGAAGATGCAAGCAGGTTGGACCGACACCGCAATATGTCAGGGCGCAAAATAACAGGTTTGCCATGCTCTCACAGCTCGACGCCGACAAATTGCAGTGCCGGCAGGCGCTCTAGCGACGAGGCGTCGCCGGCTGGGGGGCGGCGCGGCGGGCGCCGCCCACCTGCAGCTGCGCGCTCACGGCGTCGAGCTCGCGCAGGGCGGCGGGCGCGAGCGCCTCGGCCAGCGCCGCGGCGGCCTGCTGCGCGGCGTGCGCCACCGCCTCGGCGTCCGGGCCGCCGCCGAGCTGCGCCGCGGCAGCCTGCGCCAGCCGCGCGCAGGCGCTGAGCATGGCTCCTCACCAGGCGCGCCTTTTGGTACAGCTGCACCGGCTGCACCGGCCAGATGCTGCTGTGCCGCGAGTAATAACGGTAAGGGGCATCACGCACTACGCTCTGCGTTGTTTTTGTGCACAACAACTCTGTGAATCTATTTGTCTGCAACTGACACAAACACATCTGAAGGTGTCCAGTGCAATCCACCATGCTCCGGGGTCATACAAATGGAGCGGCGGCATGCCCATGGAAGCGTCTTGGCGCGTGCATGCGACATGCGCTGCCTTCTGAACCCTGAACCCCTGAGCGGCTGGCACATGTTGACCAGGCGTCAGCAGCATGCATGACAGAGGGCGGCAGCGTTTCTCGCATGCGCGCCGCCGCGACGCGCGCCTGCAGCTGCACGGCCAGCGCGGCCGCCCAGCGCGCGCGCGCGGCCGCGTCCGCGTGCGTCGCGCGCTCGGCCAGGCACGCCACCGCGGCCCAGCCCAGGCGCAGCCAGCGCTCCGCGGCCGCACCCTCCTCCGCAGCTCCGCCGCAGGCCCCAGCGGCGGCCCCGAGCGCATCCGTAGCCCCCCCGTCATCCGCCCAGCCGCTGCCAGGCGCGCGCCCGACCGCCACCGAGAGCGCCGGCGCCGGCAGGCACGCCAGCAGGTGCGCGGGCGCCGCCCCGCTCTGGACGCGGCCGTTGCAGAGCCCCCCGGCCGCATCGGCCGCCAGCTGGGCCGCCAGCGCCTGACCAAAGCAGGCCTCCAACGGCGCCGCGTCCAGCGCGAGCGCGGCGCCCAATGCGTCGCGCGCCAGGTCGGCCGCCAGGACGGGCGCGGGCCAGGTCGCCGGGCGGAGCAGCGCGAGCGGCGCCGGGGGCCGGGCCAGGGCTAGGGTAGGGTGAGGCGAGGCGGGCGCGGCGCTGGCCGGGCCGGCGCCGGCGGGGGGGCTGGCGGCGTCGGCGCCGGCGCAGGCGCGCTCGAATGCCGCGGCGGCCGCGGCGCGCGCCTCCGGCACGGCCTCCCCGCGCACGTACACCTGCGCGCGCCGGTCCGGCGGGTGGGCCGCTGGAGCGCGGAGGCAGCCCAGGCAGGGCCGTGCGCAGGGCTCTGCCAACCCGCGGATATAAAACCCGTGGCTCAAGCGTGCTACACCGGACCACAGAGCGAGGCGCGGCTCAACAAAGCCCTGTGGCACGGCTGCTACCCAGCCAGGCCCTGCTCCGCCTCTGCGCGGGCGCGCCTGCTCCCAGCCGGCGGCGAGCGCGTCATGCACCGGCCACCCCCGTTCCGCGAGCGACCGCGCCAGCGCTGCCCAGTTGCGCAGCTCGCGCCCGGTTGGGCCGCGCCTGCGCAGGCCGGCGCGCAGGCACATGAGCTGGCGGTTCAGACTATGCACGTCACGCACCAGTGACCTCACACAACCAATGTACTGTTGCACAGGGGTTTGGTGCACCGCAACACGAGCAGGCAAGAAAACCCCATGAGCGGCACTCTTGCCGAGGTGTGGCCGCAATTTTGGCACGGACGCGCCTCTGAGCAGCAAAGCAAAACTCCCTGCTGCACGACATGTCTGCCATGCAAGCTCTATCACCAGGCAGGTATCAGGCGGGTGAGAGGCCTGCTAGCCGGCCGCCCACAGGCACAAGCGTAGTGTGTTGGGAACAGGACACCGAGAGGCTGTGTGTGCAGGCCCCAGCATCCTACGCCTCTCCACCACATGTGCGGCGAGCTTGCGGTACGTAGACAATCCTGTTATCAGTGGATCCACGACTGGTAGAGGTCGGGTCCATGCGTGCATGCAAGCGGGGCCGCCACCTGTGGCGCGCGGCGGCCTGGCACGCGACCTCCTCGTGCGCGCCCGCCATCGCCGCCGGCAGCGCCCAGCCGGGCACGCCCTCCGCCGTCAGCAGCGCCTGCAGGTCCTCGGCCGCCGAGGGTTCCGCCGAGGGTTCCGCCGCGAGGCCCCAGACTGCCGCCGGCGCGCCCGCCTCCGCGCCGAGCGCGCCGGCCGGCCTGGACGCGTCCCGCGCGGTGCTGGCGGCGGCGTGGTCGGCGGGCACGACGGGCGCGCCGGCGGCCGGCGCGGCGGCCGCGGGCGGGAGCAAGAAGAGCTCGATGCCACGGTTGCGCATCGCGCGCGACACCTCGCCGTGCCTGCGCGCGCATGGCGGCAGCAGCCGTCAGACCCGGCGTGCCCAGCTCAGCATCCCGGACAGCACCAGGTCAGCCGCTGCTCCGCTGCCAGCACATGCACTACCACGCAATCAATTGCCCATACGCACTGATTCAAATGGTCACACACGCTGTCACACACACCGCCTCCGCAACAAACAGTGCTTGGGGCCCTGCATATGCAGTTACGCTCAGGACGCCCACGCCCCCGCCCGCCAAACGTCAGAACATGGCGGGCATGCCGCCGCGCCCGCCCGCAGCCCCGCGCCCACGCACGACGGGGCGCACCGCGGGTCGACGGCCAGCACCAGACGGAAGCCGGCGTGCGGGCGCAGCACGCGCTGGCGGCCGCCCGGCGCGCCGGCCTCGTTTAGCAGCAGCTCGCCGCCGGGCTCCAGCAGCGGGTTCAGCCGGTCCAGCACCTGCGCGCGCGGCGCGGCTTCGGGCAGGGTCGCCAGGCGGGGCAAGGGCTGGTCATGAGTCGCAACCCTATCCTTAGGTAGATATAGGATCGACTGCCAGCAGGGCGCAAGGCCTGCGCGGCAGGCTTCGCGCGCCCGTCATGGCCCGTGCACGGAGCTGCCTGGCAGCTCCCGGCGCTCCCTCGCAGCGGCGCGCGCACCGGCATTCCGCCAAACCCACAAAGTGTGCCGCTTGTCAGCGGCCCCGGGCGAGATAGCACAATCTTCACTGCCGGTTTCGTCCTCATAGTCATCACCTGCAAGCTTGTAGACGGTGCCGAGGAGCAGCAGGCACGCACCGTCGCCGGGCAGGCGCCCGCGTTGTCCAGCAGCACCCAGCGGCCCTCCTCCACCGCGCGCGTCAGCGCGCCGTCCACCCACTCAAAGCGCCCCGCGGCCGAGGCGCCGCCGCCCGCGCCGCCGTCGCCCGCCAGCGCCGCATGCAGCGCGGCCGCGGCCGCGCGGCGGCGGCCCAGGTCGGCGTCCAGGGCTTGCAGCGCCCCGGACAGGCCGGCCGGCAGGCGCGGCGACCCGCCAGCGCCGCCTGTCACGGCGCCGAGCGCGGCCGCCGCGCCGTCCAGCGCGCGCAGCAGGGCCGCTGCCGCCCGCTCCGCCTCTGTGGCGAGCACAGTCTGTCTGTCATATTGAGGCTGCGCTCCGGCCTGCCAAGACAACTGGGCCAAACTCTCAGAGTGTTTCCACACACCAACCACAGATTGCACATAGCCCAGGCATGTATGTGGGCCCTCAGAAAGGGCCCAAATACATACTTCTGAGCATGCGGCGGACTTCCATCGTGCAAAGTCACTGGCGCACAGCTTACAGGGGGATGCACACACGGTCGGGCACACAAGCGCGCTGCGCCAAGGCTCTCAAGGCTGGGCCGCCCACCGCCGCTGTCTGCGCCACCTTCGGCAGGCACGCCCGCCGCAGCGAGCGCCCACGCGCTGGCCACGTCGCGCGCCGCGGCCAGGCGCGGCGCCGCGGCGGCGCGCATGCGCGCCCGCTCATGCGCAGCCTCATTGCCGGCCGCGCCGTCCGCCGGTGCATGCGCGCCGTCCATCGCCGCCAGGCCCGGCTCGGCGGCGTCCGCGTCAGAGCAGAGCAGCGCGGCGACGATGCGCTGCACGCATGCGCCCGCCTCCTCCGCGGCCTCCTGCGCGGAGCGCAGCACGACGCTGACTGTATCTTGCAGGATGAACCGGAGATGCTGAATGACTGCAGAGCTACATGCAAGACAACATGGGTCCTATTCTGGAGCACGTCCCTTGGACAGGCTGTGCGTCATGCAGATCTTTCCTGTGCTACCCATACAACACGCCTACAATTGGATTTGCCAGCCGCACAAGCTGCGTGCAGCATGCCTGCACATCAATGCATGCCAGGGTGGCATGCATTTGGCTTGCCAGGGTGGCATGATAGACCGCGCATGTCTACCATGCCGCCATGGTAGACACATGGGCCTCTTGTCACTCCCACTTACATTTGGCAGGACGGGCGCGGGCGACCTGCACACGGCGCAGTGGCTCCAGCTGCTCAAAGCCGCCCAGCAGGTCGGCCGTGTCGGTGCCGGCCGACAGCGCCAGCTCCTCCAGCGGCCGGCCCGCCAGCGCGGCCGCCGCGCGCACCAGGCTCGTCTTGCCTGCCGCAGGCCCCGGAACACTCTATGACACGCGCCGGTTGGGTTGTGAGCCACAGAGCACTGCATGCGCTGGGGTGAAGAGCTTGTGCCACCAGCATGCAGGCGCGCAAGCACACGCCCTCGGGTCTCGGGGTGGCCAGCCCGACGGGCGCCGGGTGCGCGTGCGGTGCCAGCGCCCTCGCGCGCGCGGCGCGCGGCGGGCGGGCGGGCGCGGCGGGCGGGCGGGGGGCGCGGCGGCACCTGAGCCCGGCGCGCCCACCAGCAGGCACATCCAGCCGCGCTGCATGCACTGCAGCAGCGACTCCAGCGCGGCCGCCTGGCCCGCCAGCAGCTGCAGCGCGCCGCGCTCGCCCGCGTCCCCTGCGCCGCCGGGGGCGCGCGTGGCGACGGTGCTGGGGGCTTGGCATGCGCATATGGCCGTGCGGCAGCACGGCCACAGGGCTCCAGGGCTCAGGCCGCCAACCAGGCACTGGAGCTTGTCAGAGTAATCACTTGTCCTAGCAGGAGTTGCAGTGCAACGAAACGCTTTGGAGCGCCACAGCTTGTATACGCTCAACTTACAGCATTCAAGTGTGGTGTCAGTACATGCGTACCGATGCCCGGCTGGCAGCGCCCGCGGTCGTGCTCACCAATTGCAATGGCACTCTGCCTGCGCATACCCAGCCCACACCAAACTCTGGCCCGGCGCGCACCAAGGCAAGCCCAGGGCCCCGCGCGCGGCAGCGCCGCTCGCCCCACGGCCAGCAGCCGCGGCGACAGCGCCACCGCCGGCCGCGCCGGCTCCGCCAGCGGGCCGCCCCAGGCCGCGGCGAACAGCGCGCGCAGCGCGGCGCGGTCGCCGGGCGTGCGCAGGCGCTGCAGGAAGAGCATGCGCGCGTGGTGCACCGCGGCCGCCTCCACCGCCGCGGCCGCGCCGCGCCCGTCCCTGCGCAGCACATGTTGGGCCCCCGCTCCCGATCCCTGCCGTGGCAGTCGCGGCAGGTGCTGCAGGGCCAGCAGGCATGCGGCGCGCCCAGCGACAGGGTCCAGCGCTGCAGCCGCGCTGGTAACTGCATGCTGCATGGCAGCGCATGGGGGTGTTGGGGCCTGCAGGGCCGCACCCGCCGCCCGCGCCGGCCGCGGCGCCCTCCGCCAGCTCGCACCAGCGCAGCAGGTCGCGCAGGTTGAACTCCCAGGGCCCGCCCGCGCCGCTCAGCCGCGGCGCCGGCGCGCCGACGCCGCCGCCGCCGCCGCCGCCGGCCACCGCGCCGCCGCGCGGGGCAGGGCCGCCGCCGCCGCCCGCGGCGCGCAGCGCGCCCAGGAATTCGACCATGCGCGCGCGCACGTCTGCCGGCACGCGCGGGTGCAGCGCGCCTGCGGGGCACCCCGGCCGCGGATTCGCCCGGGCTCCCGTGGGGCCCGGCGTATTTGTTCTGGCATGCACTCCTGAATGCAATGCAGACAGCGCATGACGATGCCGGGTGCGTGTAAGCCAGGAGGCATGTCCGCTCAGGCGGAGCGCAACCACGCCTATTTTGGCACGCGTCGCGGCAGGCCCACGGACCGAGCGAGGACGCGAGCGCGGGCGGCGCGGGGGGCGGGCGCGCCGGCCGCCGCCCTCCTGCAGCGGGTTCTGCGCGGCAAACACGCGGAAGCCGGGCGCGCAGGCGAACGTGCGGCCCAGCTCCGGGATGAACGCTTCCGCGCGGTGGTCCAGCACCGCGTTCAGGCCCTCCAGCACGCTCTGGCCTGCGCGCGCGCGGCGCGCCCGGCGTCGCGGGCGTCCCCGCGGTGCGCTGTGGTCCCGTCCTAGGCAGATTTAAGTTGGGTTAGGATTTTGAGCACGAACTGGCCTGCGCAAACTGCGCCCATCTTCACAGCATTCGTGAAGAGAAAGCGCGGAGCAGTGCGAGCTGCAAAAGGCATCTGTCCGCGCAGCGCTGCAGCACCGCAGCCGGGCCTGTCGGCAGAGGGGAGACAGACAGAGCAGGCCTCGCGGGCTGCGAGCGGGCGCGCACTGGCCAGGTTGAGCTCGTCCAGCAGCACCCAGTCGCCGCGCTGCAGCGCGGCCAGCAGCGGCCCGTCGGCCCAGGCAAACTGCCCGGCGCCGCCGCCCGCGACCGGCAGATCCGCGCCCAGCAGGTCCATCATGTCGGTCTGCTCGCTCAGGTTGATGCGCACCAGCGCGCGCCCTGGGCCCAAGCGCGGCAGATCAGCGCCCTCAGCAGCGCAGGCAAATATGAACGCGCTAGTACCTCGACCTCGCCGCAGCCCAGCTGACGGCAGGTTTTATAACCCCAATTTGCTTCAGACAAGAGACAAAGAAAATTACACCAGGCACAGACGAGTGTGCCATGTTGGCTTGGGGCTGCTGGGGTGCCAGACGCGGGGCCGCACCGGTGGCGCGCGCGAGCGCAGCGACGAGGCTGGTCTTGCCGACGCCGGGCGAGCCCTCCAGCAGCACCGCGCGGCGCAGCTGCAGCGCGCGCAGCAGGCGCAGCGCGTTGCGCGCGGTCGTGGGCGCGCCGAACTTGAACGCCACGCCGCCGCCGCCGCCGCCGCGCCCAGGGCCCCGCTCTACAAAAAACGGCGGGATGCCCCAGCGGGCGCCTGCGCGGCGAATTGCACATGCTCGCTGCGGGCGCGGCTGCGAGGGCCTTGACGCACGGGGGTCACGCAGGCACAGGATCGTACCCTGACGTATGACCAACACCTCCTGGTGCTGGCGCATGCACGCAGGCATGCACCAGTGGTGCTGTGCGCCCTGCACCGCACCCGCTACCGGGCACACCATGCCGCACAGGCCGCACCTGCATCGTCTGCTGCATCGACATGCATCCCAGCGGCGCCGCCAGCCACGGCGGACTCCACGCCATGCGCGGAAGCCGCAGGGTCCTCACGGAGTGCGCCATTGGGCCCTGCTGGAGCAGAGCTCCCCGCGCCCGCGGCGGCCCCGGCCGGCGGCGCGCCCAGCGCGCCGGCCGCCGCGGCCGCATGCGCGCGCTCCTCGGGCGGCAGCTGCGCCGCCAGGAAGTCCAGGCAGGCCGCGCGCAGCGCCTGCGCAGCCTGCGCGCAGCCACAAGTGTGTGAGCACTCGTGTAGAGAGATTCTCGCCCGCCTGCCGCCCATGCATGCACCCGGAGGCCCCCGCCGCAGCCGTGCGCAGCAGCCGGTCAGCAGCCCCGCCCCGCCGGCGTCGCGGCCAAAAAGCTGGAGAGGACGTGCGGTCATAGGTTAGGGTCAGGGTTAATAGGGTTAAAGCGGGCCGGCGCGCCTCTGCCGGCACGCCCAGGCCCAGGCCGACACCGTCCAGCAGCGCCAGGTGCGCGCCGTGCGCGTACGCGGCCAGCGCGCCCACGGCCGGCGCGGCCGCCGCCACGAACCCCGCCCAGGCGAGCAGGTCGCGCACGCTGAGCGCGCCGGCCGCCGCGCCCGCGCGGCCGCGGAAGAACTGCCAGAAGGCCAGCAGCCGGCCCGCGACCGCCTCGCGCACGCCCGCGTCTGCGCGTGCGGCGCCGCATCAGCCGCTTTCACGACGCAAGCCCCGAGCACACGAAAGCTGTCACCCAAAGCCGCCCACCATGCAAGCTGGCGCCTTGCGCGCCTGCCTCCGTGTGCGGTGCCGCTCGGCAGAGCGCGCCTTTGGACGCAACATCAGAGTGTTCACTACACCCTGTTGTCAAAGTCCATCGCTGCGCAGGCGCATGAGAGCGCCGGGGCGGCCTCGCCCCTGGCGCCCCTCGTTGCGGGTCGGCGGGGCGGCAGCGGGGCGCGCGCCGGCGATGTGCGCGTGCAGGATGGCGCCCAGCTCGGCCGGGTCCTCGATCGGCGGCACCCAGACGGCGGTGAAGCGGTTGGCGAGCGCGGGCGACAGCTCGCGCTTGCCGAAGTCGCCGCCCGGGTTCATGGTGGCCACCAGGCGGAAGCCGGGGGCCGCGACGACCAGCTCCGCGCCCGCGCCGCCCTTCTCCGCCAGCGTCAGCGCGCGGCCGGGCTCCAGCACGCTGCGCGTGGGTTAGGGTTTGGGTAGGGTAGACGTTGGGCATGGAGCCCTATGGCAAGCTGCCAAGCAGCACATCACCTCACCTTCGCTCCATGGGGGCCTGCTCACGTGCACCGCCCCAGGACGGCCGCGTGGTGCCGGGAGGGCTTCACAGCGGCACCCTCTCCGGCACCGCCGCGCCGGCCCCGCTTGGGAACCAGTCAGCTTGATCTTCGCCTGCAGCTACCGAGCAACACCGGCAGCGCAAAGCGGCACCAGCCAGCCAGCTACGTGTGGGCGCTGCTGTGCGGCGCATCACTATAGCAACGTAACTCACAGCATGCGTGCTGTGCTCTCGTCCCTTCATGGGCACGGCCGGGTGGGGGTGGGGGTTAGGGTCAGGGCGGCGCGTTGGGCGCGCGCCTGTTCATGCGCTCCAGCACCGCGTCCTCGGCCAGGTTCAGCTCGTCGATCAGGATGATGTCGCCGGCGCGCATGGCCGTCACGAGCGGGCCGTCCACCCACTCGAACGGCGCGCGCGCGGCCGCCGCCGCTGCCGCCGCCTCCGCCGCCGCGCCGCGCAGCCGCTCCAGGTCGCCTGGCGCGGCACACCAGCCTCGCAACGTGAGCATGCGCCTTCGTGCTTCCACACACATATGGGGCGCAACATGTGGAAGAACTTGCCATGTGTGCAACTATCGTACCACACTTACCATGCCTTTGAGGCTCGACGGCCGACAGGTTCGGTGTGCGGGAACAGGGGACAGGCCACACCGCTCTACAACACGGCATGTGTGCGAGTCAACCAGGCCCCAGACGGGAGCCGCTGAGCGGCCGCCGGCACCTGCCAGCGCCTCCGCGTCGCCCGCCTGCTGGGCCCGCTGTGCGGCCTCGGCGACCGCCGCGCCGGCGGCGGCGGACGCCACCGCAAGCTCCGGCCCCGCGCTTGCCGCCAGCGGCGGCGGCGGGGCCACCCCGTAGCGGCGCAGCATCGGCGAGGCCGCGACCGCCGCGACCGCCGCCTCCAGCCGGGCCACGTTGCGCTCGCGGTCCCTGCAAGGGCTTTTGCCTCAGCCACACATGGACAGCAGCAACAGCGCCGAACGCCGTTGCTTGACCAGCTAGCCCGCCTGGACACGAAAGTCAACAGCTCGCCCGCTCCCCCCTGCTGCTTGCAGAGTATATGCCCGCTCGCTGGGCCAGCACGTGATGATAAGCTGGTGAGGAGACGCGGGCGGCGCGGGGGGCGCGCCGCGCCGGCCGGAAACCGCCCAGAAAGTCGGAGGCCTCGGTGTAGAGGTTGCAGTTGAGGATGTGCAGGCGCTGCCCGCGCACGGCCGCCGCCAGCTGGCACGCGGTCGTCTTGCCGGTGCCCGTGTCGCCCACCAGCAGCGCCGGCTCCGCGTGCGCCAGGCACCTGCACGCCTCGCTCCCTGAACGCATCTGATCCGAATTTTAAAAAAACACCTGGATATCGGTGCCTACCATAAAAAACATGAGAATGCTGTATCAGAGATCTGGCGCCCTCACGCCGTAGCACATGCGCATGCTACATTTACAAAAAGCTGGCCACAAGCAGCGAGCTCCAGCGGCACGAGCAGCTCATGCGCCGCTGCAGGCTTCACTGTTTTCAGGCCTGACCGTGCGGTCCCTGACGGCCGTGCAGGCCGGGCGAGGGCACATGGCGCCGTGGGCGCCGCGCCTGTCCAGCAGCGTGTACATGCGCCGCAGGCTGGGCGTCCAGACCAGGCCGCCCAGCGCGCTGCGCAGCGCCGCGCCATCCGCAAGCGTCCCCACGTCCCGCGCCGCGCTCGCCTCGACCGCGCCGCCGTTGGCCGTGGGCGCGCCCGCCCGCTCGGCAGGCTCGGCGGAGACCGCGCCGTCCGCCTGGCCCGCGCTGCCGCCGGCGGCCTCCCGGCCGCCGGCGGCGGCGCCGGAGCCGGGCGCGCCGGGCGGCGGCGCGTCCAGCACGGCGGCCAGGGCGCGGACGGGCGCGTCGCCCTCGCGGCGGTACAGCGCCGGGATGTCCAGCTGCGCCGCAAAGCATGCCCACATTCACTCTCCCTCCGCACTCGAGCCCATAAGGCGGGCATGCCGGGCGCTGCACGCACACAGTGTGATATCTTGCAAGGTCTATCGGATTGGTCAGCCATACGCAACACACTTGCCCGCTCTTCGTGCGTATGCTCGCTCAGCATCAGTCGTCAAGGAGCTGTGCATGCAGCTAGCGGCCGCCTGCATGGACAGCCGGGTCTGCTGGCTGCACCTTGACATTGAGCGTGGCCTCAATGACCTGCTGCACCTCCGCGCGCTCGGCGGGCTGCCGCAGGCGCTCGCCCAGCAGCAGGAAGCCGCTCTCGGCCAGCTCCTGGTAGCCCACCGCGCCGCGCGCGGCCCACTTGAACAGGTCGCGCGGCGTGATGAAGCCGTGCTTGCCCGCGAACACGTTGCTGCCCTGCGCCGCCGGCGCAAGCCGTTTTCTTCGCCTTTTCTCTTTTTCTTGTGGGCAGTTTAGCAGCATTGCCCTGCCTGACTGGCCCAGCAACCCTGTGGCTCTGCAACCCCTGCAACATCCGCAGCACAGCGGCGGCGGGCAGGGAGGCGCGGAGGGCGCGCGCCTGGCGGCGGCGCTGCAGCGCGCGCATGACCGCCACGAGCTTGGCCGCGTACGAGGGCGCGAGCGCGCAGCGGCCCTCCAGGATGGTCGCCAGCTCGCCATCCGGGATGTCGCCGACGTGCAGCTCCAGGAAGCGCGAGCGGAATGCGCGCGACAGCACCTGCGGCCGCGCAGGGCGTCGCGCACGGCCATCATGCACAGCGCCAGTGCCATTGTGCGCGGTTGCTGCACGGCCAGAGACTTGCGCAGTGTCCCAGTGAGGCTCCTGCCAGCCAGCTACCCTTGCGCACCGCGCGTGCGGCATGCAGGCGGTCGTTGCGGAGCATTGTGCCACTCCTGGGGTCGCTCAGGCGCGGCGCCAGTCAGCTTGCATTCATGGAAGTTATCGCGGGCGCCCCCGGTGCTCGTAAGCGGCTTCCGCCCCCGGCTTGCTCACCAGGCCCAGACTGCTGCGCCTGCCGTGGATGTAGCTGGGGTGTAGCAGGGGTGCTGGCAGAGGTGCTGGCAGAGGTAGCAGAGGTGCTATGCAGCCGGCAGAGCCGCCGTTACATGAGCAAGTAAGCGCGAGGACCTCCCTGCAGGCTGCATGCACAGCGCTGATGCGAGGGTACTTGGGCCCCTTGACATGTACCCTGAGCCAGAGGGCGCGCCTTGCGGCCGCCGTACGCGCCCGCCGGGTTCTGCGTCGCGAAGAGCATGAAGTGCGGGTGCGGCCGCACGGTCTCCTGCAGCTCCGGCACGTACAGTTCGCGGTTGTCGTCCAGCAGCCTGCCGCGGGCGGGGGGAGGCAGGTGAGGGGGAGGTGAGCCAGCAGCAATGCCAGCAGGTATACTGACTGTGCACTGTGCTCAACAGGCCAGGCTCCGCTGCTGCCAGAACAGACGGCGCGTCCTTCTGCGCACCTACAATGCCGCTAGCGCCCTCGGCGGACTCCGAGCCGCGGCCTGTCAACAGACGCGTGGCAGGAACAGGCCGTCACAGCGCCTCTCTGGCACTGCGGCGGCAAAAGCACCGCGCATGCATGACTACAGAGGCGTGCGCGCGGGCCGGGCGCGCGCCGGTTGAGCGCCTCCAGCACCTCGCTGGGCGCCAGGTTGAGCTCGTCCAGCACCACCCAGTGGCCCCCGCGCACGGCGGTCACCAGCGCGCCCTCCCGGAACACCAGCCGGCCCTGCCCACGCCGTGCGCCCGCGATGACCGCGGCCCTGCTGGTCTTCATGACACCTCCAGCCTCAGCCTGACCAGAGCGCCTGAGCGCCGCGCCAGGCATGCCGTGCCGGGGCCTGGGCGGCCGCGCGCAGGGCGGCCGCCCGGCGCGGCGCGCGGCGCAGGCCCACCTGCTTGTCGGCGACGTAGCTGCCGAGTCTAAGGTTAGGGTAGGGCACGGGGCGGGCGCCGAGTCGCAGGCCCACCTGCTCGTCGGCGACGTAGCTGCCCAGATACTCCTGCAGATCGGTCTGCTCGTGGTTGTTGATGCGCACGAAGCGGTGTCCCGTGCACGCCGCCAGGTGCGCCACGACCGACGTCTTGCCGCTGGATGTCGGGCCCTGGCGCGCGCAGCGCCGCCGGCCTCACTCAACGGCTCGGGCGCCTGATGACCATCCACGCTTGCAGGGCGTGCACGAGGACATGCGGTGAGTGACTGAGGGCACGTGAGCCAGTCAGGACATGTGCAATACCAGGCACATGCAGGGCCTCGGGCCGCGCGCGCGCCTGCAGCAGGATGGGGTAGCGCCGGATGAGCGCTGCGCGCGCCAGGTTGCGCAGGTGCGCCGCCACGCTGGGCGTGATCACGAAGCCCGGCCGCCCGCCCTCGGCGCCGTCCGGCACGGGCAGCGGCCCGGCCTCCACCCAGAAGTGCTCAAACAGCACGTGCGCGCCGCCCGGCGGCCGCGTCGGGACGCGCTGCATCGCCTGGCGCGCCCACAGCGTGGTCGCGCCGGCGCGCAGACAATGCGGAACTGGGGCAGGACAAGGGTTGGGGTTAGGGTGCCGTCGCTGGTGAGCCAGCCTGAGGTAGAGCTTGATTGCCAGAGGATGCAGGATGGCGCACCCGCCGCACAGGGCTGCCCGTGCGGACTGCCAATGCATTGCCCACTCTGCCATGCACATTGATACAGCAGAACCCTTTCACAGGCGCCTGCGTGACGGAGGCCGGGCCTGCCAAGCGCCGTGGCGCTGGGACGCCAAGCACCCGGCCCGGCACCTTGCACGCCGCCCAGCGCGCGTGCGCAGAGCAGGCTGGCAGCAGCGCGGGCCCGCAGCTGACCACACTTGGCTCAAAGAACGGGGATATGATGGGGTGAGGTGCTGGCGGCAGCCCGACAGGGCGCGCGGGCGCGCGCCTTGAGGCTGCGCGCGCCGCCCAGCAGGTGCGCGCGCAGCAGGCGCTCGAGCACGGGCGCGGACGCGGGCGCCAGCTGCGTCAGGAAGGCCATGGCGGCGCCGTCGTAGAGCGCGCGCTGCAGGCCATATGTGGGCAGCGCGGCGCGCGCATACTCCAGCGCGCGGCACAGCGTGCGCAGGTTGTACGCCGGCCGCCGGCCGCCGCCGTCCTGCAGGCTGGCGGCCTGCGCGGCGCGGAGTGGCGCCTTGGCTTTCGCGCTTGCAGCAAGCGCGGCCCTACCGCGGGCCTGTCAGGCCGCGCGTGGCCTCAGCGCGCGGGGGCGCCACTACAGGGCAGCCAGGCCCGCATGCGCACCGCCTCGGCGCGCGCGGCTAGGTAGAAGTCGACCACGGCGTCCACGGGCGGCGCGGGCGCGGCGCTGGCCAGGTAGGCGGCCACGAGCGCGCGCAGGTCCTCGCGCACGGCCGGCTCGGCGACCCAGACCTCGGTCATGCGGTTGCGCAGCGGCGCCGGCAGCTCGCGCTTGCCTGCGCGCGCGCGTCCCGCAGCATCGCTGAAGCACATGCGCGGCCTGCTCTGGTGAGCTCTTCAATCGCGCGGCGCGCACAGCAGCGGCGCCAGCTTGCGCGCGGCACGCGGCAGCGGCGGCGACAGTTCGTGTGCTCGAGCGGCATGTTCCCATCATGCTGCCAGCCCTCCCCGCTCGTTCTGCGGCTGGTCGGGTCGGTGCCGGCTGTTGGCCGCCGGCGGCCGCGCATGACAGACAGATTGCGCCCTCACATGCATCCTCAGCGCGCGACGCTGTCGCCAGCATGCGCCCCTGCCATCCCTCCCCCACAGACAAGGTGTCGAGCAGGCAGTGTTTGGAAGACGCTGCTACGGCGACGTGGGACTTGGAGCGGCGCACCGGCCTCGGCCGTGGGATGCATGCGACCCGGAGCGACGCACCGGCGTCGGCAGCGGGGCTCGCTAAGCGCGGGGCGGCGCACCGGCGTCGGTCGCAGGGTTCATGGCGGCGAACAGGCGGAACGCCGGGTGGCGGGCGACGGCGGCCGAGTCGCCGCGCTCGGACAGCGTGACGCTGCCGGCGTCGTCCTCCAGCAGCCCCGCGATGCGCTCCAGGGCCTGCCGAAGGGCTGCCGCATCAGGGCGGGACCCTTGCTCCCGTCACCCACAACCATGCACGCCCAGCTCCATTTCCATTTTTTCCCAGAGCGCACGGTCTCATATTCTCACTCTGCTGAAACATTTTGCCTCAACCAGTCATCCGCCAATGAGGAAGCTGGCGTCCGCCAGCCATTGCGTGCAAGCACCCGCTTCGCCGCACGAGCTCCAGCGACGGGCGCGGCTCACAGCGCCCGCGCGGCGGGCCCCAGGCGCCGGGGCGCCCACCTCTGGCGGCGCCAGGTTGACCTCGTCCAGCAGCAGCCAGGCGCCGCCGCGCAGCGCGCGCACGAGCGCGCCCTCCGCGAATGCGAACGCGAAGCCGCCCTCGGCCACCGCCGCGGCGCGCTCCGCCGCGGCCAGCTCGCCGGCAAAGCGCCGCCAGTCGTCCCTGCGGCCGCGCGGCTGGCGTTGCTGCATGAATGGCGGGCCTCAAAATTGCTCATAGCCTCATATACCCTCAATACCCTAACCACTGTCATACCATGCTTCCCGCTGCGACACGCGCATGTGTCGCCACTGTGCGCTGTCCGCACAACGGCCTTCAGGCCGTCGCCAACATGCTGTCCTAGAAAGATCGCTCAAGTGCTGACCCAGAGGCAGAGGAGGAAGTACTATGGGACGGAGGTGCGTTGGCCACACCTGCATCGCATGGCAAAGGCGTGTGACCACGACAAGCAGCGAGGACAACAGCTAGGGTGCGTGGCCCGCCCCCGCACCGCAGCTCCTGGGACAGCCGCGGCCGCTTCCGGGCGCGCTCCTGCGCCTCCGCCTCCGCGTCGTCCGCGCCCGCGCCAGCCGGTGCAGCCTCGGCATCCACTGCCTCAACCTGTGCACGCAGGGCTCTGCATCCCAACCAGCATGCACACAACACGAGCGCAGGCCTAGAGGGTGCTGAGTGTGTGGAGCAATGGAGTCGGCGAGCGTCATGCGTGATGCTGAGGGGTCGACTCACACCTCACAGTCACTTGACGGTCATCAGCCATGACAGGACATGCGATTCGACACCTGTGAGGACAAATCTCAATGCAGTGCCACGACAGCAAAGCACTCTCAGCAGCGCTCCTGGCAGCCATGCGAGCAACATGAGCACCTGCGGTCGCGCGCGCCCTGGCCAGGGCAGCGCCGCAGGCGTGCACCAGCAAGGAGCTGCTCAAGATACCCTACCCTGCCCCGCGCTACTGCCGCCCCCGCGCGCACCTTGGCCAGGGCGGTGCGGCAGGCGCCCAGCAGCGCGGCCCATTTGCGGCGCTGCGCGTACTTGGCCGTGCGGCCCAGGAACTCCTCGTTGCGACCGCGCAGCCACGTGCGCGGCACCAGCGCCTGCGCGCGCGGCGCCGCCGCGTCGGCGACTTACGGAGCCAGCTGCAGATTGATCGTAGCCCTTACCCACTGCACAACTGGGCGCACGTCGCCGCAGCGTCGGCGAGTCGCGGAGCTGACTGCAGGTAAACCTAGTCCATAGCCAGACCCTACCATACCCAGACCCTACTCCAGCACTGCCCATCCAGGCTGCCTTCTGCTCACTCCCTTTGTTACACCAAGCACCAAGCATGGAAATATGAGGCAGCGCATGTTCATATGCGGACAGCCCTAGGTTCATCGAGGCACAGGTCGGCTCGGACAGCAGCAAGGCCGCTGCCGTGCGGCGCGCCTGCAGGCGCGCCAGCAGCGGCAGCAGCGCGTCGCGCGGCTGCACCGGCCGGAAGCCGCCCAGCAGGTCGCTGGAGTCGGTCTGCTGGCTCAGGTTGAGCACCACGAGCGGCGCGCCCACCTGCGCGCGCGCGCGCGCGCTTCATGCGACAGCGCGCCTCACAACAGGCCCCACATTGGGCCGGTTATGTCCACAGTCCGCTGTTCATGGCAATTTGTCTGTCCTTGTAGGCGACCTGAGCCGCGCAACGCAACGTTGCCCAGCTTGCTGTGTCGCGGCACCGGCATCACTCCGGTGGCCAGCGCGCTTGCCCGCGACACGAGCCCGGCCGCAGGCGCATGTACGCCCGCAGCAGCGGCGCGCGCACGCACCTGCCGCGCAATCTGCTGCACCAGCGTCGTCTTGCCGCTGCCGGTCTCGCCGACCAGGAGCACGGGCTCGCGCTGCGCGGCCGCGGCCGCCACCGCCTCCATCGCGCGCATGGCGTGCCCCGTGCGCGCGAAGCTGCCGCCGGGCGCCTGCCGCAGGCAGCCGCCCACCGTCGCGCGTGGCATCATGGGCCGCCGCCAGCACAGACCAGGCTGCGGCGCAGCCTCCGCAACATCCGAGGCTTCAATCGTTGCAGCATGCGCAAGGAACAGTTGACCTCTCGAGCAGTCATGGCGAACTCATGCCACGGACGCCGCGCAAGAGCAGCCCGACACAAGCTATCTACCGGCGAGTAGTCCCAGTGGGACGCGCCTGCGTGCCGCCCTCCGCAACCACCGGCAGCACCGCGCGCCCAATGGCCACCTCGACCGGCCCCGCGCGCAGCTCGGGCTTGTGCAGCTGCGCCAGCCACTCCGCGCGGTCTGGCGGCAGCGCCCACAGCGCCGCCAGCGCGCCCAGCAGCGCGCAGCGCGCCTGCCCGCCAGCGCGCCGCCTTGAGCTACTGCTCGGGTTGGTCGCAGCTTGCGTCGCATGCGAAATTTCCCGTCCCGTGCCAGACGCTCATGACAGAATTTTACACCCTGTATAATTGAAACATCATATGTCAAGGACGCCAGGTGCTGACCACAATGTATCGCATATCTGGCCAGTATAGCTGGCCGCCAGAGCCAGCCGGGTCGGCAGCGCCCGCGTGATGCAGGCTCTGCGGAGTTCGGCGGTGCGGCGCGCCTCCGCGCCGGGCAGCATGCCGGCAAAGCAGTCGGCGGCCTCCACCCAGGCGGCCTCGCGCAGCGCGACCGGCAGGCGCGCCACGTCGTCCGGGCCGCCGGCCGGCGCGCGCGGCTGCAGGCGCGCCAGCAGCGCGCCGTGCAAGTCCTGTGCGCGGAGCGACTCGTGTTGTGCGGACATGCTGGTAACGACAATGCAGGAGCAGAGGCTGGTTGCATTGTGTAGGCCTATGTGCGCACTGGTCACCGGCGGGAAGGCCTGAACGGTTACATCGGGACCAGGACTGAGCAGTGTCGAAGGTCAGCAGACAACATACGCGACCCTCCTGCCCTCTGTGGCCTCCTCTGAGAGGTCAGAGCACGCAAGGTGCGCCCCAGCGGATGGCAGGCCGCCGGCGGGGCGCGCGCCTGCAGGCGGCGGCACCACTTGACCAGATCGCGCAGCGAGAAGTGGCGGCCGACGTGCAGGCCCGGCTCGCCCGCGCGCACGCCGCGCGCGCGCGCGGCGGCCGCCACCGCAGCCTCCCAAGCCGGCAGGTCGTCCGCGGGCGCCCCCGCGCCCTCGCCGTCCCCCTGGTCAGCCCCGGCCGCTGGCTGCCCGCCCGCCGCGTCGCCCGCGCCGCCCGCGCCGCCCGCGCCGCGCCGCGCGACAGAGGGCGGCCGGCAAGCCAGGTCGGGCTCGGCGCCGGCCTGCCCGCTGGCCAGGCGGCACAGGCGCAGCGTGGCCAGGCCGGCCGGCAGCAGCGCGCGCAGCGCGGGGAAGCGCGCGGTCAGGATGGCCAGCTGCTCGGGCGGCGGCGGCGGCGCGACGGCCACCGCCGCCCAGCGCCCGCCCAGCGCGTCGCGCGCGGCCGCCGCGCTGCCGTATGCGCCCGCCGCGCCGCCGCCTGGCCCCCCGCAATACAAAGTTTGCTATGTGTAAGGAGGGTAGGATAGGGTCGTCCCTACCCTAACAATCCCAAAGTGCCGAAGCGCACAGAGACTACCTGCCGGCTGCAAGTACAAGCACGCATCTGTTAGGCCAAGTCCATGGGCTCCCTGGCCTTCACAGTACGCATGCATGCATGCATGGGTGGCGCCGGCGCATGCGCCCATCACGCCGGCGCATGGCGCGCCGATGCGGAGCCTATCCATGAGGCGGAGCCCATGATGAGCGCTTCCCAAACAAGTGACAAGTCGGGGGGGGGCGACAGGGACGGGCACAGTGAGCTGTGGCGCATCTACCCTACCCAAACCTACCATACCCTGTACACCAGACAGATGCCCGCATTGCCCCCCGCGCCGCGCCGGGCGCGCGCCGGGCGCGGTGGTGACCGACGCGAGCAGCTGGAAGCCGGGCGCGGCCTCGACGACCTGCGCGCGCTGCGGCAGCGCGAGCCGGCGCGTGTCCGCCAGCGGCGCGAGCACCGCCAGCACGTCCGCGGGCGCCAGGTCCGCGTCCTCGATCAGCAGCCAGCGCCCGCCCGCCACGGCCTGCGGGCGGCGGGCGCGCGGGCGCGACCTTCAGACGGTGCAGCTTTTGCAGCGAGCGAACAGCCCCCCTTGCTTCCGGAGGCCGCGCGCCGGCACAGCAGCAGAGCTGATGCTGGGCATCCGCAGGCCTGCCCACTCACACGCCTAGGCTGAGTGGGCGGCGGCGCGAGGTCCGCGGCGCGCGCCCGCCGCCGCCTGCGGCAGGGCCTGGGCTTTGCAAGCCCCAACCGTGCCGCTACCCTATGGCCCCAGAAGCCCCAGCACACATGCTGTGCTCAGAGCATGCGCCCACTGCGGATCTCATCAACATGACCGGCAGCCTCTGCGCGCGGCACGGCGCAGGCAGTGTGGTGGCTCAGAGGTTATGTTGTCGTATCATTGCGCACTCAGCAATACCACTAACTTCGCGCATCACAGCCACCAGACACCGCCCGCTTCGCGCATCGGCTGCCTGCTACAACTGGAACACGTGCTGTCTGAATGTGAAAGCCATCCGTTTGACGGCTTCACAGCATAACCTGTCGCGCAGATACACGGCGCGCAGAATGAGCGCAACATTGGACTACTGCACAACCCACGCTGCAACCTGCAGCGACGGCGCACCTGCAACGTCGCACACCCGCGCACCCTTGTGCTCACAGAATAACCATGCACGGCAGCCACGCCGGCGCCCGCCGGCAGCAAGGGCGCGTGGCGGCGCGCCTGCGTGAGCGGCCCCGGCTGCCACGCAAACTCGCCGGGCACGGCGGTGCAGACGTACGCGCCGAGCAGCGCCTTGGCGTCCATCTGGTCGTCCACGTGCACGCAGATGAGGCCGGCCGCGTTGCCGGTCAGGCGCGCCAGCTCGGCCGCGAGCGCGGACTTGCCGCTGCCTGCGCGGCCGCCGGCGCCGGCTCGGGCGCGCCGGCGGGCGGCGGGCGCGCGGCCAAATACGCAGGCGCGCGGGAAGCTGCACGGGGTGCAGCATCTGCGCAGGGCCTGATGCCCAACGGCGCTGGCGCCTGGCAGCTCTCACAGCAAGTTTCACTGAGCAGCGCCTGGCACATCGCCGTCGACCAACCGTATGAGAGGTCGTGGGAGCCGGGCATGCCGCCACAGCAAGCCGTCCCTCGTGTGCCGCGCACGCGGCGGCGAGCCCATGGCAGGCGGCCGGCAGCGCACCGGGCGGCCCCTCCAGCAGCAGCGGCCGCTGCTGGCACAGCGCCAGCGCGGCCGCCTCCAGGTTGCGCTCCGCGGTCGGCGTGCGCACCAGGCCGCCGCCGCCGCCGCCGCCGCCGCCCGGCCCGCACGGCAGCGCGATGCCGCACACGTCCGCGTGGCCCGTCGCGGCGGCCAGGCGGCCCCGCAGCGCGGGCGCGCGCGCCTCGCGCCCGGCGCCGTCGCCGCCGTCGACGTCCATGCGCTCAGCGAGCCCGCGCGCAGACGGGCCCGGGGGACCCTGCAGGGTTTCGGGCGCGGCATCCGTCACCTCCACGCCGGCCAGGCCGCGCCCGGGCTGCGCGGGCGCGGCGCCCGCGCCGCCGCCGCGCGCGCGCCCCGGCGCGCGGCGCGTGCATGGGCCGAAGTGCGGCGGCGGCGGCATCCAGGCCGCGGCTGCCTCCACCGCGAGGCCCGCGCAGTCGTCGCGCCAGCTCAGCGCGGCCGCCAACGCCTCCTCCGCGCTCAGCACCTGGGCTTGCAGCCGCTGCCGGCCCTCGTCGCTCTGCGCGCATGGCGCGGCCCCGTCAGCACCAGCAGCACACGCTGCGGCGCCAGGTGCGAGCGACAGCATCACACTGTGCCTGTGGCTGCAGGCACTGGGATGCCTGCGGCCACATGAAGCTCCGTGTAAGTGAGCAAGCGCAGGAGTGCGGAGCGCACAAGCCGCTCAACCAAGCAAGCAATTGGCTGTGTGCATGTTCCGTGCACTGCGCAAGGACGCCGCACTGCTACGTGCACACGCAAGTGCGCATGCGCTGCTGCGGCAGTACGACGCTGCACTGTAGAAGCTGTGCAGATACTCAATGCACAGCAGTTGCAGCACCCTCGCACAGCTGCGCTTCGCCGCTGACAGGCAAGCCATGACATGCATGCCAATCGCAGCCGCGGTCACAGCGCGGTGCCCGTCGCTTCCAGCGCAGCTCGCGTGACACGCAGCATACCTCTGGGCTCCCCTGAGGGGGCAGCGGGGCCCAGCGGCGCCCAGGACCGGCGGAGACGCACCAGGCCGGCCAGCAGCGCGACGCACTCCACGCCCGCCCAGCGCACGTGCGGGTCCGCCGCGCGCAGCAGGCCGTAGAAGGGCGCCGGCTGCCACAGCCGCCGCGACGGCCGGCAGCGCCGCAGCGCGCGCAGCGCCGCGCGCGCCAGCTGCAGCTGCGACACGCCGTCCACCCCGGCCGCGGGGCCGGCGCCGGGCCGCGGCCTGGGGCTGGTCGCCCCAAACGGCGAGTGCGATGGCCCGCCCAGCAGGCTGTCGAAGCGCGGCACGGCGTGCTGCAGGTAGCGCAGCAGCAGCCTGCGCGGTCGTCGGAGTTCGTGCTGGGCTTTACGAGCGGTGCGGTGCACGCGGCACATTAATTTCTTGCGGCGCTGCGGCTGACAGCGTGGCACAGCCCGCAGTGGTATGCGCCACGCTGTGCAGGCGCTGTGGCAAGGCCGGGGCTTGTCAGGCCTATCTCAAAACCCTGGCAGGGCGGGTAGGGCCAGCGCGCCCGCCCAGGTGCGGCGCCAGCTCCGCCAGCGTGACCAGCGCGACGGCCACCGCCGCGTGCGACGCGGCGGCGGCGGGCCCCGCGCCCGCGCCCGCGCCCGCCAGGCGCACGTCCACCAGCGCGGCCGCCAGCGGCAGCAGCACCGGGCGGAACAGGCCGGCCGCGGCGGCCGTCGCGCTCGGGCGCAGCAGCGCCGCCTGCGCCGCCTCTGCCGCGCGCTGCAGGCTGGGCGGCGCCTGCACGCACGCACGCGCGTCGGCGGCTGTTACGGGCTGCGGCGGTGCAAAGCCTGCAGCTCACAGAGGGAGGGAGGCTCGCATGCTGCCACCAGGCAGCTCGGCTGAGCTGTGTCAGCCTGCAAGCCAGCAGTCTAGGCAGCGGGTCTTCAAGAGTGAATGTCTAAAGAGAGCTGCGCGTGACCAAAAACATGTTCTGCGCATTAGACCATGAAGTGTGTTTGTAAACGGCCACTTCACACTGGCTGTTTCATTCGAGAGCAAGGCGTACACCTCCACGCACTGTTTACTGATGGCCGTAGCTTGCAACTCTGGACAAGTGCCAACACTGTAACTTTGCTCCTGGTTTTTCAACACATGCCGTGCCAAGGCCCTGAGGCAATACAGTGCACAGGCTTGTCCCAGACGCTTCCCTTGGCAAACGCAGGCCCTCTGTTCGGGAACAGACCTCCGCCAGCGCAGCAACAACATATACATCCTCGTTGAGCTCTGGGCAGCGCCTCTGCAGTGCCCTCAGCCCGCCCAGCCAGTCAAAGCTTTCCTCCATTCTGCGCTACAGTTTCAGGAAGCGCACTGCTTTAGTTTGCTACGCCGGTCCAAGCGTTCTTTCAACGTGCAGGTAACCTTGGATGCGTGTAAAACTCTCATCCTTGCAGCGCACCGGGCCAGGCACGAAAGAGGAAGCCCAGACAAAGCGTCTTGGAGCACTTGCAAGTCAGGCGCCGTATGCAACCCTGGACCTGCTGGGGTCTGCGTCCTCGACATGTACCGCGCGGTAGCAACTGCCTCGCAAAGTCCACTTTGTGCCCTGCTTTGCCAGCCCGCTCAAGTCTGTGCACCTGGTGAGAGAGCCAGCGTTGCGCCCCAGCTGCACGGAGGCCAGCACTGGGGTGCATCCTGCAGCCTTGTCACGCCCACTTGGCGCGCCCTCGTGCAGGCCAGAGCACGCCTGCACGGCTGCGGCCTGGCCGGCAGCGGGCTCTGCCTGCCCTCCAGGATGGTGCGCACATGCACGCGCAGCACGGTCAGATTGGCACTGCATGAACACAGCACCTGGTCGTTGCGGCGCACCGCGTGCCTGACGCGCGCCCAGCTGCCCGCCCAGCTGTGCTCTGTGCTGCTGCCGTGCATGAACATGGCAACACAAGTGAGCACGCTCGAGGGCGGGCGCCTGCGCTGCCGCGGCAGGGCGCGTCCGAGGACCACACGCAGTCGTCCGACATGGAGATGGACATTGACTCGCTGACCGCGGGTCTGGCCCGGATCCTGCTCAACAAGGGGGACACGTACGCCGCGCCCGCGCGCACCGAGCGCGTGGAGCTGCAGGAGTCCTGGTCCTGGGGCACCAGCCACGGCATAGACAGCACGCGGTGCGCGCCCAGATCCGGGCGCCCGCGCGGCGCCGGGCGCCCGCGCGGCGCCGGGCGCCCGCGCGGCGCCGGGCGCGCCGTCCCGGCGGCGCGGCGCGCCCGCCGCTCCGCACCGGCGCTCCGCCGTGAGCCGCAGCGCGCTCCGCGCCCTGGCCCCCATGGCAGCCCCTTGTTGGGCCGGCGTGCGCCGCCCCCACGCTGCCGGGAGGCTGGCTGGCTGCAGCTGGGCGCCCCGTCCGTGCGCGTCTGCGACCCCCGCCTGCCCAGAGAGCGCTCTGCGACCGGCTGCGCGCTAGCGTTGCTTGCCTGAAGCTGTCCCGCTGCGGAGGGCTTGCAACCAGGGATGGGTGCTTTTGCGGTGCAGGACCTGGGCGCAAGCGGGGTGCCTGGGTGTGTGGACGAGCGCCGCCGTACTGGCCAGGGGCGGGCGGCCTCCCGCCGCCGGCGCTCTCACGGCGACGCGCGCGCAGGTACCTGGACGCCTCGTGCCTGCTGTTTGGCCTCGACCGGGAGTTCCTGGAGGTCATTGACTTTGACCGCCGCATGTCCAGCAGCAAGGTCGGCGCACCCGGTGCGCGCCCGCCCAGCCTGCGGCCGCTGCGCTGCGCTGCGGATGTGTTGCAGCGGCCGCCACCAGCGCGGCCGGCTGGCTCGGGGCTGCCTGCAGACCCTGCATGCTGAGCAGGGTGTAGGCAAGGTGCAGCAGCGCCGCAGTGAAGCGAAGTGAAGTCATCTGTAGGTATTGGCATGGGTAGCAGGATGCAGCTTGGGCGCTTCGCACGTCAGTGCGGGCCCTCGCGCGGGCAAGCAGCGGGCGACGCGCACCGCGCGCAGGCGCGGTGTCCCACAGCGGCGACATGCTGCGCACGACGCACTGCGAGGGCACGCACTCCATCCTAGTCAACCTGGCGCTGCTGTCGCCGGCGGTTGTGGAGCTGTTCATCACGATGTCGTCCTACTGCGGGCGCTTGAAGGCGCGCGCCGCCCGGGGCGCAGCCGTCTGACCCTCCTGCGAGCCTGCATCCAGGCTGCGGTGCTGCGGGGTGTGCGCTCGCGCGCCTGCGCACCTCGTGTCACAAGCGTGGTGCAAGGATGTGCCCTTACATGGCGACGCAGCGGGCGGCCAAGTCTGCCCGCGCGCGCAGGAGATCCTGCGGCCGGCGGTGCGCTTGAAGGACGCGTTCAGCGGCGAGTGCCTGTGCGAGTACCAGCTGGAGGAGCAGGCGCATGAGGAGCGCGAGCGCTGCTCGAGCGTGGTCATGTGCCGCGTGTTCCGACAGGCCAGCGGGCCCAGGCGCGGCGCCCGGCCCCTGGCAGCCTCATGTGGGGGGGTACGGCCTCATGTCGGGGGGTAGGGCTTCATGTTTGGGGGTAGCGTGAGGTAGGTGTTACGTGCCATGCAGCCTCGCCCATCCCGGACTTTCCCGCTTCGTGCCTGGGTGCGCCACCCTCATGCCTTGTTGTATGTTGCATGTCAGGTAGCTGAGGTGAGGCTGGGCTGTTTGGCAGCCTGGGATGGCTTGGCTTGTCTGCAGCTGTCTGTGATGCCGGGGGCGTACATGGGGTCGAGCCGCTGGTCGATCAGCTGAGCAGCGGCCGTGCGAGCGCGCGACGTGGGGCTGACACGAAGGCGTGCGGCACAGGACGGGGCACTGGGAGGTGGAGGCGGTCGGCCACATGGGGCAGGTGCGCGCTTTGGGTGCCTGCCGCGCAGGAGCTGTGGCTTTTGAGCAGCGCTTCCTGGCTGCTGTGCCCCCTCGCATGACCGGCGGTGGCTCTGTCCTTGCCTGCGTGGCGGCCGGCCCGGTCCATGGGCGGCTGCGGCGCGCGCGTGGTCTATTGAGAGCGCGAAGATGCTGCTGCGCCTGCCGGACCACAGCTCTCGAGCGGCTTTGGTCAGCCTGATGTGTGTGCTGCGGTTCTATGTTGTGAGTGCACTCATTTAGACAGTGCTCACAGCTGATGCATGCGGCGACCAGGGCGATGCAAACGACTACACGCCCATGCTGCTGTACATCCAGCAGACGCACCGCATGGCGGACTGCCTGGCAAACTGGACGATGTGACGAACGACGCGGCGCCGCCGCCGTGCGGGCGTCGCGCCTGCTTGGACAGCCTGGCAGCCTGCCGGCTGACCGGCTGTTTCAGGAGCTGCCGCCGCTGCTCGAGCGCCTGCTGACACAGCCAGGCGCTGGCTGTGTGCCGCGAGGGGAGGCCAAGCCGCGCCGCCTTCTGTGGGAGCAGCGGGCCCGATGCGGTGCAAGCGCGCGTCTCTTCACCTGCCATGTATGTGAGACACTGACGGACCTGACACTGACTGACCACGCCCCCCCCCTGCCGCAAGTGGCGTGCGCGCTCTTGCTGATATGCCTGCAGATGCTTTGTACAACCTCGCATCCTTTGCCTTGCCTGTCTGGCCCACAGGTGTTGTTGTGGCGAGCCACATGTGTACAAGGGCTGGATAGCTGTTGTTTCTTTCTGCGACAGCCAATGGCCCCTAGAGGACCTTGGGAGCCATGCTGTTTGATGAGCCTGGCGGTGGAGGGACGGCAAGGCTGCTGCATGCAAGTGCGGCGCCCTGTAGTGTAGCATGAGTGTCTGCGGCATGGGAGTGAAGCATTGCTGTAACTGGAGGCCCTGACCACCAACTACAGAGGTCCCAGCTTGCACACATGGTGTTACACCCCACATGCAAGGACTGCCCGAGGCCTTGCTCTCGACCTTGTTAACAGCCTTTCCGCCTGACCAGCTCAGGACGCAGCGGCCTTGCAGAGCTGCTCGTAGATGCTTGCCAGGAGGGCCGTGGGCGCGCTGTGCTCTCCGTCCCTCCGCACACGCTTTGTGCCGGGGCACGTGAGGCACACCTCACAGGCCGTGCAAGCGCAGGAGGGCGCAGCGCCTGTCAAGCCCGCCGAGCCTGGACCTGAGGACTGCTGCCAGGTGCGCTCACACCTGCGAGACAAGCGACTTGCACCACTGTGTGTCTGCACGGTGCGCAGCATTGCTCTGCCACCTGGACGCGTGTGCGCTAGGCATACCGCCTCACAGGCTCACAGGCGCGTGCGCGTCGCAGAATTCGTGCGTGGAGTGCGTGTGGAACGTGTACTGGCGGGAGCTGCACGAGTATGAGCGTGCGCTGGCCGCGTGGGAGGGCCGGGCGCCGCCGCAGGCTCCCGCAGACCCCTTTGCAGAGATGGAGCGGCGGCTTGAGCAGGAGGAGGAGGAGCGCCGAGCCAGAGACACGGAGCAGCCCAGGCCGCCCAA
>JAABUV010002244.1_pt1 | contig 26551 bp, 36 predicted proteins | sample 5559971 | NCBI WGS metagenome assembly JAABUV01 (sample SAMN10711881, study PRJNA513362) | rock metagenome | isolation source: Antarctica rocks | place: Antarctica: Victoria Land, Knobhead nord | collected 2015-12-19
TGGGGTTTGGGGGGGGGTTTACAGGGAGAGGGTGGTTAGGAAGCGGAAGTCTTGGGGCTCGTCTGTGAGGTCTGGGTCGGTGGTGTCGGGGGCGGATGGGGTGGGTGGGTGGTCGTCGAGGTCATCCATTTTTGGTGTGGGTTGGGTTGAATGGTTTTGATCTTCGTTGTGTATTTATGACTGCGCGCCGATCTTCCGCAGTAGAAGCTTGGACTTTGGATAAGATTAGATTAGATTAGAACCTCCGATCTCCAAAATACTTTATTAGCAACGCAGTTGCTTCTACTGACTGATTTTGACCCCTTTTCACTAGCGTTCGGAAACCTTATTTCGATTCTTTGTAAAACGGTTGGCTCTTTTTCCAAGGTTACTGAAGCTACCGTGAAGCTAAACCTGTTACAGTTAGAGATCACGGAAGCTAAACCTATTACAGTTAGAGATCAATGTTCAATGAAGTTCGGCTCACCTACTCGCTCACCTACTCGCTCACCTACTCGCTCATCTACTCGCTCACCTACTCGCTCACCTACTCGCCCATCTACTCGCTCACCTACTCGTTCATCTACTCGCTCACCTACTCGCTCACCTACTCGTTCATCTACTCGCTCACCTACTCGCTCACCTACTCGTTCATCTACTCGCTCACCTACTCGCCCATCTACTCGCTCACCTACTCGTTCATCTACTCGCTCACCTACTCGCTCACCTACTCGCCCATCTACTCGCTCACCTACTCGCCCTACCAATCTCTCTACCAAACGCCCTACCAAATTCCCTACCAAACGCCCTACCGAATTCTCTGCCAAATTCCCTATCAAACGCCCTGCCAAATTCCCTACCAAACGCCCTACCGAATTCTCTGCCAAATTCCCTATCAAACGCCCTGCCAAATTCCCTACCAAACGCCCTACCAAACTCCCTACCAAACTCCCTACCAAACTCCCTACCAAACGCCCTACCAAACTCCCTACCAAACGCTCTATCAAACGCGTCGATCACGTCAAACAGTGCTTCAAACAATGCTTTCTACATGGCTTGAGAACAGTACTGTTACCTCTGTGATTAGTAATCTTCGCTTTCAGCCGAAGGTCGACGCTAGGAAATTCAGAGAATTCAGAGTATTTACTTCTTCTCACTTCTTTCTTCCTTCGTAGAACAGTTTCTACTTTCTATTTCGTACGAAATAATGCTAACTGACTCAATAGAACGCACTCTTCATGACTCGATATCAAACTTCCTACTGATCTTTCTGCTGAGCTTTCTACTGACCTTTCTACTGACCTTTCTACTGACCTTCCTACTGACCTTCCTACTGACCTTTCGATCGAGCTTTCTACTGATCTTTCTACTGACCTTTCGATCGAGCTTTCTACTGACCTTTCTACTGATCTTTCTACTGATCTTCCTACTGACCTTTCTACTGACCTTTCGACCGAGCTTTCTACTGAGCTTTCTACTACTGAGCTTTCTACTGAGCTTTTCATCGAGCTTTCGACTGAGCTTTCTACTGAGCTTTCTACTGAGCTACCGACTGAGCTTTCTACTGAGCTTCTCATTGAGCTTTCGACTGAGCTTTCTACTGAGCTTTCTACTGAGCTTTCCATCGAGCTTTTCACTGACCTTTCGACCGAGCTTTCTACTGACCTTTCTACTGACCTTCCGACCGACCTTCCGACTGACCACCCTACTGATCATTCTACTCACCACTCTACTCGCCATTCTACTCGCCATTCTACTCGTCATTCTACTCGCCACCCTACTCACCATTCTACTCGTCACCCTACATGCTCACCATCTACTCGCTCACCTACTCGCTACCTACTCGCCCACTCAAATTCCCTACCAAACGCTCTACCAAACTTCCTATCAAATGCTCTACCAAACTCCCTACCAAACGTTCTATCAAACCCTCTACCAAACGTTCTACCAAACTTTCTATCAAACGCTCTATCAAACTCTCTATCAAACGCTCTATCAAACTCCCTACCAAACGCTCTATCAAACGCCCTATCAAACGCTCTACCAAATGCTCTATCAAACTTCCTACCAAACGCCCTACCAAATTCCCTACCAAACGCTCTACCAAACTCCCTACCAAATTTCCTATCAGACTCTCAACCAAACGCTCTATCGAACTTTCTATCAAATTTTCTACCGAACTCTCTATCAAACGCTCTATCAAACTCTCTATCAAACTGAGCTTTCTACTTGAGCTATCGACTGAGCTATCGACTGAGCTTTCTACTGAGCTTTCTACTGAGCTATCTACTGATCTTTCTACTGTTCTTTCTACTGAGCTATCTACTGACCTTTCTATCAACCTTTCGACTGACCATCCTACTGATCACCCTACTGATCACCCTACTCACCACCCTACTCACCACTCTACTCATCACCCTATTCACCACTCTACTCACCATTCTACTCACCATTCAAGAATCAAATTTGTTCTCTATCGAGCATCAAATATGACTCTATCGAACAGCCTTTATGATTTCTACATGACTCTCTACATGGCTCTCTACATGACTCTCTACATGACTTTCTACATGACTTCCTATCAAGCTTCGAATTGCTTCGCAATCAAGGATCAAATTTGATCCCTATCGAACATCAAATATGAGTTCTATCGTACATTCTACGTGACTCTCTATCGAACATTCTACATGACTTCCTACCGAACATTCTGCATGACTCTCTACCGAACATTCTACATGGCTTTCTATCGAACAGCCTTCATGGTTCCTTTCATGGCTTCCTTCATGACTCCCTACCTCATTAGTTTACCCATTAACTTCCCCATTAACTTCCCCGTTGACTTCCCCATTGACTTTCCCAGCGCATATATTAAATTGTGTAAATAGCTATTATTTAGTTAGTCAAATTAATTAGTAATTAACCTATTATACGATCGCAATAACCAATAAGTTCTGAGTCAGCAATAGCTGAAAACTGCGTTGCTTTCCATTGGTAACAGACTTGCTCGGGCAGCCAACGAACCTAGTTAGCAACGCAGTTGCTTCTACTGACTGATTTTGACGCCACATCACTAGCGTTCGGAAACCTTAATTATTTGATCTGTAAAACGGTTGACTCTTTTACCGAAGTCGCGGAAGCCAAACCTATTACAGTTAACCGTTCGATTTTCAATGAAGTTCGGCTCACCTACTCGCTCATCTACTCGATCACCTACTCGCTCATCTACTCGCCCACCTACTCGCTCACCTACTCGCTCATCTACTCGCTCACCTACTCGCTCACCTACTCGCTCATCTACTCGCTCACCTACTCGCTCACCTACTCGTTCATCTACTCGCTCATCTACTCGCCCTACCAATCTCTCTACCAAACGCCCTACCAAATTCCCTACCAAACGCCCTACCGAATTCCCTGCCAAATTCCCTACCAAACGCTCTGCCAAATTCCCTACCAAACGCTCTACCAAACTCTCTATCAAACGCTCTATCAAACGCGTCGATCGAACGCATAAAACACGTCAAACAGTGCTTCAAACAATGCTTTCTACATGACTTGAGAACAGTACTGTTATTCCTGTGATTAGTAATCTTCGCTCTCAGTCGAAGATCGACGCTAGAAAATTCAGAAGATTCAGAGTATTTACTTCTTCCCACTTCTTTCTTCCTTCGTAGAACAGTTTCTACTTTCTATTTCGTACGAAATAATGCTAACTGACTCAATAGAACGCACTCTTCATGACTCGATATCAAACTTTCTACTGATCTTTCGATCAAGCTTTCTACTGATCTTTCAATCGATCTTTCAACTGATCATTCTACTGATCACTCTACTCGTCATTCTACTCGTCATTCTACTCGTCATTCTACTCGTCGTTCTACTCGTCATTCTACTCATCATTCTACTCGTCACTCTACTCATCATTCTACTCGTCATTCTACATGCTCATCATTCTACATGCTCATCATTCTACTCATCATTCTACTCATCATTCTACATGCTCATCATTTACTCGCTCATTTACTCGCTATTTACTCGCTCACTCAAATTCTCTATCAAACGCTTTATCAAACTCTTTATCAAACGTGTTAGAACATGATTTAAGTTGAGATAAAAACTACGCTGAAATAAGACGTAGAACACAGCACAGTGAATTCTGAGCTAGTAAGATCATGATCACGTGCTAATAATTCAGTATATAAGATCATTGAAATCATGAAGCGATTCTCATGATTCAGAGTCTGAGTCAACGAAGTCACTCAGCAACTTAAATGATTGCATGAATCTTCTATGTTTATATAATGAAAGATCATTTCTTAGATAAAAGCTTCATGCTTAATTCATGTAAGCAATCAATACATATTATTGTCTCAGCTATCTTCAGACCTCAAGTCTAGTAATAGTGATTACTGCTTGATCTCTGTATATATTTTGTGTTGTTAAAGAAACAATTATTACACTTTAAGCATTACTCTTTTACAAGATATCAGAGACGTTCATTCTCTTCAATCATGTTTAATCAGTCAGAATGAGTCATGCTCAGTCAGAGAGCAAGCATCTTCAGCGCAGATAAGATCAAGATCTCAACATTAAACTTGTATCACAATGATCAAGATAAACTTGAAGCATATCTAGTACAGATAAAGCTATATGTCAAATGATACTCATTTCAGTTCAAGTTCATCAAGAACAAAGTACTCTTTGCATTCATTTATTTAAGAGATAATGCATTTACATAATTTCATCACTATCTAACGAATTATCTGCAGAAGAAATCAGAAGAACGAGAAGAGAAAATCAACATGATATTTCGTGACTTTCAGATGTTCAAGAAACATCTAAGAAAAGTATTTGAAAACATTGACAAGAAATGTACAGCAGAATGACAGTTGTACAATTTGCGACAGAAGATCTTCACAATGACTTATTCAATCAGCTTTCAGCATATTATGATAAATATGAAATGAGATGATGCAGTTCTCATTAATCAGTTCTATCAGAAACTGCGAAAGAAAGTCAAGAATGAAATCACTAAAATTGATAAATTCGCTGACTTGCAGAAGATGATATTCAGAGCGATGATCATAATAACAGACAGTACAAAAGAGATCTGAAAAAAGATAAAGAATTAACTATGTCAATAGTATTGAGTTGAAAGTTCAAGAAAAGACGATGATAGTCATACTATGATTCTCAATCTATGAAGTTAGATGCAACTTAAAAGATATCAATGAATGCTCATAATAAAACAGTTCAACAAAGCAAAACATGTTACACATGCAAGAAGTTAAATCATTACTTCAAGAATTGTATTCAGAACAAGTACAAGAATAAGTTAAAGCTTTATGATAAATAAGACAAATCTTTCACAGCAACAAAAGAAGTCAAGAAGAACATTCATGATAAGATGTTCTAAACAGAATGCTATAATGATCAGTGTTGCATGCATCTAAGCAATAAGAAAGATTTGAAATGATATTTAAAATCATCGCGTAAGAATTATTTCTATGCAGCAACTCATCATCAATTGAAAATGCATGATGAGAATAGTGATGAAAGTTCATTCACTATGATCGCGAAATCAAAGATTCTCGATAGCGAAGCATATGACTTGAATAGATTGAACGACATTGAAGAAGCTATTCATCAAGCAGTTGAAGAAGAAAGTCAACTTAGTAAAACTTTATGAGCATTCACTATTGCAGCAGAAGATGCTCTTAAGCAAAAAGAGAATCATCTTGAAGTAAAGAAAGATTTCAGAAAGCTTACAAGTTAAGCAAGCTTTATAAGCATGTACAACAAATTGTACACTTTCTTTGAACAGAAAGAGAAAGATTTTTCACAGTGAATGCAACAGATCAAGAATGATATACATCAAGCTATTTATGACACTATGCAAGATGAGTCAATTGCATCGCGCAAAAACATTCAATATCGTAACATAATCATGAAGAAGTTATTCACAGAAGTCAAGTTCATTAAGCAAGAAGAATATGTACTCTTCAATGAAAATCACATATTCAAAGAATTTAAACAGATGACAAAAATCATCAGAAAGAGATTTAATCTGTGTGATTCAAAGAAATATTCACTTAAGAAGATCAACTTAAATCAATTTCAGTACATAAAACAAGTACTAGAGAAGTGAGCTTTCAGTTCAAAAAACTAGAAGATTCTTCAATTGATAAATCATTGAAGAAGTTTAGTCAAAGATTGAAAATTGAAAGCATATTTATTTTCATCAACAACTTGTTGCAGTTATGAGTCTGAGTCAAAATTAATGATCATGCAGCATGATTATTCATAGACAGTGATTGCACAAAGAATTACATATTTTCAGAATTTGCTAGCAAAGCGCAAATATTTATGCAGAAAAAGAAAGAATTTTACAATCTGCAAAACTTTAATGAAACACTCATGAAGTATAACAATGAACTAATAGATCAAGAGATTCAATTCATTCATTTGAGATTCAAACATCATTGAAAGAAGTTACGTTTAAATGTTATGAAGTGTTACAAGCGTATCAAGACTGAACAAGATTGAAGCTTTAATCAATTTGCAGTGAACGCTAGTGAGTTCTCTGCGTAATGATTAGAACTAATCAGCGAGCTAGTCAGATTTGACTCAAATATGACTCAACACTTTTTTCTTTCTCAACATTCTTTTCTTTCATCAACATCTTGTTCATTTACATCACATTCTTTTCATGTTACAAACACATTTCTTTTGAGTCTAGCACAGTTTTTGAACATTACATAAATAGAAGCTTTTGTATCAATCTTCTTCTGTATTCTTAATATTCAGTTATAATTATCTTTAAAGATCAAGCATTATTAATCTTGATCTTTATTGATTGTATTATTTAGACACGAATTTGACATGAAGCAATCAGACAGTGATATAGTTCTAGACATATCATGACTTCATACAATTAATTCAATGATTGATTGAGTCAACGAGACAATTGCATTTCTAGATATAAAAACAACGCAATTGCACTTAATATTAAAGTCATCACAAAATGTAAAGATATTCATCATGATGAGTGAAGAAATGCGCGAAGAGTTCAGAGAAATCAATGATGCACAGATGTTATAAAGCAGAGAGATTCAAAGTGATCATTCTAAGAATCTCACTATCACTATTATTTTTAAAGAATATCAGAAATATAAGATTCTGTTTGAGAAAGAAAGTGATCAGAAGACACTACTTAAACATCAATCATGAAATCATGAGATTAAGCTCATTGACAACAAGAAACTCATGAAACAGTTCATTTACTCATTGTCAGCAGAAAAGCTCAATGCTTTGCAACAATATCTGAAAAAGAACATGTGAAAAAAATTCATCAGAGAATTGCAATCATCAGCAAAATACTCAATTCTGTTTATTTTGAAATTGAATGAAAGTCTAAGACTATGTGTTGATTACAGAGCATTGAATAACATCACGATTAAAAATAGCTATTTATTATTGCTCATAACAGAACTGCAGAACAGACTGTAAAGTGCACAATGATTTATGAAATTTGATATACTTGAAGCATTCAATTGAGTATGAATTAAAGAAGAAGATGAGTGAAAGACAGTCTTTTGCACTCGACTAAAACATTACAAGTATTTGATCATGTCTTTTAATTTAATCAATGCTTCAGTCACATTTCAGACATTTGTGAATAACGTGTTACGACGTTATTTGAATCAATTCATCATAGTATATCTGAATGATATATTAGTATACTTAAAGACGAAGAAAAAACATGTGCAACATGTTAAGAAAGTTTTACAGACTTTGAAGAAAGTTAATCTGCGCATCAAGTCAGAAAAAAGTGAATTTCATGTACAGAGTGTACAGTTTTTGAAATTCATAGTCATGTCTTAAAGTTTAAAAATGAACTTAAAGAAGATAAAAGCTGTTACGACTTAATTGATGTCAAAGTCGAAGATCAAAGTTCAATTCTTTTTAGAATTCGCAAACTTCTATAAATGCTTTATAGAGAAATACTTCAGAATCATCTTGTCACTTATGAATCTTACAAGAAAGAATATATTGTTCATGTGAACTGAGAAAGCAGAAAAAGCTTTCAAAAAGCTGAAGAAATTGTTCATCTTTCAGTCAATACTGATCATGTTTGAATCAGAAAAACTCATTATGCTCAAGATGAATATGTCAAACAAAGCTATTGAAACATGTATTAATTAATCAGATGATAAAAGACATCTGCATCTTATTGCATTTTACAGTAAAAAGTTTACAGACGTTGAATTAAATTACAAGATACACAATAAGAAGTTGTTAGTTATTGTCAACTCTTTCAAATAATGAAGAGTGTATTTGAAAAAATTTAAACATCAGATTCAAGTATATACAAATCATAAAAATTTATTATACTTCATGATTATGAAAGTTTTAAATCGAAGACAGATTAAATGATTGAAAGAGTTATCATCATACAACTTTCAAATTCAATATTAAAAGAGATCTGAAAACTTGAAAATCAACATTTTAAGCAGAAAAGCAGATCACATGACAGATAAATTACAGATAAATCAGACTATCTTGCAAGAGAATTCAGATGATTTAATTGTTTATAATAAACAAAATGCAGCTACTTTATGAATCAACAACAGAGATCTTGAGAAACGAGTAAAGCTAAAGCTAGCGAAGAACTCAGTTGCGCAGAATATTATAGAAAATATCAAGAACAACGTGAACTTTGAGATTATCAATAAAATACTGACATTTCAAGATTTGATTTATGTTTCAACAAGATGTAGACAAAAGATGATAAACGATCATCACAAGTTAATGATACATGAACATCAAGATTCAAATAAAATCATTGAGAGAATATCTAAAATCTACTATTTCTCAAAGATAAGAAAACAGATAGAGAATATTATTAGAAAGTGCGATGTATGTATTCATACAAAACATAATCAATACAAACTTTATGAACTTTTGAAAAGTCTCAGCACATCAGATCATGCATGAAAAAGCATAGCTTTGAACTTTATAATTAAATTATCAAAGTCAAAAGAGAAAGTTACAAAAACAATATATGACTTTATCTTGATTATAACAGACAGATTAATCAAGTATGAATACTTCTTGTCATACAAGAAAGCAACATTCGCGAAAGATTTAATTTACACATTTCTAAGAATGATTATAGCAAATTATGAATTATCAGATGAGATAATTTTGAATAGAGACAAGCTCTTCACATTGAAATTCTGAAAATTCTTGATGAATTAATTAAAAATTCATCATAAGCTGTTAACAGCTTATCATTCACAGATGAATGAATAAATGAAAAGAATGAATCAAACACTGAAACAGTATCTCAGATGCTATATTAACTATAGACAGAATGATTGAATACAGCTACTGTCAGTAGCACAGTTGATTTTCAATAACGCAACGACAGAAGTAATCAACATGTCATCATTCTTTGCAAACTACAAGTTCAAGTCAAAAACTCTTAAGAAATCATGTGAATTTACACAATTAACTCAAAAAGCTATGCTACAAATAAAACAGTTGCAGCTGCTGCAAAAAGAATTACAGAAGAATATACAGTTTCTCAGCAAGTGCATGACTTTGTATGCAAATAAAAAAAGAGATAGAAAATCTACTTTTAAAGAGAGAAACAAAGTATATCTACTAAGACAAAACATTAAAACGAAAAGATCAAGTAATAAACTGAATCATACGAAGCTAAAATCTTATAAGATTCTAGAGATCAAAGAATCAATTAACTACAAGTTAAATTTATTAACATTTATGAAAATACATTTGATATTTTATATTTATCTTTTGAAGTCTGCAGACTTAAATACATCAATTTAAACAGAGTCTTCAGAAATCAATTCAGAGAGTCAGAACATTGAATATGAAGTAAAAAATATATTAAATCAGCAAGATATTAAAAGTCAGTCTCATTGATTGATCAAGTGAAAAGAATATGAACATATTGAGAACACTTGAGAATTGAAGAAAAATCTCAAGAATTATCAGAAGCTTCTGCAACAGTTTCAGCAAAGAAATTTGACAATCAGTTGAAATCAGAAGAAATTTTGAGCTGTTCGAAATCAACGTTAAGAAGAAAATCATTAATAGATGATTCAATTATTTAACAACATTTATTCTTTTTAAGTTCTTTAATATTTTTGAACTTTCGTTGCATCATATTTTTCAGTGAAACTCAATTAATTCTTGTTGCTTTTGCAGATGAGCTGCTTTAGTCAAAGTCTTACTCAGCTCAGCATGAAGATGAGTTTGTTTCTTATGAACTCACTTTCATTCAGTCTCTGAAATGATCAGATTGCATTTGCAATCTAGATGCATACACTTGATACAATGATCAAAGTCAGTGTCAACACAACACTTCATGAAATGATTGAAACAGTGATTGCAAGAACGCATAACTGAACTATCATTGTCACGAAATTTCTTTGAAAGATGACGATGCTTTGCAATGAAACTCAATGATTTGAATACTCAATTCAAATGCATAAAAATGATGATTTCTGAGAACAGAAATCTTGAAGAAGATCTAGTGTTAAAACACAACTTAAGTTGAGATAGAAACTACGCTGAGATAAGACGTAGAACACAGCACGATGAACTTTGAGCTAGTAAGATCATGATCATGTGTTAATGATTCAATATATGAGATCATTGAAATTATGAAGCAATTCTCATGATTCAGAATCTGAGTCAACGAGATCACTCAACGACTCAGATGATTGCACAAATCTTCTATGTTTATATAATGAAAGATCATTTCTTAGATAAAAGCTTCATGCTCAACTCATGTAAGCAGTCAATATATATTATTGTCTCAGCTATCTTCAGATCTTAAGTCTAGTAATAGTGATTACTGCTTGATCTTTATATATATCTTGTGTTGTTAAAGAAACAATCATTACAAAATGCTTTATCAAACTTTTTATCAAACACTTTATCAAACACTTTATCAAACTCTTTATCAAATTTTCTATCAAATGCTTTATCAAGCTTTCTATCAAATTCTCTATCAGACTCTTAATTAAACACTTTATCAAACTTTCTATCAAATTTTCTATTGAACTCTTTATTAAACTCTTTATCAAACACTTTATTAAACTGAGCTTTTTACTTAAATTATTGACTGAGTTATCAACTGAGCTTTCTACTGAGCTTTCTACTGAGTTATTTACTGATCTTTCTACTGATCTTTCTGCTGATTTTTTTACTAAATTTGTCATCAAGTTAGAGTTGAATTAAGTTGAGAAAAATCAATTCAACTCAATTCTGAGTTCAAATTGAAGTTGAGTTGATCTTTCTTAACTCAAGCTCAATTCAAGATCAAGTTGAGTTGCTTGAACTCAATTTCTAAAAATAGTATACTTATTCATATGCATTGAGTTTTCATGCAAACTGAATTTGAACTCAATTTTTAAAAATAAAATAATTACTTGTATGCACGAAATTTTCATGCAAACTGAATTTTCACGCACTTTAATTTAAAAAGATTAGCAACAAATAGTATTAAATTTGACGTGCTAAAATGACATCAATATAAATAGTTTTAATTAACATGTGCAAAAATCTCGTTTGCGCTGAAATCTCATGCATATAAATAGTTAATCAATTGACTTTATATTCAAGAGAAAAAAAACTAAAGTTCTTGACAAAAGCAATAAGAATTAACTTGAATTATGCGTGAAAGCAATAGTATCATTAACAATGTGACAGTGCAAAAATTGTATTTACTATCTATTTGTCTTGCGACAGCGTTGCATTCTGATTGCATAGTAACATGATTATTTACTTCATCATATAACTTGAACAAGCTTCAAATGTAAACTTTTCGCTCATGAGATGAAAAATCAATCTTATGTTCTTTGTTTAAATGATTACACACTTTGCATGAATTGCATAAAGATTGATGTCTGTTAAGTAATCAGTATTTGAATTGCAAAATCAATTGCAAAATTGATCATGAAACTAATCTTCATACATTGTAACAAGTCATGCTTCTGTTATCTTCTGCAATGTCTTTATAACTTTTGATTGAAAGTGAAGATTGATTTCAATCAATTCATAATACACTTTGCAAATCACATGCTGAAACAATAGCTTTGAAATAAGTAAATCAATTGTTTTTTGATATTGATGAATTTTACAAAGTGTCACAGTTTCTTTGCAATATTTTCGCATTTTCTTGAGCTTGATAAAATCACTTTTTATGATGACATTAATAACATAAACTGATTCAATGAGTTAAACATTCTAACATATAATCAGCGTCTTTGAAATTACTTTTGCAATTATTTTTGCAATCTAGTAAAATTCAAAACTTACTCTGATAAACTTCAACTTTCTATCATCAGTTCTCAACTTCATTGTTAACTGTTTTCAAGATATCTTTTTGACAAATTGCTTGTTATGAGGTTTTTTACTGAGTGATGATGAGAACGATGATGATGATGAGCTTGACAATGATGATTCTGAACTGCTTGACAATCATGATTTATTGTTTGACTTATGATCAAAATTTGATTTTGTAAGCTTAAATTTAAAATTCGCTGCAATATTATTTCTACTTTGCAATCAGTTTTGCAATCAATTCAAGAGTAATAAGAAATGAAATATGTACATAAATTCATGCAAATTGAAAAATTCATTTGAATTTAAAATTGATTTCAAAATCTCGTTAGTTGCAAAATCAAAGATGCTGAGTAACATTTTGTTGTTAAAATTAAGCTCATTGTTTCTGTATTGCAATCAATTTTGCAATCTTTTATAAATTTATAAGATTGATACATAACTTATTGAGCTGTTGCAATCATGATTGCAGTATGTTGTTGTTGTTTGAAGATAAAAGAAGAAAAAAGTTGATGATTACACAACTTAATTAATGTTGAAATAATAATAATTTAAATTTTAAAATCTTAAATTAAGATATTGAAGTTTAAATTTCATATTTCATCATTGTGATTGATTTTCACTATTTCACCTCATTATTTAAATTACTACATCATTGATTTTACAAGTTAACTATTGTTCTGCATTTGCAATGACATTTACTCACAAACGTAAGACTATTGAAGATTATTTTGACAATACACATTCAAAAAAGATTAGAACTCATGTGCAAAATATGACAAATGATAAGAAGAAAATTAAAGATGCAAAAAACAGAGACAGAAATATTCATTTCTACTGAATAAAGCAATTCAAAAAATCGAATGTTTATCTACAAGCATTGAATAATGATCATGAGTTCTTGTTGACTGCACATATGAATAGCAAATGAAATCAACGATATTTTTTGCAATCTTTTTTGCAATCAAATATTAATAAATTCATAGAATTGTGAAAGAAAATACAGTAAATCATGTAAGAACACATCTTGATGTCACAAGTCTCAATCAAGATTCTTTGATACTAAGTGCTTGTTTCAATACAAGTGTAAAGAGTTTTCAATGAAAGAAGCTCTTTGACATCAATGATATTCAGATGAAAAAATGATATCAGATGAATAACTTACTTCTGAGCGAAAAGTTCAAGACAATGATGAATGAAGAAATGATGAATGACTTAAATGTCATCAGAGAAGCATTAATAGTGAAGATTCTTTGACAGTTTCAGAATTTCTGAAAAGATGTAGTATGTCGTTTTATTGTGTAAGTTTTTGACAGTTCTTTTTGTAATTTTGTTTACAACATGATTATTATTTCTTTTACTATTTAAACTTTGTTCTTGATTTTGTTCTTGATGTTGCAATCAATTTTGCTCTTGATGTTGCAATTAATTTTGCAATTAATTTCGCGACTTGTATTTCAATATTTATACTAACATTGTAATATATAAAAAAGCAGAGAGCGATCAGTATTGTTAAGTCTTCTTCAGAAATTATCATATCTTTTGAGATTGCAAATTAACATCAAAGTACTTTCAAGAATCATTCATCACATCTGAGAAAACTTTATGACATGTAGTATGATCAAGAAGAAAGACAATTAAGAACAAGTCATGCAAGTGAATTGTACTATCAAATCAGACTGAGAATTGATTGACAAATTTTGATTACAACAAGTATGAATGAACATCAAATATTTCACATAAATTGACATGTGAAATCTGAAAAGTAATATTCAAAATTAAGAAGCTCAGTAATCTTTTTGATTCTCTTAATATTCATATCTTAGAAATCAAGTGTTTCTAAATTAATGATCTAGCTAGTTTCACAGTCACAAGCTGATAAATAGAATCATTTATTGCATGCAGCATCACAGCATACTTTTATGTAATGAATAAATAGCAAAAATGAACAGAAGAATTAAACATTCTTTTTGTATAATTTTGTGCAACGATCAACAATTATTTTGTACTTCAATTCATCTCTGTATAATTATTTCATTGTATTTGTAATAAGCTTCTTAATCAATCATGATGTTTGAAATTTATTAAAATGTGCTAGTTTTTAAAATAATTAACAGTTAATTTAAAAGATAAGAATTAATCAGTCACAAGTCAACAGTGATACATGATTTGCATTGATTTTCAAACTTTAAGCTTAATGATGCTTGAAAGATCAAACTTGTTTTTAATTCTTTTTGCAACTTTCTTAATAATTCTTTTTGCAATTCTTTTTGCAGTCTCTTTTTCATTTAACTTACTTATCATGTCATTTTCTTGAAACAGAACATCGAAATTGCAAGCAAGTATGAACAGTTTATTCAGTTTTATAAATATATCTTCAGAGAATCTTGATAACAGTGAGCATAATAATGCTTGATCTTCTTCTTCTAATGTTACTTCTGTCGTGCTTGTTGAACTGCAGTTGTTACATGATGAACAATATGTGCTATACAATCATAAGCAAGAATATCAACATATATTTCTGTATTGATGAAAGCAAACTCAATATGCAATGCAAGTAGAACAAAAAGTATCAGACTATCATCATTCAAAGTGAATTTTACAATCATGAACAGATGAAATATAAAATAACTTTTATCAGACAGCTTTAGTTGAAAGCAAAAGACTTAAACTTATTTGTCATTTGTATTTGCATGTCTATGAGCATTTTAACAATAGAAGCATTAATAACAGTATCATGAAACATCATCTGAATAGCAAAGATTGTGATAGACACACAAACTTAGTAACTAAGATCATGAACATTCAAGACATTCATAACTTTATTAAAGTTAAAGCTTTGATAATTTGCTTCTTAGCTGCAGATTGCAAAATAAATTGCAAAACAGATTGCAAAAGAGATTGCAAAAGATTAATAAATTACAGCATCATGCTTTTCATCAAGAATATACTTCAGAAGTCTTTGTACTACAACTTCAAAAGACTTTCATTGTTTTGAATATTTCTCATGTTGCTATTGACAATGTTCAATTTCAATGAGCATTTGAAATAACATGATCAAGCATTACTCAGTTGCACAAAATCAAACTTACAATCTCTTTCAAATTTCAAGCGACTGTTGTTTGAATCAACATACTCAAGAATTTATCAATGAATTTTAAAATCTTCATTAGTTTAAATGAATGAAGTAGTTTTAATAGATTATCTTTTCTAATCATCATGAAATTTTACTACATTGAGTTTTGAAAGTATTGAAAAATCTTGTTAAGCTTTGAACAAATTAAAGACAAGCATATCAAGAACAATCTAAGTGTCAGAATCATATCTAGATGAGTCAATCAACGAAAGTCAGAGTTGAATAGTGCTTGATCTTTAAAGATAACTATAACTGAATATTAAGAATACAGAAGAAGATGAGTACAAGAGCTTCTATTTAAGTAATATTCAGAGACTGCGCTAAGCTTGAAGAAAATGTGTTTGTGACATAAGTAGAATGTGATGTAGAAAGAAAGATGATGTTGAACAAAGAGATGTTGAGAAAAGAAAATAGAGACTGAGTCAGATCTGAGCTAGAGACACTGACTAACTCTAATTAATACGCAAAGTACTTGCTAGCATACTCTGCGAATTAATTAGAGCTTCAGCCTTTTTCAGCCTTGATACGCTTGTAACATTATCTCTTTCTTCGAAAATTCATGTTTGTATGAATGTAACTCGTTTGCTTGCTTTCTTATTGAGTTATTTCGATACTAGCGTGACTTTCTTGAGTATAGCGCATGAAATTCGTTCAAAACTTTCTCGAAGTCATCGAATTCATCTTTATCAACATAGTATCATTTATTGTTTCTATCTAGATCTTTTCATTTGATCTTGTACTGTATTCAATCTTGATAGCATCTGAAGTTCAGAATGTCATTTATCTTTCAGTGTTCATCATTGTCTTCATCAATAATGATGAGTCTGAAAGATTTTGCATGCTGTTCTGATAAAGAGTCTTCTCAATACGATTGCAGTAGCTTTGAATTGAACATCGAATGCAGATGCTTCATGCTGACTGATAGATGAAGATGATAGAAGATTCTCGCTTTGACAGTAATCTGATACAATTCTAGTTGTTTGTCTTTCAAATCTTTGCATGATCTCGTGATTTTGACGTTTCTGAAGAATAGTCAAATTCAGTTCTCTACTTCATAAATGACGTCTCGTCTATGTTTATTGATCTGTGCTTCAATGATCAGCTTCGTCTTTTTCAATTGTTGACGATCGAAGCTCAGTAGCTCTTTCATTCAAATGATAATATCATCTGCTTTTCTAGCTTTCAGTCGTTTATGAGTGATTTCGTAGTCAGTCGTATCTGAATCAAAACTCATTCGAGAGTGAAAATCTTTATTGAAGTAGAAAGAGATCATTGAGATGATCGAGAAGATATTGAAATTGTCGCTGAATTTCATCATAGATATTCATTTGACTCAGTCGTTCTGCATGTAATTGCAGTAGATTCTAAGTTCGCGTTCAACGTCTTGATTGACTCGTTTCGTCTGATCGTCGATCTTCGAATGATAGACTGTGAATAGACTAGCTGTGATTCTCAGTCGCTTGCAAAGACTCTTTCACATAGTTGATATGAATTGAGAGTCTCTGTTCGAAACAATAGAACTGAGTAAATCATGCAGTCGATAAATGTTTCATAGCATGATTCAAATCGTTTCTTCGACTGAGATGTCATCGTCTTTTCAATGACAGAAAACATAGTGACGTTCTTTGATGAGATGACATATGATTGTGCAAATGACGTTATAGTCTTCTGACAGAGATAGTTCAGTGATGAAGTTCATAGCTATATCTTTTCAGCGTTTCTGTGAAATCGAAAGAGAATGATGAAGTTCATTGATACTATTTCTAGAGACTTTGCTTCGCTGACAAGCATGATAGTTTCGAATGTATCATTGAATAGTAGCTTAATGATTTGATCAATAGTAGAAACGCTGAACTAGATCAATAATTCATTTATTGTCAAAATGAGAGATTGAAGATTGATCATGCACTTCTTGTAGCAGTTTCGTATGCATATTCTTGAGAACTCACAGTAAGTCTTTTCTAAAGAGAACGCTGTCAATAATTTCGCAGTTCTTCAATTTAGTGATATGAAATTTGAGCTTGTTCTCGTTCATAGCTTGTCTATATTCGTCGCAAAGCTCATTCATTTGATTGATCATATGCACTCGCTGATAAAGATTTGCTTTCGGTTCAACGAGTAGAACATCGACTCTATCGAAGATCAGAATAGTCTGAAAATGATCTTCAAGTCGTTGAGCTGATTCAGAGACGTTCGCTAAAGACATTCAAGTTAGAGCATTGACTTTAGTATTCATTTTGCCTGATCTAAAGATGATCTGAAAGTTGAACTTCGACAGAATGTTCAGATAGTTGACTTGTCATCGACTCAACTGTTTATTTTTCATGAAGATCTTCAAAGCTTGATGATCAATGAATATCTGAATGAGTAGTTCAGTGCACTTCAGCTCAAGTCGTCAGTGTTTAAAGCATTAAATAATGATTAGCAATTTCTTGTCATAGATGTGATAATTGATTTCAGCGAGAATCATGCTTTTACTGTAGAAGATCATTGAATGAAGAACTTTCTCGTCATTGTACTGAGATAGTATTTCATCTTTTACATAGTTCAAAGCATCAATCTTCAGAATAGCTTGTTGTTTGAAATTGAAGTGACGAAGTACTGAGATCAAGCTGACTTGTTTCTTTAGATTGTCAAAGACTTGAACACAGATCTTGTTTCAAACAAAAGATGTGTTCTTTCTAGTCAGCTGAGTGAACAATTTGACTAGCTTCGAGAAGTTCTTAATGAAACGACGATAGAAGTTAACAAATCTCACGAAGCTCTGAATTTCTTTTAGATTGATTGAAGTGATTCAGCTGACTATGACTGTCACTTTGCTGAAATTCATACGAAGATCTAGTTCTGATACAATGACTTCTAGAAAGACAGTCTCTTCTACATTGAATTCGCACTTTCAAATATTCATCTGCAGTTCAGCTTCGCGTAGTCGACTCAATACTAGTTTGACGTGATTTCTATGTTTCTTTCTCGTTTTGCTATAAATGAGAATGTCATCTAGATAAACTTGGCAAAAGTCGTTCAGAAAGTCTCATAGAACATCATTCATATATTGCTGAAAGAAGATCGATTCATTAGTCAGTTTGAATAATAGCATCTTGTATTTATATGCTTCTAAAGCAGTGATAAAAGTAATGTAATTCTCACTATCAAGATGCATTTAAAGTTTGTTGAACGCTGATATGATGTTCAATCTAGTCAGATGCTTGCAACTCACTATTTTATCAATGATCTCGTCTATCAACGATAGAGAATATTTATTTCTTTTGAAAATGACATTTAGCTTTCAATAGTTCACGCAGAATCGAAGATCTTCATTTGCTTTGAGAGCGAATAAAACGAGAAAGAAATAGAAAATCTGACTAGAAGTGATGAATCTCTTTAACAGATTCTCATTTAAGTACTTCTTTACTTTCAGAAGTTTGACAGAAAACATTCAATAGACTCGACAGCGAGAAAGCGTTGAATTATTGATGAGCTCGATTTTATGATCGTAGAAGCGATGAGAGAGTAGTTTATTCAATTGAGCTCGATTAAAAACATTTAAAAACTCATGATATTCTGATGACAGCTTGACTTTAATATCTTTCAAATTCTGAGTCGTTTCATTGATTGAAGAGATGTTTAGAACATTCAAATTGCACTGAGTATTGTACGCGATTTCTCTATTAATATCAGTCATGAATAGAGCAAAGACTTCAGTCTGATTCTTCTTTGATTGATTCAGTAAAGTTTTGAACGAAGCTGCATTTATGCTTCGAATCGAGAATGATTCTTTCTTAGTCGTAGTTGAAACAGATCGTTTGAGCATAATAAAAGTCTTAGTCTAAATGATAAAAGAGAACGAAGTTGATTGCAGTCAACTTGAGTGCTTTGAATTGAGAAGAATTGAAAAAATCGAAATAGAAGTATTTAATTGATTTGAAAAAACAATGACGTCGTTTCACATATTCAATAATATTTCGTTTTTGTTCATTCAAAGCTTACTTAATATGACTTCATGATGATTGATATCAGCTATCAGCATTGATACAGTCAATTTCTTATGACTTTCGATGATGAGATTGAGTAGAATTTTATGAGTGATGATCTTCTTAGATATCTTTTCATCATAGTTTCTTATTAACTTCTCTTTTGTCAATGATATAGATTGAATTTCTAGTTTCTTGCATACTCTATTGACTAGATTAGCGTGTATGAGCGTATGAGCGACTGAATCACTGTTTATTAGCGAACGAAGACTGAAGAATTAATTCTGCGAGATGAGATGAGCATCAATTAGAAACGACTTTTCAAAGTAATTTTCTTTCGATAGAATTTCATCTAGTTTGCACAAAGATATAATCTCTACTTCTTTAATGACTTTTGAAGAGATGACTAGTTTTTTAAATCGAAATTCGAATTGAAATCAAAGCGATTATATTCATCGTTCACTGCATTGATTCTAGTAGGTTGATCGAAGCACTCTCTAGAGCTATGATCTGATTTATGACATATAAAACAGGTTTCGACTAAAACGTCTGCTTTCTTGACGCTAGTTAAAATCGCGTCGCACGACTTTAGATGATCAGATTTTGAATGATCGACTGACTGAGTAACAACAGCTTTATGAAAGATGATCTTTGACAGATCATCGACGTGTTTGATGAGATTGACTTTGTTCTTGATTTCTCGAATGACTTGCTGATCATTATTCAAATGAATCAGGTAGAAACGAATCTCTTTAAGAGAATTGAGTTGAACTAATTGATCTATTCAAACGAATCAAAGACGAGGGTTTATTTTATCTTTCAGATCGATGATCAGTTGCTTTTCGTGATACTTCAGATAGAAAGATAATCGTTGAAACTGAGTGTAGAACTCGCTGAACTTCTTTGATTCTTGAATCAAGTTGTAGTATTTTCTACGAAAGTTGACTTTCTTATCTGAATCATTGAACAACTCAGCTAGTTCTTTCAAAAGATCATCGACAATCTTATAGAGATTGACACAGTCACATTCGCGTCTAGATTGAGCGACATCAGCTGCGTCATCAAATAATCTGAAATGTACATAGCTCAGTTTGACTCGTTCATTTGAAAAGAGATCGACGTTGATCTCTAGTTTATTCTGAATTTTGTCGTATCAGTTTTCCCAAGTAGAATTCTTTTCGTCAGTAAATCAGAAAGAATCAGGTATTTTCTGAGATCTAGAACGCTCAGAGTGTTGAGATCGTGCCTGAAATCTAATCACACTGTAGCGAGATAGTGCGTAGCTGAATAGAATGTTTGATCAATAGAGGTAGCTCTAACTAGGAAACTAAGAATACAGAAGAAAGAAGACAGTTCCGAGCTGTATCTATAGTAGGTCGAACAAAGAGACGAAGTAGTCGATTTGCTAGAGCTTGAATAGATGAAATGTTTCAGCATATTTCGATCCGAAACATCGCTGTTTCTTGTTCACATATCGAAATTTCTAGAGTCTATTGACTAGGCTCTATTCAATGCCGACACGCTTCGTAACACAGAGTAGATAAAATCAGAAGAAGTGATTTCTTTAGTTTGAAGTCTAGTCTTCAACTCTTTGATTTCGTCATCTCGTTGATTACTCAGCTTGTTGAGTCAATTCATTTCTCTGTCGAGAATCATGCATCGAGCCTTTCAGTTTTCGATAGAAACAGAAAATATTACTGTTTTAGCGAATGACTTGTCGTCTTCACTGATAAATGATTCAGCACTAGAGAGTTTCGATGAATCAGCATCAGAGATTTGAGAGAAACGATTTCGAAATTCTTCGAAACGCTCTTCAGTAGACGAACGACTAGGCATGATGAGATTTGTTTGAAAAGAAGGTCAAATGAATGACGATGCTTGACGATTGAAGAAGAAAGACGTATAGAGTGATGTTTAATCTTCAACAAAGAAGATGAGATTTGTTTGTTGATTGATTTGATTCTTGAGCAATTCACGAAGATTCTTTATCGTTGATTCTCTTAATTGAATTGAACAGCTTATTTTCACTCGTCTGTTTCATGAGAATGAGTTAATTCTCTTGATCGGTTTGAACTGTGCATACTTAGTGAGCGATAAGTTGTTTAGCGATTCAAACAGTCTTGTCGTTGATTCTATCAAACTTTCTAGTGTTGTTCAGTCTTTCGATTGCGTTGATCATCAGGTAAATGAATTTCTTTAGACTCGTTCTGTCTGTACGAGTATGTTGAATAAGTAATGAGATCAGTATCATGTGATTAATGAATTCTTAATATAATGTCAGAATCGTGCTCAGATGAGTCAATCAGCGAAAGTCAGGGTTGAATAGTGCTTGATCTTTAGAGATAGCTATAACTGAATATTAAGAATACAGAAGAAGATGAGTACAAGAGCTTCTATTTAAGTAATATTCAGAGACTGCGCTAAGCTTGAAGAAAATGTGTTTGTGACATAAGTAGAATGTAATGTAGAAAGAAAGATGATGTTGAACAAAGAGATGTTGAGAAAAGAAAATAGAGACTGAGTCAAATCTGAGCTAGAGACACTGACTAGCTCTAATCAATACGCAGAGTACTTGCTAGCGTACTCTGCGAATTGATTAGAGCTTCAGTCTTTTTCAGCCTTGATACGCTCGTAACACTAAGCAGTATTACTGAATGAATATTACAAGAACTTGATATTCAAGATTGAATTATGACTGTAATTATAAATAACATCAGCAATAACGACGTCATGATGACTGCATTAAATGAGACTTTGCAAACATTCTCAACTATTTTATATTTATCATGTTTAGCACATGTAATTCAGTTAGCTGTTAAACAGTTATTTAAATCGCTGACATTAAGTTTCAAGAATGAAAATAAGAAAAAGTATTAAATACTCAAGATTAATCTTCAAAGCATGTTTATACAAGAGAGTTTATTTTGAACATTGTTCAAGATAATTAATAATTTTTATTTATTATGTTAGTTTGCTTTGCTATTATTTTCGCAATCGATTTTGCAATTGATTTTGCAATCGATTTTGCAATCGCGATCAAAAATACAGAGTACACTTTTATTCATGATATTATAGTAATCTTTAATTAGATTCAAAAGCTTTCTGTTTATATGAACGAAAGTTCTCAGAGAATAAAGAACTTTCACAAGTCTCAACGCAATTTCAAACTTTATCTCAAGATGATACAAGACATTAAAACTCACTGAAATTTCATCTGTTTTATGCTTTTGAGAGCACTTCATCTTCAAGTCTTTATCAAGAGTTATATTTCTACTCACGAAAATGAAAATACTACTCTTCAAAAGCTATCTCTCAATAATAAAGAATAAACATATGTTCAATATCTTGTAGAACTACTCAAATTATTCGCGATATTCATTGATTTACTTGAACATAATTGCAAACTCAGCATCAATGCAATTTACATCGTTTATGATGTTTTGTTCTTTCATATCAAAGATCACATGACAGCTCTGAAGAGAAAGCAGCATTCTTGAAAGCATTCACTTTTGAAAGTTTTAACACAAGCTTGAATCAAATTATTTGAATATTATGCAAATGTCAATCATGATCAAAAGCTAATGTACAATCTCAAAAATATTATAAATTCTCATCAGAAACTAAATCTATACAAGCAATTTACATGACAAGACAGCAACTATAAACAAAGATACAAACGAAAGTTTATAAATTATTATGCTAAACACTACGCTTTCAACTCAATTACATTGCAAGATCAACTTTAAGAAAGAGTTTTGCAACAATCATTTTTTATTGCAGATATAGTCGCTAGATGAAATTTCAGATATCACAATTTGTCATCACTTGTTTCAACTAACGAAGCGAAACAATATTTGAATCAGAGTTAGTTTTTCTTTTTTTTGTTTCATTCATTGTACAATTAATGTTGTCTTATAATTTCTTTGCAATCAATTTTGCAATCAATTTTGCAATTGATTTTGCAATTGATTTCATAGTCACATAGTTTGAAATATCAAATTCTAATAAGCTTTAAACATTGTTTAAAATATCGATCTCATTAAGTTCTGAAGAAATCATTTCAAAGACTTTGTTCATTTAAGCAGAATGACTCAAAATATTTTAGCAATTTCAGCTATCTCAACAGATGTTGAACGAGTTTTCAATTTGAAACAAAATGTATTATTTTATCATTGCAACTCTTTAATGTCAGAATCGTGTCTAGATGAGTCAATCAGCGAAAGTCAGAGTTGAATAGTGCTTGATCTTTAGAGATAGCTATAACTGAATATTAAGAATACAGAAGAAGATTGATACAAGAGCTTCTATTTATGTAATGTTCAGAGACTGCGCTAGGCTCGAAAGGAATGTGTTTGTGACACGGGAAAAATGTGATGTAGATGAACAAAATGTTGATGAAAGAAAAGAATGTTGAGAAAGAAAAAGAATGTTGAGTCATATCTGAGTCATATCTGAGTCATATCTGGCTAGCTCGCTGATTAGCTCTAATCATTACGCAGAAAACTCGCTAGCGTTCACTGCGAATTGATTAGAGCTTCAGCCTTGTTCAGTCTTGATACGCTCGTAACATTTTGTTGTCAACATCATATTGAATATTATGATGATTAAGCATGCAGATGCTGTGAAGTTGAAAGCAGAATTTAAGTTTCATAAGCTTATCAAAGAGAAAAGAACTTTCAATGCACAGAAACAAGAAAAGAACAAAGATTTAATCTTCATCATCAATGTTAATAAAGATTTAGAGTATATCAGCGATGCATCATCAAATGATGATGTTAATGATAATGAGCATGATAAGTAATGTTATATTGTTCATCATCAAACATTTAATTAACAATATCAGAGCTGAAGAATGATGATACAATTGATGTTGATTTTTTCATATCATCTTCGCAATCTAGATTCTCAAACTTCAAAGAATTCTTGTTATCTACGTTATTTAATACAGCAAGATCTACAACAACTTCACTTTCAAATGCTCAGTTTTCAGCGTTTGCTCATTTTGATCAAGTTACATTATACTTGATTGAAAGAAACAGATTGAAGAAGAATGATCAATCATTATAAAAGATGATGAATCAAAGAAATTTGATGAAATTCGTTGCAGTCTTTAAATCAAATGAAGAATCTAGATCATCATCTTTAGCATTGAAAAAAGAACAGCGCAAGATGACTTCTTCTTTGAAGTCAAGTTCTGCTGTAACATGTAAACATAGCTTTGAGATGACTAATTTTGAGAAAAAATCATCATTTAAGAATAAAGCTAAATTGAATGCATTGTCTGAGCAAAGAAGACAAGAAGACATCAATAGAAAGCTCATGTAAATAGTTTTGCAATTCATTTTGCAATTCATTTTGCAATTCATTTTGCAATTCATTTTGCAATTCATTTTGCAATCTACTGTTTTCATGAAATTACTTGCGCATATTTCAAGCAGTTTAGTTAGAAACAGTGACTGAAGTCTAAGTCAACGATAGAAGAGTCGAAGACATTTCTCTACATACATATAGATTTCTTTTCGACATGTGAATAAAGATCATTCATACACACACATTTTAAAGTTTCATAATTTCATTCTACTAGTACTTATTTCAAATAAGTAAAATGTCTAGGCATGTCATCGGGTTCGAGTCAACTCGTCGGGTTGATCGAGTTGGGTCGAGGGTCGGACTCAACCCGATCGAGTTGGGTTGACCTCCCTCAACCCAACCCAACACTGTAACTCAACCTGGGTTGGGTTGAGCAATTCGGACCCGACGGCAGGCCTACTTTCTACTGATCTTTCGATCAAGCTTTCTACTGAGCTATCTACTGACCTTTCTACTCATCATTCAAGAATCAAATTTGTTCTCTATTGAGCATCAAATATGACTCTATCGAACAGTCTTTATGATTTCTACATGACTCTCTACATGGCTCTCTACATGACTCTCTACATGACTCTCTACATGACTTCCTACCAAGCTTCGAATTGCTTCGCAATCAAGAATCAAATTTGATTTCTATCGAGCATCAAATATGAGTTCTATCGTACATTCTACGTGACTTTCTATCGAACATTCTACATGACTCTCTATCGAACATTCTACATGGCTCCCTACCGAACATTCTACATGACTCTCTATCGAACATTCTACATGGCTCCCTATCGAACAGCCTTCATGGTTCCTTTCATGACTCCCTTCATGACTCTCTATCTCATTAGTTTATCCATTAACTTCCCCATTGACTTTCCCGTTGACTTCCCCATTGACTTTCCCAGCGCATATATTAAATTGTGTAAATAGCTATTATTTAGTTAGTCAAATTAATTAGTAATTAACCTATTATACGATCGCAATAACAAATAAGTTCTGAGTCAGCAATAGCTGAAAACTGCGTTACTTGCTCGGGCAGCCAACGAACCTAGTATCATTCAACTCCATACCTAGCTCTGAGTCCTACCCTTCCGCCTCTCATGTAACTGAAAGCCATCATGCCACCCCATCTGAGCCCGCAAGACTTAGAAACCTACAACATCGTACGCCCCTTCATGTGTCACTCTCCAACATGACCCTTTTCAACTAATCCCCCAAAGATCCTCACAAACCTAAACAACGCCAAGTCGATTTGGGGAGAAACCAGTGCCCAGTACCGCGCCGCTCTGGAGATCGCAAACTCGGCGCGAGGCGATATCTCTGCAAGTACGGAGCTTGCAAAAGCTCCTCTGGTATCTGGACATCAGCCACAGCCAAAGTCTGAGGGTTTGAAGCTCGCGTTCAGGCCGAAATAGGCGGCATTGTAGAGGGGATGGTTGCGTTGAACACGTCCAGACGGGGAGGAGGTTGAAAGGCAGTTGCGGAGTTGCGGTGGCTGGAAGGAACTCATGAAAGATACCATTCCTTGGCTATAGCGAGCCGACGTGTAGGTTTTATGGAGCTGCGCAATTTGGCCTCACACAAGGGTCGAGTTCGAAGCTCTCGTGTTGGTGAGAGCAACGAAGCTTTCAGAATGAGTTGGAGCCGAAAGAAGGAATGTAACATTGTGGCTTGTAAGAACGAAAAGACGCTGTCTGGAGGCGCTCTTAGCGAGGCCAAGTAGACATAGAAG
>JAABUV010002245.1_pt1 | contig 26549 bp, 27 predicted proteins | sample 5559971 | NCBI WGS metagenome assembly JAABUV01 (sample SAMN10711881, study PRJNA513362) | rock metagenome | isolation source: Antarctica rocks | place: Antarctica: Victoria Land, Knobhead nord | collected 2015-12-19
ACCAGGCCCAGCCCGATGGCCGCGCCCGTCGTGCGCGTCGCGCTCTGCGCCAGCGGCGCGGGGTCGAGCGGGTGCGTCGGGTTGTCCTCGCCGGGGAGGTCGGGCAGCTCCACGCCCTCGACATCGGTCAGCAGGTCGCGGATGTCCTCCTGGTGCTCATCGAACTCGACCAGCACGCGACCCGTGAGTGGGTTCGCGCGCGCGTGTACGCCGGGGCGGCGCTCCAGGCGTTCGACGACACGGCGCGCCAGGTCGGGGTCGCGGTCGAGGCCGCGCACGGCGATGCGCGCGCGCTTGGCGCTCCCACGTCCGGAGGAGATCACGCGCGGGGACCGGGTGTACGCGGTCGACGGCGTTTGCTCCTCCTCGCTCGACGCGGGTGTGGCATCTTGGCCCGTACCGTGGGGCGTGGCGTCCCGGCCCGTGCCGTGGGGCGCGCCATGAGCGAAGGCGCGCGCGGCGTCGAGGAGCGCGCCGTCGTTCGTCACCTGGCGATCGTACAGGACCAGGACATTGCCGGTGAGGGGCTGAGCCTCGACGGCGCGGACACCTGGCACGCGCTGGAGCGCCGTTTCGATCGCCGGGGCGTCGTGCGCGGACAGACCGGGCACATGGATGCGCGCGCGGCCGGGAACCGCGCGCAGCAACTGTGGTTCGACGGTACTAGCCATACTCATCAGGCTAGGGTTGCTCGTCCGCATGGCGCATGCTCTGGGCCTCGGCCCAGATATCCTCGGCCTCCTCGCGGGCGCGGGCCGCGAACACCTGAAGACGGTGACCAAGGAGGGCGGCGAACTGGCCCACCCGCTCCCCGGCCTGATCGACCGCATCCTCGGCGCGCGCCGTGGCCGGACGCTGATCGACGTTCGCGGCGGTCTCGCTCTGCGTTTCACTCATGGGGGACGTCCTCCGCCTGCTCCGCCTGGGCGCGCCGACTCCGCCGCCCGGACGTTGTCGTGCCGTCGGTTGTCCCCTGGGCGACGGCGGCCAACTCGTCCGCGGCCGCCTCGGGCGTGGTCGGAGTCGCACTCATTGTGCCGCCGCCAGCCGTGGCCGCGTTCGCCCCGGATTTAGTTGCGCTCGTCGCTGTGTCCATAGTGTTCTCAGCCGTATCCGTTGGCGCACCCGCGGCATGGTCCGTCGTGCCCGTCACCGCGCCTGCCGCGCTCCCGGCCGCGCCGGCCGCGTTCCCGGCCGCATCCTTTGTCGCATCGACAGCCTTCCCAGCAACGTCAGCCGTCGTGCTCGCGGCGTTCTGTGCGCCGCGCCCGACGCCACGGACGAACGACCCGACCGCATCGCCGGCGACCAACACCCCCGCCACTCCATAAACGGCGCCCTTACGCAGGACACCGCGCACGCGCGGCGAAAAGATCGCCGCCGCCGCCGCCGCCGCTATCGCTACCTCGGGCTCTACATAGTCGTCCAGAGCCATGTTCTTTTCTCCTTTTTCATGTAATACGCAACGTAGCGCAACACTCATACCTAATTGGGGCGTTCCCTACGATGGCGCCACACGGCCTGATCATGAAAGGTCATGGCAAGAACCGGACCTTAAAAGCCGCATCGTCTACCACGACCTTTCATGGTCAGGCCCACGGCGGGCGCCATCACCATCGTGGAGGACACCCCGCACAAACCACACGACCTATTTTTATATCTCGTGACGATGTATTATACACCATTGGGACGAGGACCAGGGCTGTTGCCGGGAGAGGTTAGACGACAATCCAGGCGGCGTCGCGCGCGACGATGATGTAGCCGCCGTACTCCGCCCACCCATGTGGCGCTTGGGGTTCAGGATGCCGGACCAACGCCTCGCTACAGACGCGCAGCAGCTCCAGGCCATTGACGATCAGGCCGAACACGCTGCCGGAGAGCAAGAGGTTGACGACGCAGACGCCCACCCCCAGCACGCCGCTTACGCCGTCGAGCAGGCGGATGATGTCGAAAGCCCGGCCGTGGTACGCGACTGATGGCGACACGGCAGCCGAGGATAGCCGTCGTGGATGGCCGGGACCTGGAACGGGGATGAGGGACGGCGCGGCGCTATGGTAGCCCCGCACAACGACCTCGCTTGGCGGCAGCACTGAACATCCGATGGCGAGAGGTGGGACAAGCCGTGGGCCAGCGCTAGCTTTGTGAGGAAACGCGGGCGCATGGGCGTTGTTGGACGCCACGGCGGTCGCGCCCAGTAGCGCCCGTAGCCCTGTACGGATAGCCTCCGCACTGGTCGCGGAGGGATCGAACAAGACGAGTACGTTGCCGGTGAGCGAGTTGCCCTGCACGCGGCGCACCCCCGATAGTTGTAGCAACCGTGGGGTCAGCAGGCGTTGCGTACGCTCCGACCACCCTGGGACATGCAGGCGCGCGCGGCCTGGCAGCGCATGGATCAATCGTAGTTCGTCGTCGAGACCGCGATCAGGATCAAACAACACGCCCAACGCACCTCTCCGCTCTCTCACCGCTCAACCGATGAAGCGCGTCACCCCGGTCTCGAGAGGTACCCGTTACCGGGCGACAGCCTTCTACCCAAACTGTACCAATTGGGTGTTAAGGGCGCGTTAAGGACAGGTCAAACGCGTGTTAAAACTTAACCAGCCCCTCCCGTATGATCGAGCGATAAGCCTCGGCCGCCGACGTTTCCAGGCGCGTGAAGCCATCCGCGCCGTCCCCTGTCAAGCGCCACAGACCCATGCGGCGCAGATAGCGGTCGAGGGGCTGCGAGCAGGCATCATCCCATCCCATAGCGCGCGCGAAGGCGTCCGGTCCCTGCACGATCGGGCCGGCCGAGGGGGAGCCCAGCCGCGCGATGAAATCCGCCACGAGGTGGTCGCCGGCGCCGTAGGACCAGTCGATGAGATCGAACAAGGGCCACCACGTATAGCCGAGCACGGGGACACCATCCGCCCGCGCCCGCCGGATCGCCGCCACCGAGTCGCGCAGCCAGGCGGACCGCCGCGTGTCGTCGCCGTGCGTGCTCGTCTCGCTCACGAAGAGGGAGACTCCGTAGCGGTCGTACGTCGCGCGCATGAGGTCGTCCAGTCCCCCGGTCCACGCGTCGTCGTTCCGGCCCTGCGCGGCGCCATCCTCGCCCGCGACGTGGTGGACCGAGATCTCGGGGTAGTAGTTGACGCCCCAGAGGTCGGGGGCGAACGGGCGCTCCGTATACCATGCCCAGCGCTCCGGTCCCAGTCCACACCCCTCCAGCCACGCGGCCAGGGGGTGATCGGCATCGACCCGGCCCGTGAGCAGGTCGCCGGGGAGCCAGGCCCGCGCCTGCCAGTGCGCCGCGGCGTCAGCCGCTAGCCCCGCTTCCCCGTGGTAGAGCGCGGAGCACTCCACATGCGCGATCCCGACCGTCGGGTCGACCGCGCGCAGGGTGTCGGTCGTGGCCACGATGCCGCGACAGACCTGATCCAGGATGCGCACGAAGCCGTCGCCGCCCCGCAGGTGCGGGGGCCAGATGCCGTGCAGTCCGCAGAACTCGGCGGTGATCAGGGGCTCGTTGAGCGGCGTGTACCAGCGCACGCGGTCGCCGTAGCGCTCCGCCACGGCCCGCGCGTACGCCCCCACGGCCGCGGCATAGCCGTGGTTGAGGAACCCGTTGTCCAGCCATGTGGGCGTGCCGTAATGCACGAGATCCAGGATGAGTGTCAGGTCCAACTCTGTCGTGGCGTAGGCGATGACCGGGTCCGTCCACGTCCAATCGAAGACGCCGGGGGCCGGGTTCACCCGGTACCACGGGATGCCGTAGCGCAGCGCGCGCACCCCTAGCGAGGCGGCCCGGTCCAGATCCGCGCGCCAGTGCGCGTAGTGCCCGGTCAGTAGATACTCGTCGAGGCCGCGCCCGCTGCGCGGGTGCGGGTGCGCGACGAAGGTGTCCTCGATGCCCCCCGCCCAGACAAAACCGGCGGGATCGTGCGAGAACGGCGCGATGAGCCCCATACGTAGTCCTCCCCTTGACGTGTATGCTAACCGATCTGTCTGTCTATGCGTGGCCCATCCACGACATCCGTGTCTATCCTTCCGTCGCGGGCGGTCACTCCTTCAGTCCGGTCAGGGCGATGCCCTGGATGAAGTAGCGCTGGACGGAGAGGAACGCGACGATGAGAGGCGCCAGGGCCAGCGTCGCCCCGGCCATGAGGATCGCGTACTCGTACTGATGCTGGCCGGTGAGTGTCGCCAGCCCGACGGTCAGCGTCTGCATGTCGGTAGACGTTGTCATGATCAGCGGCCACAACAGGTCATTCCAGTTGTACATGAGATGGAAAACGGCCAGCGTGGCCAGCGCGCTCTTGGAGAGGGGCAGGATGATCCGCCAGTAGATGCGGAACTCGCCGCAGCCGTCAATGCGCGCCGCCTGATCCAGTTCGCGCGGGACGGTCATGAAGAACTGGCGCAGCATAAAGATGCCGAACGCGTTGGTCGCACGCGGGATGATCAGGCCCGCGAAGGTGTTGAGCCAGCCGAGGTGGTACACGATCACGAAGACCGGGATCATCGTCACCTGCGTCGGGATCATCAGCGTCGCCAAGATGATGACGAACACCGTGGTGCGGCCTGGGAAGTCCAGCCGCGCGAGGGCGTAGGCCGTCAACGAGTCGAAAACGAGCGAGACCGCCGTGACGCCGCCGGCGAAGAGGAGCGTGTTGCGGAAGAAGGTCACCAACGGCAGGCGCTGCCACACCTCGCCGTAGGCGGCGAAGCTCCACTGCTGTGGCAGCAGGCGCGGCGGGAAGGTCATGATGTCGCCCTCGGCCTTGAGCGAGGTCAGGACCATCCAGATAAACGGGAAGAGGATGGCGAGCGCCAGCGGGATCAGGAGGAGATACCACGCGGCCGTCCCCAGTCCCGACGCGGTGATGCGCGGACGCGCCGGTCGGCGCGCCCGCGCGTGTGCGATGGCCATGGCTACACCTCCTCCTGGAAGCGGAAGACTTTGAGTTGGACCACGGTGACGGCGAGGACGACGAGGAAGAGGACGCAGGCTAGCGTCGCGGCATAGCCCATGTCGAAGAGTTGGAAGCCCTCGTGGTAGATGTAGGACACCAGGGTCTCCGTGCTGAAGAGAGGACCGCCGCTCGTCATGACGAACACGGGGTCGAAGATCTGGAAGGAGGCGATCATCGACGTGACGGTGACGAAGAGCAGGGTGGGGCGCAACAGGGGCAGCGTGATACGGAAAAACCGCGCGACGGCGCCCGCGCCGTCGATCTGGGCCGCCTCGTAATAGCCCTCGGGGATATTTTGAATGCCGGTGAGCAGGATGACCAGATTGAAGCCGAACGTCTTCCAGACCCCCACGAGCATGATGGCGGGGAGCGCCCAGGTCGTGCTATGCAGCCAATCGGTGACGGGCAGGCGCGCGAGGCGGCCGTAGTAAGAGAGTAGCCCGATGTCGGGCTGGAGCAGCAACGACCAGACGATCGCGACGATGGCGTAGGAACTCACGGCCGGGAGGAAGTAGGCCGCGCGGAAGAAGGCGCGCCCGCGCAGCTTGCGGTGGAGCGCGACCGCGACGGGTAGCGGCAGCAGCACGCTGGCAGGGACGACGCCGGCGGTGAAGAGCGCCGTGTTGCGCAGGTCGCCCCAGAACCGACTGTCGCCGACCATCTGGCGGTAGTTGTCCGCGCCAACGAACGGATGGTCCGTCGCCACGAAGCTCCATTGATGCAGGCTGTACCATACGATCTGTACGATGGGCCAGAGCATGAAGACGCCGATCACGGCCAGGCTGGGCAGTAGAAAGAGATAGCCGACCATGATCCGACGGGCCACTCCGCGTAAGGGCCACAGTCGACGCCGCGGAGCCGCCATCGGCAGAGCGATGGCCGTGTCGACGCGTGGGTCCCTGCCATGTGTCCGTCTTTTATCCTGGATACGCATGGCTACCCTTCTTTCCAGATCATCTCATCATCCTCATCACGGCACGCCATGCGCCCCCGCGAGACCGTGACAGCGGGGAGCATGCCGTGTCGCGCTCCCCGTCGTCGCGGTCGCTTCTCCCTACGGCAGGAGCTTGTTCATGGCGCTTGCCGCGGCCGGCAGCGCCGTGTAGGCCGACGCTTTGTTGTACTCGACGCTCTGGATCGCCGGGGTGAAGACGTCGGTATCGATCTTGTCGAAGTTTTTCAGACCGGCCAGGTAGAAGCGCGCGTACGAGGCTTGCTGGGCGAACTTGACGACAAAGGGATTCTTTTGCAGGGACGGATACGTCGCCATGTCCGTGCGGGCGGGCGGGAAGCCCGACTGGAGTGAGATGTAACCCTGCTGCGCCTTCTGATTCCACCACGAGAGGAACGTTTGCGCGGCCGCCGCGTTGCGCGAGGACTTGTTGACGACGAGGATCACGGCGTCGGAGAGTGTGACACGTCCGCCGGGTCCCGTCGGGATGGGAGCGACATCATAGTTGATGTGCGCCTTGGTATAACCGGCCGTGGCCCAGGGACCATTGATCTCCATCGCCGCCTTCTGGCTCTGGAAAAGGGTGTCGGCGTCACCGCCGGCCAACCCGACGGGGCTGATATGGTTCTTGGTAACGAGGTTACCCCACGAGGCGACGGCCTGTTCCGTCTTGGGAGCGGCGAGCAAGGAACGCGTGTGGTCGGGCGTGACGATATCCCCGCCGTTCAACCAGATCAGGACGGGCCACATCGGGATGGTGGCGTGATCGGCCAACGCGAGCCCGTACTGGGCGTTCGTTCCTTGGTGCGAGAGCTTGACGGCGTCGGTCTGCCACTGCGCCACCGTGGTGGGCGCGTAGGACAGCCCGGCTTTATGGAAGAGGTCCTTGTTCCAGTACAGCATCAGCGTGGCGTAGTTCGCGGGCGCGCCATAGTAGTGACCCCCGATCTTCAGGGAGTGCAGCAGGTCGGGGGGAACCGACGCGGGATCGATACCGTGGCCATAGATGCCGTCGACGGAGGCGACCAGCCCCGCCTGGACGTACTGGGGCAGGTATTGCAGGTGGAAGGCGGCGATATCGGGGCCCTGGCCGACCGCCGCCGCGGCGAGCAGCTTGGTGGTCAGATCGGCCCACGGCATGACGTTCATGCTCACCGTACTCGACGCGTGTGATCCGTTGAAGCGGTCGACCAGCGTTTGGACGGTGGGCGCGTCGGGACCGGTGAAACCGTTCCAGAAGGTGAGGGGTGTCGCGGCCGCCACCGGCGCCGCATGGGTGACGCGGAACGGCGCGACAGCGAGAGCGCTGAGACCGATGGCACAGGCGAGACGTGTTGCTTGTTTGACACCTTGACGACGCATTCCAACTCTCCTTTGATGTAGGCATATTTGATGTAGACATATAGAAGTACACCGCTGTACAGACCATCGTGACGCGTCCTATGCTACTCGATAAACAGAGGCGCCTCCTTCCCTGCGTCAGGATGAGCGTGGGACAATGCGGGACCGCACGAATCGCGGATGCTGAGGGTAACGGGCAGAATTGTTTGGTGATCCGGCGCCTTCTGTCCCTCGGCGAGAGCGATCAGCCGTTCGGCCGCGGCTCCACCGAGCGCCCGGATCGGCTGGTGGACGGTCGTCAAAGAGGGGGTCATGACGCGGGCAATGGCGAGGTCATCGAATCCGGCCAGGGCGATGTCCTCGGGCACACGCAGTCCACTCGTACGGAACGTATCGAGCGCGCCATAGGCCATCTCGTCGTTCCCCGCGAAGACGGCGCGCGGACGGGTCGGGAGGGTGAGGAGGCGCAGGGCGGCGTGCCGCCCCGACTCCTCGGAGTAGTCGCCCTCGACGATATAGTCATCGAGGGCGGGGATACCGGCGCGCGCCAGCGCGCGCACGTACCCGTCGCGGCGGTCCGCCGCCGAGAGGTGGCGCAGCGGGCCGGAGATATGGGCGATGGCGCGGTACCCATGGGCGAGCAGATGGCTCGTAACCAGATCGGCCCCGGCGACATCGTCGATACCCACCGTCGTGATGCTCGGGTTGAGCGGATAGCGGCCGAGGAAGACGAAAGGATAGCCCGAGACGGCCAGTTCCATCACATGCCGGTCGAACAGCGCGGCCGAGGCGAGGATAATACCATCCACACGCTGGCCGCGCAGCATCTTGAGGTAGGCGCCCTCCTCGTCGTCTTCCTCCCGCGCCGTGGAGAGGATGACCACAAAGTCGTGGTCGTTCGCGACATCGGTGATGCCGCCCAACAGATCCATGAAGTAGGGGTGCGAGAAGACGTGCGCGCTGCTGTGCGGGATGACGACGCCGAGCGCGCGCTGGAGACTTCCGCGCAAACTGCGGGCGGAATGATTGGGGGTGTAGTGAAGTTTGGCTGCCGCCTCGCGCACCAGCCCGCGCGTCGCCTCCGCGATGTCAGGATGGTTGGACAAGGCCATGGACACGGTCGACGGGGCCACACCGGCGAGGTGCGCGACGTCACGGATAGTGACCGATGATTGCTGCTTCATAATCCCTGAAAGCTTTCAAGAATGGCGCTTTTTGAGCGCCTGAAACGATTCAAGTAATCGTGATGCCATCATACACGGTCATGGGAGTGGTTGTCAAGGGGATGATGCATTATCGCGCGCACCCCAACATTGTGAGAGGCGGCCTGACCTTAAAAAGCCAGGCCCACGGCGCTCGTCGTTTCTCACGGGACGAGCACGCGCAGCGCGCGCGGGTGGATGCGATACACCAACGGGGTGTGCATGCGCACCACCTCGCCGTCGCACGCCACGTCGATCTCGTCCAGCCCGTCCGGCGCGACCGTCACCTCGCGCGCCATCCGCCCCTTGAACGTCCCCCGCCGCGACGGGCGGTCACGCGCGGCGCGCGCGAAGCGCGCCGCGAGCCTCCGCCGCCGCGTCTCGGCCAGGACGAGCACGCTTAGTTCGCCGGCGTCCAGCGTGGCGCGCTGCCCGACGTGCAGTAGGTCGACCTCGTAGCGGTTGTTGCCCACGAAGAGCAGGTACGTGTCCGCCGTCGCGGTCGCTCCGTCGGCTGTCACGCGGACCGGCAGCGGGTGGGCCGTGCGCAAGGTGAGCAATGTCGCATCGACCAGCGCCCTCCCCTTGCCCAATTGCCCTTCGTGGCGCTCGCGGATCTGGACAATGCGCGCGTAGAGGCCGATGCTCGAGTTGTTGAGGAAAAGGCGCCCGTTGACCTCGGCGGTATCGACAAGGCGGGTGTGCCCGCCGGCGAGGGCGCGTGCGGCGGCCGCCACGTCGCGCCCCACACCGATATCGCGGGCGAAATGGTTGAGCGTGCCGATGGGGAGGACACCCAGCGGCGTGCGCGTCCCGACAAGGTACGCCGCCACCGCGCCGACCGTGCCGTCGCCGCCCCCGGCCACGATGAGGGATGCGCCGGCGGCGAGGAAGGCGCGGCAACGCGCGCCCGCGTCGTCGCCCTTCGTGAGGACATAAATGTGGGCGTCGGGCACGGCGGCGGCGACGAGCGCGCGGACGTGGTCGACGCCGTGGCGGGCGACGTAGCCGGAGTGGGGATTAAGGATGACGCCGATCATCCGGCCACCTCTTCAGGGCCGCGCGTGCGCTCGGGCGACGGGCCGGCCCGCGCGGCGCGGCGGGACCAGCGTTCGCGACGCACGGCGCGGGCGCGTAGGATCAGCGCCAGGCCGACGACCCACGCTAGCGCCGCCACCCAGGCCGCCAGCACGTCGCTCGGGTAATGCACGCCCACGCCTACCGGGCTGCCGATGGTCGTGACGGCGATCGCCAGGCGGTCCAGGGCCGGTGTAGCATGGGCGTGGATCGCCCCCAGGATGGGCGCGTCCCAGCTAAAGCCCTCGCGGGTCCAGACATCCTCGGCCAGGGCGCCAAAGATCCACAAGGGCGCCAAGAGGCCAAGAAACAAAACCAGAAGCGGACCGCGCTGGGCGAAGAGCGCGCCCCCAATGTGTTAGGACCATGCCCATGATACCTCCCGGATGGCGAAGCTCGCGGTGGGTGCGATCAAGAGCAGTGGCGCAGGATACATACCAACATACGCCGCTTTAACTGGTCTGTTCCATCGGTATCGCCGCCCCCGTCCGCCGGTACGAGCGCCGAGTATGGTGACCCGCCCACCTCAGCGTGACAGTCGAGGATCGCGGTTCATACCCTCTGCTTGGGCGTTTAACGCATCAAGAGGCCGCCGTTGACGCTGATCACCTGCCCCTGGAGGTAGCCGGACTCTTCGGAGAGGAGCATGGCGACGACCGAGGCGATGTCGTCGGCCACGCCGAGGCGAGGCGTGTAGACCGCCGCCAGCTGGTTGGCGATGAACTCCTTGGTCTGGTGTTCGTAGGCCGACGGGGTGAGGATCAACCCCGGCGACACACCGTTGGAGCGGATGCCCTCTTTGCCCCAGCGGGCGGCGACGTGGCGCACGAGCGCGTTGACGCCGCCCTTGGAGGTGGCGTAGTAGCTATTGACCGGGGTACCGATGAACGAGGCCTCGGACGAGGTGTAGACGATCGCCCCGCCGCCCCGGCGCAGCATGAGCGGCAGGGCGGCGCGGCTGAGCAGGATGTACCCCCGCAGGTTAACGGAAATAGTGCGGTCGAATAAGTCGAGCGGGGTGTCGAGGATGTCCTTGTCCAGGCTGTTGATGGAGATATCGGCGGCATTGGCGCTGAGCAGGTCGACGCCGCCGAAATGGTCGACGGCGGTGGAGAACAGCGCGCCGACCGAGCGCTCATCGGTGGCGTCGTAACCCATCCCGACGGCGGCGCCGTCCGTCGTTATCGTCCGGGCGACATCCTGAGCCTCATCCTCGCTAAGGGCGCCGACGACCACAGACGCGCCCTCGGCGGCCAAGCGGGTGGAGATGGCAGTCCCGATCCCCCCCGTGCCGCCGGCCACGACGGCTACTTTCCCCTTCAACCCTTTCATGATCGATCATCCTTACGCGCTGCTAGCGCCGTTGACGACGATGTGCTGGCCCGAGATCCAGGACGCGTCCGGCGAGCAAAGGAGGGCGATGGCCGCCGCGACGTCCGTCGCCTGCCCGAGACGGCCGGACGGCGAGGCGGCCGTGGCCTGCTTCCAATACTCCTCCGACTCGTCCCCGCCCCGCATGCCGGGCTTGGTCACGCCGGGTATGATGGTGTTCACCGTGATGCCGCGCGCGATGAGCTCCTTCGCCCACACCGCGGTCAGGCCGCGCACGGCCAGCTTCGTCGCGGTGTAGATCGACGTGCCGAGCGCCGGGAATTCGAACGCGGTCGACGAGATGTTGACGATGCGCCCGCCCTCGCGCAGGCGCTTGACGGCCTCCTGCGCCGCGTAGATCGTGCCCTTCAGGTTCACCCCGATCAGGTGCTCGATCGTGTTGTCGGAAATTTTGCCGAGCGGCTCGATCGCGTCTTCGACGTGCGCGAACTCCGGAGCGGCGAAGATCCCGGCGTTGTTGACGAGGATGTCGAGTTGCCCGAAGCGCGCGTCGACGGCCTCGAACAGGGCGCGCACCTCCTGCTCTTTTTCCACGTCGGCCCTGACCGCGAGGGCTTGACCACCCTTGGCCTCGATGGCCCGGACGATCTCCTCCGCCCGACCGGCGTCACTCACGTAATGAACCACGACCGCGGCCCCGTCCGCCGCGAGGCGCTCCGCCGTGGCCCGCCCGATTCCGCCGTCCGCGCCGGTGACGACGGCGGCTTTGCCCGAAAAAGTACCCATGCCTCGTGTCCCCCTTCTCGATCCCCACAACCACCGCGCCAACCACTGCGTTACCGGCGTATGCTATCAGCGACGCGTGAGAGAAACGTCAGCAGAACGTCGCTCACTCACCTCCAGCCGAACGGCGACCACGTAACCCGCGATCTCGGCCATGAGCTTCTCGCCCGGACCCACGTCGTCGGTGACGCGGTTGCTCATCGCGCATCCTCCGATCAAATCCATCAAACAAGGCACTCAGTGTCATTATACCAGGAGTGGGGATTTGTTCAATAGCGCCCGCGGACTTTTCCTTGTTGCCCGCGCCGCCCCGTCCCTTGCCGGGAGGGGCCGGATTGGGACAGAATATAAAGAATGCAGCAACGTCAAGAGGATGAGGCTCCCCGCGGGAAAAGGGCTTTACACAAGGGCCAGATCAGGCAACGCCTGCTTGAAGCGGCGTACAACCTGTTTATGAAGAACGGCTTCGAACGTACGACGATAGACGAGATCGCACGGGAGGCCGGAGTGTCTCGTCGCTCGGTATTTCGGTACTTCGCCACCAAGGAAGAGATCGCCCTCGGTTGGCAGGACGACCTCGAAGCTCAACTCGCGCGGGAGATTCGCAATAGGCCAGCCGTGGAGTCGGTTAGCGAGGCGATCTTGCATACTCTTGAAACGTGGATGCGGGCGTTGCCGCTCGATCACGCTATCTTTCTGTCCGAACTCTTAGCGAAAACCCCGCGGCTCGGGGGCTACAACCTCGAGAAATATCGCAACCTTGAGAAGGCGTTCGGCGACGCGGCGCTCGAACGGGCTAAAACACCGGGGCGGGAGTTCGAGGCGCGCCTGACCGCGACGTTGATCGTCAGCGCATGGCGATTCGGCAACGACGAGTGGTTGGCGAACAATAGAGCAGGGCATCCTTGGGATTATGTCTCGCGATCATTCGCCGCGTTGCGACGTGGTCTCGTAGATTGACGGTATTCCGCGTCGATCCGCTGCATTTTCTCGACTTTGCGCGTCGAGTTTCCTCCAGCGAAGTCCGAAGCCAAAAACGCGTCGACAACGCTCTTGGCTAACTCGGGGCCGATAACCCGCGCGCCCAGCGCGAGCACCTGCGCGTCGTTACTCTTGCGCGCACGCTCGGCCGAGTAAACGTCGTGGGCCTGGGCCGCGCGCACGCCCGGTATCTTGTTGGCCGTCATCGCCATGCCGATGCCGGTCCCGCAGACGAGAATGGCGCGCTCCTCCTGTCCGCTGGCCACGGCTTCGGCCACCGCGCGCGCCACGTCAGGATAGTCGGTGTCACTGGGGTCCGCCGAGGGGACGCCAAAGTCGCGCATCTCCACCCCGCGTTCCTCAAGGTGCTGGCGGATCACCTCTTTGAGCGCGTAGCCGGCGTCATCGCTGCCTATCGCGACACGCATAGTGTCCTCCTTATAGTATGTAATAGGGCTGTCGGCGCCGCGTCATTAGCAGGGCCATCAGCGCGGTACGGCCGCCGTCTCGGAGGGCGCCGTGGGATCGAGCGCGCGCACGGCCGCGTCGAGCATTAGCGCGACCGACGACGCCCCGGCGTCCTGGTGGCCCAGCGTGCGCTCGCCAAGCCGGCTGGCGCGGCCCTTGCGCGCGATCATGTCGCGCGTCGAGACGGCGCCCGTGACGGCGGCGTCGCGCGCGGCTTGCAGCGTTTCCAGCGCGCCGGCGCCGCCGCCGGCCGCATGACGCGCCGCCTCGGCCGCGGGCATGATGGCGTCGAGCATCGTCTTGTCGCCGGCGCCGGCCTTGCCGCGCGCGACGATCCCGTCGCGCGCGGCCTCCAGCATGGCGGCGACATCCGCCCCGTCGAACGTCCCTTTCCCGGCCACGGCCTTGCCCGCGCGGACGAAGGCCGTCCCGTAGAGAGGGCCCATCGCCGCCCCGACCGAATTGACGATGGTCAACCCCACGCCCTGCAGCAGCGCCCCGACGTCGGGGGCGTCGTAGCCGTCGAGATCGGCCATCACCGCGCGCCAGCCGATGTTGAGGCTCACGCCGTGGTCGCCGTCGCCGAGGGCCGCGTCGAGGGCCGAGAGTTCGTCGGCCCGCGCCTCCACCGTCACGGCCACGGCGGCGAGCACGCGCTTGGCCTCCACCACGCTCTCTACCGCTGTCGTTGCCATACCCTACCCTCCCTCACACAACCTACTCACAACCACCCGCCGGAAAGGCTATGGGATCAAAATTACCTTGAGCGAGTGCTCGCCCCGCTCCATGACCTGCAGGGCGTCGGCGAACTGTTCCAGGGGGAACTGGTGCGTGACGAGTCCGCGTACGTCGATCTTGCGCGTCGCGACGTAGTCGATGGCGCGCGGGTAGGTGTAGGGGCCGAGATGCGAGCCATGGATGTCCAGCTCCTTGCGGTCGCCGATGATCGACCAATCGACGGTCGACTCCTCGTTGAAGACGCTCAACTCGACGTAGGTGCCCAGCTTGCGGACCATGGCGAGGCCCTGGTTCACGGAGGGGGCGTAGCCGGTGGCGTCGATGTACACGTCGCAGCCGTAGCCGTCGGTGAGGCGCTTAACCTCGGCGACGACATCGGTCTCCAGCGGGTTGAGCGTGAGGTCGGCGCCCAGGCGCGTCGCCAGATCCAGGCGCTCCGCGCGCGTGTCGAGCACGATCAACGTCTTGGGGTTCTGGCGGCGGAGCCCGCCGATGATGCCCAGGCCAAGCGTGCCAGCCCCGGCCACAACCACCACGTCGTCGGGACCAACGTTGCCGCGGTCGGCGGCGTGCAGCGAGCAGGCCAGCGGCTCGATCAGAATGGCCTCCTCGATCGGCACGCCGTCCGGCACCTGATGCACGATGGCCTCTTTGGGGTAGATCATATACGCGGCCATGGCGCCGTTGACGTTGTTCTGGAAGCCGTAGAGGTCGTGCTTCTCGCACATCCAGTATTCGCCGTGGTTGCAGAAGCGGCACGCCCAGCAGGGCACGATCTGCTCCGAGATCACACGGTCGCCGATCGCGACCTTGTGATGCGCTTCTCCGCCGGGACCGGCGGCGACGACGCGGCCGATGAACTCGTGGCCGGGGATCATGGGCGGCTTGACGTAACGGGGCTGCGTGGCGTCGCCCCAGAACGACGGCGCGCCGTGGAACGTCTTGACGTCGCCCATGCAGATGCCGCAGGCCTCGACCTTGGTCAAGACTTCGTCGGGGCCGGGGACAGGGACGGGGACTTCCTCCAGGCGGTAGTCGCCGGGGTTATAGCACACCACCGCTTTCATCGTCGCCGGCAGCTCCGGCGTCCGCATCGTGCGGGGGGATTCGAGGACCGAGGTCATACATACACCTCTCTGCGTTTCCGCGTTACATGAGAACAGCCTTTACGACGCGGTACCATCCGCCATCGCGGCGCGTTCGCGACACGACAAGGACCAACTGTCGTTAAGGTAATGCTTTACCCCCACTTTTGTCAACCTGCAAGGCATACCGGGTGTCCCCCCCGATGGTGAGAGACGGCCTGACCTTAAAAGGTCATGGCAGCGGACGGACCTTAAAAGGTCTGTCCATGGTCTTTCAAGGCCAGGCCAATGGCGCTCGCCATCACACTCTCGCGGCCGTACCAAGTACACTAGGGACGGTGGTCCGTTCTCGGACCCCGCGCGACGCGGCGCTCTCCGCGTGGGTAGGCAGGCAGCGTTAGACGACATGGCCAGCATCAAACAAGTTGCCGCGCGCGCCGGCGTTTCGGTGGCCAGCGTGTCGCGCGTGCTCAACCACAGCAAACCTGTCGCGGACGAGACGCGCGACCGCGTCCTCGCGGCGGTGCGCGACCTCAACTACAGCATCGACCAACGCGCCCGTGGGCTGCGGCGTCAGAAGTCGGGGACGTTGGGGCTCGTCGTCTCCGACGTGGGCAACCCCTTCTTCTCGCGCGTCATTCGCTCGATCGAGGCCGTCACCTACGAGAGCGGCCACAGCCTGTTCCTGTGCAATTCGGACGAAGACCCCGAGCGCGAGCGCTTCCACATGCAGGTCATGGAAGCGCAACGCATCGACGGCGTGATCGTCTTGCCGGTGACGAACAGCGGCCGCGCGCTCCTGCCCCTACTCGACCACGACATCCCCGTGGTCTGCCTCGACCGCGGCGTCGACGACGTCGACCTCGACACGGTCCTGGTCGACAACGTCACCGGCGCGGCGCTTGCCGTGGCGCATCTAATCGCGTTGGGGCGCCGGCGCATCGGGATCATCGGGGGCCGCGCCAGCACGCCGGGCTTCGAGCGTCTTGCGGGATATCGGCAGGCGTTAGCGGCGGCCGGTATCGCGCAAGACCCGGACCTCGTGCGCCACGGCGACTTCAAGGAGGAGGGCGGGTGCGCCGAGGCGCTGGCGCTGCTCAACCTCCCGGAGCCGCCCACGGCTATCTTCGCCATCAACCATCCCATGACCCTCGGCGCGCTCACGGCCATCCGCGCGCGCGGCCTGCGCGTACCCACGGACGTCAGCGTGGTCGGGTTCGACGACACGCCGTGGGCCGCGCTGCTGGACCCGCCGCTGACCACGATCGCGCAGCCGACGGACGAGTTGGGCACGGCCGCGGCGCGGCTGCTGCTGGAACGGGTCGACCGCCACTACGCGGGGCCGGCGCGGCGCATCGTGCTGCCGCCGCGCCTGGTCGTGCGCGCCTCCACCGGTCCGGCCCCGCGATTGTGATGGCCCCCGGCGTGGGCCAGGCCCACGGCGCCCACCATCACAATCACAGGGCGCACCCGTAGTCCTCGCCTCCCCTTGACAAATAGTCGGGTAAAGCATTACCATGCCTAACAAGCACTGGGTAATGCTTTACCCAAACGCTAAGGGGATAGACGAAAGGGAGGTGATGGCGCTCCGCCACGTTGCTCGACAGATGCCCGCAAGGGTCCGCGACGCCGCTTCTTCACCGGACCAGCCTTTTATCGCGCCACGACGAGGCGCCTACTTTCCAAGGAGAAAGGCCACACCATGGACTACGTTGATGATCTTTGTACATCACTGGCGCACCACGAGATCGATCGCCAGCAATTTATCAGCCGCGCCCTGCGCACGGGCGTCGGCCTAGCGACCATCGGTTCCCTGCTCAAGATCTATACGGGCCCCGGCGCCCGCGCCGCGGCGGATAGCTTGCGCGCGTCGACCGCCGCGAGCAGCTTCAACTGGAAGAAATACGCCGGCACGACCATCCACGTCAACTTCAGCAAACACCCCTACTCCAACGCCGCCGTGGCCGACCTGGCGTCCTTCAAGGCGCTGACCGGCATCAACGCCGTCGTCAACTTCACCCCCGAGCAGGAGTACTTCGACAAGCTCCAGCTCAACCTGGCCGGCAAGTCGACCGAGCTCGACGTGTTCATGCTCGGCGCCTACATGGCCTGGCAGTACGGCCCGCCCGGCTACTGCGTCGACCTCAGCCAGTACATCAAGGACGCGTCCGTCACGTCGCCCGACTTCAACGTCACCGACTTCTTTCCCGTCGTGATGCGCAACGACTCGTGGAACGGCGTCGCGGGCACCCCGCCCGGCGTGGGCGACGCCAAGCAGTGGGCCTTCCCGTGGGGCTGGGAACAGAACGTCCTGACCTACCGGCGCGACCTGTTTCAGAAGCACGGTATCGCGGTCCCGACGACCTACGCCGGCGTGCTGCAGGCGGCGATGAAGCTCAAGAAGGCCGAACCCAGCATCATCCCCTTCCTGGCCCGCGGCCAGCTCAGTTGGGACACCATCCACCCCGGCTACCTCTCGGGCCTCTACTCCTACGGCGGCCGCGACTTCAACAGCAAGCTGCAGCCGGTCATGAACAGCTCGTCGGCCGTCAAGTATACCGACCTGTTCATCAACCTGATCAAGAACTACGGTCCTCCGGCCGGCCGCTGGACCGGCTACGGCGTGTTCGACGTGAGCGCGGCCATGGGCGCCGGCGAGGTGGGCATGTTCCACGACGCCACCGTGCTCGGCTACTCCGCGGACCTGCCCGGCGCGTCCAAGATCGGCGGCAAGGGCCTGATGGGCTGGGCGCCGAGCCCCAACGCCGGCGGCTCCAACCACGGCTCCAACATCTGGATCTGGTCGCTGGGCATGAACAACGCCTCCCAGCACAAGGACGCGGCGTGGTACTTCATCCAGTGGGCTACCAGCCGGCAGCATCTCGCGTTCGCGGCCCCGCGCGGCCACGCCGACACCGTGCGCCAGTCCGTGTACAACACCTCGGCCTACCAGAACCTGCTGGCCCAGCATCACAACTACAAGAGCACGGTCAACTCGATGCTCGGCGAGTCGCACATCGAGTTCACGCCGCAGCCGTTCTTCTTTACCACAACGACGAGTTGGGCTGGCGCGCTGCAGGACATCTACGTGGGCAAGACGTCGACCAAAGCCGGCCTGGATAGTCTCACGCAGAAGATCAGCGCGCAGCTTAGCCAGGCGGGGCTGACGAAGTAACGCCGCGTCCGGCGCCTTTTAGCAGAGCGTCAAGGCTGGGCTCGTGAATTATCGGCGACCGGCGTTTCTACTGGGATCGCCGCGGTCCCCGCGGCACACCGTCGCCGGGCGCCCGTCAGGGTCTACCGAGCCGCGTGGTCGCGGATGTGGCCGCGGGGACCGCGGCGGTCCCAGTGGATGACCGGCGTCCCCGGTCGATAATGCACGCGCCCTGATGACCCCGGTCGTATGTCGTGTAGACTATGTCGTGCGGCGAAGACCCGTAGCGAGGAGTGTTATGGCTTTACCACGCAACGTTGCACAGGCCAAGGCGGGGGCGTCATCCGCTGTCGCGCGACGGCGACGCGGCCCGCTCATGAATCGGATCGGACCATACCTCCTCCTGACGCCCGCTCTCCTCCTGACCATCGGCATCCTGTACCCGTTCGCCCTCGCGGTGTACTACTCGCTCACCAACTACAACCTGGAGTTGCCGTATCTCCAGAAATTCGTGGGCCTGAGGAACTTCGGCTACATCTTCACCAACGCCGACTTCTGGCACGCCACCGGCGTGACCTTCGCGTACGCCGCCTTCGCCGTTATCGCCCAATTGCTCCTGGGCTTGGGCGCGGCGTTACTGCTCGACCGCGAGACCATCGTCTCGAAGGTGTTGCGGCCCGTCATGGTGCTGCCGCTCATGATCGCGCCAGTGCTGGGGACGCTCATCTGGCGGCTGATGATGAGCCCCTCGTTCGGCGTCGCCAACTGGCTCCTGACCCCGTTCGGGGGGCGTAACTTCCCCTGGGGTGACTCGCCGAACACGGCGCTGTTCACGGTGGTGCTGATCGACACCTGGATCTACACGCCGTTCATGGCCCTGCTGCTCCTATCCGGCCTGCGCTCGGTCGACCCCACGCTCTACGAGGCCGCCGAAGTGGACGGGGCGCGCTGGGCGTCCAGCTTCCGGCACGTCACCCTGCCCATCATCACGCCATTCATCATCGTCTCGGTGCTCTTCCGCCTGGTCGACTCGCTGCGCGCGTTCGACATCATCTTCGCGCTAGGCAAGGGCGGGCCGGGCAACACCTTGTGGAACTACCAGATCAGCGCCTACTACCAGACGATTACCTTCTCCAACGTCGGCCTCGGCTCGGCCTACATGGTCGTGAACTGGGTCATCATCTACATCATCAGCCAGGGACTCAGCGCCTGGTGGACCAAGTCGCGCCGCCGTTTAGCTTAAGCTAAAGGATAAGGATTAGGAGGAACAAGCGCGTATGGCAGCACAAGCAGTGGCCGCGCGGGGACAAGCGCGGCGATCGACGCGCCGGCGGGGCTTGGGCAGGAAGCGGCTGGGCGACCTCGCCCTCATCGTCATCTTCCTGTTCTTCCTGTTCCCAATCTACTGGGCGCTCACCATGTCGTTCAAGACGGAGCCCGATATCGTCACCTGGCCGCCCAAATTCCTGTTCCACCCCACGCTCGACAACTACGGCGTCGTGCTCGGCCTCAAGCCCGGCAACGCGCTCGAGGGCACGTCCGGCTCGGTCTTGCCGGGCCTGGAGCACAGCCTCGTGATTAGCATCGGGGCGCTCATCGTCTCACTCATCGTAGGCGTACCGGCGGCCTATGCCCTGGCGCGCTACACGTTCCGCGGGCGCGAGAGCATCGCCTTCACGTTCCTGAGCTTCCGCTTCGCCCCTGAATTGCTGATCATTATCCCGCTGTTCGTGGTCTTCCGCAACCTGAGCCTGTACGACACCTACACGGGCATGATCTGGGTCTACCAGCTGATCACGCTGCCGCTGATCATCTGGATCTTGCGCGGCTACTTCGAGGACGTGCCGCGCGAGGTCGAGGAGGCGTCGAAGGTCGACGGGTGCTCGTGGTGGGGCACGTTCCGCCACGTCGCCGTCCCGCTGGCGGCGCCGGGGATCGCGGCGGCGTCGCTGCTGGCCTTCATCTATGCCTGGAACAACTTTATCTTCGTGCTGATCCTGGGCGGCGCGAACACGTCGACCATCACGCTGTCCGCGCTGGGCTTCCTGTCCTCGCAGCAGTCGGTGTACGGGCAGATGGCGGCGGCGGTGATGGTCGGCGTCGTGCCCATCCTGATCCTGGCCCTGTACGCGCAGCGCTACCTTGTGCGCGGCCTCAGCCTCGGCGCGGTCAAGGGTTAGCGCGAACAGGACGCGCGAATTATCGTAGGGGCGTATGCCATACGCCCGCCCGCGAACGCCGGGCGTATGCCATACGCCCGCCCGCGAACGCCGGGCGTATGGCATACGCCCCTACATGGCCCTGCCGAAAGGGCCTTTACAGACACTAGTTGATAGAAAGGGATATGGGGTGAAGAAGCTCATCAACGATCCGTACGCCGTCGTCGACGAGATGCTGGACGGCTTCGTAGGCGCGCACGCGCGGCAGGTACGGCGGCTGGAGGACGGCAAAGGCCGCGCGGTCGTGCGCGTCGACGCGCCCGTCGCCGGCAAGGTCGGCGTGCTGATCGGCGGCGGCTCGGGCCATGATCCGGCCTTCATCGGCTATATCGGGCCGGGCATGGCCGACGGCGTCGCCGTCGGCAACGTGTTCGCCTCGCCCCCGCCCGCGCCGGTGATGGCCGCGGCGCGCGCCATCCACGCGGGGCGCGGCGTGCTCTTCTCCTACGGCAACTACCAGGGCGACATCATGAACTTCGACATGGCCGCCGAATTGCTCGCCGACGAAGGGATCGAGGTACGCACCGTCCTCGTCACCGACGACGTCGCGTCGGCGCCCAAAGGGCAGGAGGAGAACCGGCGCGGCATCGCCGGCGACTTCTTCGTGTTCAAGATCGCCGGCGCGCGGGCCGCCGAGGGCGCCTCGCTGGACGAGGTCGAGGCCGCCGCGCGCACGGCCAACGCCCGCACGCGCACGATGGGCGTCGGGCTCTCCGCCCCCATCGTCCCGGCGGCGGGAAAAGCGACCTTCAGCCTGGACGACGACGAGATGGAGATCGGGCTGGGCGTCCACGGCGAGCCGGGCATGCGCCGGGGCAAGCTGGAGAGCGCCGACGCCGTGACCACGACGCTGGTCGAGCAGATCTTCGTCGACATGCCGCTGGGGCGCGGCGCCGAGGTCGCTGTGCTGGTCAACGGCCTCGGCGCGACGCCCTACATGGACCTGTACATCATGTACCGCAAGGTCGCGGCGCTGCTGAACGAAGCGGGCGTGCGCGTCCATCGCCCCTACGTGGGCGAATACGTCACATCGCTGGAGATGGCCGGCGCGTCCGTGACCATCATGACACTGGACGACGAGCTCAAGCGCCTCATCGACGCCCCGGCCGATACCCCCATGTTCACCCAACTGTAAACGTAATCGCTCAGTTGGGGCGAGATGCTACGCGGCAACTACGACACTAGACGACCTCGAGGTCATCGGCGGTCGGCGCCGGCGGCTTCTCGGCCGACGTCTCGCGCCCATACCAGAAGGCGGTCGAGGCGATGTCGTCCCGCAGCGGCAAATAGCGCCCATCGGGGCGCCAACCGAGTGCCTGGATCGTCACCCGGATGTCCGAGGCGAAGCGGATCGGGTCCAGGACGTGCCAACGGTACATGCCGAAGCGCTGCTGGCTCTGGTACAGGCCGTCCGGCCGCAGCACCTGATTGAGGCCGAGGAAGGGCGTCGTGTAGGGGATGTAGCCCTGTCCCGGCACGTCGAAGTTCCACGCGCCGCCGAAGTAGTCCTCCGTCCCGGTGCCGCAGATCGTCGGGAACTCCCTGTCACCGTCGAGATAGAACTTGACCTCGCCCTCGCCCCACCAGCCGGAGTTGTTGACGCCCCAGGCCAGGTACGTGCCCACATAGTGGCCGCCTCCACACACGCTGTCGAGCAGCGTGTGCACCCCCTTAAATGGCAAGGGATTGCTGGCTCATACACACTTTTGATGATGAGGGCGCTGACGTCGCTCAGGGCTGCGGCGAGTGGCGAGACAATTGGCTGGTAGAACGCCCCAAAGCCGGGCTACAGGGCTTACGGGCCTCCTCAAATGTGTGTGGGAGGCGGTCTCACTGTAGATAGCGCTCAGGCTACCAACCGCCATCATCAAAAGTGTGTATGAGCCGGATTGCTGCGCCGCCACTGGGCGTGGAAATAGGCCGCATCCTCCAGCGAGGCGTCCGGGATCTCATAGTCGATCTGGTAGTACAGCGGCAGCTCTTGAGGGGACAGGTTCTCAGCGGTGACGCGCGCGGCGCGCCGGAAGGGCATCTCCCAATAGCTGTTGCACCCGCCGTAGGGGTTGACGGCGACCGGCAGGGAGGCGACGTGGCTGTAGGAGCACCAGCCGTTGCAGAAGAAGTCGCCCAGCGGCGCCTCGACGGCGGCCCGTTCGTCCCCTTCCCAGTACATGCGCAGCAGCACATGGCGCCACGCCTCCGGCCGAGTCGTGATCCAGATGTGCCGGATCGCGCCCGGCCCCGCGATCTCGGCCAGCGTCGCCGTCGCGCCGGGCGCCAACATGATGCTCGGCGAGACCTTCCAGCCCTGGCCGAGGTCGCGCGCCGCGCGCGCGCCGGTCCCCGCGGCCGCCATCGCGCCCCGGCCCTTCGCGCCGGTCGGATTCTCCGCGCTGATCGAGCGCGTCCGCGCCGCCGACAACCGTGCGAGCCCGTCCATCGTCATCCCCGATCCCCATCCCCCGGGCGTGAGCCCGACTGTAGATTCCATCCTGAAACTGGCCCACTTTTCCGCGTCCGCGGTAAGACTGGTCCCCTCCCCAGGCGTCTAGCTATCCTAACCGATGGTGATAGCCGCGCCCTCATATCCTTCCTAAGCGTACTCTGATTCCCGTGTTGTGTGCTAGCGGTCGGCTCCGGCGCGTACGACTTCCGTTGCGCGATCGAGTAGACGCGGCGTCGTGGGCCTGGCCTTAAAAGACCATGGCAGGGCACGAATCTTGAAAGGCCACGCCGAATAGCCCTTGGGCGCGATCCTCAATGGGACAAGCGGGTGATTGTCGCGCTTCCCTACCGCGACGATACTACCCGTGCCGACGGTGGAGCGTCGCCGTTAGGCGGCCGACAACGAGTCGATCTGAGAAGCATGGGGGGAACCAATGGTCACATATAACTGCTCTCCTGGCGTCATCACGCGCGACGAGGCGCGCCAATCCCTCTTCGATCTCTTGGCCGCGCACGCGGACATCGATCTGGATATCGCCGAAGCCACCGCCATCGTCGCTGCCACCTCGTGGGAACAAGAGGAGATGCGGGACTATGCGGAGGCCGTCGCCGCGATACGCGGCGGCTACCAACGTCTGGTCGCCCTCCATCGGGCGTTGGCGGCCCCAGTCGCATCGAGGGAGCCCGTATCTCCGCCTGTGACAGCCCCAGGTCAGGCGACGAAAGCCGCGTAGAACAGCCATTTCTTTGACAAGGGACGCCGGGGGGACGTATAACCTGTGGTATGAAGCAGATACCGCACGCCGGCGAGACCCCACGATTTGACGGATGAGGCGCGGCCGACGCTTGTGGGCGAGCGGGTGACCGTGCGGCCTGGACGCGCGGGGGACGTGGACGCGCTGCGCGCCATCCGGACCGAACCCGGCGTCGCCCGTTGGTGGGGCAAGCCCGATCCGCGCGACGACACGGCGGCGGAACTGCGCGGAGCGAGCGATGACGTGCTGCTGGTGATCGAGGTCGCCACGGAGGTAGCAGGGGGCATTCAGTACCACGAGGAACTCAACCCCATGTACCACCACGCGGGCATCGACATCTACCTCGGCGCGCGCTGGCAGGGCCGCGGCTACGGCGTTGAGGCGATCCGCCTGGTCGCGCGTTTCCTCTTCGAGCGGCGCGGCCACCACCGGCTGATCATCGACCCCGCCGTCGCCAACACGCGGGCGATCGCGGCGTACGCCAAAGCTGGCTTCCGGCCCGTGGGCGTCATGCGCCAGTACGAGCGGCAGGGTGATGGTCCCTGGCACGACGGCCTCCTCATGGACCTGCTGCGCGACGAGTTCACGCCCTAACGGGCCGCGGCTAACCCATCGGAGCCGAAACATCTTTCGCCAAGATATTGACAACATTACGTGATAGGCTAGTTGCTAACTAACAGCTAATCGCTACGTGCTAACGACAGGGCGCGTGAATTATCGTAGGGGCGTATGGCAACGCCCGTGGCCTCGAACGTGCGGGCGTATGGCATACGCCCCTACGCCGCGCCAGGCGCCGTGGTTCGCGAATAACTCACGCGCTCTGGTGCTAAAGAAAGGCCAAATGACATGAGCGGTGACTACAGGCGAGTCGACGAGGGTGCGCTGCGCGACTATACGGCGGGTGTGTTGCGCGGCGCGGGCATGACGGCGGAGGGAGCGCGGACCGCCGCCACTGTATTGGTGTGCAGCGACGCGCGCGGCATCGAGAGCCACGGCGTGGCGCGCCTGCCGCAATACGTGCGGCTGATCGACGCCGGGGGGCTCGACCCCGCCGCCGGCCCGACGATCGAGCGTGAGAGCGCCACGACCGCTCTCGTCGACGCCAACAATGGCATGGGCCAGGTGGCCGGCGACTTCGCCATGCGCCTCGCCATCGCCAAGGCGCGCGACCACGACATCGGCGTCGTCACGGCGCGCAACTCCAACCACTACGGCATCGCCGGCTACTACGCTATGCTGGCGCTCGAGCACGACCTGATCGGCATCTCGCTGACCAATAGCTCGCCGCTCGTCGCGCCGACCGGCGGGCGCGAGCGCATGGTCGGAACCAATCCCATCGCCCTAGCCGTGCCGACCGGCGACGGCCACCCCTTTGTGCTCGATATGGCGACGAGCACCGTCCCGATCGGGCGTCTAGAGGTCTACGCCCGTAAAGGGCTGCCGCTGCAGCCGGGCTGGGCGCTGGACGACACGGGCGAGGAGACGCTCGACGCGGAGGCGGGCATGCGCGGCGCGCTGCTCCCGCTCGGCGGCGTCCTCGCCACCGGCGGCTACAAGGGCTACGGCCTCGGCGTGATGGTCGACATGCTCACGGGTGTGCTGGCAGGCGGCAAATATGGCCCGCTCATCTATGGGCTGTGGGACGCCACGAAACCCAGCGACCTCGGCCAGTTCTTCCTAGCCCTCAACCCGGCCGCCTTCGGCCCGCTCGACCTTTTCCACACGCGGGCGCGCGACCTGATCGCGCTGCTCCAGGGGGGCGACCGCGCGCCGGGCTTCGACGAGATCCTGGCGGCGGGTGAGAAGGAGCGCCGCGCCCACGAGGACGCCGGCGCCCACGGCGTGCGCCTGTACTACAGCGTCGTGGACGCGCTCGACGAACTGGGCGCCCGCTTCGGCCTGGAGCAGTTGCCCCGCTGCGACGAGTAGCGCGGGGGCACGTTTTATAGGCTGAACGCAACGCACGCGATATGCAGCGCGGAGATCTCCACCGAGTACCTGATCAGCGAATTCGCTGGCTCGCGGGGTAAAAAGGTGGGGAGTTCTACATGCCACGCGATGTGGTGAGGCTGCTGAAGTCAGGGATAGGGATGCGCGTGTACGACCCGCGTACGGGCTCGGATGGCATGCTAATCCTGTCGAATACGTTGAGAAGCACGACGGCGACGCGCGGGAACTGGCACTGTACGGGCAGGAGCCGAACGGCGCTGTGCAGGCCATATCCAAGGTGAATATGATCCTGCACGGCTTCATCGAAGCCGACATCCAGAACGGGGAAACGCTGGCGAAGCCGATGCGCGTCGAGGCGCCCTGTGCTTCGACCGCGTCATCACCAACCCGCCGTTCAGCGAGAACTACAGATAGGGTGAGATGCAGTTCAAGTTGTCCAGCTATATGCATCGTGCTATAGATCGCGACTACTGACACGCTACGCGTCATAAACTAACATCGCTCACCTAACGCAAGAAAAACTTGTGCCACTACCGCTACCACTCTCGATTTTAATTTTATAGGAGCGGCGTCAGATGATGGCCGTTCTTGATGCACAAGGCGACTGTATCCGAGCCGAGGAGATCCGATGTGACGAACCGGCGTTGCAGAAGGAAAAAGGCGCCGATGGAGACCTGCTGACGGGTCGCGTGCAGGCACCCACCAGATAAGGAGCATCGTAATGATAGGCCAGCAACTCGTAGATCTCGATGAGTTAGTGCTTAAGTGTAGAAGTGACCAAGCTAGAGCATATATTGCCGAAGCTGTAGCTTGTTATAAGGCAGGTGCATTCCGCTCGTGCATTGTCGCCACATGGGTTGCAGTGGTATACGACTACATAGATAAACTGCGTCAACTCGACCTTACAGGCGACAAAGAGGCAGCTAAGGAACTGGCCGAATTTGAGAGGAAGCGCGTTGATCATGATGTCTCCTTCTCCCTTATATTCGAGCGAACGATGTTAGTACTACAACGTTAGGTGGTCAGGATGAATCGAGGAGGCGACGGAGGATACGCTTGCGATGGGAGCGGTAGGCGTTGTGGTTCTGGCGCTGGGTGGCGCGCAGCAGGGC
>JAABUV010002248.1_pt1 | contig 26531 bp, 20 predicted proteins | sample 5559971 | NCBI WGS metagenome assembly JAABUV01 (sample SAMN10711881, study PRJNA513362) | rock metagenome | isolation source: Antarctica rocks | place: Antarctica: Victoria Land, Knobhead nord | collected 2015-12-19
GCGGCGTATGACGCGAGCCTGCGCCAGCGCGGCAGCTTGACGGTGTGGTTCAGCGAGGACGCGATTGCGGGATGGCGCGCCGAAGGCCGGACCACACCCGGCGGGCAGCCGCACTACTCCGCCCTGGCGATCCTGACAGGGCTGTGCCTGCGGGCGGTGTTCCGCCTGGCGTTGCGGCAGACAGAAGGGCTGATCGGCTCCATCATCGGCCTGCTCGGCCTTGACCTCGCCATTCCGGACCACACCACCTTGTGCCGCCGGGCGGACGGCCTGGACGTGCCGCGCCCGCAATCCAGTCCCGGCGCGGGTGGCATGCACCTGATCGTGGACAGCACGGGGCTGAAGTTCCACGGCCCGGGCGAGTGGCTGGTGGAGAAGCACGGCACGAGGACGCGCCGCTCCTGGCGGACGCTGCACATCGGCCTGGACGCCGACACGGGGCGGATCGTCGCGGCCGAACTGACCACGAACGAAGTCGATGACGGCTCCCAGGTGGGGCCGCTGCTCGACCAGGTCGCCGGAGCCGTCGCGTCGTTCACCGCCGATGGCGCCTACGACACGGGCGCTGTGTCCGCGGCGGTTGCGGGGCGCCATCCAGACGCGGCTATCATCGTGCCGCCACGATCCACTGCCATGCCGAGCGACACCGCCCAAACCAATCCGACGCAACGCGACCGCCACCTACAAGGTATCACCAACAATGGCCGTGCCGGTTGGCAGAAATCCTCCGGCTACAACAAGCGATCGCGGGTCGAGGCTGCGATCGGCCGGTTCAAGCAGGTCATCGGCAACGGTTTGCATTCCCAGACCGATGCCCGCCAGAATGCCGAGATCGCCGTCGCCGTCCACGTACTCAACCGGATGCTGGACTTTGGGCGCCCGACCTCCGTCCGCATCGTGTGAGGCACAATAGGAAGTAGGGCCTTCACGACTTCCAGCCAGCTCCGTGCAACACGGTCCCGCAGGCCGACAGCAGCGGCGGCGTGATCACCTCCCACGATCTTGCATGGTCTCTCCGTGCGCTGCCGTCCGCGCGGCACCAGCAGCTTCTGTTCCCGGCACAGCGTCAAAAGCGTATCGAGCAGCAGCGTTTCCGCCCCGCCCGCCACGAGCCGGCTGCGGAACTCGCTCAGCACCGAGGCATCAAAGCCAGGGTCGGCCAACTCCAGCCCAAGCAGGTATTTCCAGTCGATGCGGCTGCGCGCAGCGTCCGCGGCCCGCCGATCGGATAGGTTCTCGGCAAACTGCAGCAGCGTCACCAGGGCAAGTCGCCATGGCGCTTCGGCTGGCTGCCCGTGGCTGGGGAGCAGCGCAGCGAACTGCTGATCCGTGAACATCGGCCCAAGCGCGTCGCGCAGGCGCAAATACGGGCTGCCGCGCCGGAACACGGCACGGGCAACAGCAACCGTGGACGTGGGAACTGTCGCAGACGGAGTAGGGCGGAGTGACATGGCGGGCCTCAGGGATGGGGGCGCTCAAGCCCCATGCGACGAAGGTTCACCCTCCTGCCAAATCCATCCCGACTTCGCCAGCAGTATCCGAACCGGGTCAATCCCAGACTTGCCAGGCGCTGCTCGCCGGATGGATACGCATCAATTGTATCCCATGATCAAGAACTGACTGCCGGCTTGGCACCGCGCACCAGCACGACGACGCGTGCCAGATGACCCGGCAGGCATAAGCCTTCCAGCATGGCAGCGTAGATGAGCGAGCCCGCGACCACCTCGGCCGCGACCGACCAAGGATCGATCGGAAGGATGGCTTTGATGAACAGGAGGGCCCCGACCATCACCGCCCCGCCAAGCCCGATCCGCGCGGTCTTGCCCAGCAACGTCCCTACGTCGAGCCCGAACGATTGGCGCAGGATCACCAAGGCGACCGGCACCATAGCGGCGGAGAGCGTCGACCAGGCCCAGCCCACGGCGAGGACACCAAAATGGGAAACCGTGGGGAATACAAGGCAGTATAGCGCGAGTTGCCAGTAGGCCAGGCGCGCGAACGCGTCCGGACGCCCGATCGCCGACAGCGCCTGGCCCGAAAAGGCCCAAAGCGGCATGGTCACCGAGGCGAAGCACATGGCTTGCAGAACCGTAACCGCGTTTTGCCAATGATCACCGAAGACCAACGGTATCAGGTCGGGCGCCAGCAGCCCGAGCCCGGCCACGGCCGGCACCCAGATTGTGCTGACCATGACCACCATGTTGGTATAGGCGGCATTAAGTTCCGCACGATTGCTCGCGATCCGGCTCAGAACCGGCATCATCACAATCTGCAAGGGTGTCATCGTCACCGTGATGACGGCGCGGATGACTCGCAAGGCCAGGGCGTAGTAGCCCACCGCGGTCGCGTCGAGGCTGAGGCCGATCAGCACGCTGCCGAGGTCGTCGATGCAGGAGCTGATTATGCTGGCGGCCATGAAGTGCTTGGTGAACTGCAGGAGCTCACGGAAGGCCGGCACCGAAAAGCGTAAGCGCGGCCGCCAGTCGCTTGACCACCACATCACAAGCACGATCACTATGGCTTGGACGAGTTGCGACGCAACAAGCGACCAAACACCCCAGCCATTGAGAGCGAGCGCTACGCCCACCGCGCCGCCGACGAGATAGCCGACGACCGTGCGGATGGCAAAGACGCGAAGATCCAAAGCGCGCCTGGCGAGCGCTGAGTGTACGCTGACCATGGCCTGCGGTATGCACAACAGCGACAGCCACGCGATCACCGGACCGATCATTGGTTCGGCAAACAGCGTCGGACCCAGCAGGGCGATGATCTGGAGGAGTGCAATCATGCCCAGTGCGAGCATCATGTTGGTCCAGAACACGGTCGAGGTATAATCATCGTCCAACGTCTCAACCTGGATCAGCGCGTCGCCGAAGCCCTGAAAAAGGAGCAGGTTGACCGTGCACACGATCGCCGTCGCGAGGGCACAGACGCCGAACTCTTCGGGTGTGAGAATGTGCGCGAACACGACAAAGATGATGAACGCACAGATCTGCGAACCTCCGGTCTCCAACACTGCCCAGAACGTCGCCCTTGTAGCTCCGCGCTTCACAACGCTCATAGAACCGGATCCAAAGCCTGCCTCAGCCGCTGGTCGATCCAGCTATGGGCCTCCTGCGCCGCCTTCGTCTTGGTCGTAAGCAGCGTGTCGACATAGACGTCGGCGACCGTGTTGGCGATCAAGAACGCCGTCGCCGGACGACGCGAGGTGAAGGTGATGTGGATGACCCGGGACACGCCCACTGGGTAAACGCCGAGCCGGGACCTCACCGCGATCACCGTCGAACTGAGCTCCTTCTGCGACCCGTCGACTGCCGGTAGGACCTCCTTCTTCGGCTGCACGAGAGCGAGCAGCTTCTGCCCTTCAAGTATGATCGGGTTCAAGACGGGTTCGATGAAGTCCGCCACGTTTTCCGGCAGCGTGAAACCCGCATCATGGCTGACGGCCGGGTTGAACTCCGGGTCAGAGACGGGGTCGAGCTTCTTGACCACCGTCTCGAGCAGCTCCTCTGATGTCAGCAGCTCGATCTCGCTTGCCAGCGTGTCGGAGCCGAACGGAGTGCCGCTCTGTGTGTCGCCGAGCCGGATGACCTCGGGGCGGTCTCCCTGGAAGATGACGGCGCTTGTGGCGACGTAGGTCCTGGGCATCATGAGGATTGCGACCGTGGCGAGCGCCATGGCCAGCGTCGCCACACCCAGGATCCGGCGCTTACGACGCTTCAGGCATCCCTTGATGTGCCACGTCGATGCGCTCTCGCTAGGGGCCGGTTGTTCGTAGGATCTGCTTGAGGAAGAACGCGGGTCTGCATTCCACTCGTCCAATGCCTTGCTAATCGAAGCGTTCACGCTGCAGCTTCGCCAGCGTTGGCCGCAGCCTTCAAAGCGTTCGCCATCGCGTTTGTCGTGCCATTCTCCATGGAACGAACATTGACGATATGCCGCGTCCTACTCGCGAGCCAAAGGATGGTGCTTACAGCAACAAAACGAACTAGATGGTTGGCATCGTCGATTTTTACCGCTGCGGTCGAGCAAACGCTCGCGGGGCATGCTGGGCGCGCTGGGCGCTATGCCGTACGCTGGCATGGACGTCCAACCCGCTGTCAAGCCTCCGACAGGCATTTGAGGAGGTCGGTCAGCGCCTGGCCTCGAGTAGGTTTCCGCTCGTTTATCGAGCATAGCGCCTTGCTTGCGTCATTCAGGACAAGGCGGTCCAACGCGGGGCGCCGGTGCCACGGCACGGCATCGACTTGGCAGCCGGCGCGGGTCACGTTTGGCCCACGGCCGTTCCTCCAAGCCTTGACGCAATGTCAAGTAGTGTTAACCCAGAATTATGCCTTCCAAGCACAATTTTGTGTTATCAGAAAGGTAGTGTGGGAGAACTGCCATGAAGATTGTCACAACGCTTGTATTAGCCTTGGCTCTCGCCGCCTGCGGCCGGTCCCCCGGCGGACGTGCAGTCTCAGGCGGGCTTCTGGGCGCCGGTGCGGGCGCTGCCGTGAGCGGGATCACCGGCGGCAACCTGGGCACGGGTGCTCTGGTTGGCGGCGGCATTGGCGCGGCGGGCGGGGCGCTCACGGCTCCCCGCCGTTAGAAGGATACGCCGCGCTCGGTGGCGTGCCCTCCATGCCACCGGGGTGGTGGCAAACCTCGGGGGCTGGCCCGAAAATTCACAGGGGTGGGCCGGGTCCGGCGTGCTGATGTGCCATGGCGCGCCCGCAGCCGGTGGAACTTGTCGCGTAGGTAGGTGCCCTTGGTTCGCGCGCCGCACACCGCGGCGGTGACCAGGGTGGCATTGGGGGATGGGTTGCCCTTGCGGGTGTCGCGACGCGTCTGCTTGCCGGCGCTTTCGTGGTTGGCCGGGCACAGCCCAGCCCAGGCGGCAAGGCGCTGAGCGGTGCCGAAGACGGCCATGTCCACCCCGATCTCGGCGACGATGGCCGCCGTCAGCGCGTCCACGCCGGGGATGGTCACCAGCAAGGCTTGCTGGGCGGCAAAGGGACGCATGGCGGCGGTGTTGTCAGGTTGACGGGCGGAGGATGTCGATAACCTCAGGCCGGCTTCGGTGCCTAGGCGACATCAGCAACCGCGGTGACGTCACGCCAGGTGCGGAAAGCGGCCTGAGGTTATCGACATCCTCCGCCCGTCAACCTGACAACACCTGGCCCACGCCGCCTGAATTGGCCGACAGTATCAACACCTCATCGAGGTGCCACTTGTCGCCCAGCTTGGGACGCCGCCGCTTCAGCGCGTTCGCGAACTGCCGGCCGAAGCGCAGGCCCCACTCGCGGATGCTTTCGTAGCTGACCAAGATGCCGAGTGCTGCCAGGATCGTCTCGATGTCACGCAGGCTCAAGCTGAAACAATGATACAGCCACACCGCGTGCTCAATCACCTCGGCCGGAAAGCGGAAGCCATGGTAAGGGTTGGGCGTTGTCATCCAATGCAGGCTGCCATGACCTGACCTTCTTCCCCAACCTGACAATACCGGTGGCCGGCTACACCGGGGCGACGCTCCACTCGGCCTTCGCCGGCGCGGGCACGGCGGTGAACGGTTCCGTTACCTTCGCGGGTCTCAGCCGCGCGGACTCGCAGAGCAAGCTCAGCGTCACGCCGGGCAACGCCGGCGGGCGCAGCTACCTATCCCTGCACTACAACGGGTAGCGTGCGCTTGCGGCCAGGACCGTGAAGCGCGGGGTTTGCCGCGTCGCAGCGGACTGGGACTTGACCCCAGCACCAGCCGGGCCAGTGCTGGTGGCATGATGCTTGAGGACGCCATCGGCCGGACCGAGATGCGCATGGACACTGTGGCTCCGCATCTGCTGTGTGGTCCGGAATGGCGAGGTCAAGGCCGAGCAGGCCGATGATGGAACCGATCGGCCCTTCTGTCTGCTGCAACGCCAGGCGGAACACCGCCCGCAGGCACAGCCCTGTCAGGATCGCCAAGACGGAGTAGTGCGGCTGCTCGCCGGGTGTGGTCCGGCCTTCGCGCCATCCCGCAATCGCGTCCTCGCTGAACCACACCGTCCAGCTGCCGCGCTGGCGCAGGCTTGCGTCTTATACCAACTCTCAATGATCTCTACCGATGTGCCCAGTCGCGCATTCCGATGGGAGCGACTGGGTTCCGAGTTGCGTCAGGTGTTTGGGTGCTGGGGCGGTTCGTGGACGGGATGAACCTCGAATCCCTCGTTGGCGAGGTGAACCACCACAAGCTGCTCATTCAGGTCGCCGTGGACAAGAACCTCGCAACGCTCCGTATCGACAACAACAGCCTCGACATTGGCAACAAGGCCCAGGGACCGCTTAACGGCTTCAACCCGGCCGCCGTCGTTCAGGCCAGCAATTTTCAGTCGTAGCGTGCCAGACATCAGATCACCCCCAGAGCAAACACATGAGATGCGGTATTATACCATCCTCCATTAAGCCTGACTCACTTTGCGCTTCCCCGACGCGATGCTCGTGTGATTCACCATGGCAAACAGGAGTGTTGCCATGGGACGTGCGGTTCAGCTTCGAGATGATTTCAGTGCGGGGCAGCTTCGTGCCCTTGCCAGGCAGTCCAGGGATGCCGACCAGACCCGGCGTTTGCTGGCTCTGGCGTCGGTTTACGAGGGAGGCTCGCGCAGCACGGCCGCGGCGCTCGGCGGCGTCGGCCTGCAAACCGTGCGCGACTGGGTGCTGGCGTTCAACGCTCTTGGACTGGATGGGCTGCTGAACGGCAGGGCCCCTGGCCGGACGGCGATCCTGACCTCTGATCAGCGCCGTGCCCTGGTGCAGGTGGTGCAGAGCGGGCCGATCCCGGCCATCCATGGTGTGGTGCGCTGGCGGTTGATGGATCTGGCACAATGGGTGTTCGACGAGTTCCGGCTGTCGATCAGCCAGCAAACGCTCAGCCGAGAGCTGCGCCGCCTGGGGCATCGCAAAATATCGGCCCGACCGCGTCATCATGCCCAGAGTGCCGAGGCGGTGGCCGTTTTTAAAAAGACTTTGCCGCCGCAGTGGACGACATCGCCGCACGCGAGGCGGACGGCAAGCCGACAGAGGTCTGGTTCGGCGACGAGGCCAGGATCGGGCAGAAGAACAAGATCACCCGCCGCTGGGCCGAGCGAGGCACTCGCCCTTCGGCGCCACAGGATCAGCGCACCGCCTCTACCTACATCTTTGGTGCCATCTGTCCCGCCCTGGGCACCGGGGCCGGGCTCATCCTGCCGGTCTGCAACACCGAAGCGATGGAGCTGCACCTGGCTGAAATCTCCAAGACAGTGACGCCGGGGTCGCATGCCGTTCTGCTGCTTGACCAGGCGGGATGGCACACCTCGCCCAAACTGAAGGTGCCCGCCAACATCACCGTCCTGCCGTTGCCATCCAAAGCGCCTGAACTGAACCCACAGGAAAACATCTGGCAGTTCATGCGCGACAACTGGCTTTCGAACCGCGTGTTCACCTCCTACAACGACATCGTCGATCACTGCTGCCACGCCTGGAACCGGCTTCTCGATCAGCCCTGGACCATCATGTCCATCGGAATGCGCGACTGGGCACATCGGTAGAGATCATTGAGAGTTGGTATTACGTCACCCAGTTCGTCACCCACCGCGCTTGCTCGGGGATCTGGTGGCGGCTGACAGCTCTGGCTTTGAACGGCACCGTCGGTCGACCCCAAGATAAAAGAACGCCATCCTACTCCATGGTGAGCCGGACGGGATGGGGACCCCCGTTTGTGCAACAACGTCACGTATGGCTCCGCTTGCTAGCGCGAGAGCAGACAGATCCACTACAGCAATGAACCAGGTGATCTATAGAAGACGCAATGACTCTCATCATATCAGGAACGTGGCAGTAAAGTGCTATAATAGCACGATAACAGGATAGTTCTCGTAATGTTTTCCAATACTTGGAGAGCGGTTTTCCTGTCGCGAACCGGCCAAGCTGTCGTGGTGGCAGAGGATAGGCAGAATGGTGAACGAGCAATCCACAACGAGCCGTCGCATAGACGGTGGCTAGCCGGTGTTGCAACCGTCGTGGCTATGCACATCAGTCCAGCTTCGGCGCAAAACCTAGGCCAGTGGACGGGAACGATCCCGTTCCCAAATATCCCAGTCTCCGCTGCCGTGCTCCCGAGCGGCCAATTGCTGACCTGGTCGTCGTATCAGCCGTTCTTCTTCGAGGGCGACATCGGAACCACTCCCAGCCAAACCTATGTTTCGGTCTACGACCCCCTCAGCGGGGCATTCACGCCCGGCATCGAGAACAGCATGATGTCGGATATGTTCTGCTCCGGCATCGCCTACCTCGGTGACGGGCGGGTGATGGTCAACGGCGGCAGCAGCAGTCTCCACACCGCCGTCTACGACCCGTCCACCCAAAGCTGGGTGTCAGACGCTCGGATGAACATCGCTCGCGGGTACAACAGCACCGTGACCCTGTCGACGGGCGAAGCGTTCACCATTGGCGGGTCCTGGTCCGGCGACGGATCACCCAAGGACGGCGAGGTTTGGTCGCCCACCGGCGGCTGGCGGCAGACCAGCATCTCAGAAAACAACATCCTGGCCATCGATCCGATCGACACGGCGCAGGGCTACATCTCTGAGGGCGACGATCATCCGTGGCTGTTCGCCGCCCCTAATGGCCGCGTCTTCCATGCCGGCCCGAGCCCGCTGATGAACTGGATCGACACCACGGGCGACGGTTCGATCATGGCAGTCGGCAACCGCGCCAATGACCCATACAGCATCAACGGCATCGCGGCCATGTATGCTCCGGGCAAGATCCTGAAAGCGGGCGGTGCGCCCTCCTACACGGACGCCGATGCCACGGCGGGCACCTACCTGATCGACATCACCGCCGCCCTCTCCGACCCGTCCGGCGCAGTAGCCGTACGCCAGCTCGCATCGATGGCCTACCCCCGTGCTTACGCCAACGGCGTGGTGCTGCCGGGCGGGAACGTCCTGGTCATCGGTGGACAGACCCATGCGGCTCAGTTCAACGACGACAAGTCCGTGCTGGTCCCGGAACTCTGGAGCCCAGTGACCGAACAGTTCACCCCGCTGGCTCCGATGGACACGCCGCGCAACTACCACAGCGTGGCGCTGCTGCTGCCCGATGGACGGGTCTTCTCGGGTGGCGGCGGACTGTGCGGCGACGGCTGTGCCGGCAACCACCAGGACGGGGCAATCTTCTCGCCACCCTATCTGTTCGGAGCCGATGGCGCGACCCCGGCCCCCCGGCCTAGCCTCGCCGTCACCTCCAGCAGCCCGCCCGCCACAGCGTTGTCCGGCCCGCTCAACAAGTCGCTGTCCGTCCCTCTGGGCGCGACACTCACCGTCAGCACGGGCGGCCCGGTCGCCTCCTTTGAGCTTATCCGGGTGTCGGCGACCACGCACACACTGAACACCGATCAGCGCCGGGTGCCGTTGACGATAACGGGCGTGGCGCCCAACGCCTACGCGCTCGCTATGCCGCCAGACCCCGGCGTCGTCGTGCCGGGATACTGGATGCTGTTCGCTATCGATGCGAATGGCACACCCAGCGTCGCCACGATCATCCTGATCCAAACCAGCCAATAAGCAACGCGAGCCGTTGCAGCGGCATTGGTGCACGGACCCGAGCACGGGTAGCAGGGTCCCTGACCCGCACTGATCAGCGGCGGACGGAGACGGGCTTGGCGGTGCGGATCATGCGGTTGAGCACCTGGACAGCGAGGGCGACCTCGCCGCTCTGACCGGGCTGGGTTCGGGCGTGCAGCTTGGGGCCGATCAGGTGTTTGTAGCGGCCCATTGTCGTTTCCGCATGGTTGCGCTTCCCGTATCCGGTGGCCCGTTGCCAGCCCATGCGGCCACGGTCGGCCATGTCCGGCGAACCTTTCGGTCCGACGAGTTGGACGTGACGGTCGCGCGGGCTCTGTTGGTCCGGATCAGCGGTGCTCGGCACGGCGTCGGCCCGGGGTGGGACGACCACCTCGATCGGTGACTCGGGCTGCCGGGCCGCGGCGGCCTGGTAGACGGGATCACGGTCATAGGCACCGTCCGCGGTGAGGCTCGCGATGGCGCCCTCTGGTTGGCGCAGCAGGGCGGGCACTTGCGCCGCGTCGTCTTCGTCGCCGTCCGTCAGCACGTGTGCGGCGATCTCGCCCGTGGTGGCGTCGACACCCCGGTGCAGCTTGAGCCAGCGCCTGCGCAGCCGGCCGTGCTTGGCCGCACACCACTCGCCCTGGCCGAACAGCTCAAGCCTCGTGCTGTCCAGCACTAGGTGCATTGGCCCGGTGCCGGCCCCCACATGCGGCTGGCGTCCCGCGAAGGCGCGGCCACGCCGGCTCAGGGTGGAGTGGTCCGGCACCGGCAACCCCACGCCGAGCAGCTGCAGGACGCTGCGGGCGAACCCTTCCGCTTGCCGCAGGGCCAGATGGAATGCGAGCCGTAAGGTGAGCACCAGCTCGATGGCCAGGTCAGAGCAGTGCGGCTGCCCGCCCGGCGTACTGCGGCGCGATGCTCGCCACCCCGCCAGCGCGGCTTCCTCCACCCAGAATGTCAGGTCACCCCGCCGACGCAGTCCCGCCTCGTAGGCCGCCCAGTTTGTGGCCCGGTAGCGCGCCTGCGGAATGCGATGGCGGCGCGCGGCGTTGTGCTTGAATGGCATCACAGGAACATGCCTGCTCCATCAGGATCAGAATATCCGAGCATCCATGCACCAACGCCCCAAGCTGCGGAAACGGGCCTTAGTAGAATGCACGTCTCGGCTGATGGTGTTCAGGGCAAGTGGTCTGCCGATTGTCAGATCGCCGCCTCGCGCTTCCTCACCGGCCCGACAGCCGGTTTTTTCTCTCCGAAGTTCGAACGCCAGGGTCGGCAGTTGGGTCATGAATCGCCTGCGCATCGCGAGCGCCGACCTTCGGCCTGCCCTGCTTGGCCTGCGTCACGTCGGCTCCCGTCACGAGTTGCTGTCCGATCCGTGCGATGACATCCGCCACGGCCTTCTCGGCCGCCCTCTTGTCCAGCTTCTTGGCCGCTCTAAGCTGGGCGGCAGTGCGCTTCTTGGCGGCGGGTGGCATCGTCGTCGGTGCTCCGGAACCGGGCGCTGATGCCCGCGGCACCGCCTGTTTCGGCCCGGTCGGCGCAATACCCGGCCGGGAGCCCTTGGCCTCTGGCGAGACCGGCTTGGCCATCCCTGGTTTCCTGGAGGAGGCTGACATGGACGCCTTTGCCGGCACGCCCTCGCCCGGCGTCGAGGGGCGGCGTCGCTTTGCTTGTTTTGGCCGGGACCAGGCGGCGGGCGCAGCGCGACTGGGCGGAGGACCCGCCAAGCCGCCATCCGCATCCTCCGATCCCGCCAGATCGAGACCGAACAAAGCCGACACGTCCTCGGCCTCAAGCGTCCTCGCCCCCGCGGAGCGCGATGCCGGCACCGCGGCGTTTAGACCGGCCAGCAGGTCGCCCGTGTCGACCCCGCGCAGCCGGAACAGCAGCTCCGGTTTTTCATCGAGCCGCGCGCTCACGCCATACAGCGCGGCCGCGACGTGCTTGCACATCGACGCGTGATCCTCGCAGGTGCAGGCGAAGCGTATCTCCGACGGCTTGGGGAACAGGCCGGCGCCCTGGCGGCACATGCGTTCCATGACGCCCTTGGACAACCGGCCCTGCAGCAGCTCCACCAGGGACTCGATGCGGCCGGCGCAGTCGGCGCACAGCGCCCGCCACTGCGCGGCCGGCATGGCGGTGATCCCGATCGCGACCTGGTAGATCGCCGACCCGCTCACCAGCGCCTTGATCTCGCATTGCCCGACCTGCAAGTCGATCACCGAGCCGTTGCGCACGTAGGTTCGGCCCCGCGGCAGCCGGCTCTCGTAGTCGCGGTAGCCTTCCAGGTTGCCGCACCAAGCCTTGCCCCAGGGAGTGCCGGCAATCGCGCGGCCCTCGATCCGCACCGGTGCCAGCGTTCGGCCTTTCTTGCGCAGATTCGCCGCCTCGCGCTCGGCCTGGCGGCGGCGCTCGGCGACGGGAACGTAGGCGGGCCAATCGCCATGGGGGTCGCGCGGCATTCCCGGTCAGTCCTGCATCGCGGCCTGGAGGTCAAGCGCGACCAATTGCAACAGGGCGTCATCGCTCATCTCGGTCAGGCTGACCTCGCCGGACCCGGCCAGCAGCGCGTCCGACAGCCCGGTCTTGGACGCGATCAGCGCGTCGATCTTCTCCTCCACCGTGCCGCGGCAGACGAACTTGTGCACCAGCACGTTCCGCTTCTGGCCGATGCGGAAAGCGCGGTCGGTGGCTTGGTTCTCCACGGCTGGGTTCCACCAGCGGTCGAAGTGCACGACGTGCGACGCCGCCGTCAGTGTCAGCCCGGCACCCCCGGCCTTTAGGGACAAGATGAAGAACGGCACCGCCTCGTCGTCCTGGAACGCCTGCACCAGCGACTTGCGCCGCTTCACCGGCGTTTCGCCGTGCAGCACCAGCCCGGGCCGTCCGAAGAGGCCGCCCAGGAACGTGGCGAGCGGCCCCGTCATCTCGCGGAACTGGGTGAACACCAGCATCTTCTCCTGCCGGGCCGCGACCACCTCGGCGATCTCCCGCAGGCGCGCCCACTTGCCGCTGTCCGCTTCCGCCCAAACCTGGTCACCCAGCCATTGAGAGGGATGGTTGCAGATCTGCTTGAGGCGCATCAGCGTGGCGAGCACGACGCCCCGGCGCTTCATGCCGTCGGCGTCGGCCAGGCGGTCCGCCAGATCCTGCACTGCCTGCGCATACAGCGCCGCCTGCCGCCGGGCTAGGCCGCAATAGGCCTTCACCTCGGTCTTGTCCGGCAGGTCGGCAATGACGGACCTGTCGGTCTTCATGCGCCGCAGGATGTAGGGCTGCACCAGCGTGCGGAGCGGCCCGTAGGGGTCCTGCTCCCGCTCGGCGAGGCCCTTAGCGTAGCTCGCGAACTGCCGCGCGGTGCCCAGGAGGCCCGGGTTGATGAAATCGAAGATGGACCAAAGGTCGCCCAGGTGGTTCTCCACCGGCGTCCCCGTCAGGGCGATCCGCGACCGCGCGTCGAGCGCCTTCACTGCCTTGGTCTGCTTGGCATTCGGGTTCTTGATCGCCTGCGCCTCGTCCAGGATGGCGAAGCGCCAGGCCACCTGCGACAAGCCCGGGATGCGCAGCAGCGAGCCGTAGCTGGTAATGGCCAGGTCGAGACCGGCGGCGTCATCCGGCCCGAACAAGTTGAGCTGGTCGGCTGTCATCGTGGAGGGGTAGACGATCCTCGCCTGCAATGTCGGGGCGAACGTCTCCAGTTCCTTCATCCAGTTGTCGAGCAAGGAGGCGGGCGCGACCAGCAGGCTCGGCTGCGGCTTGGGGGGCGTCCGCCCGCCCTTGCGCGGCGCCCGCTGCATCAGCAGCAGCGCGAGCACCTGGATGGTCTTGCCCAGCCCCATGTCGTCGGCCAGGCAGGCGCCGAGCCCCAGGCCGGACAGCAACTGCAGCCACTGTACCCCCGCCTTCTGGTAGGGCCGCAGCGTGCCGCGCAGCGCCGCGCCGGGGTCGATGCCGGCGCCGTCGGGCGCACGCAACGCCTGCAGCGTTTCGGCCAGCCACGGCCCGGCGGTCACGCGCGACCAGTCGGGCGCCGAGGCGTCGTCGGGACCGTCCGCGATGCCGGCGCCGGCCAGCATCCGCATCGCTTCCGCGAAGGTCAGCCCGTCCTGCTCGGCGAGCCGCTCAGCATCCCGGAACCGCTGCATCGTGCGCCCGAGCCGCTTACGGTCCACCTCGACCCAGCGGCCGCGCAGCAGCACCAGATCGTCGGTCCCGGCGAGCAGCGCGCTGACCTCCCCCTCGGTCAGCTGTTCGCCGTCCAGCGTCATCTCCGCGTGGAAGTCCAACAGGCCGTCGAGGCCGAAGGCGGACGGCGCGCGTGCGCCCACCGTCGCCGTCACGCGGGGTCGGGTGGGACGGTTCACCGGCCACGATGCGGGCATGCGCACGATCACGCCGGCGGCCTCCAAGTCCGGCGCGCTCGACAGGAATTGCGCGGCATCCTGGACCGCCCAGCGCAGGGGATGGAAGATTTCTCCCGCCTCCACCATGGCCCGCAGCCAGGCGCAGGCCTCCGCCGCCCGCTGGACGGGCATGAGCAGGGCCAGGAGCTTGTTCTTGTTCGCTACCCCCGCGTAGTCGCGCAGCGCCTGGCCGAGCGGGATGTGCTGGGCCTTGGCCTGCGCCGAAAGCTGCGTCGTGTAGGTCGCCATGAACGCGAACGGAAACTCCGGATCGCGGCGGTTTTCCGCCAAGTTGAAATGCACGCGCCCGACGAGGTTCCAGGCCGGGTTCAACGCTTTCAGAAAGCCTTGCAGGTCCGCGTCCGCCGCGGCAAGGGCCGTGGCCGCCGCAGCTTCCATCTCCGCCCATAGCGCCAGCAGGACCTCCGGCGTCAGGTATTCGGAGCCGGGCATCATGGGCGCTGTCAGCGACAAGGCGGCAAGGTCCGCTGCGCCGGACAGGGCGACCGCGGGCAGGGTGGGCCGGGAAGGCGCATTGGCGTCAGTGTCCGGCGCATGCAGGCACAGCGCCGTCACGTAGCGCGCGGCAAACCCGCGCCACCAGGCGAATGCCGCCGGCAGCGCCTGCCCCACCTCGCCCGCGCCAAGCTGCAGCAATCCCGGCCCGGTGCCTTGGGCAAACGCACCGGCCAGGCGCGCTGCACTTGTCGGGTCCAAGCCCGGCGCGTCGTCGGCCTGCTCCAGCACAAGATGGCCGTGCGGCGTCAGGCGAAGGCCAAGGTGAGACATGGAAAGCTGTGATCCCCGCGGGTGATTCGGATGGCGGAGGTTTGGTGCTGCGATCAGCTCAGGGCAATACTTCGTTGAAGCAGCCCTTATCCGCACAACCGGCCTGGACCGAGATCGGCGCGAAAGCCTCCTCCTGCTGGAGCACGACCTCGCCTCCCTTGGCGAGTTCGAGGCTGGCGGTGAAGGTGCTGGTCCAGCGCGAGCGCCCCCGCAATGCGCTTTCAGGCGCCGCACCAGGCTCCGGCGGGTCCGGCAGCGTCTGGTCGAGCGGGACAAGGCTTTGGTGATCGGCCAAGCGCCGCAGGATGCGGCTGCGGGCGTCCGGGACGGCATGCAGGTCGAGCCAGGCCGGGCGGTAGCGGGGCGCCGTGTCGGGTGGGGGCAGGTCGTCGTCGAGCAGCGCGAGGCTGGCCCACAGGAACTCGACGACGTCCACCTGGTGCAGCGTCGTGGTCCCGATCCCGATCAGCTCCGGCCGCCCGCGTGGGAACACGTCGCGCCCGAGCCGGGGCTGCCCGTCGAGCCAGCGCGCCGCCGCCTGCACCGCATCGAGCCGCGCCAGCCCGCGGCGGAGCTGCGCCGCCTCGGCCGCCGCGGCGCTTTGCATGGCGGCCTCCGCCGGCAGCAGCAGCCGCGAGCGCAGTTGCACCAGCCAAGCCGCCATCACCAGCCAGTCGGCTTGCAGGGCGAGCGGCGTGCGGCCGCCCGCGTCCCGCAGCGCCGCAATCAGCTGGTCGACCAGCGCCGGCAACGCGATGCGGGCCAGGTCGACCTGGTGCGCCCGGGCCAGGGCCAGCAGCCGCTCGAGCCGGCCGCTGAAGCCGGGGAGGTCCAAGTGCGGCGACGAACCTTCCTCGCTCTGCCCGGCCGCGGGCGGGGCGGCGATGCCGTCCACTGCGCCTCAGCTGGGCCTGGTCTGCAGCGCGAAGCGCAGCGCGGGCCAGCGCTCTTCCAGCCGTGCCACAGCGGCGCCTGGCGTGTCGCCTGCGGTGAAGAACCCGTAGCCGAGGACAGCATGGTCCTTGGGCAACCGGCGGTTCGGCCGTGCGTCGGGCCGCCCGGCCGCGTGCCGCAGGCCATGGCTCGTGCCCCAGTGCTCCTGCAGCCAGGCCAGGGCCTTTGGATGGTTCGGACCCAGCTGCAGGATGGCTTCCGGCACCGGCAGCAGCCTATGCAGATCAAACGGGCAGGCCCTGCCGCAAACGCCTTGCGTTTCGGCGAGGCTGCACCCGACCCGGGCGGCCGCCCGTGCTTGGCGCGCCTCGACCCCGTCGCGGACTTGCCGGGCCAGGATGCGGCAGCCCTCGACCGTGAGCCGGCGCTGGGCGGGCGGCTGTGCTGCGGCCAGGTTGAACACGTCCTCCTCCAGGGCGGCGCCGTCGAGCTGCCAAGGGGTCACACCAGATCCCCGCGCGGCCGCGGCAAACGCGTCCACCGTGCCGGCCAGCCCGGTGACGGTCAGGTGATGGTAGAGCCAGGCCGGATGCCCCATTGCTGGCCCCGCGCGCGACGATGCCGGCCGGCGGCCGCGCGGCTTCGGTTGCGGCGCGGCCGCCAGCTCGGGCGCAAACGGCGGCGCCGGGTCCGGGTCCCACGGGGTGCGGTAGGCCGTCACAGGTCGATCTTCCCGGCCGGGCTCTCCGTCACGAGCCCGGCGCGGCGCACGTAGCCGCGCATGGTGCGGAGATCGCGGTGCCGGGTGTGGCGCATGATGTCCTCGTCCCGCACGCCCTTGTCGTAGGCCTCGGTGATGAAGCCCACCCGCAGCGCGTGGGCGCTCAGCCGCTCGAACCCCTCGACCTCGAGCCCGGCCATGCCGGCGCGGTGCGCGAGGATGCGCCGGACGGCGTCCGGGTGCAGCGCCGTCTCGGCGATGGCGCCCGCCGTGCTGATCCGCCGGAACAACGGGCCGGCCCGGCGCTTGGCCACGGCCTGCCAGGCTTCGAAGGCCTGCACGGGACAGGTCTCGGCGTGCCGGCCGCGCGGGAGGCCGATCTCGGCCCCCTCCCCCGCCTTGTCGGTCTTGCCGCGGCGCACGCGGATGCGCAGGCCCCCCGCTCCCGCCCCTGCCCCTGCCCCCGCTCCTGCTCCGGCCACGACGTCCTCGACCCGGAGCGCCACCAGCTCGGAGCGGCGGAACGCGCCGGCGAAGCCGATCAGCAGCAGGGCGCGGTCTCGCCGTCCGCGCGCCGATGCGTCGCAGGTGGCGACGAGCTGGCGCAGCATGGCGAGCGTGAGGGCGGCAGCCTTCCGCACTGGCCTGCCGTGCTCGCGCAGCAATCCCTGCAGCGGGCCTTGGATGTCGCGGTGCCCAGGGTTCCAGGGCAGGTCGTTGAAGCGGTGCATCTTGCCGATCGCCGACAGCCGGCGGCGCACGGTGGTGGGCGCGTGGGTTTCGGCGAGGCTCGCGAGGGTGGCGCCGACCGTGGCGGGCTCGGCCGGGACGGGCGCCAGGCCCGCATTGGCGCACCAGGCGGCGTAGTGGGTCCAGTCGGCCTTGTAGGCGCGCAGGGTCGCCGGGGCGGCGGCCTTCGAGGCCAGCGCTTGTGCCGCCGCCAGGGCCGCGGCTCCGGTCGCGGTCGGGCCGGAAGCAGCGGCGACGACAGGCGTTTGGCCCGAGGCAGGGGTTGGTCCGCCGTCGGCGATGCGGTCTGTTCGAGGTTCAGGATCGGCCATGCCGGAAGCAGGCTCGCCCGCCGTCGCGCGAAAGGCAAGCCTGCCAATTGCACTACGCGCGATAACCGCGCTTATCGCGCGTAATGGGATGAACGACTGCTTGAGAGCCTGCGGAAAACGTCTTGGTCGCAAAATGGCCAAGCCCGACCAGGCCGGCGCCGCACTCGGCTCAGCCGCCCACGGCACGCAGCAGGGTCGGCAGGTCGAGACGGCGCAGACTCGCGGTGGCCACGCCGTCGATGATGTCGGCGAACAGTGCGCGCTTCTCCCCCAGGATCTCGCCGATGCGCTGCTCGATGCTGTCCGGGGTGAGATAGGCGAACACCTGCACCGGGTGGGTCTGGCCGATGCGGTGGGCACAGTCCTCGGCCTGGGTCTCGACCGCCGGGGCTGCGTCAGGCGTGATCTGCACGAGTCGGTAAACACGACAGCTTTGAGGATAATCGATCACAATCCGCCAGTTCTCCCCAAGGTTGAGATCATAGAGACACATCGCTTTTTGGGGTGAACTGGCGTCTCAGATTGAGGTGAACTGGCGCAACCTTGAGGTAAACTGGCGTCCAGGGCTAATACCTAAGTCGCTGCCAAAACAGGGTTAATCGGATTATCCTCTGGGGTGAACTGGCGTAGCTTTTCAACTTCAATTAGCTTCTTCAACTTAGGCCGACAAGGGCGCCAGTTGTCCCCAAGTTGACGAGATCGAGCCACCATCGTCAGTTTGTGCGGCATTCTCGCTAGTAGGGTTTATGGACGATCTGTTCAGACGCGAAATGCGTGTCTCGTCCCTTGTGGCCGAGCACGGAAGAGTAGCCGCAAGACGTATGCTAACCGACGAGCGTCGGCGCCTGACAGACATTGCCGCGGCCGTGCTTGAAGACGAGCACCAAGAGGTCGGCTATACGTATTCCGGTCTATGTTTGGTCGGTCTGCCGCACAAGAAACTTCCTGACGATGCCATATGGAAACGCGACGGCCATACCGTTCGGATGGCAGTGGAACCAGGACGCACAGACGGTGGTGGCTTCATCGGCGTTCCGTATGGCGCCCGTGCACGCATCGTGATGATCTACTTGATGACCCAAGCCGTGCGGTCGAGATCACGCGAGATCGAGCTGGGCCGTTCCATGAATAACTGGATGGTTCGCATGGGCATTCCCGTAGGCGGCGAGTCGGCCGATGCGATACGTGACCAATGCCGACGCATAGCTGCCTGTTCCCTGCGTTTCGCGTGGCAGGGACAAGGTGCACGCGGCATTTCTCATGCCCGAATCGTAAGCCGAGAGATGTCGTTCTCCGCCCCACGGCCGGAACGCCTTTGGGAAGATTGTGTGACGCTCGATGCTGACCTGTTCGAAGCTCTGCGACGTCATCCTGTTCCAGTAGCAGAGACGGCCGTACGACAACTACGAGACCGCTCGGTAAGTCTCGATGTTTATACCTGGCTAAGCTACCGCTTGCACTGGCTAGACAAGCCGATACACGTTTCCTGGCCAGCACTGGAGCTTCAGTTCGGTGCTGGTTACACGCGACCGCGGGCCTTCCGCGCCAACTTTCCAGCCGCACTGGCCGCGGCTGTTGCTGCGTATCCGGACGCGAAGGTTGGGCTGGATGAGACCGGGGCTACTCTGCACCCGTCCGCACCACCGATTCGCAAGCTAGCCTAAAGCTCGGGGCGACTTGGGGTGAACTGGCGCCTCCAGATTTTCATGACAAGCAAGCGCCGTTTATAACGATCCGGTACGATGGCTCTAGCCTTCCTGTGTTGTGCAATGTGCATTGTGTTGGCCGCCGTCACGAGCCACCGTCACCTCGGTGGCGATGCCGACCGTCTCAACGGGCAAACCGGCTAACTCCCCGAGCAAGTCGCTTGCCGCCATCCAGCGCGCGCGGTCGCCGACCACATACAGGCGGCGCTGCGCCCGGGTCACGGCCACGTTGAGGATGTTCGGCGTGCCGCATGCCCATTCGATGGCGCCGTTGCTGGTGCCGCCCAGCGCCAGGATGACCGTTTCTTTCTCCTTGCCCTGGAAGGTGTGCACCGTGCCGACCGACGCCGTTCCCCACCCGCGGATGGCTTTCGAGGTATGCCCCCGCACTTCTAGGTCGGCGCAGAGCGCCTTGCGCAACCCGTCCGCCACCGAGCGGAACGGCGAAATCACGAACAGCGCGGGCAGGCCGTCCTCGCCGGCGAAGCCCCGCTCCGCATAGACTCGCACCAGGCGGAGCACGACGTCCGCCTGCTCGCGGATGAAGTGCTTGGGGCCGCCCCGCTTGGTGGCCACGTCGAACCACCGGCTCTCGCCCAACAGGGGCCAGAACTTCGTCAACTCATTCTCCTCGGCCTCCTTGCCCTGGGCCAGGACCATACCGCCGTCGTAGGCCAGCCGGTTCGAGATGCCGAACATCGGCTCCACGCAGCGGCGGTGCACCTTGAGCGGGCAGCCCACCCAAACCGGCCGGCCAGCGCGGGGCCGGACCCATGCCCCGAACGGGTTCGCCGCGTCTGCCAAGGTCTGCGCCGAGGCCAGCGTCGCCCGGTGGCGATCCGGCGCGCCGCGGCGCTCGGCCAGTTTGGCGTCGGCGTTGCGGTCTATCGTCACGACCGGCTCGACCTGGAATGGGTCGCCGACCACCACGGCCCGGCGCGCGCGCCAGATCGCGCCGAGCGCCTGGTGCGGCACCGCCTGGCCCGCCTCGTCCACGAGCAGCCAGGGGATGCTTCCCGCACCCATGTGGGCGAAGCCGCGCGGCAGCGCGGCGAAGGTGGTCGAGACCACCGGGGTCACCAGAGCCAGCGTGGCCCAGAGATGCTCGGCGGCCTTCTGCACCACGGGCTGGATCTCGCCCCTGCCCCGCAGCATGGCCAGCGCCGCGCGCAGGTTCCGGTCGAACAGGTCGGGTCCCGCCGCGCACACGAAGGCAAGGTGCACGCGCATCGCCGCCGCGAACAGGCGCGCCCTGGCGTCCTTGAACGCGTCGCTGCTGCCCGGAAGCATCTGCTCACGCGCTTCAGGATCAATCGCATTCGCCACGTCGGCGACCGTCACCAGCCCTGGATGCCGGGCCGCCAGGGCGGCTGCTGCCTCCACCATCCGTGCCGCCTCCCGCCTGGCGCCCGCCAGGTCCGATGCCATGCCGTCGACCGATGCGGAAAGGGTCTCGCGGACCCGATGCGCGTCGCGCCGGATGGCTTGCGCCGCCCCGAGGCGCCGGTCCGCGTCGGCCCGCAGCGCCGCCATGGTGGACAGCTCCTGCTTCCACCGCGCCGCCATGTCCCACCTGAACGCACGGAGGAGTGCGGACGGCTTCGCGTCCCTGACGAGATCAACGCTCTTGTCGATGCGCTCGAACGCCACGGCGGCTTCGGCAAGGTCTGCCGTAGCCGCCTTCAGGGCACGATCCGCTCCTTGGAGCTCGGTTGCCAAGCGCACGGCCTCGCGGTCCAGCGCCGCCACCCTCGCCGCTGCCGCTGCCCCGCCGTCGTCGCTCTCGGCGGCGCACAGCTCGGCGCGCAATGCTTCGACTTCGGCCACCGCGCGCGTGAACGCGACTCTCTCGGCGTCCCAGTCCATGGTCTGGCGCGCGTCCGCAAGCAGGCGGAACACGTTGCAAGCCGAAGGCTGGCCCTTGTGCGGCCCCCGACGCTCGTGCCGGTCCAGGATGGCGGCGAAGCGCCCGCGGTTGCTCTTCTTGCCCAGGGCCGCCGAGATCAGCCCCCAGGCGTCGCCGTCCGGCTCCGGGCTTCCATGTTCGTCGTCAGCCTCGTCCTCGTCCTCCTGTTCTTCCTCGTCGTCGGACGGGCGCGCCAGCATGGCGTCGGCGGCCGGTGTCAGAAAGTCGAGGCCATCCAAGTAGCGGCGATCGACCTTCCCAGCGTTGGGCAGCTCCTTGGTGACGTTCTCCACCGCTGCGTTGTTGCTGCTGGCCACCACGATCAGGTGGTCGCGCAGGCTCGGGTGCAGGGCGTGCACGCCGCCGGATGGGGCGAGCCACTTGTTCCGTTCAAAGGCCTTGGCCGGATGCCGGAAAACGCACATGGCTTCGGCACGGCGCAGCACCACGGCCGCGACGAGGTCCATGAGCAGCGTCGTCTTGCCGGTCCCGGGCGGGCCGTTCACCGAGAACAGGCCGCCCTTGGCGAGGGTGTCCATCGCGAGGTCGACCGCAACCTGCTGCATCAAGGACAGGTCGTGCGCCGACGGCCATCGGGCGCGGGGGTGCGACGACGCGGTGCAGGCCCCGGCGACAAAGGCCCGGTCCGTGCAGTCGATGCGCTCCGCCGTTCCTGCCAGGAAGCGCGGCGCCAGGCCGCTGTTCCCGTTACGCACGGCGCGCAGCACCAGCCGGATGTCCTCGAAGTAGAAGCTGTCCACGGGCGGAAGGTCCGCCTTGCGGTGCCGCTCGCGGCGGAGCTTCACAGGCTTCCCGGCAGCGTCCTTCTCTTTCGTGGACGCGACCTCGACGAAGACGCTCGCCACGGCAGAGCGCACCACGGCTAGCGGCAGCCCGCGCGGCAAGTCGCGCAGCCACGTCAGGGTGTCCGACGCGACCTCGCGCACGGCGTCCACGAAATCCTCATCGACCTGGCGCTCCGCTCCCGCGTAGGCATCGGCAACCTCGTTGAACGTGGCCCTCATCCGGCGGCGGAACGCCTCAAGCTGGTCGTCGAGATCGGGAGCGGTCCTCGACCGCAGGCTCTCGAACGCCAACCCGAAAGCCGGCATCAGAAGACTGTCGGGAATGGCCATGCCGCCGTGGTCGACCGCGAACACGCCCGCAAAGCCGAACCGCTTGGCCGTGGCGGCGGGCCTGATGTCATGGTCCAGCTCGGGTGCCGTGGACAGCGCGCGAACGATGTCGGCCTGATAGCGTTCCCGGCCGAAAATGCCGAAGCGGACGAAATGCCTGTAGCGCTTGTCAGGGTGGCCGAATGTGCCGTCGTGCCAGGGAAACTCGCGGTCTGGCACGTGGCGGGCCTCGAACGTGCCCCGGGCGTCGGTGTCGCGGTCATCCTCCGCGCCGGGCGGCGTCAGGGCCTCGACGTCCATCCAGTACAAGAGTGTCCGGGCGAGGTCGTCGCCGATCGTAGGGCGTCCGGGACGGGTGCCAGAAGGGTTGAGGTCGTCAGGAGATGCCATTGCTTGCCAATCAGCCGGGCCGGGGCGCTTCCGCGCAGCGGCCAGAATGTAGCATTCACGACGAGATCCGCGCCGGCCGCAAGCGCCGCCGTGCACGCATGGAAGGCTGATCCAGTCCGAACGACGTCAGCGCTGCCCTTCTACATCCAACCGCGCTCACGGAACGGATCAAGCGCGACGCCCGGCGGCGCATACCATCCGCTGGCCCCGTAACGGGCGCCGAGCTTCTGGGTGGCTTCCTTGTTGCCGAACGGAATGCGCAGCGGCGTGCCGCTCGCCTCGGAGCGGGCGGAAACACCTGACCCGACACGAGCCCGATCCTGAACTGCCGGCGAAGGCGTTTTCCTGCGCCCGGCAGGTGCTATCCTTCGGGTGCTTCCTACCGGCCCCTTCCGGTTCCGGGGTGGCGAGGATGCTTGGCCGTCGGCAACGGTTGCGCCTGTTTTCCTGGTGTCCGGCTGCTGCGGCAATGGTTCATCAGCCGCGGGCCATGCCGCCGCCAGCAGAGTGGCGCCCTCTCCTACCGTGCCCTTGCTGGGCGCATGCTGGTCCAAGAAGGCGCGGCACACAGTGCTGGATTTGGCATATCCGACAGGTGGCTTGATGCCTTTCTGCTGGCTTAGGCTGACCACATAGCGTTTCATCGCCGGGGTCGGCGGCAGCGCCCCTTCCCCGCCCACCTTGCTCCTCGCTGCTTTGCCAGCAGAGGATACGCTGCCCATGAGCGGCAGTGCCTGTGCGCCCGCCCCGTCCGTGAGCCGGCCAATGATGCGCAGCGCTTGCGCGCATACGGCATCGACGGCACCGGCCATTTCCTGGCTGCCGACCACGACGTCGTCCAGCAGAAGTTCGAGTTGCGCCGTCACCCCGGGATCCACCAGCGCCGGGTCCGCCCGCTCCAAAACGTCGAACAAGGCCAGCCCACGTTCGGTCGGCAAGATGTGCTTGCCGTCCAAAGCCAGGAACTCCTGCGCCTTCAGGCCGCGGATCACCTCGGCCCGGGTCGCCGGGGTGCCGATCCCCTTGGCCTCGCGCAGGCGCTCCCGCAACGGCCCGTCTGCGACGAACCGCCACGCGTTCTGCATCGCCTCGACCAAAGTGCCTTCATTGTAGCGGGGCGGCGGCCGGGTTTCCTTGTCCTCGACCGCCGTATCCGTCAGACGCGCCGTTTCGCCGTGGCGCAGGACAGGCAGGGGCTGCGCATCCTCGCCCCGCTCCTCGGCCGGGCGCCAGCCCGGGAACGCCGCACGCCATCCAGCCTCGATGGGCTGCCGCCCCGATGCAAGGAACACGTGGCCGCGCACGTCCAGCGTCACCGTCGTTTGCCGGTAGCGGGTGTCGGGCATGAGCGCGGCAAGGTAGGAGCGGGCCACCACGTCGAACAAGCGTCGCTCGTCGCCCGACAGCCGCGGCCAGATTGTTTTGAGATCGCCCACCGTGTTCGCGTTCGGGATGACGGCGTGGTGGCTCGCGCCGGCAAGGCCCTTGTCATGGAACGTGCCGCCCGCCCCCCGGCGTATGACCAGCGGCTCTGGCATGGAGATCTGGCTGAAGGTTTGCCCGGCCCGCAGGGCAGCGACAATCCCGGGCGCGTCCGGGATCAGGCTCTCGGGCAAATAGCGCGTCTCGGCCCGGGGATAGGTGATCACCTTCTTGCCTTGGCCGTCATACAGCTCCTGCGCCACCTCCAGCGTCTTGGATGCCGACCAGCCGAAGCGCGATCCGCAGAGCCGCTGCAGGCCGGGCAGGTCATGCAGCCGCGGCGGCCCCTGGCGCTTGTCCTGCACCTTCACCGCGAGTGGCCCAGCGAAGCCCTCCGCCAAGACGGCGACCGCATCGGCGTCCTCGCGCTTGAGCAGGCGCGGCTCCGGCGCATGCCGCATGCGGAACTGGCCGGCCTCGACCACGGCCGTCGCGACCACCTCGAAGTAGGCCTGCGGGACGAAGCGCCTGATCTCCAGCTCGCGCTTGCAGACGATGGCCAGCGTCGGCGTCTTCACCCGTCCCACCCCGATCACCGTGCGTGCGCCTCTGGCCAGGGTGACGGTGGCCGTGCGGGTGAGCGACAGGTTGTAGATCTGGTCGGCCTGGCGCCGGGCGACGGCTGCGGCATACAGGCGGGCATACTCCCCGTTCGGCTTCGCCCGCGCGAACGCGTCGCGGATGGTCTGGGGATCCTGGGCGGTGAACATGACCCGCCGCACCTCGCCCTTGTAGCCGAAGTGCTCCAGGATCTCCTGGCCGATCAGCTGGCCCTCGCGGTCGCAGTCGGTCGCGAGCCAGACCCGTCTGGCCGTGCGCAGCGCGTCGCGGATGGCCTGGAGCTTGGATGCCTTGTTGCCGCCCGATGCGGGCCGGGTGCCATACAGCCCATCAGGCCGCAGCAGGGTGGCCGTCCAACGCTTCCAGGTCGGCACGACGTCCTCTGGCTCGAGCAGGTCGATGAGGTGGCCCTCGGCCGGCAGGACCGGACCGTAGCGGCCGCCCACCGCCGCCCGCACATCCCGCGCCTGGCTGGTCTTCTCCGTGATGACGAACTGGTCGGCGGTGGGCATCGATCGCGGCGGCGCCTGCATGGGTCAGAGTTCATTCCCTAGACGTTCTCCGCCGCGTGTGCCAGCGTCGCCCGGCGTTTGGCCGAGTTTCTAGTGGTGGCGGGCAGCAGCCATTCGCGCAGCTTGGACCAGCGGCGCCGCGCGCCGCCGTTGCGAACCGCCATGGCCAGCGCCTTGCGCTGCCCGACGATGACGACCAGCCGCTTGCCGCGCGTCACGCCGGTGTAGAGTAGGTTGCGCGCCAGCATGGCGTAGTGCTGTGTCGCAAGCGGGATCACCACCACGGGATACTCGGACCCCTGCGCCTTGTGGATCGTCGTCGCATAGGCCAGCACCAGCTCGTCCAACTCACCAAAGCCATACTCGACCGCGCGGCCCTCGAAGCTGACCGTCAGCGTGCCCTCCTCCATGTCGAGCCCGGTGATGAGGCCGAGGTCGCCGTTGAACACGTCGCGCTCGTAGTCGTTGGCCACCTGCATCACCTTGTCGCCGGGGCCGAACGTCCAGCCGAACCGCTCGACGCGCATCGCCCCGGGCGGGTTCAGCACCCGCTGCAGCTCGATGTTGAGCGAGCGGGCGCCGAGGCTGCCGCGGTTCATCGGGCACAGCACCTGGATGTCGCGCACCGGGTCGAGCCCGAAGCGTGCCGGCACGCGGGAGCTGACCACGGCCAGCAGCTTACGCGCCGCGTCCTCCGGCTCGATGGCGTCCACAAAGAAGAAATCGGAGCCCTCCGGTGCCGTCAGCTCGGGCATCTGCCCTTGGTTGATGCGGTGCGCGTTGGTGATGATCCGGCTCGCGGCCGCCTGACGGAATACCTCGGTGAGCCGGATCACCGGCACGGCGCCCGACGCGATCACGTCCGCCAGCACCTGCCCTGGCCCCACGCTCGGCAGCTGGTCCACATCGCCCACCAGCAGCAACGCCGCATGATCCGGCAGCGCCTGCAGCAGGCTGCGCATCAGCGGCACGTCCACCATGCTGCACTCGTCCACCACCAGCAGCCCACAGTCGAGCGGGTGCGTCTCGCCCCGCTTGAACCCGCCCGTCTTCGGATCGGCCTCGAGCAGGCGGTGGATCGTGCGGGCCTCGAGGCCCGTGCTCTCCGTTAGGCGCTTGGCGGCGCGGCCCGTGGGCGCGCACAGCGCCACTTCGACGCCCTTGGCGCCGAGCACCTTCAGGATCGAGTTCACCAACGTGGTCTTGCCGACACCCGGGCCGCCGGTGATCACCAGCGTCTTGGCCGTGACCGCCAGCCGCAGCGCCTCCGCCTGGCTCGGCGCCAGGGCCAGCCCGGTCTTGCCCTCCACCCACGGGATCGCCCGCGCCGCGTCGATCACCGGCCAGGGCGGCTGACCGGCGGAAAGCAAGCGCAGCCGCTCGGCGATCGCCTGCTCCGAG
>JAABUV010002249.1_pt1 | contig 26523 bp, 51 predicted proteins | sample 5559971 | NCBI WGS metagenome assembly JAABUV01 (sample SAMN10711881, study PRJNA513362) | rock metagenome | isolation source: Antarctica rocks | place: Antarctica: Victoria Land, Knobhead nord | collected 2015-12-19
TGGATTTGCGCATGCACATGACGGCCAGCGCCAGCTTGCTGCACGCGCGCCCTGCACAGCAGCCCCAGATGCAATGTCCAATGCGTGAGTGAAGCACTGCCTCGCTGTGTCTGCCACGGCAGTCGCGATGCATTTAGGCCTGCCAGACTGCGGCGGCCGTGTCGCGCTCGCACGCACAGAATGCTCACATGCGGTGCGCCGCGCGCAGCAATGGTCCTCGCGCGGCGGCAGCAGCGGCAGCGCCGGCGCCGACCCGGCCAGCGGCAGCCAGGAGCGCGACGAGCTGCAGTACCGCTTCAGCGGCCTGACGTCCACGAGCGGCCAGCGCAGCTGCGCGGAAGAGGTGGGCGCGCCCCCGCAAACCCTCCCGCTTACCCTCCTGCCAGCCGGACCCGGCCCGCTCATGGCGCGAGCCTGCATGCACTGACCAGCTGTGGCGCCCGAGGCTGCCGCAGCGGGAACGCGGAGCAACATGCGTGCGCTCGACTGGCGCCGCGCTGTCTGGCGCTGCATGGTTGCGCGCGCCCTGGCTGCCTGCGGATGACCTTTGACCGCGGCCGGACCTGCATGCCGCCGCGCAGGTGGCGAGCACCCTGAGTCGCCTGGAGCAGGGTGGCGCATTTTGGGCTGTAGCAAAGCGGAAGCGCGGATGCACAGGGTGCCACGTTGAGGTGGGCATCAGCGCCATCAAAGCACTCAAGTCGCCTCGCTGGCCCAAGAGGGCCGACGCGCGGGAGGCCGGCGCGGCGGAGGCCGGCCGCGCGCGCTGAGCGCGCGCGCCGCGCGCGCCAGGCGGACGAGTGGGAGATCGACGCGACGGAGATCGAGCTCGGCCCGCGCATCGGCATCGGCAGCTTCGGCGAGGTGTACCGCGGCGCGTGGCGGCACACCGACGTGGCCGTCAAGCGCTTCCTGGAGCAGGACATCTGCCCGCAGCTCATGGAGGCGCGCGCCCCGGCGCCCCCCGCCGCAGGCCGCCCTGCTCAGCTCCAGGCAGAGTTGTGTGATGTGGCAGCAGGCTGATGCAGGATAGGCTTAGGGTGAGGATGAGTATGGCAGCAGGTCAGTGCAGCCGTGACCGCCGGGGGATGCAGCTGTTCCAGCAGGGCGTGCTTCGGCGGCTCGTTGCTGATGGCTGGGCATTGACGCTTTGCCGTGCCGCCATATACTCTGCAATCAGGAAATACCCATCATGCAGTGTTTCTTTTCGGTGGCTGCGCCTGGCCGCAAGGCTTGGACGCTGAGCGAGCGGCTGCCGCGCGGCGCAGGACTTCCGCGCGGAAGTGGCCATCATGAAGCGGCTCAAGCACCCCAACGTGGTGCGCGCCGGCAGCGGCCCCCGGGGCGCGACGCGCTGACGCCTGCCGCCGCCCGCGACACAAGCCGGCTCTGGCCCAGCCGCTGCGCGCGTGTTGCGCAGCGCAGGGCAGGCACGCTTGATGCCACCCGCGACAAGCCGCACGCCCTGAGTGCGCGCGGGCGCGCGGGGCGGCAGGTGATGTTCATGGGCGCGTGCGCGCACCCGCCCAACCTGTCCATCATCACGCAGTTTGTGCCGCGCGGATCGCTCTTCCGGCTGCTGCACAGGCGCGGCGCCGCCCCCGCAGAGCCCCAGACCTGGTGGGGAGAGCGCGCTCTGTGACCTGGACGAGAGAAACGAACACGTCTCAGACCGAAAGTCTCTAAATGAGCCTTGACTGTGCTGCAGAGCACAGTGAACATTAGTGCGTGTACTCGCTTCATTGACGAGGTCGCGCAACGCGCGCCCGGGCTCCCAGCTGTGTGGCAGCCCTTGGCAATCACTTTCTTTACAGATGCCCAGGGTATACCCACGCACTCGGCATCGGTTCGTGGATGTAAGACTGCCGGTGAGTTCGCAAGATCAGCGGCCGAGGCGGGGCGCCCTCGCGGCAGGACGCCGCATGCCACGCTGGACGACAAGCGGCGCCTGAAGATGGCGACCGACACCGCGCGCGGCATGAACTACCTGCACTCCTGCCGCCCGCCCATCATCCACCGCGACCTCAAGTCGCCCAACCTGCTCGTCGACAAGGACTTCACCATCAAGGCGTGCTATATAGGGTTTTGGGCTAGGGGTTTACCACCGCGAGCTGAAGTCGCCCAACCTGCTAGTCGACAAGGATTTCACCATCACGGCGCACGGCGCCCGGCGCCGCCCGCGGCGCGCTCGAGCGCTGCGCTCAAGCGCTGCGCTCGAGCCGCTTGCGCTGCGTGGTGCAGAGCGGCGCTCCGTAGGATTAGTATTAGGCGTGTCCGGCTCCGTGCGCCGCCTGTCTGATTTGTCGTGTCCGACCAGAGAGGCATGTCGCCAGCTCGACAGGCCTGACCAGGGCTTCGCGACTGCGGGCGTGGCTCCTGGTCCGAGAAACAGGCCGGGAGCGCGCAGCACGTGTGACAGGCAAGCAGTGCCGCGCTGCGCTGGCCGCCATGCTCTCCCCGGGGCGCACAGGTGTGCGACTTTGGGCTGTCCAAGCAGCGCCTCAGCACGTGGCTGTCCACAAAGAGCCAGGCCGGCACGCCCGAGTGGACCGCGCCCGAGGTCCTGCGCAGCCAGGTGCGCGGGCGGAGGTCTCAGATGTGGGATGGAGTTATTGGACCCAGGTGCCCTTGCTGCCGGGCCCGCGCAGCTCATGCCTGCGAGTGCGTGGGGAAGGCACTGTGTGTTTGCATTTGACGCCACGCTTTTCCTAGATCTGCATGTCCTGTGGCGGTGCTCATGCTATGGACCTGCTGCCTTCCCATTAATTGGTCTGACTGGGGAGTGTGCTGGGGCCCCGCAGAGCTTCAATGAGAAGAGCGACGGTGAGCTGCCCGCCCGGCGCCCGGCCGCCTGGCGCTGCGCCCTGCGTCTGCTCTCATGGGCATCGCGCGCGCTGTGGAAGTCGTAATTCCCGGGGCCTTCCCTGCATGGCCCTGACCGTGGGCGCCAAAGTGTGTGCAAGCAGTCCGAGCATGCGTGTACAGCACGCTCGCTGCAGCAGCATGCTTGGCACGCGAAGAGGGGCGCCGTTGCTGGGGCGACATGCGGGAGGCGGCCTGCATGCGCGCATCCCGGCTGTCGCCCTGTTCCTGGTGCCCGCTGTGCAGCCGCACCAAGGCCCGCTGGCCGCGCAGTGTACTCGTACGGCGTGATCCTGTGGGAGCTGTTCACCGGGCAGGAGCCCTGGCAGGAGAAGACGCCTATGCAGGCGCGGCGCCGCCCTGCAGCGCATGCGGCAGTGTTGCCTTCATGCACCCGCAAACCATGCATGCCCTGCATCGTGTGTGGCTTGAGCGATGGGGCCGTGGCGTTTCGTCCAGGCATTGGTAGCGCGCAGCGGCTGCTTGCCTTGCAATCTCTGTGGGGGCAGCCAAATTGAGTGTGGCTGCCCCCACTGGTCACTCCACTAGTGTGGGAGTTTCACTAGTGTGGGAGAGGATGGCGGGCCGATGTGCATGGTACTAATAAAACTGGCGGTCATGACGGAGACCAGGACACAGCGCTGGGCTGCTTCGTGCTTCCGTCACAGCGGCGCGTGGGTGCAGAGTGCTGTGTTTTGGCCCCGGGCGCACCCCCCGCCCAGCGATTGCGCTGACCCTGAAGCGTCCTGGCGGCGCGCGGCGCAGGTGGTGGGCGCCGTCGGCTGGGGCCACGCGCGGCTGCCGCTGCCGGACGGCGTGCACCCGGTGCTGCGCGCGCTGATCGCGCGCTGCTTCGACGACCCGGCCGAGCGGCCCAGCTTCAGCGACATCCTGGACATGCTCAAGCCGCTGCAGACGCCGCTGGCGGCCGCCGCGGCCGCGGCCACGGCCGCGGCTGCTGCCAGCCCACGCCCCGGCACGAGCCCTGCGGGCGCCGCGCCCGCCCCAGGCGCGCGCCCCGGCACGAGCCCTGCGGGCGACGGGCCGGGCGCGCCCGCGGCGGCTGCTGCGGCGGCGTCGCTGGTGGCTGAGCTGGCGCCGCTCGGGGGGGCAGCGGACCCTACCCTGGCGGGCATGGGGGGCCCCGGCGAGCTGCGGGCGATGCTGGGCACCGCGCGCTCGGCGGCGCCCGTGCTCAGCGGGGTGGACAGGCTCAGCGGCGGCGCGGAGGGGGCGGGAGCTGCCCGCGCGGGCCCCGCGCGGGTGCCGACCTAGTGCTCCTTGGCAGGCCTGGCCGGCACCGCAGGCTGCTGCCTGGGATGCGCCTCGCCTGCGAGTGTGCCTTGCATGGGGGGTTTCACACAATATTGGGGTTCCTGTCTGTTGGGGGACCCGGTCAATGGCGGTGCTGTACAGTATGCGACTGGTTGCCTGCAATGCTAGCGTACTTTCTCGGCCTTGTCTTCCCAGCGTGTTCGTACGATGCTCATACCACATACGGACCAGTGCTGAAGAGTCACGGGTGGTCGAAGCGGCCCTCTTGTTCATGTTTTCAGGTGCCGCCGCCTGCTCGCTTATGCTTGGCGTGCAGCTGCATGAAGCTGGATTTCTTGCCCGGCATAGGGCGTCTGTCTAGCGACACGCAGCGTGGTCCGCTACTCTGTAAGAACTGGACAACGTGTGTCGCCGCTGACTTTGCGCCGTTCACCGCGCTTGCCAGTTGTACTTGGCCAGTCCCCACCTACGACTTTGCAGGCCAGACTTGCAAGCCACACCCCTGTTGAGCAGCTGTCTCAGGCGCTGTGACGGGCACGCGGTGAGGCTTTGCAGAACAGCGCACAACCTGCTCACACTCGCTGCGCAGCACGCCGTATGCTGCGAACAGCGTCAGCAGCTGGTTGAGCCAGACCCTCACTAGCACGCCTGCCGCACGTGTCACGCTGCTTCCGTTTCTGCTGCTTGTGTCTTCGCTTGTCCCCCGCGGTGCTGCGCGGTCTGCTGCGTCTTCTTCGCCACGCGCCGCTTGTAGTCAAAGTACTGGCACTTCTCGTATGCATGCCGCTCGTGCTCGCAGCGCCACGGCAGGTAGAAGTTTGCGCGCCGGCACTGGTTCAGCGGGATGAGCAGGTGCGCGCAGAAGTCTCGGTACCCAATGTCAATCTTTGCCCTCGCCAGCTCTTCCTGCAAAAGCAGCCTTGTGCTGAGCGGCTGCTGAACACCAAACTAGAGGGACATATACCTATGGCGGGTGCAAGCCGATGCACAGCGCAGAACCGCAGGTGAGTGGCCAATGCACAGGTAGGTGGTCAAGGCACAAGCAGGGGCGGAGGGCGCGCCGCTGTAGCCACCATAGCAGGTGGCGCATTGTCCATGTTGGCCAGTAGGAAACCCCCCTTCCTGCCACCAGCCTCCCTTTCCTAGCCACTACTCACGCTGCCACTCCCTGTCTGCTTGCAGATATCAAGTTGGCCTCTGAAGGTGCTAGGCATTAGATGTTTGCCATTAGATGATGGCGAAATAGGTCAACAATAGATAGAATGCTTTTCAAGGTCAAGGAACACAAGGTTCCTTAATTGAAAAGCATTCTATATATAGGAACCTTGTGTTCCTTGACCTTGATAAGGATGGAGTCTGCTGCAAAGCTTACACTTGCATGATGCTTACTCAGTATATGTCCTTATTGCAGGCGCGGGCACTGCACGCGCAAAACTTCTGAGACAGGAACACAGGCACAGACCCTACTTCTGTCCGCAGCTGCCCACAGGCGCCCAGCACCGCATCAGACACCCAGCACCGCGTCAGAGACCTGGTATCAGGTATCATCAGTGGGCTCGGGACAGCGTAAACCCAGTCAACATGTGACCCAGTTGCTGTGTAGACATATACACAGCATGCACAGCCTGCTCCCTAGCTAGAACACCCCATCACTCTTCAAACATTGTCCTCAGAACAAGCGGCGCAGAGGTGGCTGATCACCTTGAAAAGGCTGGCCAGTGAGCGCCTAGACACAGCATCGAGGCATTCGTTGCAGCATGCAGCATGCTGCACCGATGCAACGTCGCACTGCGGCCGGCCAGGTAAGTAAAACCTATCGTTCTAACCCACACCAGCTCTGCTGGTGGTTCTGCTTAACCAAAAAAGGCGCTACCGCCATGCACAGCACCCAGCTACATCGCAGCCAGGGCCCATGCGCTGCACACTTTGCCCTATCACAGAGCTCAGGCGCCACTCCTCCAGCACGGCCTGCCCACACTGTAAGCTTCGCAGTCAGCAGCGCCCTGACCCAGCCTTGCCGCCACCGCACCAGCAGCCCCGGCCCCTGGCAGACGCGCCTGCCGCAGCTGGCTCCTAGAGCAGCGCGCGCAGCCCCGCACGGCACGCACACCCGCGCTGCCTCAGTTGTATGTGATATCAGCCCTGCTTCGCACCGCGGGGCGCCCCCCGCGCGGCCCGCCCGCCGCCGCCGCAGAGCGCGCCTAGGCCGTGCCGTTGGTGGCGGCGCTCTTGACCTTGGGCCCGGCCGCGACGATGCTCGCCGCCAGCTCCTTCTCCACAAAGCCGCCGCCGTTGGCGTACTTGCGGAAGTTGCTCTGCGCGCGTGGGCGGGCGCGCGCGCGTCAGCGCTGTGCTACAGGAGCACTGGCATTTTCACCCACACCCCCGGCAAGTGCGGCAGGTGCCAATATACAGGGACGCAATGATTCCAGTCTGCCGCACTGCATGCACACAGGCGCAGGCCTGGCCACCTGGCACCGCTTTCTTCAAACCTACTTAAAGAACATGGCAGGCTCGCTCAAAATGCTCCCGACGCAATCACAAACCTCTAAGCAGCCAGGCGCGATCAGCGGCAACTGTGCCTGAGTTGAGGCACTTGTGGCGCACCTCGTACAGGTCCGCCAGGTGCGAGAGCGTGTCGTCAAACTCCGCCTTGTCCGCCCACTGGGCGGCCGGGTTCAGGATGTTCTCCGGCACGCCGGTGCACTTGGTCGGCACCTGCGCAGCGCGACCGCATGAGGTCAGAAATTCGCCAACACATGCGAAGCTGTCATGTTTTGCATTAGCTGCTGCTGCTCTCCCTGCTGAAGTCGACCTCAACATGACACTTCCCAGCAGCTACCACATGGAACACAAGTTGCGGAACAGGAGTACCAACAAGGTGATGGCTGTTGCATAGGAAGCCTGTAGGTTTGCAAGTGTCCTAATATAACACGTGCCGCCACGGGAGCATACTTTGTCCAACACCACCGCTTGCAGTCAGGCGGCGCAAAGCCCATTCGCAGCGCTTTGAACACCAGCAGGCCCGGGGGCTGCGCACCGCCAGGCCGAACATGGGCGTGGCCGACGTCTGCGCGGTCTTCAGCTCGCCGCTGTGGATGGCGTCGATGATCGCGCGCGTGTAGCGCAGCTTGATGCGGTTGCCCACGCCGTAGCGCCCGCCCGTCCACCTGCCCGCCCGCCCAGCCACAGTCAGCCCATACGCGCCCTAGCGTCGCGTACCTGCCCGGCGCCCCAGTCTGCGCGCCTCCAATCGCCATCATTGCGCACTGAGTCGCGTGGCCTCCGGCCCCTCACAGCCTCCTCATCTTATGTCGCATGAGCCACGCTGGTCGCGCGCGCTGTGCGCCTGACTAGGATGGAACCCTAAACCCTACCCTGGGCGCACCCGGTGTTGACGAGCCAGGCGGTGGTGCCGTGCTGGCCCATCTTCTCGGCCAGCATGGACGCGTACTTCATGGGGTGCCACATCAGGAACGCGCCGCCGAAGCACGCGCTGAAGGTGGCCTCTGGCTCCGTCACGCCGACCTCAGTGCCTGCCACCTGCGCGCCCAGGGGAGGTGCGCTGAGACAGCCCCGTCGGCGCCCTGCACACACGGCGCGTCCTGGCCTCCCAGGACGAGCAGCACTCGACGCGACGAGCAGAGCCCATCGCGAGAGCAGCTTGTCCCTTCTGTGCTCAGTGCACGCCTTGAATCCCTGCACTCCAGAGCAAGCGAAGCGTGACGCAATGAGCAGCCTGCCCTGAGCAAGCAAAGCGTGACGCAATGAGCAGCCTGCTCTGTTTGCGCTGTTTCCTGCCAAATGCAGTCAAGGATACAGGATAAATGGGCGCATACATCAGGGCACATGGCGGGGGGAGCCAGCCAAGGCGGGGGCCACGCGCCTTGGCGGTGTAGCCGGAGATGAAGTGGTACATCGCCTGCTCGCGCGACAGGCGCGAGACCGGCGGCAGCACGCCGAACGCGTCGCAGCAGAGCAGGATGAGGTTCTTGGGGTGCGGGCCCAGGCAGGGGATGCGCGCGTTGTCGATGAACTCGATCGGGTACGACGCGCGCGTGTTCTCCGTCACCGCGCTGCGCGCGCGGTGTGCCTCTGGCCTCAGCGCGTCAGCGCGTGGAGCTGGCGACTGAGGCGCCATGCTGCGGATGGTGGCAGTTCAATGTGATGGAGCGGTAAACTCGTGGTCAGCGCCCTACACGGGTACATGCAACAATCAACACACAGCCCTGCCATGTACACCGACAATGCTGGCAACCACTTGCCTCTGACTCCAGGCAGGAGAAGCAGAGCAACCAGAGGGCAGCCTGGGCTTTGGATTAAGTGCGCACTTGTTGTTAAAGTCCACCTGGCGCGTGTTCTCGTCAAACACGACGTTCTCCAGCACCGTGCCAAAGCGGATAGCCTTCCAGATCTCGGGCTCGCTTGCGCGCTTCAGCCCAATGCACTTGGCGTAGCAGCCGCCCTCGATGTTGAACACGCCGCGGTCCGACCAGCAGTGTTCGTCATCGCCAATCAGCGGCCGCGCAGGGTCTGTGGACAGCGTCGTCTTGCCCGTGCCTGCGCCCAGGCGGCACACAGGCACGTCAGCTTCTGTGTGGGGCTCGCGGGAGGGCTGCAAATGGATACGAAAGCATGTCTGAAGCCATTTCGCAGCACACACACCAGCACGCCTCTCATTTTTTCCCCATATACAGAATATCTATACACAAACTATGCATGCTGTGGAAGTACGCTATACCTTGACACTGTCACATGAGAGTCAAACCCATGCTATGAAGCATGCACCAACGATTGATGCGTGATGCAGAGCATTGCTAGTCCAATCATGGCTGTATTACTATTTAAATCAAATCTGCAGACAACCATTCACTCGCTCCAGTGCTCACGCGACACAGGTTCATGTCACATACTGCCCTCTGCTTGGCAGGGTCGTGCGTCAGGTGTCGGGGGCGTCACGTGCGGCGGGCGCGCGCCGGACAGGCCGAAGAAGAGCGACACGTCGTTGGCGGCGCCGACGTTGCAGCCGGAGTGCAGCGACAGGATGCCGCGCTTGGGCATGAAGTAGTGCATCACCGTGAAGATGCCCTTCTTCATTTCGCCCGCGTACTGCGTGCCCAGGATGACCATCTCGCGCGCCCTGCCCGCGCCCGCGCGCGCAAGGTAAGCACGCGCGCTGCTGCCACTGCATCCGGGCACCCAGGTCCCTGCGCCATGTGCAGAGGCTGCACGCCTGGGCACAGCACCAGCCAGCAGTGCAAGCATGCGGCGCCGCAGGTGAGCACGCCCACACCGGCAGCCGCCGCGTGTCAACTTCACAGGCGCTGCGCTATTGCAGGCGGGCACGGGCTTGGTCGCCAGTACGAGCGCGCATGATACCCTACCCTAACTTACCCTACCGCCTGGGATCGCCTACCCCAACCGCGGGACGCGCGTGGGGCCGCACTTGAGGTTGAGGTCAATGGACGTGGAGGACGACATGTAGGACGTGTAGCGGTTGACCGGGAACGCGCCCGCATTGAAGATGGTGAAGTCGGGCTTGCCGAAGCTGGCCAGCTCCTCGGCCGTGGGCCGGATGAGCATGTTGTACATGAACAGCGCGTGGTACGCGCGCGCGCACACGACGCGCACCTTGATCCGCGACTGCGCGGCCGCGCGCGCGGCGCGCTCAGCGGCTGCCGCATTTTCTTTTCCCCATTCCAAGGTGTCCCCCATGGTATGTCCCCGTCAGCAGTGAGGCTCACGCCTTACGCCCTGCTGATCAGGACCGCAAACCCAGGGGCCACGCCATTGCAGCATCACAATTACAATCAATAGTATGAATGACATAGGGCATCTCCCTCACCTCCGGGTCCCAGCCGGCAAACCCGTCAAAGACGTAGATGCGGTCCAGCATGTTCAGGTAGTCCACCGCGCGCTCGCGGTTCAGCAGGAACGTCCTGCAGCACAGGTTTGGGATCATCGACACTGACCTTTCAGCGGACAGCACAAGTCTGTGCCAGCAGCAGCACGTCATTGCCGTCTTGTCTTGACATACGAGTCAGCTCGACGCAGTCTGTGCACACGCCAAAGTCACTGACCATGTCTCCTACGTCTGCCTTCACAGGTGCCTTCAATGCACTGCAGCAGGAGACCATGTTCACAAACATCACTGTCTGTTAGTCAATACTGCACACAGCACACTTGGGATGGTCCTCGCATCCCGCCTTGTGCACTCTTGATGGACAAGGGCTCACTTCTCGTCCATCTCATAGTTGGGCGAGCCGTTGGCCGGCGCATTGTCGGACGCGGCCCACCAGATGTCCTTCTCCGAGCTGGGCTCGCGCACCACGCGCTTGTCCCGCGGGCTCCGCCCGGTCTTGGCGCCTGTCACCCCAGCCTTACAATTCACAAAACACCACATCCTCATGCAGAGCGCGCAGCAGGTCAGCAACCTAATACGAGCTCTCCCTGGTGATCGGTGACTCCCGACCACGGCCCTGTCACTTCCTTGCAGGCTCAGACTACAACTGCACGTCAGGCTTTAACGCACGTTGAAGGCAAGAAACGCAAGCTCCTCATCTATTGTGCTCCTGCTTATGCCTTGATGTCCACTGCATGCAACATTAAGCAGCGCGTAAGCACTGCACGTAGAGCACAAACGCTCCTTGAAAGCTGTGCAAATACTGCTGTCACATTTAAAAAATTGTAAATGCCGTGCATGCTCTTTCGGCGAATATGGCACAACCCAGTGCCACAATCCCCACCGGTGCTGGGCGCACCCGACAGGGTTGCCAGGGCGCCATTCGCCACAATGTTGGTGCCAGGCTCGTGCTGCATGGCCTGCGGGTCCGCAGGAGCGTTAGGAGGCAGGATCATGACTGCGAAAGTGCGATGACGTGCAATGCAGACCTGTGCAGCAAACATGCTAATCGCATCCTCAAACTTGGACAGATGCGAACACATGCATGCATGCGGCGCAAGGCCTGTGACACCCCTGCCGCGCATGGCAAGCTGGTAAGGTTGGCAACCAAAGCCGCCTGCCAGCCAACTGCACTGCTCTACATGCACTGACATCAGCTGCAGCGCGATTACTCCCCCTGCACTGAACACGCCTAGCCGTTCGGCGGCGAGCGCGCCTTCTCGTACAACTCTGCAGGCGTCAGGTTGTGGTACACGACCGTGGGCTTGAGCCCCGCGTCAGACATGGCGCGCAAGAAACCGCTCCGCGTGTATTTGAAGGTCGGCGCCCCCTCCGGCGCCTGCGCATCGCAAATCCACGTTGCTCCCAACGCGCTTCTACTGCAGAATTCGACAGCTGACAACCTGAGCGTGCAGTGCAGCCGTGAAGAGCAGACTGAGGTTGGCAGACTGCCAGGAGCAAACTTGCAAGGGCCCTGTGTAGAAAGCAGCACAGAAGCTCAGCCTGAGCACGCCCGACTCACCTTCTTCTCGCCCTTGACCACCTTGGGCCCGGCCCTGCGACACAAAGTTTGCCAGAAGCTTTAGCACTGTGACACATACACGTTCATAGCACTTAGACGCTTACAGCCAAAGTGTGCTGCACAGGAAACCACCGTCTTGCAAGTGGGGGGGCGCACATCCGCGCGGACGACTTGAGCGTCTCCGACAAAGAGTCAATGTGCTTCTGGTGCACGGCATCTGCGCACAGCCAGGTGCAATGCGTTGGCAGGGTGCCAAGTGCTATGCACGAGCATCTGCGTCATAAAAGCGGTAAACTGCCCTGAACAGCACTCAGTGAGTGCAGGTAGAGCGCAGGACTCACTCTCACTTACTGAGCTAAATGGGGCGCCCCAAACAGGTGTTGTGCCACTCGAGGCGCAAGGGCGCCGTCCGCGCACCAGTTTCTAACAGAGCCTGACGCAGGTTTGGCGCTGGGGGGTGCTCCGTTGCTACAGCCAGGCCTGCTCCGCACCTGTCTGAGGCTTTGTCGAGCTCTTCTGCAACCGGTGCAGGTCGGCGATGTCCTCAGCCCGAGACGAGTGCGAAACTCCCTCGTTCAGCCTGAAGGTGGTTGTCCGCAGGTCGTGCACCTCGTCGTCGGCTTCCTCGCCACTGCAACGCCAGCAAGCTTCAGCCGCCTGGCAGGTTTGAGCAGGATTGCAACTTGCCTAGTGAAGTATGTCACGTGATGCTGGAAGCCGATGCAGGGAGCATCATCAACCCGCAGCCATCCCCTGACACCAACTGCAAATGCAAGGCGCAGTGCGCGCAGCAAGGTGCCGCCGCACTTGTGGCCTGTCATGCTTGTACGCGTTGTTGAGCAGGAGCTTTGATCAAGTGACCAGCGTAGTACAGCTGCAGAAGCGCACAGGGAAGTATACACAAAAAGGCTTTCGCAACAAAGTGTTGTCCTTGCTCACAGCCCTGCTGCCAGGTCAGCAGGGAGTAGGGTGCCGCCCTGCATTGACGGCGGACATGAAAGGAGATCTGGGGTCAAATCTCCCTTAGCAATGTGGTCACGCAACGCGCAAGCTCAAGTGTCGATGCATGGTTCTGGTGTGTTTCATGCATGAAGGCACAGCCAACGGGGTGGACCTGCTATCATGCTAAGAATTGCAAACGGGATGCGACAGGCCTGTCAATGTGTCAATGTGGAACCTATACAGGTACTCATTATTCCATGCTCTGCAAATCTTGCAGGACAAGAAGTGGTAGGCAAACATCAAGTTGCGCGGAGCACATGCCCTACAGCACCAGGCCTGCCCGTTAACAGACACACACCGAGCGCTCCGTATGATACAACACAGCTACAACGTCGGAGCGCGTCTCCCTTGCGGGAGCCGCGTTTGCCCCAGTACACCACACGGCCGCGCACATGATTGCAGCGGCGGCTCAGGATGCGCAGCGCGCTTTCTCAGCAGCCGGCGCGGCACGCTGCCTCTCAGGACTGCCGTGGCATCACCGGTACACCGACGACCATGCAACGACCACCAAGACTAGCTAGCTAGACGATACACGGCAGCGAAAGAATGCTGTTGGCACACTGCGGCTGGGCAGGCGGCTACACAATGCGCAGCGGCTTGGCTTCCCAGCCGGGCAACAGGTGCTTGTGCGCGTCGAAGAGCTCCACGATGGCGCGCGTGAAGGCCGCGTGCACGCGGTCCACCTCCTCCTGGCTGGGGCAGTCGCACTGCACCACTGCGCGCCGCCCCCGCCGGCGCCCTCACTCCAGGTGTAGCGCGCGCGCTCGCGGTCCACAGCGCATTCACAGCGCGAACGCATGCAGACACCAACCGACACGCGCAGGCCTGCCTCTTTAATTAAGCAGTCAGCGCTTTCCTAACCTAACACGCCTGGGTGTGCCGAAAGGCGCGCGCACTCAGAGCGCCCCATGCAGGTCGGGTCCTGCGGCGGCGGCCAGGCAGGGCCGCCATGCACACCTGGGATAAGGCTAGGGCAGCCATGCACATGGAATAGGGTTGGGGCCACCATGCACACCTGGGACCGGCTTGCCGACGAAGGTCAGGATGGTGTGCTTCCGCGGCAGCGGCAGGCCCCACTTGCCCCTGCGCGGCAGCCCAGGTCGCAAGTCAGCACCTCGTGCACTTCCAGCGCTGCCCGAGCAGGCCGCATTGAGCGCCAGGCAAGGTGCGGCGCCAGGCGCGTGCACGCTCCGCATGCGCACGGGCGGCAGGCGAGGGAGCGGCGCCCGGCGGGGCGGGCGGGCGCACCAGAAGACGCCGACGGTCATCCGCAGGCGCCGCGACAGGCGCTCAGCGCCCCAGAACGTCAGCAGCTGGCTGACGCCCGCATGGTACACCGGCACCAGGTCTGGGCGGACGCCTCCCGCGTGTCAGCCACGAGCCCACCACATGCACCGCACCCATCCGCAGAGCAGAAAGAACACCACGCGGCATGCAGGCAGGCGTGACGAGGTGGGTGGCGCGCACCAGCTCCCGCCTGGATGGCCATGCGGACAAAGCCCTTGCGCTTGTTTAGGAAGATGCTCTCCTTGCTGGGGTCGCCGGTCAGGAAGATGCCTGCCGCCCGGGCTCGCGCATGAGACAGGCCGCTGCGTGCACACGCGCCCGCATTCTGAGCGCACATCACTCGCGCACAATCGCTGCCTGCCACGCGGCCCAGCGCTAGACCAGGCAGCGTCATCTAGGGCCGGGCATTGACGCCCGCTCGCACAGCAAGCACGCTGACTTCCGGCTGCGCTCTTTGGCATTGGAAGCGCTGCCAACAGGGCGCACCAGCGATGCCCTCGGGCATGACGCTCACGCTGCCGCCGGGCGTGCGCAGCTGCCGTAGCATCAGCTTCAGGTCTGCGCCGCGGGCGGCCACGCGGCGTGAGCACACGGCCCTCCCCGCAGGCTCTGCTCGGTCAGCGACCTACGCGCCCTACCACCCGCCGCACACCCGCCTGCAACTCTGTGCCACCTGCCAGGCGCCCTCCAGAACACGGACACCGCCACACACCAGGCGGCGCGCGTGTGTGCGGCTCCACGCACCGGCCGGCATGCAGCCCGCCCACGCGTAATTGTGCCGCGCGATCGGCAGCTGGAACATGACGGTCGCGATGCCGCCCACCAGGTTCTCAGGCAACCCTGCAGGGCCAAGCGGCGCGCCCGTCAGCGCCTTGGTGGCAGTGCCCGGCCCCAGCGTGCTCCCGCAGGCGCGCTGCAGGCCAGCGGCGGCGGCGGTCCCAGCCTGGCCGGTGTGATAAGCCGGCGCTGGGGCAGCAAAGCAAAGCAGCGTCGACAGCATGCCAGGCCACAGCAGGCAGCAGGCAGTGGTGCGGCCTGGTGCATCCTGAGTTGTGCCAGGTCTGGCCCCGTACCTGTGCCCGGCAGCCCGACCAAGGGGTTCCCCAACCAGCTCCCCAGCGGGTAGACCTGCGCGTCAGGCTCCCCTGCTCGGCCGACGCGCCGCGACGGTAAGGGGTGGGCAGGAGTGGGGGTGGAGCGCACCGCGTGCGGGAACTCCGCAAACACATAGTGCTTCGTCGGGTCAAGGAATGGCTTGGCCGGTGTGACCTGCGTGCAGCGCTGCAGGTCGTGAGAAAGGCGCGCCGTCGTGCACGACCCTGCCAGCGAGAAGAGCGCAGGCGCGCACGAGGCGGCAGCCAAAGTACCGCCGCCACAGCCACCACAGGCCGAAGGTGCGGTAGGCCGGCCACAGCTGCGCCGCCCAGCACAGGTTAATCGCAACGTGGCGGGCTAGGGCACCACGAGCAGCGGCGCCAGGGCAGGTTGTGCAGAACAGAGCAAGCAGAACGAGGGCTGCGGCGGCCGCACGTTGCCGGGCGGCAGGAAGCAGCAGCCGATGAGCACCAGCAGGAAGGTCAGGGCGACCTTGCTCGCCCACGCCACAGCGGCATACAGCGCGAACAGGAGCACGCCTGGCAGCGTGCACACCGCCCTGCGCCGCGCCACTCCAGGTCGACGCGGCACAAAAGCGACACCGCAAGTTTTCGGCGCTACAAACTTGCCGATGTGGCAAAGCGCCAGCGCACCCGAACCAGACCAGCATCGTCAGCTCCACCACTGCGTCCTCCAGCGCGCTGCACCGGCGCAGGCGCGCGCTGATGACATATTTCTCGCCGCCGGGGCCCTCCACTGTCTCCGCGCTCCACGCTGCAGCTGCATTGGCAGGCGCAGCGCCGTTGCCGGCCATCCGGCCAGGTGCCTTGCAACTAAAAAATTTCAGTGCTTGTGCACGCGCGCCACAGGAGTCCAAGAAACTCGTCACAGCCTGGACGGCAAACGAGGTCCTCTTGCAACCTGCACGACAAGACTGACTAGTTTTGGTTGAGGAAAGGGCAGGGCACCACTTGACTGGTGAGGTGCCTCCTAGGCGCAAGCTACCCTTAACCTAAATAACACACGTTCCCGTTGTTACCAAGTTTGCGTACAGTTCTGCTGTGGAGACCTTGCAAATAATCCTAGATACATGAGCTTGTCGTGCACGAAGTCTCGCCGTCTTGCTTGCTCAGAAAAATTCAAACGCAGTGGGCAAAGCAAAGCATTTAAGTGCATTGCACTTCCCCGACCTGTGTGTGTCATAGTGCAGAGTTCCTGTGCTGTCTATGAATACTATTGCAGTGGTCAGGTGTTGGATCCAGCTTGCCAAGCAGCACTAGACAGTCCAAGGTGACTCGGGCATCTGAGCGCGGCTCACACTGCAGCATACAAGGCTGTCACCAGTGATTCACTGGCAGTGAAGCACCCACGACTTGCTGGGCGGGCTTTTTGATATTCTGCTCTGCAAGCGCGGGGCGGACTCTGCCCAACAAGTGACAAGCCTGACCACTACGCTCTTGAGCAGAGCAACACTACCACCAGAACCACTAACATTGCCGGCAGGCGGCCTGCGGAAACCAGAAAAGCGTGACTGCATTGCATATCGCATTGCATTACAACCACGCAGGGTCAGGGCGTCGCAAGTGCACAGATAATGCCTGCAGACAGGCGCGCCGGAGGCGCAGGTCACCCTTCATAATGCGTAGACCACATCACGCATATATGTGCATTGTGCGAAATAATTGCGGACCACCCTGGATGCCTGCAAACTGACACAGCAGCACGACGTGATGGCACATGCAGGCTCGCTACCACGCCCAGAACCCAGCAGCGCTCATCAGAACTGCACTTTGAATCAGTTCACCAGGGCACCCACGCCCTCTTGTCTGTCTTACGAGCCTGGACATGCCCTGCCTGGCTGCACGCGCGCATCACTCAGCCTGCTGGGGCCTGGCGGGGGCCTTCTGCGAGTCGTCCCAGCCGCGCACCCACGCCTTGCCCGGCACGGACGCGGCGCCCGGCGCGCAGTGCGCTGCCAGCTGCCCGTGCACATGCTCCCGCAGCTCCTGCCAGGGCATTCACACATGTCGAGAAAAAGACATTCCGCCCGTGCAGCAACTTGGATGACTTAGTGCCATGCACAGTACCATGCGGCATCATGCATCCGGCTCAGAAACAGGAGTGCATGACAGGCACAGACGGAAAGATTGGGACTCAACTTAAAGGTGGTGCAATACTGTCCGGCAGTGCCTGGCACAGCGGTCTATTCAAGGTGCATGCAGCCTTGATCTTGCAGACCTCGAAGCGTGTGCCGCCAGCCAGGCGCCGCGCAGGCCGCACCACAAAGGTGGCGTTGGCGAGCATGGCGTCCGGCGCGGGCTCCTGGCCCGTCAGCCACTTGAACAGGTCGGGGTTCTCCTGGTCCAGCACGGCGCTGAAGGCCGCCAGCTCGCGCTCAGCCATCTGCGGCAGGCGCCGCTCCGCGAACAGGCCCACCAGCAGGTCCATCTCCAGGAACCCTCGCTGGCGGCTGCGGTACAGGAGCCGGTTCACCTGCTCGCGTGCCAGCAGCAAAGCCCTCTACACAGGCAAGAAGTGCTGCCAAAGCTGCCATCATCAACGTCGTACAGTCAACATGGCCCGACCTACATAGACGGCAATGAAAGAGAGAAAAGAAGCTCGTGTGCCTGCTCGTAGCATGGCGCTGCGTAGCTGGTAATGCAAAGGGTGCAGCTGCTACGAAGCAAAATCATTCCCGGAAGTACACGTAGCAGTTGCACAGCTTCAACACGTATACAGGGCTAGCACATCACAACAAAGCTCGCGCAAGGGAAGCACGCATAAGACACCAAGTGGAGCGCGCACCGTGGCTCTGCTTGGGGCAGGCTCGTCTGCACCGCCGGTGCTGTCGCTGCGCGCCGCGCTGCAGGTGAACAGGGCGCGGCCAGCAAGAGCCTGCGGCAGCGCTGCCTGCTGGGCCTCAGCGCCTCCCGCACCCCTGCACAGGCCTGTGCCCTGTGCTACAAAGCGTGCAGAGCGCCGCAGCGCGCCAGACAACAACGCCAGCGCCATGGCGTCGACAAGCACCTGCGCTCCTTACTGGGCAGCCGTGGACGCCTGCTCCGCAGCAGGCCTGGAAGTCCAGCCCTGCAGGGTTCTTATTTTAGGCCAACATGAACTTGGCAGGAGTAGATGTGTCGCGGTAGGACATTGCCAATACAAAGTGTCTTGAGGAACGTAGAACGCAGTGTCAGCCAGGGGTTGTGCAATGGCGGGCCTCACACAGAAGGCATCATGCCTGCCGTGTGCTTTCACGGCCAGCACAAAGCCGTGCAGGCCGCGGCGCGGCGCTGCTGTGACGCGCGCGCTCGCAATCACGCCTGACCAGGGGTACGTTTGTTGTAAGGCGATGCGCGCTTTGGCTTGAAGTTCCTGGGCCGCAGGCTGAGCTAGCTCTGGTCCGACGTGCAGGCTCGTGCTGGCATCAATTGGGTTCATTGGCCTAAGCAACCAGGTTGGTGCCCAGGCCCGTCAGCAGCGCAAGCACGCAGAGCTTGCGCAGCGTCGCGCGTCCGTATAGTCTTAAGCACCAGGACTGGGTCGTGCTACCTTGTATGACAGAGGGCTGTGCTGCTGTATGTAAGGAGTACGAGTGGGTGTCGTGGTGACTTTTACAATAGCGTCAACCATGTTGCAGTAGCAGGGCATGCTCTTGGTGTGCTGGCTGCCGCTGATATCGAGAGCGTTTCGCAGGCGATGGCTATCCGTGTGGCCAAGGCCAGGAGTGACTTGTGCGCCCCGAGCAGTGCGGAGTTTGACGCGGCTCGTCGGGCTGACTGAGACCCTCATGCTGTCAAGCCTATCTACACGCTTTCGTTGATACGAGCGCTTGTGTCGTGTAATACGCTCTAGAGCTCCGCCTATTGCCCATTGCTGCTACCGTTTCAGTGGTGCTCTGTGTGGATACTGGGCCTGCCGGGCGCACAGCGGCGTGGCCTATCCGAAGCTGTACGCGGACGGCGACAGCGAGAAGGCCTTCGCGTTTAACTGCGCCCAGCGCGCGCACCAGAACGTGCTGGAGCAGATGCCGATCTGGCTGGCCGCCCAGGCTGCGCTGGCACTCATGCACCCGTACTCTGCCGGCGTGCTGGGCTTCCTGTGGATGACTGGTGCGGCTCCTTTCCCGCGCTTCTGCAAGTTGCCTGCTTTACGTTCTTTGGGCTGACGACCCTGGCGCGGTGTGACAGTGTTATTTTAAGACTGACAATGTACATTTAATAATAGGTTGCCTCCAGGCGTACAGATGAGTAGCTGATACACAGTGTCGCGCGCCTCCGCCTCGCCGCAACCTGTTCAAAAACAACGGACGCTCGCAACATTGAAAATGATGCGAGCTTGCTTCATGAGCTCGCATTATACTGAGTTGTGCGCCCATCAGCTCGAAGGGGGCTGATGTGGAGCTGCCTGCGTCGCAGGCAAGATCGTGTACTTCATCGGATACTCCTCAAAGGGACCCGACGGGCGCCTCCCCGGCTACATCCCTTCGTCGCTCATCCAGATCGGCGTGCTGGGCTTTCTTTTTGTCACTGGGGGCCGCATGGTGCTGGGCGCCTGACAGTCGTAGGGGCTTCTCTCTGCATCGTGAACATGTAGCAACGTGACTGAGAGGCAGCCGTTGCATGGGCCATGCCTGGCGGGCCCAGCTGAACGCATGATGTGCGCTTGTGGGCTTGTTTAGTACATGCGTGTGCTTGCAGGCCAATGGAAGGGTTGAAATGTATGTCGTTGGTAATGCATCGAATCACACCAAGCTGCAAGCCATTTATATACATGGCAAGCTATCCAAGCTGGTCGTCGCACCTGATGCTCTGGTGTACCCAGAAGGTCATGAAGAAGGTACCCAATCAATGCAGCATAGGAACAGAAACCATATTCTTTCAAACCATAAGCATGCATTAAGCGCAGTCTGACCTTTGCAGAGCCTCTCACAGGTACTGTTGTGCACAGGGGTAGGCCCCTGCGCCGCAGCTTGGGATGGCTGGCCAGCTCCTGTGGACCAGCGGTGCTGGCTGCACGCCGCTCCGAAACAGGCAATGCCACACTGAGGAGCGCTCTTGGCGCGTGTGGACGATGTTGCATTGCCGCCTCGCACAACAACCGTGTTCGAGGGGGACGAAAGCTCGGCGCAAGTGTGAGCATCAGCGCGCCTGCCTCGTGCGGGCAAAACTGAAAGGCGAGCTTCCGGCTCTCCTGCTCTCACCGTGAAGGAGCTGGCCTCTGCACACCACGTGCAGCGCCTGACTTCGCACCTGTCCTTGAGCTGCAGAGCGGGAGCGTGACCCACAGGAGGCAGCACGCCTGCGGCAGGTCGAGGATGAGCTGCGAGACCCCAAGAACTTCGTCGAGTGCGCCCGCCAGCGCCATTGGTCGTGTCTGGTGTGCGGTACTGAGGCTGCGGCGCGGCTGACGAGCGTGCGCTGGTGAACCGCGCAGGTACTTCATCCCGCGTCCCCTGCGGCTGGCGCTCTCAGGCTTCGCAGCGGCGTCCTGCCTCGTCGCGACGCTCATAAGCTCCTCGCAGCTGCTGCAGGCGCGCGTGTGCCCTGGGCAGAATGTCCCACGTCATGCTGCGTCGTGCTGCACCGCGTCAGCTCGAGAGCAACAGCCACGTGCATCCTGCAGGCTCTCCAGCTGGGTGACGAGGCGCCGGACTCGAGCACGGTGCTGATCAACCTGGCGGGGACCGTCCTATTTGCGGCGCTCTTTGTCGCGGACCAGCGCGCTGCCGGCGCACGCGTGGAGCGGCGATCGCAGGCAGGGCCGCGCTCTCTGGTGCCTTGGAGCCAGTAGACGCGCTGTGGGTGCCTGGACGCTGTGGAAGCGGGGCATGGCGTCGTAAGCAGCCCTGCCTGCGTCAGGGATGGGAGCTTGCGGTGGGGGTGCAGGCCTGTCCAGCCAGGCAGGCGTTGCCTCACTGCCATCAAGGCAGCAAGCGCGTATGTGCGAGCGTTGGGTGAATGCAGCCAAGCTGCCGGTTAGTGCGCGTTGTTTGGGGGCGCGGCCCCTGGGACGGGCGGCAGGGTCTGCGGCCATACGTGGCTCGGCGAATGGTGCTTGGCGCTGGTCCGGGCGAGCATGGGAGGGCAGCGGGAGTGAGCGGCCGCGGGAGGGCCGGCGGCGGCGGCCACCGCTGTAACCGGCCAGCAGCGCAGCGCCGCATCCACGCTTATGGCGGCAGCGAGGTACTCGGGCTGGCGCCACCAGCACCGGCGCGCGGCGGCAGGTGCGCGCGGCGCAGATCCGGCTGGGCGACCGTGAGGTGACCGTTAATGCGGCGGGCGAGCGCGTCAGCCGGCTGCGCGAGGTGGACGCGGACTGGATTCTGCGCCGCCTGGAGCGCTGGGGCCGCCGGGTGCGCGCCGCGCCGCCCCGCCGTCGCGCCGGAGCGGGGCCGCGTGCGGCCTGCGAGGCAGGCCACGGGCAGGCGGGCGGGGCGCCGTGCCCGGCCGCGGCGCGGTGCGGCCAGGAAGCCGTCTGCGGCGACTTGCGGCGCTGCGGCTGCGCGCAGGCGCAGCGCACCACGCACGGCTCCACCACCCGCCCATGTGACACGTTTAGGGTCTACCCGAGCCCGCCCTGCATGGAAGCACTCAGCATAGAAGCAGTCAGCCTGGCGTCCGCATCGTGTAGGCTCGCGCGCGCCAACGCGCCGCCGGCGCCGCGCGGCAGGACGGCATGCCCTTCGTGGGCCCGGCCAAGGGCGCGCTGCTGGCGGGCTTGGTCGCGGAGCGCGCGCCGGCGCTGGCCGTCGAGGTGGGCGCGCTGGCGGGCTACTCCGCGCTGACGATCGCGCGGGCGCTGCCGCCAGGCAGCCGCCTGGTCAGCATCGAGGCCGACTGGAAGTGGGCGCTGGTCGCCAAGCGCTTTGTGTGGCAGGCCGGCCAGGGCGAGCGGCGCAGCAAGCCGGTGCGGCCCTGCCCTACCCTAATCCTGATACCCTTGGGCAGCGCGGCACCCATGGTGCTCTAGGTCATGGGGCTGCTTCGGCGGGCCCCAACCTGTGTGTGCGAGGAGCCGGCCTGCACTTGCCTGGTGCACCGGCTGTTAGGCGAGCAGGCTCGGCCACCCGGGGCATATTGCATCCGGCGGCTGGCATGCGCAACCTCGCGCGGGGAGCGCGCAGACTGCATTCAGGTGCATGGTCGTGTGCGTCTTGGCACAGTAAAGCCCTCAGTTGAGTCGAGGCGGGCTGGGGCGCCGAAGAGCGTGTGGGCACCCGATGGGGCAGTGCGCCGCAGCTGCGGCCGCCCGGGGCTGCAAGGTGGCCCGCGCGACGATGGCCGTAGGTTTTCCGCCCTGCCGCAGGAGACTCTGGCCCGTCCCTGGCCTTGCGAGCGGCCTGTGCACGCCGGCGCGCCGGTACCATTCGGCGCGCTTTGCTGGGGCGCGGCAGGAGGCGGCGCGCATGGGGCGTGTGGACGTCTGGTGGGGCGACGCGCGGCGGCTGCTGCCGGGCCGGCTGCGCGGCCAGCGCATCGACTTCCTGTTCCTGGACGGCCTGCCGCGGGAGTACCTGGAGTATCTGCAGGTGAGCCCAGCATGGGGGTAGGGTAGGGTAGGGTAGGGCTACCTATCCTGGGGTGCCTGAGCCGCCCCGAGCGCACGCCTGATGCCGGGCCGCCATGTGACCGGGTTCGCACCCAGCCGTGCCCCTGCTGCTTGCTCTCGACCTGTCCCGATGCAGCGCAGGGCGGCGATGTTTGAGCGGCGCGATGGCTGGGGACGGGCGCAGCATGGTGGCGGCGGAGGGCGGCCCTCAGGGCGCGGCGGCTGCGCAGGCGGCGGAGGCGAGCCTGGCGGCCGGGGCGGTCGTGGTCGCTGACAACGCGGGCGTGTTTGCGGCGGGCGGCCTGGCCGGCTACCTGGACTACGTGCGTGGCAGCCCGCGCTACCGCAGCCGCTTCGTGCCGTCCACGCTGGAGTGGCGCGACGACGTGCCGGACGGCCTGGAGGTATCGGTGTATGTCGGCGAGGAGGGCGCCAAATGTTAGAATGCCCGCTGGCCACCCAGCCACCTCTCCAATGCCTACCCTACCCTTACCTATTGGCGAGGGCGCTGAGTGAGCCGCGGCCCTGCGCATGATCGGACGCGGGGCCAGTCCGTGCAGGCGAATTGCCTGCCTCTGCAGGCAGCAGAGGCAGGCGTTTTCTGTCAGTTGGGCTCGGCAAGCCAGTGTGTGCTGCTGCGGCTGCTTGGCAGGATGGCGTGCAGCCATGTGGAGAGACTGAGGACCGGGAATGGCCGCACTGCTTTTATGTCAAAGGACATTGTGCAAACAGCTGGTGATTAAGTCGCCGTTTCACACGAGCTCCTTCACACATCCATGACGACAGCATGACAGTGGCGCTGAGATGCTCCAAAACCTGTAAGTGTCTGGCACACAGATCAGAAGGACGCTGAGAACTCTGCTCCCAGACCGCATGCGCAAACACAGGCTGCAAAATGGCCGTCACGGTTCAGACAGGGTCGCCTCGCCAAGGTGGTCGGACGACGCAGCCGGCTCACAACCTGAAACCACCCTGCCTCCGCCTACCCCTCCGGCACGCGCTCGTAGACGACGACGCTGCGGCTGGGCGCCGAAACCAGCATCGAGAACGCGCGGTTGTTGAAGTTGCCCTCCGGCACGCCTGCACGCGCGAGCGGTGCGTGAGCTCCGCATGAGAGCTTGGTGCGCGCGCGCCTGCCGCGCCTGCTGCAAGCTCTGCGTGCGCTGCGCATGCTGGCGCCCCCCAGCGCCCGCCTCCAGCGCGCACACGCTCGCGGCCGCCGCCTGGCCGCTGCCTGACCCGCCGAACGCGACAGTCTGTATTTGCCGAGCAGGGCCAGGCAGGGCGGTGTGCGGGCCGCGCGCGCCCGGCTGGCCCTCCGGGTGAGTGAAGTGCTCGGCGCCGTGCCCGACGCGCGCCGGCCCGCCGAACTGCGGGTCGTCGGAGTCGAGCGCAATGCGGTACTTGCCAGGCTCCGGCGTGCCCACCTGGGACGCTCGCCAGAGCACGTCACGCGCGCTACTGCCATGTAGACCCAGCTGCCATGTAGCTTTAGGTCTGCACGGCAGACCCTACGCCTCCACCACGCGGAAGGAGCGCTGGATGTGCCGCAGCGCCTCGCTGGCCTTGCGCCACTGGCCGCCCTTGGCGTCCAGCGCGATGAGGAACATGCGATTCCTGAACGCGGTGGCCGCCACCAGGCGGTGCGGCCGGAGCTCCCTGCGCGCGCACGCCCGCCCCGGGTCAGCGAACCTGCCGCTGCGGGACGCCCGGCGCGCCTGCATGGGTGGTGAGCGGCCGGCGCACGCAGCCAGCGCAGCGCTGCCGGGCGCCCTGCACGCGCTCCCGCCATGCAGGAACGCCCGGAGCGCAGCCATGGCAGGGCAGCCAGCTGCCGCCGCTCCTTAAGGTGGCGGGACGGGCCTGGCTGCGGTGCCATGCAAGAGGCATTCCCCCCGGACCTGCGCCCGCACCGCGGCGCCGCGGGCCCGGACTTGCGCCCGCACCGCGGCGCCGCGGGCACCGCGCCCGCGCGCATCTGCAGGCCGCAGGGCGCCCGGTGGCCCTGCAGTCCGGGAGCGCGGGCAAAGCACGGGCGCACCACTGGTAGTATGTCAGGGTGCCCTTGCGCGCAGTGTCCGTGTCCACCACATCGCCGTCCTGCAGCGCACGCAGCAGGCGCTTGGGACCCCGGCCGCCCAAACAGCGGCAGCGCGAGACTGCATGCACTGGGCACAGCACGCTGCTGTACGCGTCAGGCAACCCGGCCCTGAGGGGCCGCACCCATGCCAGGCAGAGTGGCGCAGACCCTCCGGCTGGGGCAGCTGCCTGAGGGGCGCACCGACTTGAGTGGCGCTCAGGGTCGCTCTCAGGTTCATGGTGTCAGAACGCATGCCACATCAAGGCCGCTGCACCCAGGCGGGACGGCTTGGGCGGGAGGCGGACGCGGCGCTGCGGCGGCGACCCCGCAGCGGCGGCAGGGCGGCGCGCGGCGGGGCCGGCGTCGCGCCTTGTAGTCGGCGTAGTCATGGAAGGGCGAGAAGTTGAACACGAACACCAGCAGCCCGCGCTCCGCAACCAGCAGCTGCGCGCGGCAGCGAAGGGGTAGGGTAGGGTTTTCCCTAGCTGGGGTTCATCCTGGCCGTCGCATGCACAGACACACGGTGTTGTTGCAAGCACTGCATTCATGCGCTTGCAGGTGTTTGCAGGTAGGCCCGCTCGACAGGCGGCGGCGGGCGACGGGCCGCGCGGCCGAGCCCGCGCGCAATCGCCCGGGAGGCGCGGCGGGAAGGTGTGCGCGGCCGGCAGGCGTCGCCACGCAGGGCCGCGGGCGGGGCCGCGGGCAGGGCCGCGGGCGGGCCGCGGGCGGCGCCCGGGCGCGCCTGCTCATCCTCGCCGGCGTGCGACACGATCTGGTGCGCCGCGCCCAGGAAGCCGTGCGCGGCGTCCAGGCGCTGCAGCGCGGCGTCCCAAGCGTTGAGCTGGCGGTAGCGCAGGTGGTCCGCGTCCGCCAGGCTCCACTGGCGCCGGCAGTACTGGTGGCTCCACTGGTTGCCCTCCCTACGTTAGGGTCAGGGTTAGCACGCATCGCCGCGCCGCCCTCCGGCCCCGCTACCGCCGCTTGGCTACGTGCAACGCATGCGCGCCGCAGCGGCGGGCAATGACCCGGTGCTGGATGCGAGCGCCTCTGGTGCGGCGCGCGCGCGCTGCAGCGCGCAGGCGCCGCCGGCGCCGCGCCCGCGGCGCATGGACAAGCGGCCGCGCGCCTGGGGAAGTCGATCCACTCGGGGTGCCCGAACTCGTTGCCCATGAAGCCGAGCCAGCCGTCGCCGCCAAGCGCGATCGTGGCCGCGCGGATCATCTTGTGCAGCGCCATGCCGCGCGCGATCGTCGGCGACGGCGGCTGCAGCGCCGACATGCCCGTGTACATCTCCGGGCCCATCAGACGCCAGGCTGCCGCGCAGGGGCGCGCCATTTGAGCGGCGCCCCAGCCGCGGCCAGGCGCGCAGCTTAGGCCGCGCACCGATGACCGCCGCGCCGTCGGAGTCGTCGCGGCCGCCGTCGCGCGGCGCCTCGCGTAGGTCGAACTGGCGCACGGTGCCGTCCTCGCTGCCCGCGACGAAGTGGTCTGCCGCCGGCCACGCCTCAGCCGGCCCACACAAGGCGCCGCAGGCGGCAAACGCGAGACAGCAGCAGCAAGCGGGTGAGCTTGACGTGCTCTAGCTCTTGCACAACAATGCATGGCATGCTGGGCCTTGCCAGGGTGAAGCGAGCAACTGAGGACAGAGTCGGCAGCGCAGGGTGCGCGCGGGCGCACTTCTGTCCAGGATCTCCAGCGCGCGCACGCGGCCCTTGAGGATGAACGGCCGCGACGCGTTCCGGTGCAGGTCCATGATGCGCACCTGCGTCGTGAAGCGCACAGCCGGGCATGCAGCGCTGCCACAGACCTCGCACCAGAGCCACGCACCCGCACCATGCGCACAACACCAGCACCTTGACCTCAGGCTATGGTCACAAAGCGCGTGCCCCATTTCCATCCGTCACGCGTTACAATGTGGCACCACGGCCGGCGCGCCTGCCGGTCGGAGGC
>JAABUV010002250.1_pt1 | contig 26519 bp, 29 predicted proteins | sample 5559971 | NCBI WGS metagenome assembly JAABUV01 (sample SAMN10711881, study PRJNA513362) | rock metagenome | isolation source: Antarctica rocks | place: Antarctica: Victoria Land, Knobhead nord | collected 2015-12-19
ACTGAACTAGTCGGGTTTTTGGAAGTTTCGGCGTTTTAGGAAGTGCAGGGGAACACATGTCAACGGCGAACGCGGCCATCGAAGAGCTGGCCTCGAAGGAATACAAGTACGGGTTTGTCAGCGACATCGACGCGGACTCGATCCCGGCGGGGCTGAGCGAGGACGTCATCCGGCACATCTCCGCTCGGAAGAACGAGCCGGAGTGGCTGCTGGAGTGGCGGCTCAAGGCCTACCGGCACTGGCTGACGCTGGAAGACCCGCTGTGGCACAACGTCAAGCTCAAGCCGGTCGCCTACGACGACATTGTGTACTTCTCGGCCCCCAAGCCCAAGAAGGTCCTGAACAGCCTGGACGAAGTGGACCCGGACCTGCTCGCCACGTTCGAGAAGCTGGGTATCTCGCTGGCCGAGCAGAAGCGGCTCTCGAACGTCGCCGTGGACGCCGTCTTTGACAGCGTCTCGGTCACGACCACGTTCAAGGGCAAGCTCAAGGAGATGGGCATCATTTTCTCGTCGTTCTCTGAGGCTGTCCAGGAGCACCCGGAGCTTGTGCGCCAATATCTCGGCTCGGTCATCCCCTACTCGGACAACTTCTTTGCAACCCTGAACTCCGCCGTGTTCACCGACGGCTCGTTCTGCTTCATCCCCAAGGGCGTCCGTTGCCCGATGGAGCTTTCGACCTACTTCCGCATCAACGCCGCCAACACGGGACAGTTCGAGCGGACGCTGATCGTCTGCGAGGAGGGCGGCTACGTCTCCTATCTGGAGGGCTGCACGGCCCCGATGCGCGACGAGAACCAGCTCCACGCCGCCTGCGTCGAGCTGGTCGCCATGAAGGACGCGACGATCAAGTACTCGACGGTCCAGAACTGGTATCCGGGCGACAAAGAGGGCAGGGGCGGCATCTACAACTTCGTCACCAAGCGCGGCATCTGCAAGGGCGACAACGCCAAGATTTCTTGGACTCAGGTCGAGACCGGGAGCGCGATCACCTGGAAGTACCCTTCGTGCATCTTGCAGGGCGACAACTCGGTCGGCGAATTCTACTCGGTCGCGCTGACAAACAACATGCAGCAGGCCGACACGGGCACGAAGATGATCCACCTGGGCAAGAATACCCGCAGCACCATCGTTTCCAAGGGTATCTCAGCGGGCAAGGGCCAGAACACCTACCGCGGCCTGGTCAAGATCAACCCCGGCGCAGACAACGCCCGCAACTACTCGCAGTGCGACTCGCTGCTGCTGGGCGACAAGTGCGGCGCGCACACGTTCCCGTACATCGAGGTCAAGAATCCGACCGCGACCGTGGAGCACGAGGCGTCCACGTCGAAGATCGGCGAGGACCAGATCTTCTACTGCAACCAGCGCGGCATCTCGACCGAGGACGCCGTCTCGATGATCGTCAACGGCTTCTGCAAAGAGGTCTTCCGCGAGCTGCCGATGGAGTTCGCCGTCGAGGCCCAGAAGCTGCTCGGCGTTAGCCTCGAAGGCAGCGTGGGTTAGGGGAAAGCAGAATGCCTTATCCTGGACAGCACGAACTGCTTCATGACTTGGTCAACAATGACCATGTCGCGCTGGATGATGAGCCGCTCCTACTCGCTGTCTATTACGTCTCCGAGGCCGCACCCAATGAGGACTGCTTGTTTGAGGTGGCGCGTAACTTCGGCTACGGTGAGCCGAGCGAGGACAGACGCATTTTCCAGGTCCAGTTCGACAGAACGCCGAACTTCCCCCTGCCGCCGGAAAGCCGGCTGCGCCTGTCGTTGACCAACCCCACCGAATTTCGGCAGGCGGTTCGGGAAGGCTGGCCGGAAGTCCGCGACCTTCAAGCGGCGATCTCTCGCGGACAGTATGAGGTGCTGTATCTTCGTGCGGACGACCAGGAGGCAGACGAGGCCCTGGCCCTCCTCAACCGGCAGTTGGTCGCGGCTTGAAGCAGTCTGAGGCGTGGGTCCTCCAAGCGAAGTCAGATCTTGCTGCGGCACAGACTGTTCTTAAGGAGAATGACGCCTCAACGTTCTGTCAGGCTCTCGCTAAATATCAACAGGTGACTGAGAAATCGGTCAAGGGCATGGTCGCTGCATTGAACGAGTTGGGCATCTTACAGCCCTCTATCAGTGGGCATCACAATCTAGAACACGAGATGAATGGTCTGGATGCGGTGCGGAGGAAGAGGCCGGACCTTGACGATACCTCGATTGGAGTGATAGACCGCCTATTGAGGAGCCATAAAACGGACGTGATGTGGCTATCGGCATTGGCCCCCAGTGGGCCGAAGGACCAGGTCTACCCGAAGAACACGGAGTACCCTTTTAACGATGCCTCGGCAGGCGGCTGGACTGCCCCGGCGGCTTCTGATGTCTACGCACTTACAGAGGTCAAAAGAGCGCGCAGTCTCGCTTGGCCTCTGCACCAGATCGCGGCTAGGTTCGCATCCTCGCTCCGCCGTCGGAGATGAGACAGAAACGGGAGAACACTCAATGGCAAGCAAGTACATCGTCAAGATCAGCGGGTGGCCGGAGCACCACGACGTCGTGACACACACCGAGCAGGAGGCCCAGGTCAAGGCCGAAGAGCTGGTCAAGAAGTCACACGCCGAGGGCGTCGCGATGCACGCGCACGGCGGGCGGCACGACGGCAAGGACCACCACTGGCAGGGCACGAACGAGAACGGCCACCCGCGCGCGATCGAGATCGTCGTAGGCCAAGGCAACGTTTCTTAAAGTTACGGGAAGAGAGTATCGAACACATGGCATTGCTGGAGATCACGGATCTGCGCGCGCGGGTCGAAGAGAAGGAAATCCTGAAGGGCATCAGCCTCACCATCAACCCCGGTGAGGTCCACGCCATCATGGGGCCGAACGGGTCGGGCAAAAGCACCCTGGCGGGGGTGCTCGCCGGGCGCGACGCTTACGAGGTGACGGGCGGCGAAGTGCTGTTTGAGGGCAAAGACCTGCTGGACATGGACCCCGAAGTCCGCGCCCAGGAGGGGGTCTTTCTGGCCTTCCAGTACCCCGTTGAGATACCCGGCGTCAACAACACCTATTTTCTGAAGGCCGCCGTCAACGCGATCCGCAAGTACCGGGGCGAGGAAGAGCTGGACGCCCGGCAGTTTATGGTGCTGGTGCGCGAGAAGCTGAAAGTGCTTTCGATAGACCAGAGCCTGCTGAACCGGCCCGTCAACGAGGGCTTCTCGGGCGGCGAGAAGAAGCGCAACGAGATCTTCCAGATGGCTGTGATTGATCCCAAGCTCGCGATCCTTGATGAGACGGACTCGGGGCTTGACATCGACGCCCTGAAGGCCGTCGCCGATGGGGTGAACTCCCTGCGTTCGCCGGACCGGGCCATCATCGTGGTGACGCACTATCAGCGGCTCTTGAACTACATCGTCCCTGATTTCGTTCACGTCCTGTCTGGTGGGCGCATCGTCAAGTCTGGCGGCAAAGAACTGGCGCTGGAGCTTGAGGCCCAGGGCTACGCCTGGCTGGAAGCGCCCGCGTCGCCCGCAGGCGAACTCGCTGCGGCCTAAGCGTGTTAGAGATGATGTCACCGACGGGATAAAGAAACAGCACACATGACCGACCCACTCACAGACAGCCCGACAACGACAGTGACGGCGACGAACAGCTACCTGCGGGACTTCACCGGCGGCGATGAGGGCAGCACGGGCGCGGCCCCTGCCTGGCTCCGCGATCTGCGTCGATCTGCCGCCGCCCGGTTCGCCGCCGTCGGCTTCCCGACCCGGCGCGACGAGGAGTTCCGCTTTACCAACGTGTCTCCCATCGCGGAGACGCCGTTCGCGCTCGCCCCCGCAGAGGCTTCGGCCTTGACGCTTGATGACCTGGCCCCCTACGTCTACGCCGGCATGGGCGGGACGCAGCTCGTCTTCGTCAACGGCCACTTTCAGCCGGGTTTATCAAGCAAGTCGTTCCCACAGGGCGTGACCGTCAGCACACTGGCCGAAGCCATGCGGACCTCGCCCGATGCCATACAAGCACACGTCGGCCAATATGCCCGGCCCGAGGCGCAGGCGTTCGTCGCCCTGAACACCGCCGCCCTGGAAGACGGCGCGTTCATCCATGTCAAGCGCGGCGCGGTGGTCGAAGAACCGCTGCACCTGCTGTTCGTTTCCGCCCCCGCCGGCGGCCCGACGGTCTCGCACCCGCGGACGCTGATCATCGCCGAGGAGAACAGCCAGGCCACGGTTGTCGAGTCTTACGCCGGGACCGCCGACCGGGTTTACTTCACCAATGCCGTCACCGAGGTTGTCCTGGGCGCGGGCGCGGTCATGGACCATTACAAAGTCCAGCGCGAGAGCCTGAAAGCGTACCATATCGCCACGATGCAGCTCCAGCTTGCGCGCGGCACGGACTTCTCCTCGCATTCCATCGGCCTGGGCGGCAAGCTGGTCCGCAATGACGCCAACGCCTATTTGGGCGGAGAGGGCATTGAGTGTACGCTGAACGGCGTGTATCTGGGCGACGACCGGCAGCTCATCGACAACCACACGTCCATCGACCATGCCATGCCGCACTGCAACAGCCACGAGGTCTACAAGGGCATCTTGGACGGCCACGCGCGGGGCGTCTTCAACGGCAAGATCTTCGTCCGGCCCGACGCCCAGAAGACCGACGCCAAGCAGACCAACAAGACGCTGCTGCTCTCGCCCACGGCCCAGATCGACACCAAGCCGCAGCTCGAGATCTTCGCCGACGACGTGCGCTGCACCCACGGCGCGACCATCGGCCAGATCAGTGAAGAAGCCCTGTTCTACCTGCGCGCACGCGGCATCCCCCAGGATCAGGCCCGTAACCTGCTGACCTATGCGTTCGCCAGCGATGTAGTCAGCCGCATCAAGGTGGACGCCATCCGCGCGACGCTGGACCACGTCCTGCTCGCCGAGAGCGCATTGACAGGCCTGAGCGAGTGAGCCAGGCCGCACGATTAGAACGAGATCGTATTCCTATGGCCGGCCAACTTGACGTCCAGAGCGCGCGGCGGGACTTTCCCATCCTGCACCGGCAGGTGCGTGGTAAGCCGCTGGTCTATTTGGACAACGCCAACACGACCCAGAAGCCGCAGGCCGTGATCGACTCGCTGGTCGATTACTACACGAATTACAACGCTAACATCCACCGCGCGACGCACCTGCTCAGTGAGCATGCGACGCGGGCCTATGAGGGCGCGCGGGTCAAGGTCAAGGAGTTTCTGAACGCTGAGGATGCCCACGAGATCATCTTCGTGCGGAACGCGACCGAGGGCGTGAACCTGGTCGCGCAGACATTCGGGCGGCAGAACATCGGGCCGGGCGACGAGGTATTGATCTCGACGATGGAGCACCACTGCAACATCGTCCCCTGGCAGATGCTGTGCGAAGAAAAGGGCGCGACGCTCAAGGTCATCCCCATCAGTCGCGAAGGCGAGCTTTTGATGGACGAGTATGCGAAGCTGCTGTCTGAGAAGACAAAGCTGGTCGCTATCGTCCACATGTCGAACGTCCTGGGAACGATCAACCCGATCAAGGCCATCATCGACCAGGCCCACGCGCGCGGCATCCCCGTTCTGGTGGACGCCGCACAGTCTGCTTATCACCTGCCCATCGACGTGCGGGAACTGGACTGCGACTTCCTGGTGTTTTCGGGGCACAAGCTCTACGGTCCGACCGGCATAGGCATCCTGTACGGCAAGCGCGCGATGCTGGAAGCCATGCCGCCGTGGCAGGGCGGCGGGGACATGATCGCGACGGTCTCGTTCGACGGGACCGTGTACAACGAGATCCCCTATAAGTTCGAGGCCGGGACGCCGCACATCGAGGGTGCCATTGGGCTGGGCGCGGCCATCGACTATTTGACCGGCCTAGGCATGGACAGCATCGCCGCCTACGAGCGGGGCCTGATGGACTACGGGACCCAGGCGCTGGCCGAAGTGCCCGGCCTGCGGATCATCGGCACGGCGCGCGAGAAGGCCAGCGTGTACTCGTTCACGATGGGTGACATCCACCCCTACGATATTGGGAGCCTGCTGGACGAAGAGGGCATCGCCATCCGCACGGGCCAGCACTGCGCCCATCCCGTCTTGCAGTTCCTGGGCGTCTCGTCCACGGCCCGCGCGTCGCTGGCGCTGTATAACACGCGGGAAGAGATCGACGCCCTGGTGCGCGGCCTGGCCCGTGTGCGGAAGATATTCGCCTGATGCCACTCACTGATGAACAGACGATTGAAGCGGTCCAGGATGAGATCGTTGACGAGTTCGACCTGTTCGGCGACGACGGCGACATGCGGAACTCGTACATCATTGATCTTGGGCGCAAGCTGGCTCCGCTGCCGGAAGAGTTTCGGTCTGAGGCCACCATCGTCAAGGGGTGTCAGGCCTTGGTCTGGGTCCACCCCGAGCATCGCGCGGGACGGCTGTTCTTCCACGCGGACAGCAATGCGGCCATCCCGAAGGGGCTGATCGCGCTGGCATTGCGCCTCTACTCGGGCCGGACGCCCGAAGAAATCCTGCGGACGCCGCCGGACTTCATCGAGCGGATCGGCATGAGCAAGCACATCTCGTCGTCGCGCGCGAACGGCCTGCAAGCAGTCATCGGGCGAATCAAGCGCGAGGCGCAGGAGAACTTAAATGCCGCAGACTGAGAACCGCATCTACCCGCTGGCGATTGAGGCCGAGGTCATGGAAGCCTTGCGGGACGTCTACGACCCGGAGATACCCGTCAACATCTACGACCTGGGCCTGATCTACGACGTTTCCGTGGATGAATACGGCGTCGTGGACATCGATATGACGCTGACGTCGCCCGCCTGCCCCGTGGCGGGGACGCTGCCGGGCGAGGTCGAGAACAAGGTCCGCACCGTGCCCGGTGTCGCCGACGTCCACGTCGAGCTTGTCTGGGACCCCGCCTGGAGCATGGATCGGATGTCCGAGGAAGCCAAGCTCGAACTCGGCTTCTTCTAGGAGTATATACATGACCGCCGTTCTGGAACCTCTCACTGACACAGATCAGATCGTCACCCTGACACCCTCTGCTATCGCCCAGGTCAAGCGCCTGCGCGCGCGCAAGGGCGACGACGCGCTGAAATTGCGCGTCGGCGTCAAAGGCGGCGGCTGCTCCGGCCTGTCCTACATTCTGGCCCTGGAAGCGGCCCCGCGTGAGACAGACACCGTCTACGCCGTGGACGGCGTTTCGGTCATGGTGGACCCCAAGAGTGCCCAGTTCATCCAGGGCATGACGCTGGACTACAGCACCGCCAACCTCCTGGAAGGCGGCTGGAAGTACCTCAACCCCAACGTCCAGAAGAGCTGCGGCTGCGGGACGTCGTTCACGCCCAAGTAGGCGACACAGACAAAGAAGGCGGTCCCTCCTAGTGAGTGGCCGCCTTCTTTTGTTTTCTGACAAAATCAAGTAACATATATTGTAATATGTCATTCGACTGGGTATAATCGACTCGTGAGCGAAACAGTTTTGACGCGGGAGCGGATCATGGAAGCGGCGGAGGACGTTCTGCGGCGCTACGGGCCGAGCAAAGCCACCGTCGTTGACGTGGCCCGTGTCCTCGGGGTCAGCCACGGCAGCGTCTACCGACATTTTGCCAGCAAAGCCGAGCTGCGCGATGCCGTCACGCGGGTCTGGCTGTCACGCATCCACGACCCGCTCGAAGCCGTAATCGCGGAAGATGCCCCGGCTGCCGAGCGGCTGCACCGCTGGCTGCGCGAACTCATTGCGGTCAAGCGCCGCCTCCTCGCCGACGACCCCGAGCTGTTCGCCACGTACTGCGAGCTGGGGGCCGAGGCACGGGAGGTGGTCGGGGAGCATATGGACCACCTGAACGGCCAGGTCAGCCGCATCGTCCGGGAGGGGGTGGCGCGGGGCGAGTTTGCGCCCAAGAATCCGGCGGCGACGGGGCGGGCCGTGCTCTCCGCGACGGCGCGCTTTCACCACCCCGCACACGCCTCGGAGTGGTCCGATTCCGACATCGACACGGCGTTCGAGGAAGTCTGGGCGTTGATCCTCAACGGCCTCCAGGCCAGGTCTTGAAGGTTAAGACGAAGCACCACAACAAGGAGGCTCCGATGAAGCTGAACAAAAGAACCATCCTGATCACCGGGGGAACAAGCGGCATCGGCCTTGAGCTGGCGAAGCAGCTCCTTCAGCGTGGCAACACGGTCATCGTCACCGGTCGGGATCAGGAGAAGCTCGATGCCACCAACAGGGCGCTCCCCGGCGTCCATGCCTTCAAGAGTGATGTGAGCGATCCTGGGGCCATTGCGGCGCTACATGACGGCGTACTTGCACAGTTTCCGGCACTGGACACCCTCATCAACAACGCCGGCATCATGCGGAACTTGAATCTTAACCAAGACCGCGATCTGAACGACGTGACGCGCGAGATCGAGATCAACTTGAGCGGGCCGGTGCGTATGGTCCAGCAGTTCCTGCCGCACCTCAAAACCCGCAAGAATGCACTCATCGTCAACGTCTCGTCCGGTCTGGCCTTTATCCCTCTCCCCGTGTCACCGATTTATTGCGCCACGAAGGCCGCAATCCACTCCTTCACCCAATCTCTGCGCGTACAGCTCGACGGGTCCGGCGTCACGGTGATTGAACTGGCCCCGCCCGGCGTCGAGACGCCTCTGTTCCGAGGAGAGTTTGCCGAGGAAATGAAGGGGCAGAAGGGAATGGACGTGACAGTCCTTGTAAAACGAGCGATTGCCGGGATCGAAGCAGGCAGGTTAGAGATCCGGCCTGGCCTGAGCAACGTGCTGAAGGGCATGAGCCGGATCGCCCCGCAGTTCATGCTCAAGCAGATGGTGAGAATGTCAAAGCCTTGACAGTGATGCCAGGTTTCACGAACACAACCAGGAGAAGAACACCATGAAAATGACAGGCAACACGATTCTCATCACGGGCGGCGGCTCCGGCATCGGGCGCGGGCTGGCCGAAGCCTTCCACGCCCTCGGCAACCAAATCATTATCGCCGGGCGCGGGCAAAAGCGGCTGGACGAGACGGCGGGGGCCAACCCCGGCATGAAGTCACTGACGGTGGACATGGCGGACGCGGGCAGCACCCGCGCGTTCGCCGCCCAGGTGGCCCAAGACTACCCTAGCCTCAACGTCCTGATCAACATGGCGGGCGTCATGGTCCCCGAAAACCTGCTCGATCAGAAGGAGCCGCTTGCCGACGCGGAGGCCACGGTGGCGACCAACCTGCTCGGCCCGATCCGCCTGACGGCGGCCCTGCTGCCCACCCTGCTGCGTCAGCCTCATGCTACGGTGATGAACGTCTCCTCCGGCCTGGCGTTCGTCCCGCTGGCGATGACGCCGACCTACTGCGCGACCAAGGCCGCCCTCCACTCGTACACCGAGTCGTTGCGCTACCAGCTCCGGGACACCCCGGTGGAAGTTCTCGAACTCGTCCCACCTTACGTGCAGACGGAACTGATGGGGGAGCATGGGGCCAACGACCCCAGGGCGATGCCGCTCGACGAGTTCATTGCAGAGGTCATGCAGATACTACAATCCGACCCGACTCCACCGGAAATCTGCGTGGAGCGGGTTGCTCCGCTCCGCTTCGCCGCCGCCAAGGGACAAGGGCCGTATGACGGGATGTTCAAGGGGTTCAACGACACCATGACGGCCGCGCTGGCAGGACATTAAAGAGGACAAACCCCATGATCGAGCACATCGTCTTGTTCCGCTGGAAGCCCGAGGCGACGGGCGGACAGGTGGCCGCAGGCATGGGCAGCCTGCGCGGCCTGAAGGACCAGGTTCCGGGCATCGTGGCCCTGTCTTGCGGGGCGGACTTTTCCGGTCGTGCCCAGGGCTACACGTACGCCCTGGTCATCCGCTTCTCCGACCGCGCGGCATTCGACGCCTACGGCCCCCATCCCGCCCACCAAGCCGTCATCGAGACCCACCTCAAGCCTATCCTGGAAGCCGTCCTCGACTTCGACTTTGAAGTCACGCCGCAGGGCTGATCGCCCTCCGCCTCCACGGGTACACTGGCATGAGTGGGCGGGAAAAGGCCGCTCCCCAAATGAGGAGCGGCCTTGTTTGATAGTTATGTCTAGATAAACTCTGGCTATATGCGTCTCATTCGGGTGAGCCGGATTGGTCAAGGCATGAATTACCAGTCGTTAGGCAAGTCCCAAGTGGTAAACTTCTGGAAGATAGGAGGCTTTCCGACTCCTATCTGATATTCATAGGCAAAGCCTGCATCACAACTTCGGCAGAGAAGGGGCATATAGAAAAGCCGCCTATCCTTGCTAATAAAGTTGTGTCCAGGACAAAATGCCAGTGTTTCAGTCTTGCAAAAAGGACACAGGATATTTTGTATGTCTTTTGACTGCTCCTGGCTTAGAGCCTCCCCAAACTTTCGCAACTGGTATGTGGTGAGCGCATAGTCACGCAATTTTGCCCATTCCGCTGGCAGGGGCACAGGGCTGATCTCAGCCGCGATCTTCCATGCAAGGACTTCATCTCCGTGGGCTAACCCGCGTTCATAGGCTTCCATATGACCGAGTTCATGCAGTAGCAGAGCGACAAAACGCGCGGCCTCCGAAGCCGGAGGGCCATACGGGCTATCCAAATCCTTTCCCGAAAGCCAGACTCTCTTTTTGCTAACTTCAGCAAGACTAGTGTGACTCGGAGAAGCTGCTGTTTGGCAGATAAACTGATAATCGCGCTTCCTGTAGTCTTCAATAAGAGGGGCTAGCCCGGTCTCGGCCACCAACCTGTTGTACCTCTCAATCGTTAACACGCTTATCCTCCCGATCTTTGCCCGTCTGTCGGTTCTTCTTGCTATCTCCCCTATTGTACCAGGGGAACAGGCTTACGTTGACGCCCGAATCTCACCCTCCTGACTCTCCTTTTCAGGTATAATCGTAGACGCAATGATCCCTATTCGGCTTGAACTCAAGAACTTCATGTCCTACGGCGAGGACACACCCGCGCTGGACTTCAGCGGGATGCATACGCTCTGCCTGTCGGGCGAGAACGGGCACGGCAAGAGTGCGCTGCTCGACGCGATGACCTGGGCGCTGTGGGGCGAGAGCCGGGCGGGTAAGAACAAGCACGACGAGCTGGTCCGCATCGGTGCGGACGAGATGAGCGTACTGTTCACGTTCGAGATGGACGGGCAGCGCTACCGGGTGGTGCGTAAATACTCCAAGAAGGCCAGCGGGCGGCTGTGGGAGTTCCAGCAGGAGACGCCCGACCAGGGCCTGGGGGCGGGCTGGCGGGCGCTGACCGGCAACAACTCGGGCGATACGGGCAAGGCCATCGAGAAGCTGCTGCGGATGTCGTATGATACGTTCCTGAACTCTGCCTATCTCCGGCAGGGTCAGGCCGACCAGTTCGTCAAGCAGACGCCCACCAAGCGCAAAGAGATACTCGCCGACATCTTGGACCTGTCGCGGTACGACCAGCTAGAAGCCAAGGCGCGTGAGCGCGCGCGGTCTGCCAACGCCGAGGCGACCGACCTGGAGCGCGACATCAGCGGCATCGACGCCGAGATGAAGGCCGAGCCGGAGCTGCGGGAACAACTGGCCGCCCTGCAAGGACGTCTGGAAACACTGCACACGCGCCGCGAGGCGCTGCGGGTCGAGTGGGACGGGATGCAAGAGCGCCGGACGCAGCTCAAAGGCCAGGCGGACTTCGCCGCCACCTTGACGGCTCAGATCATCGAATGGGACAAAGAAGTGCGGGAGGTGTCCGGGGAACTCGTCGGGCAGCGGGCCGCCGCAGGGGAGGCGCGGGCGCTCCTGTCGCGCGAGGCGGAGATCAACCGGGACTACGGGAAGCTGGCTGCGGCCCGGAGTCGGCTCGCCACTCTGGAACGGGACCTGGAGCAGTTCCATCGCGGTCAGCAGCTTCTTGCGGCGGCGGACAAAGAGCTGATGGCGGCGGAGAACGAGGTACAGCGCCGTCTGGAGCGCGCGGTCGAGGACCACGAGCAGGCCCTGGCCGCCGTCCACGACTACGAGTTCCTTGTAGAAAGGAAAGCCGCCGTCGCCCCGCGTGTCGCCGAGGCCGACCGCGAGGAGGCCGGCATCCCCGCCGCCCAGGCAGCGGCGAAGGCCTTGCAGGAGGAGTTCACCGCGCTGCGCGAAGAAAACGCCGGCCTGGACTGGCAAGTGCGCGACTGGGAGCGCAAGATCGCGGCCCTGGAAAGCCAGGATGGCGCCTGCGACGTCTGCGCGTCGCCCCTGCCCGCCGCCAAGGTCGCCGCCGTCGGGGCCGACTACCAGCGCGCGCGGGACGAGGCCCAGATCAAGCAGAAGGCCGTGAGGGTCGAGGCCGCCCGCGTCAAGCAGGAGCTTGGGCGCGCGGAGCAGTGTTTACGCGATCTGGCGGCCCATCAACTCGCCGCCCGCCCGGCCCGCGAGGAACTGGCGCAGGTGGGGCAGTCGCTCTTCATTCGCGAGGAGCGGCTCAAGACGATACCCAACCTGCAAGTCGTCCGCCAGGAAGCCGAGCGCGTCCACGCCGAGGCCGCGTTCGCGCCGGAAGTACGGGCGAAGATCGCCAAATTCGAGGCCGCACTCGACAAGCTCGCCCACGCCGAGACGGACTACGCCGCCGTGCGCGCCGAGCTTACCCTGCTGGAGCCGTCGGAGCGCCTGCACATCGCCCTGGAACACGCGCACACGGCTTTGAAGACGGCGGACGCCAACATCGAGCGCGCGGAGAGGACCCTGCAAACGCGGGCGGCGAGCCAGGATGCGGCCCGGAAGCAGCTACAGTCGCTGGCTGATGTCGTCGTGGAACTGGCGAAGCAGGAGGCGCACAGCGAGCAGATCCGCGACCAGGAGAACGCGCGCCGGGCGGAAGAGCAGGCCGCCTCCCAGGAGGTAGGACGACGGGAACAGACGCTGACCCGCCTCGAAGAGCAGAAAGCCGTCCGCGAGGCCAAGTCCAAAGGCCTCGTTGATGCGCGCTATGACCAGGAAGTACACACGCGGCTGACCGAGGCGTTCGGCAAGAAAGGCGTCCAAGCGCTGATCATCGAGAACGCCATCCCCGAGCTTCAGGAGGAGGCCAACCGGCTGCTCGACCGGCTGACCGACGGAGACATGCTGCTCCACTTCGACACGCTGAAAGAGGCCAAGACAAAGAGCATCGGCCCCATCGAGACGTTAGAGATCAAGGTGAGCGATAACTTGGGGACGCGCCCGCTGGAGATGTACTCGGGCGGGGAGGGCTTCCGGGCCGCGTTCGCCCTGCGGATCGCCCTGTCCAAGCTGCTGGCCCGCCGGGCGGGTGCGCGGCTCCAGACGCTGATCATCGACGAGGGCTTCGGCTCGCAGGACGCCAAGGGCCGCGAGAAGCTGGTCGAGTGCCTGGACGCCATCAAGGATGACTTCGAGCGCATCATCGTCATCACGCACATTGATGAGCTGAAGGATGCCTTCGCGACGCGCGTTGAAGTAATCAAAACGCCGTCCGGGTCGCGCATCACGGTCATGGAAGGGTCGGCGGGTTGACGCCCGTTTCGCCAAAGCTAATTTTGCGGTGGCTGCTGTCCGGGCTGGCCGCCGTGGGGCTGACCCTGGTACTGAACCGGCTGGACGTGTGGTGGCTCGGCGCGACCGTGTTCACGACGGACTCGTTTTACGACGGCTGCGCCGCCCTGATGACGCTGGCCAGCCCCGCCCTGCTGGGCGGCGCTGTGGGCGGGCTGATCGCCCGCGCGGACGCGCTCAACGCCGCCGCGATCACGTTCGTGCTGTTCTGTTTCGCCGGCTTCCTGCGCCCGTTCTGGCGCATCCCGCCGGTCTCGCCCGAGGCCGCCCACAGCGGCGCGATTCACTACTTCTTGTACAGCCCCTTGGTCGCGCTGGCCTTCGGGGCGCTGGGCGCGTGGGCGGCGGGCCAGCTCGCGACGGGAAAATGGACACTGGCCGACGCGGAACCCGTCGTGCCACCGGGGTAGGGGACGGATGGCGGCTGGGTGTGCCGGGGCTGTGGAAAGCCCCGGCCTACCCTACGACGTAGCGAGCAAGGGCCGTGGGCGATACCCCGCGGCGATGACACCATGATATTCGTAGACGAAGTTTCCATAGACATCAAGGCCGGCGACGGCGGCAACGGGGCGGTCGCGTTCCGCAAGGAAAAGTACGTCCCGTTCGGCGGGCCGAGCGGCGGCGACGGGGGCAAGGGCGGCGACATCATCCTGGAGGCCGACTCGAACCTCTCTACGCTGCTCGACTTCCGCTACCAGCGGCATTACGAGGCCCCGCGCGGGACGCACGGGATCAGCAAGGACATGCGCGGCAAGGACGCCGACGACATGACGCTCAAAGTCCCTATCGGGACGACGGCCACGGATGTTGACTCGGGGAAGACGATTGTTGACCTGACCAGGCACGGGCAGCGGGCCATCGTCGCGCGCGGCGGGCAGGGCGGGCGCGGCAACGCCCACTTCGCCTCGTCCACGCACCAGGCCCCCAAATACGCCGAGAACGGCGAGCCGGGGCAGGCCAAGAACGTCACCCTGGAGCTAAAGCTGCTGGCCGACGTCGGCTTGATCGGCTACCCCAACGTCGGCAAGAGCACGCTGATCGCGGCCCTGTCTGCCGCCAAGCCCAAGATCGCCGACTACCCGTTTACGACGCTGATCCCGAACCTGGGCGTGGTGCGCGTGGACGCGGAGCGGACGTTCGTGATCGCCGATATCCCCGGCCTGATCGAAGGCGCGAGCGAGGGCGTGGGGCTGGGCCACCAGTTTCTGCGCCACGTCGAACGGACCCGGCTGCTGTGCCACCTGATCGACGTCTCGGGCACGTCCGGGCGCGAGCCGATGGACGACTACGCCGTCATCAACCGGGAGCTTGCCGCCTACAACGGAGACCTGGCGAAGCTGCCCCAGGCCGTCGTCCTGAACAAGACCGACATCGCCGACCCGGAGCTTGTCGAGATGCTGCGGGCCGAGTTCGCCGAGGAAGACATCCCCGTCTTCGCCGTGTCCGCCGCCACGCGGGCGGGCCTGGAGCCGCTGGTCTACTTTCTGGCCGAGAGCCTGGCCGCCATGCCGCTGCCCCCGCCGGTTGAAGACGACATCACACTGATCACGCCCGGAACGGTGCGCGGGCGGCGCGTGACGGACCGCAAGTGGGAGGCGCACTACGACGCCGCCGAGCAGGTCTACGTCGTCAGCGGCGTGGGCATCGAGCGGCTGATCTCGATGACGCAGCTCGCCAACGAGGCCGCCATCAGCCGCCTGCACCGGACGCTGGAAAAGTCCGGCATCATCAACAAGCTGCGCGTCCTGGGGGCCGAAGAAGGCGACACGGTGCGTATCGGCAAGGCCGAGTTCGACTTCTTCGATGAGAACGCGCTGGACAAGCCCGAAGACGACAAGGCAGACAAAAAGGCACCCGAGGAAGCGTGACTCTTTCACCCCCCACCGTCAAGAAGCTTGTCATCAAGGTCGGCACCAGTACGCTGACGCTGGGCGGCGGGCCGCCGGACGCGGACTTCATCGCCGACCTGGCCGCTCAAATCGCCGCCCAGCAGGCCCAGGGCGTGTCGGTCGTGCTGGTCTCGTCGGGGGCCATCCGGGCGGGCATGGACCGGCTGACGCTTGTAGGGCGCCCGCGCTCCATCCCTCAGAAGCAGGCCGCCGCCGCCGTCGGACAAGGGCTTCTGATGCACACCTACTCCCAGGCCTTTGCCGCGCACGGCGTCCCCGTGGCCCAGGTACTGCTGACGCGCGAGGATTTACGAGACCGGACGCGCTACCTGAACGCACGCAACACGTTCGACGCCCTGCTCGGCCACCACGTCGTGCCGGTCGTCAACGAGAACGACACCGTGGCCGTCGAGGAAATCAAATTCGGCGACAACGATACCCTGGCCGCCCTGGTTGCCTCGCTGGTCGAGGCGGACGCGCTCTTGCTGCTGTCCGACGTTGCGGGCCTGTACGACCGTGACCCGACCCAGCACCCCGACGCCCGGCTGATCCCGGTCGTCGAGACCGTTGACCGCGCCGTCGAGCAGCGCGCGGGCGGCGCGCGGACGGCGATAGGGACCGGGGGCATGACGACCAAGATTCAGGCCGCCAAAATCTGCGCCAACACGGGCGTGGCCCTGTGGATCGCCGACGGACGACGCGCCAACGTCGTGGCGGACGCCCTGGCGGGGCTTTGCGGGACGCGCTTCCTGCCCAAGCCCGTCCCCCTGCGCTCGCGCCAGCGCTGGATCGCCTACGGCGTCCTCCCCAGAGGCACGGTGACCGTCAACGACGGGGCGCGCTCGCGTCTGGCCGAAGAGGGCAAGAGTCTGTTGCCCGCCGGTGTGACGCACGTGTCGGGCCATTTCGCGCCCGGCGACCTGGTCCGCCTGGCCGACGGGGCCGGCCGCGCTTTCGCGCAGGGCTTCGTCAACTACGGCCACCGCGACCTCCAAAAGATCATGGGCTGCCAGACCGATGCCCTGCACTCGCTTCTCGCCGCGCCTTCCCCCGACGAGGTCATCCACCGTGACAACCTCGTGTTAGATTTATAACATGGACCGAACCAAGCTGCTACTCGCCCTTCTCTTTGTCGCCGCCGCCTTCGGGCTGGTCTTCGTCAGCGTCCGCAGGTCCACCGTCGCCGATCTCTCCACGTCGAAGCTGATCGCCGCCCAGACGGCCAAGCGCGCGCCCGATTTCACGCTGCCCGATGCTGCCACGGGGCGACTCCTCCATCTTACCGACGCTGCCAAAGCAAAGCCGCTGGTGCTGGACTTCTGGGCGACCTGGTGCGGCCCGTGCCGCGAGGAACTGCCCCACGTCGAGGGCCTCTCCCAAAAGTATGCGGGCCGGATCGCGTTTTATGGGGTCAACTCCAGCGACGTTCCCGCCAGCATCGGCCAGTTCAGCAAGCAGAACGGTCTGACTTTTCCCATGCTCAGTGACGCCCACCACAACGTCGCCTTTTCCTACGGGGCGGACGCCATCCCTCTTTTGGTCGTTGTAGACACGCGGGGCCGCGTCCGCTACGTCTCGGACGGCTACGCGCCCGGCGACGAGAACACGCTCGACAGGAGCCTGGCCGCGCTGCTGGCCGAGCCGCGTGGCTGAAGCGCGCCTCGTCGTTTACCGCCCCGTGCGGGCGGGTAACACTAGGAGCACAGATGGAGGGCGATCATGTCTCACGACCAGAAGACGAAGCAGGCTTTCGAGCACACGGCGAAGGTGGAGAAGCAGGAGCGCGAGGACGCGCGCGGGGAGAGCGCGGTCAACGATGCGGCATTGCGCGCGGACAACCATACCGGCCAGCAGGGGATGATGCCCAGCGGCGGCGAGTTGATCGAAGGCTCGGAGATCAAGGGCCTGCGCGAGATGCTCCCGGAGTGGCACAAAGACGAGCTGCGCCGGCTGCTGGTCGTCCCGCCGGGGACGCGCCTGCACATGGGTGATATCTTCTGCGACCTGCGGTTCCGCGAGCGCGGCGAAGTGGTGGCCCACGGCGAGGAAGAAGTCCACGACGAGCTTCTCGTGCCCAAGAAGGCCGTGGATTACGAGATATGGAACAAGCTGCTGAACAAGCCGACGCAGGCTGTTTAGGACGAACCGGGCTTAACGGCCTCCGGGACTGCCAGAATTGCAGCCTCGGGGGCCGTTTGGGCGTAGCGGGCGGACATCTTGGTGGCGGCCTCGGCGGCGGCGGCGCGCAGGGGCACGGGTTCCAGCACCTCAGCCGACGCACCAAAGGAGAGCACCCAGTACAGCATCTCCTCGTATCCATGCACCGTGACGCGGAAGGTTAAAGAGCCATCGGGGTGCTTCTCGATCTGCTGTGTCGTGTGCCACTGGCCGCCGGCGATCCAGCCGGCCACACCCGAATCGAAGCGGATGACGACCTCGGTCGGCTCCCCGCCCGCCTGTAACTGCCAGCCTCGGGCGAGCCATTCCGCCAAGTCGAAGTCCGGCGGGTAAGAGAAGCGCGCTTCCTCGGCGATGCGAAGCCACTTGATGCGGTCCAGGCCGAACGTCCGTATGCCCTCGCGCAGATGGCAGTAGCCGACCAAGTACCAGGCCCCGATCTTGTACGTCAAGCCATACGGGTCCACGCGCCGCCGCGTCGGCTCGGGCCGGGTGCGCGAGAGGTAAGTGAGATCAACCGGATGGTGGTGGACAATGGCCGATTGCAGGTCTTGATAGACCACGGCGGAGAAGTCGCGCACCACGGGCAGGCCGAACGAGACCCGCTCGCCGGCCTTTTTGATTTCCCCCGCGATGCGCCGGGGCAGGACCTGATCGATCTTCTTCAGGGCGGACGTCAGCGCGCCTTTGTAAGCCGCCCCGGCCTGTGCGGCGAAGCTGGTCCCGGCCAGGCGCAGGGCCAGCGCCTCGGGGGGCGTGAACGACGTCGGCAGGAATTTCATTTCGGCCAGCCCGAACTTCCCGCCCTTGCGCTTGACCTGGCCCCACTGACGCAGAACGGCGATGTCCCGCTCGATGGTCGCGCGCGACACGTCGAACTTCTCCTCCAGGCCCGACGCATCCCAGGTATACGGCTCCGAGTCGAGGAGCTGGAGTATCTGGATCAGGCGCGCGAACTGTTCCTCCAGAGTCATAGGCGTGTTCAGACGTCGTCGAGCAGGTAGGCGGGGCCGTTCGCGGAGACGGCGTAGCGGGCCTTGCGGACCTCGTCGCCAGGGTCCCAGTCCTCCATGCGGTCGTTCGTGACCAGGGGCGCACCCAGCAGCTTGGCGGTCCGTAAGAGCACCTCGTCGGCCACCGTGCCGGCGTCCACCAGGCCCAGCTCGCCCCGGTCGCGCAGGGCGAGCAGCCCGGCCTTGTCGTCGATGAAATAGGGCAGGTTGGCGTCGGCGTGGAGGACGACCGGAAAAAAGCCGCGCGCCCAGAGGGCGCGACGGACCGAAAGCAGGTGCCGCAGCCGGGGTTTGCCCTGCGCCAGGGATTCCTGGTCGAACCAGGCGACATTGCTGCCGTCCACCACGACCGGCCCGCGCGGGACGCGCCGCAGCGGGGCCAGCCGCTCGGGTTCGCCCGCCGAGTCCAGTTCCAGCGCGGCCCAGACGCGGCCCCAGGTCTCGGTGCCGGCGATTCCCGCGAGGGCGTCCCGCACGGCATCCACGAGGGCTTCTGCCCCCCGACCCACGGCCTGGAGCGCCTGGCGGACCGTGAGCGGCCGCGCGAGGCGCAGGGGGAGGGCGTCATCCGGGGCGAGCGCGCCGGGCGGGGGCATCAGGACCGGGCCGAGAGCGGTGTGCGCCGAGACCGTCCCGGCCAGCCAATCGGCGGCGGCGGGTGCGCTGCCTTGCAGGCGGGCCATCATCCGCCGGGCCGCCTCGACGGCGCGCGCGTCGGCGGGCGACAGGGCCAGGAGCAGTCGCCGGGCGTCGGGGTCGGCCTCATGCGGGTGCGGCAAAAGCCGCAGCAGGCGCTCCAGCGTCTCGGTCGCGGCGGCCATGTCCCCGTGCCCGATCTGGACGCCCAGCAGGCGGCGGAGGAAAACCGCCGTCGGGCGCGCCTCGCGCCTGCCCTCCGAGGCGCGGGCCGCGATGTCCAGCGCGTCGCGCTCGTCCCCGTCGGCTTTGAGGACGTCCTCGGCCAGCGCCAGAGCCGCGTCCCACTTGCCTTTGTCCAGCAGGTGCCGCACGGCCTCGGTCCACGGCGAAGCCGTGCGCGCGGGGGCGGGGGCGGCCGGGGCGGAGCGGGGGGATGCGGAGGGCGGCGGCGAGACTTTATCCTCGCCCAGCGCCCTCAGCAGGCCGACCTCGACCTGACGCGCGCGGGTCGCCTGCCGCTCCAGCCGTGCCAGACGCTCGGCCTGCCGCCGGGAAAGCTGCAAGGCCGCGTCGCGCTCGGCCTCGGCCCCCAGCCGCGCCTTCAGCGCCCCATCACGTTCAGCCTCCGCCGCCGCCTGCGCCTGACGGGCCTCGTCTCGCTCGCGGCGGCGGCGATAACGCTCGGCCCGCAGGGCGTCCAGCGGGTCTACGGCGGGCAGGGTGGGGGGAATCGGCAAGGGCACGGGCGTGAGGGCAGGTTCAGGCCTTGCCTCCGGGGTAGGAGCAGCGGTGCCGGCCAGCTCGCGCAGCTTCGCGGCGACCTTGGCGTCGCGGGCGGCGGCCTGAGCGAGCCTGCCTCGGACGAGCGGGTTGGCGTAGGCCTTGGCGTCGGTGCGGAAGCCGACAAAGGCACGGGAGATGGGCAGGGCGATGTCCGGCTCTTTCAGCAGGGCAAGCACCGAGGCGGGTTTGACGCGCAGGAGCCAGGCGGCGGCTTCTTCCGCCGTCACCGGCTCTTCGGCCTCTGCCGGCACCGCGCCCGCGACCTCTAAGCCGTCGTTTTTGTCTTTGGAGGCCATCTCATGCGGCCCCCGCCAGGACCGGCAGGGATTGCCCCGAGGGGCGGCGGCGCGTGGTCTCGGTGACGAGCTGGCCGCAGGCGGCGGCGATCTGCCGCCCGCGCTCCTTGCGCTGGGTGACGACCACGCCGCCGTCTTCCAAGGTCCGGCGGAAGGCGGCGATGCGGGACGGCTCCGGCCTGCCGAACGGCTCGGCCACGGACGTGGGGTTGTAGGGGATGATGTTGACGGCGGCGGGCGTCTCGCGGACCAGCCGCGCCAGCTCGCGCGCGTGCTCCGGCTCGTCGTTGACTCCGCGCAGCAGGACGTACTCGAACGTCAGCCGCCGCCCCGTCTGCTTCGCATAGTCGCGGCAGGCCGGCAGCAGGCGGTCCAGTGGGTAGGTCTTGTTGACCGGCACGAGCCGCGTCCGTAAAGTGTCGTTGGGCGCGTGGAGCGAGACGGCCAGGGTGATCTGAAGCTCCTCTTGGGCCAGCTTCTCGATGGCAGGGACGATACCGACGGTGGAGAGCGTGACATGCCGCATGGCGACGCCGCACTCGGCGTTCAGGATGCGGATGGCCTTCAGCGTGGCGTCGTAGTTGAGCAGCGGCTCGCCCATGCCCATCAGCACGACGTGGCTGATGCGGCGCGGCGACAGGCTCTGGAGCAGCAGAAACTGGGACACGATCTCGCCCGCCGTCAGGTTGCGCGTCAGTCCCTGGGTCCCGGTGGCGCAGAACGTGCAGCCCATCGGGCAGCCGGCCTGGGTAGACAGGCAGACCGAAACGCGCCGGACGTCAGGCAGCAGCACACACTCGATCGGGTGCCCGCCGTTGACAAGACGCGCCAGCACCTTCACGGTGCCGTCGCCTTTGTCTTCCTGGGACCGCGTCAGTGTCAGCGGGGGGGCGGGGAATCGGGCCGCCAGGGCGACGCGGGTCTCCCGGGGCAGATCCATCATCGCGGCCCATTCCGCCCAGAATCCGCCGCCCTGACCGGGCAAAAGCCGCCGGTACAGTCGGTCCGCGATCTGAGTCCCGCGGTACGCCGGTACGCCGGCCGCTTCGCTGACCAGGGCGCGGATTTCCTGAGTCGTAAGCCCTATCAAACTGTCCTGCGCGGGCTGATTCATCTCGCCAGTATACCCGCGAACCGCGCGACACGTCTACACGGGACCGGCGCGGCGACTGAGGAAAGCCGCTGATTTCCCCGATAATCGTGCCAATGAAACACTCCCTCGCCGACGCCATGCGGAGCCGGCCCGCCAGCGCCGTGCCGGGTGCGGCCGGGCCGTCGGAGCAGCGCGCGTTCCGCCGCTACGGCGTCAACCTTGTCGTACTGGTGCAGCCCGTGGACGCGCACGCCCAGGCGAGGCGCGGCGCGATGATCTCCGCCGTGGTCACCGACCTCAGCGTCTCCGGCCTGGTCTTCGTCTCGCCCCGCCCGCACCCGCCCGGCTCGCAGGTGGACGTCCAGATCAGCCTGGGTGCCCACGTTTTCCTGGTGCGGGCCGTCGTCCGGCGCAGCCAGGTCCTGACCCTGCCGGGGCGGCGCGCGTTCCAGTGTGCCGCCCAACTGGCGCGCGGCGAGGCCGCCGCACGGTTCGTCCCGGCCGTGGCCCGGTATCTGCTCCAGCGCCAGCGCGCGGGCGGCGGTTCAGGGAGGGCCGCCCCGGCGCGGAAGGCCGGTGAAGGCTGACGAGACGAAGCCCCCGCCTGTGCAACTGATGGGCGGGGGCTTCCTGGGTTCCGGGCGGGGCGGTGCCTTAGACGGTCGGCGCGGCGTCGCGCTCTTCGCGGGTGTAATACCCCAGCTCGACCAGCAGGTCAGCCGGGTCGGTATCCAGGAACTCGGATATCGCTTGGATGAAATCGACGGAAGGGGCGGCGGACGACTCGGCGCTGGGTCCAAGCATCTCTGCTTCTCGGTTCATGGTGATCTCCTTCGGGCATCGGTGGCCGGCCACGGCGAAATGGCAAACCGTCCCGTTATACCACAAATCGCGCGTTTATGCCTCCGGGCGGCCCCGCCCCCCGTCCACCCGACGCCGGCCCATCCTTGAAATCCCGCCCCGTCTACGGTATACTCAGGCAACCGTGAGCGCACTCATCGACAACCACGAGCAGCGCCTGGCGCTGCGGGTCCGCGCCTATCTTGAGTCGGGGGCGGATTCGGCGCGCTTCGCCGTGGGTTATCTGTTCTTGGACGGTCTCGTCCCCCTCCAGGCCCAGATCGAGCGGCTCGAATCGGTGGAGATTTTGATCGGCAACGTCATCAGCCGCTCGACCGAGGAGCAGGTCCGCGACGAGGCCGCCGCGCGGCTGCGGGGCGGCGAGGCGTGGGTCCGGGGGCAGGAAGACGTGGCGACGACGCTGCGGGAGAACCACGACCGGGCCGCCGCCGAGACCGCGCTGGGCCTGCGGGCGACGCTGGAGGCGCTGCCGCGCACCCGAGACCAGCAGGCGCTGCTGCTGACGCTCGCCCGGTCCGTCGCCCAAGGCCGGCTGAAGATACGGCTGTACGCGCGGGGCCGCCTCCACGCCAAGGTCGCCCTGATCGGCTACCCCGCCGGGCACCCCCAAGCGCCGGGCCTCGCGATCGTGGGGTCGAGCAACCTGACTCTGGGGGGCGAGTCGCACCCGACCGAGATGAACGTCGTCGTGCGCGATGCGGACAGCGTGGGGGCGCTGGCAGTGTGGTACCGGCGGCTGTGGGACGTCTCGCAGGACTTCCACCGCGAGTTCTTCGACGAACTCGGCGCTTGCTGGGCATTCCAGCAGCCGGCCCTGCCGGGCTAGTGGGAGCGTCGGGGCGGGCGAGCCGCGCGCCGCTTGTCGGGGCGGCCCTCGGAACCGCTTGCGGACGGCTTGCCGTCGTCGGAGGCGTCGCCCGCCGTGTCGTCGTCCAGCCAGGGCGTCGCCAGCCAGGGCATCGGCGGCGGGCGGTCCCCGCGCCACAGATCCCCCTGGGCATCAAAGAGGGCCTCCGCCTGGGCGGGCGGGGTAAACATGAGTGACTTCATACGACCTCCTCGTCGCGTGTCAACCTGAGCGGTGGTGCAGGCGCGGCGTCATTGCCGTTCCCATCCGTATTGTACTCAATCCGTATGACATTTAATACCCGCCCCGGCGATTTCCTGTTCCTGAAGCTCATCCAGACCTTTCATGACTGTCATCGCCCATATCGGGTCTGAGAGCGTATTTCTTTAGGCGATTTCACTGCACCGCCGATGCCCACCCTACGCTTTGAGACCCATCAAACCCCCGCCGACCTGCTGCCCCGCCTGCTCGCCCTTCCGACGGGCGGCTTGGTGTTGGTCTTGGGCGGAGTGGACAGCGGCAAGACGACCTGGGTGCGCGGGGCGGCCCAGGCGCTGGCCGGCGCCGGCCGCCTGGTGGCCGTGGTGGACTGCGACCTCGGGCAGGGCGAGATCGGGCCGCCCGCGACCGTGGGCGTCGCCCTGGCCGCGCCCGGCGCGGCTTGGGACGTTCTGCGCGAGCTGCCGCCTCTGGCAGCCTACTTCGTGGGCAGCACTTCGCCGTCGCGGCACACGCTCGACGTCTGCGTCGGGGCCGTTCAGATGGCCCGGATCGTCAAAAAGAGCCGCCCGGACATCGTCCTCATCGACACCGACGGCATGGTGGGGGGGGCCAATGCCCGCGCCTTCAAGCGCCGGCTGGCCGAGCTGCTGCTGCCCCGCGTCGTCCTCGCCCTGGCCCGCGGCCCGGAACTCGGCCCACTGCTGACGGCTTTCCAAGGCATGGACGCCCCCGACGTCTGGCAGGTCCCCGCCGCCGCCGAGACAGGCCGCAAGACGGCGGCGGCGCGCACCACGCGCCGGGCGGCCCGCTTCCTGTCCGCCCTCCAGGGCGCGCGCTCCGTGACGGTGTCCCTGGACGACGTCGCGCTTCCGGGGACCTGGCTGGGGACGGGTGCCCCGATGGCCCACCACCTCCTGCACTTCCTCGCCCAGTCTCTGGAGCGGCCCGTGCTCCACGCCGAGCGGCTGCCCGGCGGCGGGCTGTACGTCGTGGTGAACGGCGAGCGGTGGGACACCGGCGGCTTGGCTGCGGTGGAGAGGCACTTCGCGACCCGCTCCGTTTCGGTCGTCGCCGCCCAGAAATTTGCCCGCCTCCTGGTGGGCCTTGTCTCCGCGTCCGGTGCACTGCTGGGCCTGGGCCTGATCGAGCGGATCGACTTCGCGCGGCGCACCCTCACCCTCCTGACCCCGTGCCGCAAGCCGGGGGCCGTCGCCCAGGTCTGGCTGGGCGGGCTGAAACTGGAGCCGGACGGACGCGAGATCGGCGAGGTGCGTCCGGGCGAGGTGTGATCGGGCGAGGTGTGACGGGGGGCGCTCACGCCGCGCGGCGGGCACCTTCCCTCCAGGCGAAGTGGCTGACCCGGTTACGCCCCGCGCCTTTGGAGAAGTACAAGGCCTGGTCGGCCTCTTCCAGCAGCGGGGAGGCCGCGCGGGAGCCGGCGCGCTGGCTCGCCACGCCCAGGCTGATCGTCACCGCCCGCCGCGGCCAGGGGGCCGCCTGGATGGCGACCCGCGGCGCTCACAGCCGAGGCGTCGGCGGCCTCGACGCAGACCTGGGGTAGAAGCAGCGCGAACTCCTCGCCCCCGTACCGGAAGGCCTTCCCGCCCAGGCGCGTGTGCGCCTTCAGCAGCCCCGCCACCCCCTTCAGGACCTCGTCGCCGGCCGGGTGCCCGAACGAGTCGTTGTACTGCTTGAAGTGGTCCACGTCCAGCAGGATCAGCGACAGGGCGTTCCCCCCCGTGAGCGCCCGGCGCGTCTCACCTTCGAGCGACTCGTGGAAGTCCCGGTGGTTCCGCAGGCCGGTCAGGCCGTCCGTAGTCGCCAGCGCCTGGAGCCGGGCGTTCGCCTGCTCCAGGTCCGCCTTCTGGGCTTCGAGCTGCCGGCTGTACTCGTGGATGCGGGCGATCTGGCTGCCGATCTGGCCCTCCATCCGCTTGCGCTCGGTGACGTCCCGCAGAGTCGCCATGTAGTAGGCCAGGGCACCGCAGCCCGTGTGGATCGGCGTGATGCGCCATTCGGCCTGATAGGGGCGGCCCCCCTTGCGGTAGTTGACGCCCTCGCCGTGGAACGGGAGGCCCTCTTTCAGGCAGTGGCGGAGACGCCGGAGAAGCTCCTGGCTCGTTTCCGGCCCCTGGAGCAGGCGCGGCGTCTGCCCGATCACCTCCCGCTCTTCGTAGCCGGTCATGCGGAGGAACGCCGAGTTGGCGTACAGGATGTGCGGGCCGGGCCGGTCGATCTGGGCGTCGGTGATGATGATGGCGTCGAAAGCCTGTTCAACGGCCAGGCGCAGCAGGGACAGCGACCCCTCTTCGGTCAGCGTGAGAGGATGCACGGGGATCGGACCTTTCAAGCCGCGCGCATCAGGCGCAGCGGCGGGCGGGACATCTCGGGGGGGTTGGCAGGCCGGGCGAACAGGAAGCCCTGCATGAAGTCCGCGCCCGCGTCCCGGCACATCTGCATCTGCCCCTCGGTCTCGATGCCCTCGGCGACCACCTGGATCTCCAGTTGACGCGCCTGCGCGACGATCAGGTCCAGGCTCCGGCGGGCCTCGCCGCTGTGCTCGGCCCGGACGACCAGGTCGCGGTCGATCTTGACGTAGTCGGGGCGGAGGGCGGTCAGGTACTGGAGGCTGGAGAAGCCCGCGCCCATGTCGTCGACCGCCGTGCCGACCCCGCGCGCCTTGTAATAATCCAGAATTTTCTTGAGCCGCTTCATGTCCGGGATGTTCTCGGTCTCGACCACCTCGAAGACGAGGCTCCCCAGGTCCGTGCCGCACTCCTCGGCGGTCTCCATCGTCGTCCGCAGGCAGACCTCGGGGTCGTAGATGGTGTTCGGCATGAAGTTGATGAACAGACGCATCTGCGGGATCTTGAGCGCGGCGGCGTTGCGGATCGCCGCCTGCCGCGCCCGCTGGTCCAGGACGTGCTCCAGGTTCAGCCGCACCGACGAGTCGATGATCGGCCCCGCGCCGATGGTCTCACCCGTTTCGGGGTGGCGGGCGCGGATCAGGGCCTCGTAGGCGTGGACCAGGCCGGTGTCCGAGCGCACGATGGGGTGGAACAGGCTGAAGAGCCAGCCGTCGTCCAGAGCGTCCCGCACCCAGTCGTGTTCCGCCCGCGCGACCAAGGCCGCGAGCGGTTCGGCTTGGACGAAGGCGGCCAGGGCGCGGCCCGCGTCA